>Ga0075288_1000035_pt1 | contig 13333 bp, 10 predicted proteins | sample SF_Rice_20C_0N_4_FD_69763 | JGI IMG/M metagenome (GOLD analysis project Ga0075288, IMG submission 69763) | Rice paddy soil microbial communities from Twitchell Island, California, USA - SF_Rice_20C_0N_404 | ecosystem: Environmental > Terrestrial > Soil > Paddy field/soil | place: USA: Twitchell... | reverse complement strand
CGCGGCCTGCTGACCAATCTCGGCATCAACGCGCTCTTCCTTTGGCTTTACGTCGCCTTCTTCGTCGAAATCATCGATCTCTGGACCCCTGCCAATCTTATTTTCGTTATCGTTGGCGTATTCGTTCCCGGCGTTGCCCGTTTTTTTATATTCAGAGGCATGGAACGGCTCGGCGCGTCGATCACTTCATGTCTCACCAACAGCACGCCGCTTTTTGCCACGTTTTTTGCGGTTGCGTTTCTCCAAGAACGACCCACGGTGACCAATCTCCTCGGCACGCTCTCCATCGTTTTCGGCATCATCGCTCTCTCCTGGAAGGGTTCGGCCAAGACCTGGCGGACGAGGGATCTTTTCTTTCCACTGACCGCAGCTTTTCTGTTCGCCGCGCGCGACAATTTGGTCCGCTTCGGCCTTGTAAGAATTCACGCGCCGCTGGTGGGCGCCAGTCTCGCCGCCACAACTTCTTTTATCACGATGTCGCTGCTTTATTATTTTTTCGAGGGAAAAAAGCCGTTGCCCAAAACAAGCCGAAATGGATTCACTCTTTTTGCGATAGCGGGCTTCCTCAATTTTTTGTCCTACGCTTTCGCTTACACCGCTCTCAGTATGGAGCGTGTCTCGCTCATGTCACCGCTCATCAACGGCTCCTCGCTTTTCGTCTTGCCGCTGTCAGCATTATTCCTTAAAGACGTCGAACAACTCACCAGCCGAAAGATCGGCGCCGTGATTCTGATCATTATCGGCGTTTTTCTAATTTCGTGGGAAAAGCTGTAGGCCGGTCTTCCGATAGAAAGTATAGAGACTCAGTGCAAGGTCGGCCCTCTCTCGTCGTCCTTGCCGCCTGGGTGAAGATGGAAGCGGCGTTTCAGGCGGTTCAGACGGCGGCGATCGAAGTAGTCTTTGAACCGATCAATGGGATTACCGCCACGAAGATAGAGGTAGCCGAACACCATTCCACCAAGATGAGCCAAATGCGCGATACCGCTTTGACCGGCTGTGAGCGAGGAGTAGAGCGCGATCGCGCCGATGATCCAAACGAAGTGCTTCATCTTAAGCGGGAATAGGAAGTACAAATAAATAAGCCGGTTCGGATAGATCAAGCCATAGGCGAGGAGAATACCGTAAATTCCCGCGGATGCGCCGATGCTCGGCCCCATCTGATTCGGCAAAAACAGCGTGTTCAAAACTCCGCCGCCGACCACGCATATAAAATAGTAACGCAGGAAAAAATTGCTACCCCAACGCCGTTCTAGGTCGCAGCCAAACATCCACAAGGCGAGCATGTTGAACAGAATATGAAACAGGCCGCCATGCAAGAATTGGTATGTGAACAATTGCCAGAGGTAAAACTCGTGCAGCACCAGCGGTGGAACCAGCCCGAAGTAATATTCCAATCGATAGTCTGTAGCCAAGCCCAGCAAAGTTTGCAGGCCGAACACCGCGGTGTTGAGGATCAGCAGAAACTTGACTGCTGGCGTCACCGCGCTCGGCCCAAATGTGATCTGTCGGGTTTGATACTGCACGGGGGTCAGTCTAACCGTTCGCCAGCGCGGTTTAAAGACAGCGCTCGTTATTTAACCGCCCAAATAGGCCTGGCGCACGAGATCGTTACCCGCCAGCTCGCTGGCGGCGCCTGCCAAAATCACAACGCCGGTCTCCAGCACGTAGCCGCGATGCGAGATCGAGAGCGCCATCGCCGCATTTTGCTCGACGAGCAGGACGGTGACGCCCGCTTTGTTGATGGCGCGAATTTTTTCCAAAATCTGTTCGACAAATTTTGGCGCGAGTCCCATAGAAGGTTCGTCGAGAAGCAAAAGTTTCGGCTTGGCCATGAGCGCCCGGCCGATGGCAAGCATCTGCTGCTCGCCTCCCGACAGAGTGCCGGCATATTGGCTCTGCCGTTCTTGCAAGCGCGGAAACATCTCGAAAACGAAATCCAGTTCGGTCCTGAGCGGTCCTTTGTTGCGCGCATAGGCGCCGATCTTGAGATTTTCCAGGACCGTAAAGCGCGGAAATACCTTTCTGCCTTCCGGCACATGGGAGACTCCTCGATGAACGATTTCATGGGCCTCCACTTTTTCAAGCGAGTTGCCTTCGAGCTCAATGGAGCCACGCTCGGGGCGCAACAACCCGGATAACGTTTTCAGCGTGCTTGTCTTTCCGGCGCCGTTGGCACCCAGCAGGGTCACAAGTTCGCCCTGCTCCACGGAAAAGGACAGGCCCTTTAACGCGTGAATGGCGCCGTAATAAACATGAATATCGTTAACTCTTAGCATAATGCGTCCACGATCCCTGTCCGAGATAGGCTTCGATCACGCGCACGTCCCGGCGCACTTCATCGGGGTGCCCTTCGGCGATTTTTTCTCCATAATCCAGCACGTGGACTCGATCCGAGATTCCCATCACGACGCGCATGTTGTGCTCGATCAAAAGTATCGCCTTGACATATTTGCCGATGAGTTTTTGGAAGAGCGTCATTAATGATCGCGCCTCCGACGTATTCATCCCAGCCGTCGGCTCGTCAAGCAGCAAGAGCTGCGGCGCGGCGGCCAATGCCCGGGCGATTTCGAGACGGCGCTGATCTCCGTAGGACAGTTGCTGCGCCCATTCACTGGCGCGCTCGCTGAGTCCGGTGAGTTCGATCAGCTCCATTGCCCTGGATCGCGCAACTTTTTCCTGGGAACGAAATGCGCTGGAATCTAATAGGATGGCCGGCAAGCTCGTCTGCAAACGCGCGTGCATGCCAACCAGGACATTTTCCAATACCGTCATATGCGAAAAGAGACGAATATTTTGAAACGTTCGGCTGATCCCCGCGGCGGTGATCCGCTCGGGCTTCAAACCGACGAGCGAGCGCTCTTGAAACAAAATTTCTCCTTCGTCGGGACGGTACAGCCCGGTCAGCGTATTGAAGAGCGTGGTCTTGCCGGCGCCATTGGGACCGATGAGCGAAGCGATCATGCCGTCGTCCAAATCGAGGCTCACGCTCGCGAGCGCCTGCAAGCCGCCGAAGCGTTTGGACACGCCACGAAGTTCGAGCAGGGCCATGCTATTTTTTTCGCTCCTGTTCCGGAGGGAGTACGCCTTGCGGCCGAAAGATCATCATCACGATAAGAATCAAACCGAATATCATGCGCTCATATTTGGCCGGCTCGAACTGGGCGGGCAGCTGGCTCAAAGAGAAGGTGCCAACTAAGGGGATAGCCAATTCGGTGCCCGATTGGCGCAGGCCGTTGAGCCAGAGCGACAAGCCTTTGAGTAGTTGCAGGTTGAGAATGGTGACGCCCGCGGCGCCGAGAATCGCGCCGGGAATCGAACCCATGCCGCCAAGAATCACCATCGCCAGAACGCCGATGGATTCCATGAAAGTGAAACTTTCCGGATTGATAAACACTTGCTTGGCGGCAAAGAGCACGCCGACCGCGGAAGCGAACGAGGCGCCGACGGCAAAGCCGAGCAGTTTCATGCGCACCACGGGCACACCCATGGCGGCGGCGGCAGTTTCGTCTTCGCGAATCGCTTTCCACGCACGGCCGATCCGCGAGTTTTCCAGGCGCTGCGTCGCTAAAATGATGACGCCGACAATGAATAGAACGAGAAAATAAAAATAGAGAGGATAAAGTTTGGCCGACGGAATATGCAGGCCGGCGAATTCCAACAGCGGCTCAAAAAAAAGCGGCGGTTTGGTGATCGGGCTGATGCCTCGTGGGCCATTGGTCAAATTGATCGGCTTGTCCAAATTATTCACCAGAGCGCGGACAACTTCGGCAAAGCCGAGGGTCACAATGGCGAGATAATCGCCGCGCAGGCGCAGCACCGGAAGGCCCAGGAGTATTCCCGTCAGCGCACCAACGGCGATGCTTAGCAGAAGAAACAAAAAAAACCAGTTCGCAGAAAGCGGGAAAAAACCGCCAGGAATGAATTGGTTGGCCTGCGGCGAGCCGAAGATCGCCCACAGGTAAGCGCCGATCGCGTAGAATGCGACAAAACCGAGATTAAGCAGTCCGACGAAACCGACCACGATATTGAGCCCTAGTGCGAGCGCGACGTAAATGCCGATCTGGATGGCGACCTCGAGATAATAGCCGTTCATCCAGCCCAAAGCCGGCAGGAGAACAAGCAGCAGCATCGCACCGAGAAACACTTTAACGTTTCGTGGCGCCGCAACGTAATAAAGCAACAGCAGCGAGGCTTGCACCGCCAAAAACGCCAAAGCCGATTGGGGGAAAAAATAAGCGAGCAAACAACTGGCGGCGATGTAACCGCACAATCCCAACGCTGCCAGAGCGCCGCTCACGCCTTGCTCTCCCGCACCGTCTCGCCGAGTAATCCCTTGGGCCGAAAGATCAGAATGATGATCAAGACCAGGAAAGCGATGACATCCTTATATTCCGCACCGAAGGCGCCGTCGGTGAGCAGCGACAGATAGGAAGCGGCGAACGCTTCTAAAAGGCCAAGAATCATTCCTCCCACCATCGCGCCCGGAATATTGCCGATGCCGCCAAGCACGGCCGCGGTGAAGGCCTTCATGCCGGGGACAAACCCGCTGTAGGGATTCACAAGGCTGTAATGGATCCCGAAAAGCACTCCTGCGAGGCCGCCCAGGGCGCCGCCCACAAAGAAGGTCAGCGCAATCACGCGTTTGACGGGAACACCCATGAGCGAAGCCGTGTCAGGATCTTGTGCTACTGCGCGAATCGCCATACCAAGCTTGGTGCGATTGACAAAAAAGTGAAGCCCCGCAAGGGTCAGCAACGCTGTAAAAATGACCAGCATCGACTTGACCGGTATCACCAAGTTGACGGTAAGCGGCACGGCGCGGTCGAGAAAATCGAGGGTCGGGTAATTCAAGTAAAAAGTATTGCGCCACAAGCTCTCGAATAAACGTAAAGCGTCCTGCAAAAAAAATGATGCGCCAATGGCTGAAATCAGCGCCACCAAGCGCGGCCCGCCTAATAGCGGGCGATAGGCAATGCGCTCGAGCGCCACCGCCGCCAAACCACTGACGATCATGCCGGCGCTGATCGCCAACAAAATCACCGCTGCGGGATGGAGAGCGCCAAGAAGTCCAGCGCTCTGCAACAGTAACATCACTTCGACACCGACAAAGGCACCGAGGACAAATATTTCGCTATGGGCGAAGTTGATAAATTCCAATACGCCGTAAACCATGGTGTAGCCTAACGCGATCAACGCATACATGAAACCTAAAACGATGCCATCCAAGAGAACTTGAGGCAGGATTTCCAGTGCGAGTTCCAAATCGATGCGGGCCCTTTAGAGTTAGCTATGCTAACAAATAGTTGTTTTTCTCGCCAGCACTGAAATCGATAGAACAAGTTTACACTCGCTTTCGCCAATCGTCCCCCTCTCGCAGCGCCGGCGCGCTACGACAATGATTTGGAAACAAGTGGCAATCGCGTATAATGCTTGGCCGAAGGACTTACGACGTGTCTGAAGCCGTAACAAGGCCAAGCCTTGCCATGCGCTCGCGGAGTTGCAAGATCAAAAAGACCGCTTGGATCGGGCTTGCGATCTTGGCAATTTTATTTGTCGCAGTTCTTGTCGTGCCCCATTTTATCGACTTGGCATTGTTCAAGCGCACCTACTTGCCGAGCATTGAAGAGACGTTAAACAGGCGCGTCGATGTAGAAAAAGTTCGCTTGAGCCTCTTTCCTATGCCCTCCATCCGCTTGTCCGAATTAAAGGTTTTCGATAGCCAGCTGGCGACCGACAGAATTTTTTTTTCGGCACACCAGATGCAATTGCGTCTTCGGTTTTGGCCGCTCCTGAAGGGCCGTTTCGAAGTCTCCGAGCTTGTGCTCGACCGGCCTATTTTTAACTTTGCCAAACACCCCGACGGCACGTTCAACTACTCGGATATCGCCAGGAAAAAAATTTCAGCCGGCACCCGGCCTGAAACAAGAAAACGCGCCGATGCGCCAAAGGCGGCGGCGGACGGCACAACTGCGCCGCTGTTGATTCCCGGCAATCTGACGATCCAGGAAGGTCAGCTCAATCTGATCTCGAAAGAGGAGTTACCGATCACGATCAAGGGCATTGACCTTTCGCTGCGCAACTTTTCGGCCGAAGCACCGTTTCCGTTCCGAGCTTCTTTCAGCTACCCGGGGCTCAAGACTGTTTCCCTCACGGGCGAGTTCGATTATCAAGACGACAAAGCGCTTCTTGAGCTAAAGGACAGCCGTCTAAAAATCCACGACCTGACACTGCCGCTGCAGGGGAATATCAGTAATCTAACGTCTACGCCACGACTAAATCTCAGCACACGCGCCCAGGAAATCGATGCAAAGCCGATCTTCCAGATACTAGCCGTTTTCGGATTGGCGCCGCGGGATACGGAAGTTTCCGGTCCTATGGATTTGCAGATGAACGTCACCGGCCCATCAACCAGTCTCGTGACTCAGGTTCACGGACTGTTCAAAGATGTAAAAATCCACGGCAAGCGCGCTTTGAGAGGTACCTTGCGCGGCGAGACTTCGATTCGACTACCCATGGGCGGCGGATCGACCGGCAAGAGACTTCAGGGAAATGGCAAGCTGGTTGCGCGCGACGGCGAGCTCACCAATGTGAATTTGATCAAGAAGATCGAGCGGGTTACCGGCATGATCGGGCTGTCCAAAGATGAACGGCGTCAAGCCACTACCTTTCAAAAGATGGAAGCGGACTTTATTATTGGCGGCGGTTTTGCCGAGTTCACGCGTCTGCGCCTCATTAATCCGCAGATGGAGGTTACCGGCGACGGAACCATGACCATCGAACGACCCACCTTGAATGTAGCGATCAGCACAGCGCTATCGCCGCAGGCGTCGACACGAGCCGGCCGCGGCAGAGTGACAACGTTTTTTAAAGATAGCAACGGCCGAATCGTGGTGCCGTTGAGAGTTGTCGGCCCCGTGGAAAATCCATCTGTGGATTTGGATACCAGGAAGATCGCGGAGACCGGATTGCCTCAGAATGCGGAAAAGGGATTTAGTTCGTTTTTCAAGCAGCTATTTCGCAGCCGCTGATCGGACACTCGCTCCGAGAGCTTCTGCCGAGCCTGCAACCGGCTGATCCTGGACCAAAATCAGCGACTGTAAAGTTTTTCCGTCCAACGCTTGAGTCGCGGCTCGATCGACATCGAACAGTAGATCCTCGATAACGTTTTCTGCTTCCTCCCGCTTCGCTTGGCGATGGACGATCTTTCCTGAGTTTCTGACGCAGTCGAGAATCTCTTTGATGCTGATGGTTGCCGGGTCACGGCCCAGAACGGACGTATCCTGGTCGGCCAGCAGCCTGATAAGCTTCACCTCGGCGAACATGCCTATGAACTCCTTGACTACCCCGGCGGGTAGACCCAACTGAGCGGCGATTTCCATCATGTCCAGCGGATCGAGACCGCGTCGAAAATTTCGCCCGATCAGGAGCATGATCTTTAGCGCCAGCTTCTCACGGCCTGCGGGGCTCTGAGCTAAATCCTCATCGGCTGAAAAATAATGAATATGTTGGTGCGCGTACGTGACTTGCGCTCCCAGCAAGACAATGACCCAACCCACATGCAGCCAGAGGAGAAACAGCAAGAGGATAGCAAAGCTGGAATAGATCACGTAGTAACGCGTCGAAGACGCTACAAACACCGCAAAGCCCCAGCCGACTGTTTGCCACAAAATTGCTGCGACCAGCCCGCCGATAAGAGCCGAGCGTAGGCGTACGCGCGTGTTCGGTATAAACATGTAGACAAAACTAAAAGCTCCCCAGAGGGCGAGATATGGCACCAGGCGAAGGAGCATCAGAATCACGGCCCCGACAGCCTGAAGCGATAGCAGCGCTTGCACGACAGCGTTGTTCTGCAAGGTCGCGGTAATCGTCACTGCGGCGAAAACCAAAACCGGTCCGACCAGGATCGCGCTTAGGTAATCGCTGAATCGCCGAGCCAGCTTTCTTGGTGATCTAACGCGCCAGATGTGATTGAAGGCCTCTTCTATGGTTCCCATCAAAGAGAGGACGGTAATTAAAAGCGTGACCAGTCCGACACTGCCAAGCGCGCCCGCGCTCATTTTGTTAACGAAGCCGATCAAGTGAGCCGTGATCTCCTGGCCTTTTTCGCCGAGCGGTGCCAGAGCCTCGGCCAGGGCGGGCTCCATGCGATTGTGCACGCCGAAGGCTTTGAGCAACGAAAAGATGACCGCCAATAAGGGCGCCAGGGATAAAAGTGTCTTGAACGCCAGGGCCATCGCCTGGAGCTTCACCAGTTTGTCAATGAAATCGCGCCCGACCATGACGACGATTGTGAGCGACAAGTGGACCAACCGTTTGAAGCGGGTAAGTTCCGCCAGTTCCACATCCATATATTGAGCGACTAATTTCGCTCTCATTTTTTCCATCGACCGCTCACGCCGTTCAATAGTCGGAGTCATGCCAATCCCACTAAAAAGCTTAGGAAGAAAAAATACGCGAAAGCCTACCAGCTTTGATAGCAACCGGTAAAATCATGAGCAGGATCGGGCCTTGGATCGAAGGGTATAATGACCGAAGTGCGACCAAGCCCCAACTCATCCACGCTCAAGCGAATTCGGTGCTCTTGCCGCAGTTCGGACAAGCGCGCCACTCGGCATTCACGGCGTAGCCGCATTTCGAGCAGCGATGGCGCGGAATAAATCTCGGTCTCGGCTCTTCACCGTCAGGCATATCGGCCCAATAGACGCCCGTGAACAGGCTGGTCTTACAAGTTGCTGAAACGGTAACGCCTGATGAATTGATGTATGTTACCGAATAATGGCGCTCATTCTTTTCGAAAAACCAGCCGCGCCCGAAGGGGTTCCAGTTAATCGAGTTAATTCTTCCGCCTTTCGACTCGACGTCGTCCTTGATGCGGCTTTTGTCGACGAAGTGCATGACGACTCGTATCACTAAGCCGACACCGACGGCGAAAAGAAAAATATGCAGACGATCCATGGGCCGATAAAAAGCAATAGGCGCTATTGTTGCCTACTCTGCATAAGTCAGCAAATGGTTTTAGTTTGCATGACCCACGGCCAACGCGGATATTCTCGGATGCGCTTGTATCGCTGGAATAAGACCGATCCAGCTTCTTGTTACGTAGACCGGTGTTTTCACGCTACATGAGTTTGAGGGGCGGTTTTTTTCACCTCCCAGCGGAAAATGAGGTACTTGGCAAACAATGCCGGCGCTAACCACAAGTACCAAAACTCGTCGGCGACTCAGTCTTACGCTTGCCCAGCATTGATTTAAACCGGTCTAGTTCGAAGCGTGAAAAGTTTGCTGGCTTAGCACGGATCGACTCTATGCACTTTTACCAGCACTGCGAGTCGAATTCGTCAGTTCTGTTGAATTCCATAGCGGCGCGCGAAGAGATAATAAAGGACGGCAATCGACACCAAAATCAAGGTCCAGAGCACGCCGAATGCGGCAAGTTCGCCGACTTGAGCATTTTCCCAAAGCTCGAAAATGGCGACCGACACGACCGGTGTTTGCGGGCTCACGAGCAGGACCGACATGGAGAGTTCCTTGGCGGACAGCAGAAAAATAAACAGCCAGCCGCCAAGAAACGATGGCGTCATCAGGGGCAAAATAATCCGCCTCATGCAGTTCGACCAGGATGCGCCCGCGGTGTAGGCGGCTTCCTCCAATTCCCGGTGCAGTTGCAACAAGCCCGAATGCGTATAGCGGATCCCATACGGAATGTAGCGTGTGACGAAAGCGATCAATAAAATCCACAACGTGCCATAAATCGGAATCGGCACGAATAGATAGAACCGCAGAATCGCAAGCCCCATGACGATGCCGGGAAACAGCAATGGCAGTGTCGTCAGGATATCGAGCAGCCAGCGTCCGCGCATCTTCGTGCGCACCAGGAGCCAAGAAGCCAGCAATGTCAATACCATCACGGCGCTCGCGCTGCCAAGCCCGAGCAGAATGCTGTTCTTGATCGAGTCGGTGATCTTCGGAAAGTGCACCGCTGTGACATAATTTTTCAACGTAAAGCGCCCAATCGCATCAAGCGATGGCTGGATATAAAACGGCAAGAACGAAGCCCAGAGAATAATTAGAAACGGCAACACCAGCAGGACCGTGGCATAGGTGATCAAACCAAACATGGCGAAATAGCGCCAACGGCCGAGTTGGATGACCGTCGGTCGATAACCTTTGCCGGTGACGGTTTGGAAGCGCTCGCCCTCGCGCGTTACCCGAAAATAAAGATACAGCGTGCAAGCGACCACCAGCATGAGTAGCACCGAGAAGGCGCCGGCGCTGCCGTACTGGGGCGGCAACTTTTGGGCATCCATGTAAATCGAAGTGGTAAGCACGCGAATATCGCCGGGCAGACCGACCAATGCCGGAATTTCGAAGGATTCAAAGGACCGGATAAATATCAGTAGCAACACCGAGAAAAAGGCCGGCAGCATCAATTTAAGCGACACCTTGCGCATGGTTTGCCACATGCGCGCGCCGCATGCGGCCGATGCCTCTTCGAGCGACGGGTCCATCGAGCGGAACGCCGCCGCGAGCATGAGAAATACGAACGGCGACCAAAGCAGCGATTCGATAAAAATCATGCCGAACAGCGAATAAATATTGATCACCGGTCCGGTTTGGGTGAATAGCGTTTTTAGCCAGTAGTTCACAGGTCCCGCCTTGCCGAGAAGCAGGAGCCAGCCGATCGTGTATAAAATGAAAGGCGTACCGAATGACGCGAAGGCTGTGAAATAGCCCAAGCCGCGTAGCGGCGTATCCGTGCGCGTGACGAGCCATGCAATCGTGCCCCCGAAGAGCGTCGCCAACAACGCGCTGCCCATGGAGAAATAGATTGTATTCAATAACGGGCCGAGAACCCGCAGCTCGCTGAAAAGATTTGAATAGTAACTAAAGGTAAACCGATCGATCTCGCCGGTCAGCTTAGTGGTGAACAGGCTGGTTTGAATAACTGAATAGAGCGGCGGCAAAACCAAATACGCCGTCACCAGCGAAACCGCGATCATCACGGCGGCGGCGGTATCGAAATGGCAAGACGCGGCGAAAGCGAAAAACCGGCGCGCCGGACGGACGGCGCCTGCCTTGAGAAAATAATCGTAAGGCTCGAAAGGCCTTTGTCTCGCCACGTCGGTCTGCCACCGCTATTTCACAAATACGTTATTGAAATAATCCACCCACTCATTGCCTTTGTCGTACTGGGTGTCCGGATTGATATAGTAGGCGCGCTTGAACCGCCCTCCGCCCGGCTTGAGATCCAACTGCTTGGCCGGGACCTTGGGATGCGCGGGTAAATAATTAGACTGCTGAAATACCTTCTGCCCCTTCTCTGACATGACAAAGTCCATGAACAGCATTGCCGCGTGCGGATGCGGTGAATTCTTCGCCAGTGCGATCGTCTGAATTGTCGCCGTCACCGGCTCATGGGGAATCCAATCGACCGGCGCGCCGGCGGTTTTGCTGATAAACGCATGGTGATTAAAAATATGCAGCGCGAGCGGATACTCGCCGGCGATCGTCAAGTCCAGAACTTGCCGGTTGCTCGCCGTGGTCTTGGCAATATTTTGCGTGCGCAGTTTTTGCAGATACGCCTTGCCCGCTTCCGGACCCATCGTGTTGAGAATTGTGCCAATGAAAATCGGCGCGCCCGAACCGCGGCTCGTCGACCACATCATCTGTCCTTTCCACCGCGGATTAAGAAGATCCTCATAGGTCCTCGGCGCCTCGTTTGGTTTGATTATGCGCGTGTTATAGCCGGTCGCGAAAAAATAAAGATTGGTCGAGCCCCAAAAGCCCTGGGGATCTTTTAGCTCGGAAGGATACTCGGCAAGAACCGGCGAAAAGAAGCGCTGCAACAGGTTGGCACGGCGCACCATGGTGGGCGACACCGTGCCGTCGATGATATCGACCTCGTATCTCTTCGCTTGATACTCGGCCATCATCTTCTGCACGAGGCGCTCCGAATTGCCGCGAAAAAAATCCACCTGAACGAACGGATACTCTTTTTCGAAAGCCTCTTTGACCGGCCGTACCACTTGATCGACGATGAGAGTCGTATAGAGAGACAGTTTGCCTTCCTTCTTGGCTCCTTCAACGAGAATCTTCTGGCGGTCGGCGCGATTCATCAGCGCGACTTCTTCGACGGTTGCCGCATGAAGCGATTGGCGACCCAAGATCGCCGCCAGCAGTGTCAGTGACAGGAGACCTCGGACAAACAAATTTGGAATCTGCTTCAGCATCTAAATTGCCCTCGATTTTTGAATGCGGTCACGCTTAAAGCGACGCTATTCTTAGCGGCCTGAGTTTGTCAAGATAACCTTCTTTCGGGCACCGGTTTCAAACCCGCGCTCACGAACGGCTCGGACTGGCTGCGACCGACGCCCAAGACCAATCGCCGCCTTACCCTTGGCCAACGCGTCGGCGAGCCGGCGCAAATCGCGAGCGAGAAACAGATCCTGTTTAACCAATTTTCCCTTCATGTCCCACATGAACGACCAGATAGACTGTCCGGAGCTTGGCACGCGTGGATCGCCAAAACGATTCAATAGGCTCGAACATGCCGTTGTGCGCCAACCCCACGCCGTGCCGGTGCCGACGATGCTGGACGGAATCCACGTGACTGCTCTCTTAACAACTTCGTGGCGTTCACGCAAACAAACCGCTAAAAACGGATGAAGAAGAACAGCTTCTGCATGCCGTGATTGACGGCTGGAATCGCGGGATGGTAATCGGGATGAAGCTATTTCTGTCGCGGCAAGAATCACACCACTGATGGTGGAAGAGGAACACAAACGATCATGATCACCCGCCTCGTCATTGAACGAAAAGAGCCCTTCGCCAACGGCCACGAATTTCCCGTCACCGGCGCCTATGAAAAACTTGCCGGCAAACTCCATGGCGAAGTGGATCCGAAGAACCGGTTGAACAACGTCATCGTGAATATCGAGAAGGCGCCGCGCAACCGGCGCGGGCGAGTTGAGTATTCCAGCGATTTTTTGATTCTGAAACCGCTCGATATGGCGCGGGGCAACAGAAAAATTCTCTTCGATGCGCCGAACCGCGGCGGCAAGCGCATCCTGGCGTTTCTAAACGACGCTCCCGAAGCCAACGATCCAAGTACTCTCGCCGATGCGGGCAATGGCTTCCTTATGCGCCGGGGGTATACGATCGTATGGTGCGGCTGGCAGGGCGATCTGATGCCGCTCAAGAACTGGCTCGTGCTGAACGTTCCGGTGGCGACGAATAATGGCAAAGAAATCGTGGCCAAAGTTCGCACGGAAATCGTGGTGGACGAAAAGGGCGTGAAGTCACAGCCGCTGAGCGCCGACCCGCGCGTGAAGAG
>Ga0075288_1000034_pt1 | contig 13352 bp, 8 predicted proteins | sample SF_Rice_20C_0N_4_FD_69763 | JGI IMG/M metagenome (GOLD analysis project Ga0075288, IMG submission 69763) | Rice paddy soil microbial communities from Twitchell Island, California, USA - SF_Rice_20C_0N_404 | ecosystem: Environmental > Terrestrial > Soil > Paddy field/soil | place: USA: Twitchell... | reverse complement strand
ACACGCCGGAGTCGGTGGTGCTGTTCAAGCTGGCCGGTCCGGGCCGCGGCACCCGGCTCGGCCGGGTGTCCCGCCCCAGCGCCGGCGCCAGCGTGTCGGACGACCTCAAGCGGATCACCGTCGTCGAGCGCAACTACCGCGGCGACGCGTTCAGCAGCCGGATCGTGAGGTTGTCGGGCAGCCGCTGAGGGCTCAGCCCCCGCCGGCCGACAGCTTCTGGAATCGCGGATTCTGCCGCAGCGGGTCGAAGTTCGGATCGACCTTGAGCCACCCGGGCGACAAGTAGTAGGGCCGCTGGAGGAGCGGCTCCAGCAGGTCAATGGCCTTCTCCTGCTGGCCCGTCAGGATGTAGATCCGCACCACCTGGTGCTGATTATAGGGCGCCGAGAAGGCATCCTTGTCGAGCGGCAGCAGCTCCAGGCTCCGCTTGCCCTCGGCCACCGCCTGGTCCCGCCGGCCGAGATAGGCCAGGGCGACGCCGTACAGCGCGTGGAGCTGGGAGTCGTCGGGGCTGATCTTCAGTTGTTCCTCGAAAGCGGTCCGGGCCGAATCGGCGTACGCCCTGGCCTTCGCCGCGTCGCCCCTGAGCGCGTAGGCGCCGGCCAGCGACAATGCCCATGGTGTCCGATTGTTGTCGAACGGCTCCGGCGTGAGCCGGAGCAGCAGGCGCTGCTGGTCGTCGGTCAGCGCCCAGTACAGGTCCCAGTAGGTGGCGATGCCCGCGATGTAGACCGCATCGTCTAGTTGCGGCGGCGTGCGACTCAGCACCTCCCGGCCGCGGGCCAGATCCCCCTGGGCGATGTAGACCATCGCCTTGTTCTCGATCATGTCGATGTTCGAGGGCGACAACTCGAGCCCCCGGTTGGCGGCGGCCAGGGCTTCGGGATAGCGCCTGAGCCACAGCAGCGCGCGGGCCAGGCGGCGTGCCGTCTGCGCGGAGCGGGGATCCATCGCCTGCGCTTCGGTGAGGTCCCGCACCACGAGATCGTAATGGCCCCGGCCCTGCTCCGCGACGGCGATGCCGGCCAGCAGATCGGCGTTGCGCGGATCGATCTTGCGCCCCAGGTCGAACTGCTCGATCGCCTTGTCGTTGTCGGAGAGCACTTCGCCGTAGTACGTGCCGAGCGCCAGCCGGCCATCGGCGCGGTCGGGGGCCAGAGCCAGCGCACGCTCGGCGGCCGCGCGGGCCCCGGCCGCGAGGGCCGGATCGGGCGAGCCGTTGGTGTAGGTGCGCGACCTGGCGCGGGAGAGCTGGGCCCAGGCCTGGACGAACGTCGTGTCGAACGCCACCGCCCGCTCGTAGTGCACGATGGCCTGGCGCAGCGTCGCCGGGTCGGCCACGCCGATCGAGGCCGAGATCTCCTCGCCTTTGAGGAAGGCATCGTAGGCGGCCAGGTTCTCGGTGGGCCGCTTGGCGATCGTTTCCCGCTCGGTCGAGCCGAGGGCGACGTCGAGCGCGCTGGCGACCCGTCCCGCGATGTCGGCCTGCACCTGGAAGACGTCGGTGAGCGACGCGTCGAACGGCTCCTGCCACTTGGTGGTGGGCGCGCCTCCGCTCCCCACCTGCACCAGCTCGGGGCTCACCCGCACCCGGCTCTTGCCGCCTTCGCCCTTTTCCCACCGGATCTTGCCGGTCAGCAGGTATTGCACGCCCAGCTCCTGGGCGATCTGGGTCGGCGTCTTGTCGGTGTGCTTGTACTGTCCGGTGCTGCCGCTCGCGATGACCTGCAGTCCCTGCAGCTTGGCGAGCTTTCCCCTGATCTCGTCGGTCATGCCGTCGGCGAAGTACTCGTCGCTGGAGTCGCCCAGGTTCTGGAAGGGAAGCACCGCGAGCCGCCGGCCCGCCCCGGCGGACGGTTCCCCGTCGGAGCCGTGGCTCCGGCGCCAGGCGAACAGGATGCCGAGCCCGACGACGAACCCGATCACCATCGTCACCAGCGCGGTGGGCAGCGGGCGCCGGCGGGTGGACGGCGGCGACGGTTTGGCGGCGGCGGCCGTGGGAGTGACGGTGGTCGCGGCGTGGGCGCCGGAGTCGGCCGGGCCGAGCGCGCGGGCGAACTCCGCGGCCGTGGCGAAGCGGTCTGCGGCGGTGCGGGCCAGCGCGCGCTGCACCGCCAGCTCCACGCTCTCCGGCACCGAGTCGCGCACCTGGCGCAGCGGGCGGGCGGTCTCGGTGAACCGGCGCGCGATCGTCGCCTGGAGCGTGGGCGCGTCGAACGGCGTGGCGCCCGCCAGCATCTCGTAGAGCACGATCGCCAGGCTGTAGACGTCGCTCCGCGGATCGAGGTCCTTGTCGCCCGCCGCCTGCTCGGGGCTCATGTACGCCGGCGTGCCCACCGCCATCCCGGTCTCGGTCAGCTTCTGGTCGCTCGCCTGGGTCAGGGCCTTGCCGATGCCGAAGTCGGCGACGAGCGCGTGCCCCTCGCTGAGCAGGATGTTCTCCGGCTTGATGTCGCGGTGGATGACGTCGTGGCGGTGGGCGTAGTCGAGCGCATCGGCGGTCTCCCGCGCGATGCGGAGGGCGGCGTCGAGCGGGAGCTGCTTCTCCCGGCTCAGCCGGTCGCGGAGGCTCTCGCCCTCGATGAAGGGCATGGTGAACCAGAGGACGGTCGAAGGTCCCGGGTCGGAAGTCGCAGGAGTATGACTTGCGACCTGAGACTTGCGACCTATGACTGTTTCACCTGAGTCGTGCACCGTGAGGATGTGGGGGTGCTGGAGCCGGGCGGCGAGCTTGATCTCGCGCTGGAACCGGTCGCCACCCAGGGCGGCGGCAAGGTCGGCGTGGAGCACCTTGAGGGCGACCGGACGGTCGTGCTTCAGGTCCCGGGCGAGGTAGACCGTGGCCATGCCCCCGCGACCCAGCTCGCGCTCGATGGTGTAGCGGTCGGCCAGGGCGTCGCGCAGGCCTTCGCCGGGGTCACCCATTCGGCTGTCTCCGCGGGCTATGGGATAGGGAACCGACCAAAGATACGTGAATTACGCCGGGATGGGGCTAGCTTTGGCGCCATGCCATTCACCTCGCTCAAGCTCCATCCGAGTCTCCTCAAGGGAATAAAGGAGCTGGGGTTCGCCCGGCCCACGCCGATTCAGGCGGATGCGATCCCGCCGGCCCTCGCCGGCCGCGACGTCCTGGCGTGCGCCATGACCGGCAGCGGCAAGACGGCCGCCTTCGTCCTGCCGATTCTCCACCGGCTCATCGCCAAGCCGCGCGGCTCGACCCGCGCCCTGGTGATCACTCCGACGCGCGAGCTGGCGGCCCAGATCGTGGAGGACCTGAACGACCTGGCGGTACACACCCCGGTCACCGCGGCGCCGGTGTTCGGCGGGGTCGGCATGGGCCCGCAGGAGCATGCCTTCCGGAGCGGGGTGGACGTCATCGTCGCGACCCCGGGGCGCCTGCTCGACCACTTCACCCGCCCGTACGCCCGGCTCACCGCGCTCGAGGTCCTGGTGCTGGACGAGGCCGACCGGATGCTGGACATGGGCTTCCTGCCCGAGATCCGGAAGATCCTGCGCCACCTGCCGGGCAAGCGGCAGACGCTCTTCTTCAGCGCCACGATGCCCGAGCCGATCCTGGCGCTCACGCGCGACATGCTGCGCGACCCGGTGCGGATCAACCTCGAGCGTAGGGCCGCGCCGGCGGTGGGCATCACCCACGCGGTGTACCCGGTGGCGCAGGAGCTCAAATCGGCGCTGCTGCTGGCGCTGCTTCAGCGCGGGGACATGGCGGACGTGCTGGTGTTCACCCGCACCAAGCACCGGGCCGACCGGCTGCAGAAGCAGCTGGTGAAGAGCGGGGTCAGCGCCGAGCGGATTCACGGCAGTCGCTCGCAGCCGCAGCGGACCGAGGCGCTGGCCGGATTCAAGAGCGGGAAGTACCGGGTCCTCGTGGCGACGGACATCGCCGCCCGGGGGATCGACATCGAGGCGCTGGGCCACGTGGTGAACTTCGACGTGCCGAAGGTGCCGGAGGACTACATCCACCGGGTCGGGCGCACCGCCCGCGCGGAGGCGGTTGGCGACGCGTTCACCTTCGTGGCGCCCGACGAGGAGCAGGACTTCCGGCGGATCGAGCGCGAGGTGGGCCGGCGGCTGCCCCGGGTGCTGGTCCCGGATTTCGACTACGCCGCCAAGCCCGAAGGAAAGCTGGAGGTGCCGATCGGTGACCGGATCGCGGCCATCAGGGCGCGAAAGGCCGAGGAGCGGGCGCGGGCGGAGGCGAAGGCGGCGCGGAAGGCGAGTCCGGGCGCTCCGAGCCCGAGCGCGCCGAGGCCGGGCCCCGGGCGGGGGAGACCTGGACGCCGGCCGGGTGCGGGACCACGATAACCGCAGGACGTCGTTCGTCAGGATTCCAGAGCGGAGCCCGGCACTTCGATAACGCTCGCGCCGCTCACCGGATGGGAGCCCAGAGTTTGCATGGAACACGATCCCGCCCGCACCGCCAAGGTCCCCGCCGTTACGCTGACGTTCTGGGTGCTCAAGATTCTCGCCACCACGCTGGGCGAGACCGCGGGCGACACGCTGAGCATGACGCTCGATCTCGGGTACCTCGCCGCGACGGCGATCTTCGCCGCCGTGTTCGCCGGGGCCGTCGCGGCCCAGATCGCCGCGGCGCGGTTCCGTCCCTGGATTTACTGGGCGACGATCATCGCCACCACGACCGTCGGCACCACCCTGGCCGACTTCGCCACCCGCTCGCTCGGGATCGGCTATGCCGGTGGCAGCTCGCTCCTGCTCGTCCTGCTGCTGGCGTCGCTCGCGATATGGTACCGGACGCTCGGCACCGTCTCGGTCGAGTCGGTCAGCACGCCTCGGGCGGAAGTGTTCTACTGGGTCACCATCATGTTCTCGCAGACCCTCGGCACGGCGCTGGGCGATTGGACCGCCGACACCGCCGGCCTGGGTTACGGGGGCGCCGCGGTGGTGTTCGGCGGGCTGCTGGCGCTGATCGCGGCTGCCTACTTCTGGACCAGGGTGTCCCGGACAGCGCTCTTCTGGGCAGCGTTCGTTCTCACCCGCCCGCTCGGCGCCGTGCTCGGCGATCTGCTGGACAAGCCGGTCGCCTCGGGCGGGCTCGCCTTCAGCAGGCCGCTCGCGTCGGCGGTGCTGTTGGCGGCGATGGCCGTCGGGCTGGTTGCGATTCCACAACGGCCCGCGGGCCGGTCGCACTAACCCCGCGGTTCACCACCGAACCGCCACCCCGGCATCGAAGCTCGCGCCCGGATCGCCATAGCAGAGGTGGTAGGCGGCCCGTCCTGAAAGGCCCACCGCACCGTGCCAGTACGTGCCCCCGAGGCCGCGCTCCTTCGGGCGGCACGAGGCCCAGGGCGCACAGCAGTCCGAGCGTGCGGCGCGGGCTGCTCCGCGCCCGCACAGAATGGACGGGCTACTCCGCCCGCAGCGCCTCGATCGGTCCCACCCGCGCGGCACGAGCGGCGGGCAGATATCCTGCGATAGCAGCGCTCAGCACCAAAACTCCGAGCGCCGCGGCGATCGACGGCGCATCCACCGTGTCCACCTCGAATAGCTGACTCCGCAACAGACGAGTCGCCGTCAGGGCGAGCGGTACTCCCACGAGCGCCCCGCCGGCTACCAGCGTCATCGCTTCGCGCAGCACCATCCGTCCCACCTGTGCCCCGTCGGCACCAAGCGCCATGCGGACGCCGAATTCGCTCGTCCGCCGAAGAGTCGTGTACGTCATCACGCCGTACAGGCCCAGTGCCGCGAGCCCGAGCGCCAGGAGCCCGATGATGCTGGCCACGCGGGCGACCAGCAGGTCCTGGCTGATGGACTGCCGCATCAGCGTCGTCAGTGGATCGTTGTTGAGGATGAGCATCGAGCCGTTCACTGCCGCCAGCTCGCGCCGCGCCGCGGCGACGAGCTGGACAGGATCGCCGGCGGCGCGCAGCTCGAAGGTGAACTGCACCGGCATGGGGCCGTCCTGATAGGCCGGCAGATACATTCGCCGGCTCGGCACCTGGCGCAGCTCGTGGTCCTTGGTATCGGCCACCACGCCGACGATCTCGTAGGTTGCGCTGTCCGCGGTCAGGCGATGCCCGATCGCGTCGCCATTCGGCCAGTAGTGGGCGGCCATCGTGGTATTGACCAGCGCCACTCTCGGTGCGCGCGCATCATCGCGCTCGGTGAAGTCGCGGCCCGCCACCAGCCGGGCGCCGATCGCCTCGACGTAGCCCGGTCCCACTCGGTCGTAGTTGACCGTGGAGTCGTCCGTCGTGCGGGCGGTGAACCCCTCCACCTGCAGTCCGGTGGCCGACTCGGTGCCACTGAAGATCCCATTCTCCGAAAAGCTGGCCGCGGCGACGCCGGGGATGGCACGCAGGCGCTCGAGCTGGGTCTGAGCGAGCTGTGCCAGTCTCTCGGCTTCCATGCCCGTGGGCGCCGCGTCGACGGTCATGATCAGCAGCCGGTCGCGCGCCAGCCCCGGGTCCACGCTGACCAGCGCGCGCGTGCTGCGCACCAGCATGCCGGTGCCGACCAGCAGGGTCAGCGACAGCGCCACCTGGAAAACCACCAGCAGCTTGCCGAGGCCAAGCCTGCCTCCCAGGAGCGAGCCGGTGGCGCCGCGGCCGCCGGCGCGCAGGCTGGTGCTCGGCTCGACCCGAGTGGTCCGTAAGGCCGGCACCAGCGCGAACAGGGCGACCGTCACCCCCGTGATCGCGAGCGTGAACCCCAGCACCCGCCAATCGAGCCGCACATCCAATGGAATGGCGCCGGATCCGCCGCCGGCCAGGGTGAGCAGTGCCCGGCTGCCCCAGACCGCCAGCAGCAGACCGGCCGCTCCGCCAAATCCGCCGAGGATCAGGCTCTCGGTCAGCAGTTGCCGGACGAGTCGGACGCGGGCCGCGCCCAGAGCCATGCGCACGCCGACCTCGCGGGCCCGCGCCGCGCCGCGCGCCAGCAGCAGGTTGGCGACGTTGGCGCAGACCACCAGCAGCACCAGTCCCACCGCTGCCATGAGCGTCGCCAGCGGCTCCGCGTAGAGCGCGCGGATGGGTGACAGTCCGCGGGCGCCGGACGCCACCGGAATTTCCTCCTTCTCGATTTCGTTGGCCGCGTAGTTGTCGGGGTTGGACGCCTCCAGCGCGCGCTGCACCAGCGGCTTATACGCCGCCTGGACCTGTGCCTGCGTCACCCCGGGCGCTCGGCGGCCGACGAACAGAAGCCAGCTCAGGTCCGGCTTGGTGAGCCAGTCGCGCTTCTGGACCGCCGACGCCATGGTGAGCGGCATCCAGAGGTCGGTCATGCGGCCTACGACTTCACCGGAGAAGCCTGGCGGCGCCACGCCGACGATCGTGAACGGCACCCGGTTGATCGTCACCGTGCGTCCGAGCGCGTGGGGATCGCCGCCGAAGCGGCGCTGCCAGTAGAGGTAGCTGATGACCGTCACCGGCGAACCGTTGGCGGTCCGATCGTCCTCCACCGTCAGCGGCCGGCCGAGCAGCGTGGGGACGCCGAGCACGGCGAAGTAGTTGCCGCTCACGAGGCGGCCGCGCGGGTGATCCGCCGCCTCGGCTCCAGTCGTGAGATCCAGCCGGCTGGTCCGGCCGGTGGCGGCCAGACCTTCGAGCAGCGGCGGACGCCGGCTCAGGTCCGCATACACCGGATAGGAGAAGAGGTCGGTGCGGAGCCCTCCCTCGGAGATGCTGCCGGTGCGGCTGGGATTGCCGATGACGACCAGCTCGTCGGCCTGCGGCACCGGCAGCGGTCGGAGCAGCAGCGCGTCGATCAGCGTGAAGACGGCGGTGTTGGCGCCGATCCCGACGGCCAGCGACAGGACCACGACGAGCGCGAAGCCCAGGTTGTGGCGGAGCGCGCGGAAGGCGTACGACGTGTCCTGCCGCAGCTCCGCGAGGTAGTTGGCGAGACGCACGGTCTTCTCCCGTTGGGTGTCCATGGCCACCAGCTCGTCGCGCACGCCGTCCCAGTTGCCGAACTGACGGAGCGCTTCGGCGCGGGCCTCCGCGGGGTCCAGCCCGCGCTCGACCAGCCGGCGCGCCCGCATGTCGAGATGGAAGCCCAGCTCGGCGTCCACGTCGCGCTCGACGCGGCGGAGTCCGAGGTCGAGGCGAAAGAGCTTCATCAGCCCGTCGTCGCCGGTGCGGTGGCGCGGAGCGCCTGTCCGGCGGCGCCGACGAAGCGATGCCACGCCGTGCTGCCTGCCTGGAGTCGGGCTCGCCCGGTGCGAGCGAGGCGGTAGTACTTGGCCTGCCGGTTGTTGTCGGAGACGCCCCATTCGGCGGTGATCCACCCGCGGCGCTCGAGCCGGTGGAGGGCGGGGTAGAGCGTGCCCTCGCCGATCAGGAAGGCGGTGTCGGTGGCCTGCTCGATCCACTCGACCACGGCGTAGCCGTGCCGGGGGCCCCAGGTCAGGGCTTTGAGGATGAGGAGATCGAGGGTGCCGCGGAGGAGGTTGACGTCGAGGTCGTCCATTGCCCGATCCGAAGAGAGTCTTCCGGAGTCTATCACGCTCCCCTTGCCACGCAAGGGGTTGTGGACAATGGCCTGTGGGCCTCGCAGATTTCTGCCCGACCCTCACCCGGCATAACCGTGACCATCCCCCCACTCCTGGCCGACGCTCTGCGCGACCGGTACGTGCTCGACCGCGAGCTCGGCCAGGGCGGCATGGTCACGGTGTACCTGGGGCGGGATGTCAGACACGACCGCGCCGTCGCGATCAAGGTGCTCAAGCCCGAGCTGGCGGCCGCCATCGGGGCCGAACGGTTCCTGGCCGAGATCAAGACGACGGCCAATCTGCGGCACCCGCGGACCGGCTGACCCAGACGGGGACCACCCTCGGCACCCCGATGTACATGAGCCCCGAGCAGGCCGCGGGCAGTGATGATCTCGACGGCCGGAGCGATCTCTACAGCCTGGGCTGCGTGCTATACGAAATGCTGGGCGGTCAGGCGCCGTTCACCGGGCCCACGGCGGAATCGGTGGTCCGCCAGCACGTGCTGACCGTGGCGGCGCCGATCACCAACCTGCGTCCGACGGTCCCGCCCGACGTGGCGGGCGCGCTCGCGCGATCACTCGCCAAGAATCCGGCCGACCGATTCAACCCCGCCGCGCAGTTCGTCCAGGCACTCTCGGGCACCGGCATCCCCGCCACGCGAGCGACGCCGGCCCCGGCAGCGCCGCCCGCGCCGGGAACGCGGCGGAAGTGGCTGACCCTCGCGATCGGCCTCGTCCTCCTGCTGGGCGTGGCGGCTTTCCTGGCGACACGATGGGGCGGCGTGCGCGGTGGCGGCTCCGCCGGCGCCATCCGGTCGATCGCGGTGCTGCCGCTCGACAACTATTCGGCCGATTCCACCCAGGACTATTTCGCCGAGGGCATGACCGACGAGCTGACGACGGATCTCGCGACCATCAGCCGGCTCCGGGTGACGTCGCGCGGCTCGGCGATGCAGTTCAAGGGGAAGAATCGTCCCTCGACGCCCGAGATCGCGAAGGCGCTCGACGTGGACGCGATCCTGGAAGGCTCGGTCAGCCGCTCCGGCGACCGGGTCCGGATCACCGCCCAGCTGATCGACGCGCGGGCGGACCGGCACCTCTGGGCCAAGAGCTTCGAGCGGAGCTCGAGCGATGTCCTGGCCCTGCAGGCGGAGCTCGCCTCGGCCATCGCGGCGGAGATCGACGTGCAGCTCACGCCGAGCGAGCGCACCCGCCTGTCCGGCGCGCCGAGCGTCGATCCGCAGGCGCACGACGCCTACCTCAAGGGACGCTATTTCTTCAACCGGCCGAGCGACGCGAATCTGCAGCTGGCCATCGCCCAGTTCGAGGAGGCGGTGCGGCTGAGTCCAACCTTCGCGCCGGCGCACGCGGGGTTGTCCGACGCGTACCTGTGGGCCGGGTACAACGAGGGGTTCATCACCGCGAGCGAGGCCAAGCCGAGAGCCAGGGCCGGCGCCGAGCGGGCGGTGGAGCTGGACAGCAACTCGGCGGAAGCCCACACCTCGCTCGCCGTCTACAAGGCGTGGCTGGAGCATGACTGGGAGGGGAGCCTCCGGGAGTTCCGGCGGGCCATCGCCCTCAACCCCAACTACGCCTTCGCGCACGATCAATACGGCCAGGTGCTCAGCGTCGTCGGACAGATGGACAGCTCGATCGCCGAGGGGAAGCGCGCGATCGAGCTCGACCCGCTCTCGCCGTCGATCCTGATCGACTGCGTCTTCACCCACATGTACCGGCGGGACGAGGTGCGTGTGAGGGAGCTGATCGGGAAAGCGGGTGAGCTCGACCCTACCTTCTACGCCGTCCCGACGATGGACGGCTGGATGGACCTCGAGATGGGGCAGTTCCGGGCGGCGGTTCCGAAGCTGGAACGAGCCGCGAAGATGGAGGCGCCGCCCTTCGTGACGGCGATTCTAGGGTATGCGCATGCGGCGTCGGGCGACCGGGCCCGGGCCATGGCCACGCTGAAGGATCTCGAGAAGGTGTCGCCCAAGGGCCAGGTCGCGCCCTTCAATGTGGGGCTGATTCATCTCGGTCTGGGCGAGCGAGAGCAGGCGATCGCGGACTTCGAGCGGGCCTACGCCGCCGACTCGGAGTTCCTGTTCTGGCTCGTGCAGGATCACCTGTTCGATCCCCTGCGAAAGGAGCCGCGGTTCGTCGCGCTCATGAAGAAGCTCCACGCGGCCACGTAAGGGCCGACCCACCCCCACCGCGCGAGGTCCGACGACCTCAAGCGGATCACCGTCGTCGAGCGCAACCACCGCGGCGACGCGCTCGGCAGCCGGATCGTGCGGCGCTAGGCCTATCGCGGCCCTCGGGGTACTCGACACCGTCCTCTTGACAATCTAGAGGTCACCTCGCATCGTCCTCCAGTCAATCTGGAGGACGACCATGCCCGGCCCCGTCGACCTGCTCCCCGGCACCCTCGAGCTGCTGACCCTCAAGGCGCTCTCCCTCGAGCCCATGCATGGCTGGGGCATCGGCCAGCGGCTCGATCAGCTCTCGCGCGACGTGTTCAGGGTCCAGCAGGGCTCGCTCTACCCGGCGCTCCAGCGGATGCTCCGGAAGGGGTGGATTCGGTCCGAGTGGCGGCCGAGCGAGAACGGTCGGCGCGCCCGGTACTACGCGCTCACCGCCAGGGGGCGCCGCCAGCTCGAGGCCGAGAGCGCTGCCTGGCGCCGCACCGCGGCCGCAGTGGACGGCATCCTCCGGGTCCGGCTGTCCGAGCTGTGATCGCGGACCTGCTGGAGCGGCTCCGGGCGCTCGTCTTTCCGCGACGCTGGCGGCGCGAGCTGGACGAGGAGATCCGGTTCCATCTCGAGCAGGACGCGGCCGCGCGGGTCCGGGCCGGCGCCGACCCCACGGCCGCCCGCCGGGGCGCCCTTCTCGCGTTCGGAGGGGTCGAGCGGTGGCGCGAGGGCACGCTCGACGCGAGCGGCGTCCGCCTGCTCCACGATCTCGCGGCCGACCTGCGGTTCACCCTGCGCGGCCTCCGCCGCAATCCCGGCTTCACCGCCACGGCGGTCCTGGTGCTTGGGCTCGCCATCGGCTCCGCCAGCGCGGTGTTCACCGTGGTGCGCACCGTGCTCCTGAGCGACCTCCCGTATCCCCACGCCAACCGGCTGGTGCGGGTCTACCAGCAGAATTCGCCCACCAATCGGTGGACCCTCTCGGTGGTGGACGTCCAGGCGATCGGCGCGCAGCAGCGGAGCTTCGACGCGTTCGGCGCGGCGCGATGGGGCGTGGCGGGAATCGCCGGAGCAGGCGAGCCGGACCAGGTCGCCGTCGGCTGGGTCACGTCCGGCTTCTTTGCCGCACTCGGCGTCGCGCCTGCCGCCGGCCGGCTCATCGCACCGGATGACGAGCGCCAGGACGCGCCACCCGCGGTCGTGGTCACCGCGCGTCTGGCGGCCGAACGGTGGGGCGGTATCCGGACGGCGGTCGGCGGGACCCTGGCGCTCGACGGCGTGAGCCACACGGTGGTCGGCGTACTGCCGCCCGGGGTGGACGAGCTGGCCGGCATGCGTGCCGCCGCCTGGCCGGTGCTCAAGAGCGCCATCCCCATCCGGCGCGGCCCATTTGGGCTCCGAGGCATCGGCCGGCTCGCGCCGGGCGTCGCCCTCGCCGACGCGGGCAACGATCTGGCCGCGATCAGCCGGCGCATCTATCCGCTCTGGCGTGCCGGCTTCCGGGACAGCGTCGCCCGGCTCACGCCGTATCCGCTCCGCGACACCATCGTGGGCGGCGCCACCGCTCAGCTCCGGCTCTTTGCCGGCGCGGTGCTGCTGGTGCTGCTTGGCGCGCTTGCCAACGTCGCCACACTGTTGCTGGTGCGGGTGTCGTCGCGCACGCACGAGCTGGCGGTCCGGGCCACGCTCGGCGCCTCCCGGCGGAGGCTCGCCCGCCTGGTGCTCACGGAAGGACTGCTGCTCGCAATGCTGGCCACGCTCGCGGCCGTGGGGTTCACCGGGCTGGGACTCCGGCTGGTGAGCGCGATCGCGCCCAACCTCCCGCGGGCGCACGAGATCGTGCTGGACGCCCGCGGGGTCGCGCTCGCGCTGGCGCTCGGGCTCGCGAGCGGGCTCGTGGTGAGCCTCTCGCCGGTCGCGGCCGTACTCGGCGGCCGGCTGGTCTCGCTCCGCGCCGAAGGCCGCCGATCCGGCGGCTCGCGCTGGACCGGCGCGGTGCGGAGCGCCCTGGTGGCGGCGGAGTTCGCGCTCGCCATCCCGCTGCTCCTGGCCGCGGCCCTCCTCGCCAACAGCCTGCTTCACCTGCAGCGCGTGGATCCCGGCTACGACGCCGGGTCCAGCTTTACCGTCCGGCTTTCCCCCCCGCCGGCGCGCTACCCCGACACGACGGCCGTCCGGGCCTTCTGGCGCCGTGCGGTGGCCGCGGCGGAGGAGACGCCGGGCGTGGCCGCCGCCGGCCTGGCCACCTCGGCGCCGCCCGACAATCAGGGCGACGTCAACAACTTCAACCTGGTCGCCCGCCCGGTGCCCGAGGGCGGCGCCGAGCCGACCTCGCCGTGGTCGTCGGTCACGCCGGGCTTCTTCGGCGCGCTCCGCATCCCGCTGCTCGAGGGCCGGGTCTTCACCGACGCCGATTCGGCCGGCGCGCCGTCCGTCGCCGTCGTGAGCCGCTCGTGGGCGGCCCACTACTTCCCGCGCGAGACCGCGGTCGGCCAGCAGATGGTGGAAGGCGGATGCTACGAGTGCCCCCGCACGACGATCGTCGGCGTAGTGGGCGACGTGAAGTACCAGGGCCTGGCCGGAAACGGGGAAGGGGTGTACGCGTCGCTCGCGCAGTCGGGGTCGCGCACCGCGGCGCTGTTCGTGCGGACCGGCGCCGCGCCCCAAAGCGCCGTCGTTCCCGTGCTCCAG
>Ga0075288_1000033_pt1 | contig 13356 bp, 8 predicted proteins | sample SF_Rice_20C_0N_4_FD_69763 | JGI IMG/M metagenome (GOLD analysis project Ga0075288, IMG submission 69763) | Rice paddy soil microbial communities from Twitchell Island, California, USA - SF_Rice_20C_0N_404 | ecosystem: Environmental > Terrestrial > Soil > Paddy field/soil | place: USA: Twitchell... | reverse complement strand
TTTGATTGACCGAACCCGTCACTGCAATGCCTTGCTTGATGGGAATCTCGGACAGACTCGATAGAATCGCGTAGAGCTCACTCGACGACGCGCTGTCACCGTCCACGCCGTCATAGGATTGCTCGAAACAGACCGTACTCGACAGCGACAGCGGGCTTTCCTGGGCGTACTTGCCGCCCAGGTAACCGCCGAGAATCAACACGCCTTTGTCGTGAGTGTTGCCGCTGAGCTTCGATTCCCGCTCGATGTTAATGATGCCACCGCGGCCCATGAAAGTTTTTGCGGTAATGCGCGAGGGTTTGCCGAAACTGAAATCGCCCATTTGGTACACCGCCAAGCCATTCACTTGGCCGATCACCGCCCCGTCCACATCCACCAGCACGGTTCCCTCGGCAATGAGCTCTTGCAAGTGCTTCTCGATCAAATTGAGACGAAAAGTTTTTTCGACCACCGCGCGCTCCACATGCCGCCCCGAAACCAATTCGGCTTTTTCTTTTTCCGCCCAGTAATTGGACTCGATCAGAAGATCGACCATATCGCTGAATCGGGTCGAAAGTTTATTTTGGTCCTCGACCTTTCTAGCGCACTGTTCGATAACGCGCGCCACAGCTTCGGTGTCGAAATGGCGCATCCTTTCGCGGTTGCAATAGTCGCTGATAAAACACGAGAAAGCCGTTATGTTTTCTTGGGTTCGGTCAATTTCAAAATTGAAATCCGCCTTGACTTTGAATGTCTCGCGGAAATCGGGGTCGACCGACGCCAGCGTTCGATAGAGATATGGATTCCCGATCATAATCACCTTTGTATCGGTCGGTATCGGCTCCGGGCGAAGTCCCTGGGGCGGGACAAATCCAAAGAACGTTCCAGGTTCTTCGATGCGCAATTCGCGGTTTTTGATCACGCGCTGCAGCGCCTCCCAAACTCCGGCGTTGGAAAACACGTCTCGATCATAAAGAACCAAATAACCGCCGTTGGCGCGACTGATGGAACCCGCCTTAATCAGCGTGAAGTCGGTAAAGTAACCGCCCGCAATGGGTTTTTTTTCGACGACTCCGATCAGATTGTGGTAGGTGGGATTGGTTTCGACGATGATGGGCAACCCCTGGGTGTCGCTGTTATCGACGAACACATTCACCCGATACGGCAAGAAAGGGTCGCCGGGCGATTCTCCAAGGGTCATAGGGCCCATGGGTGTCATGACCGGCGCGGGTTCGATGCCTTTGAAGCGTTGGAGATTCTTGAGGATATGGTCGCGCACCGCGTCGAGATACGCGAGCACCTTGGGATAGTCGCCGTACTTATGTTTCAGGTCCGTCAGAGGTATGCGAACGAGATAATCCGCCGCCTGCGTTTCCGCCGCTTCTAGCTTTTCGGCAATCTCACGCTCGAGTTTCTTACCTTCCCGCAGTGTGGCTTCTACTTTTTTCTCGATCTCGCCTCGACTTTCTTCAAGCCGCTTCTTTTCCGCCGGCGCTAGTGCCAAATACTCTTCCTCCTGCATCGGTTTGCCGTCCTTTGTCGGCAGAAGGACTATGCCTGAAGGAGTCATCCGCAAGGTGAAACCATTTTCGGTCGCTTCCCGCATCAAGACTTCCATCATCGCTTGTTGCTGCTTTTGCAGCTGCTCGACCATTTCCTGGCGCTGATGCGCGTAGTCCTCGCTCTCGAACATTTTTTTTGCTTCACGCACGAGGTTTTGTACGAGCTGCTCCATGTCCGTCTTGAGTACCTTGCCCCACCCTCTACGAATGCGGAGCGCTTGGGGTCGATCGGGGTCGGTAAAGTTATAAACATAGCACCAGTCTTCCGGCATCAAGGCATCCTGCTCAGGGGGAGCTTTTGCACTGGTAGCTTTTTTCAGAAAGGCTTTGATAATACTCGTCTTGCCGGTTCCGGTGAGACCGGTCACAAAGATGTTAAAACCCGGCTTGTCCACACCGAGGCCAAATTCGATCGCGCGAATTGCGCGCTCCTGTCCTATGAAGTCCTCCAACGGCGTCATCTCGGCCGTGCAAGTGAAGGGTAGATAAGAGAGATCGCAGTGCCAGGTGAGCTTATCGTGCGGTATTTCAAAGGAATTCGACATCGCTGTACCCTCTATGATTGAATTAGCGCAGAGAATAGGGTCTCGATCGACGCTCGTCAACTACCGCGGCGTCATCGTTGTTTACGATCGCGCGACTGCTATAATCCAAAAATGATTCTCTGCCATGCTGTGGACAAGCGCTGGCGCGTCGTTTGGGCGCTCGTTCTTGCGCCGGCGTTGTTTTTTGCAAGCTGCAGCACGATATCCCAAAGTCTTCCGCCATTACCATCGGTAAGCCCGCCGAGCGAAAACGAAGAAGCCAAAATCAGTCGTGAATTTCGCCGCGAAGCCAAAAAATATTTCAAATTCGTAAATAGCCCCGAAGTTGAGCGCTATATCGACCGCATAGGACGGCGCATTTTAACGGCCATGGGACCCCAACCCTTCGAGTACCGTTTTTTTGCCGTCGAAGAGGATCAGCTCAATGCTTTTGCCGTCCCAGGCGGCTCGATCTATGTGTTCTCCGGATTGATCGAACGGGTCAAGAGCACCGATGAGCTTGCGGGCGTAATGGGGCACGAAATAGTTCACATTAAAGCTCGGCACATGGCGCGTTCTTCGGGACCCGATGCCATTTCGGTGCTGAGCCTCTTGAGCATGGTGCTACTGGCGCGCACCGGCAGCGGCGCCCAGGCCGCCGGCATGGTCGGCCAAGCCGTGGCCGCTACTCGTCAAGCCGCCTACAGCCGGCAGTTAGAAATGGAAGCAGATACTCTCGGAGCACGTTACATGGCCTCCGCCGGATTTGATCCAAAAGGCGCTATTTCTTTCCTCAAAACCCTCGACCAGGAGCGCGCCCTCAATCCAGTCGATGTTCCGGCTTACATCATGAGTCATCCGATCACTCAGGAGCGCGTGGCCAATGCGGAGCTTGTCGTCCGCTCGCTGGGCACTACACAACCGCGCGCTGAGAGTCCCGAGTCGTTAAAAAAAGTGCAGATCATTATTCGGATGGACAGGCCCGGGAGAGAACAGGTCGTGAAAGAATATGAGAAGCTCGTGCAGCAGAGTCCGCAAAACGCCGAGGCACGCCACCTGCTTGGGTTCGCACAGCAGATCCAAGGGCAATTCGCAGAAGCTACTCGAAATTTAGAAAAGGCGCGCCAGTTACAACCGGACAATCCCGGGCTTCAGCGCGACTTGGGCCGCTTGTACAGTCAACAAGGCGACTTCGCTGCGTCGCGCCAGGCCTTTGACCGCGCATTGGCTTTAGAGCCCAATGAGCCGCTCACTTTTCTATATCTAGGCGAGATGTTGGAAAAATCGGGAGATTTACGGACCGCGGCCGGTGCCTATCTCAACGCGCAAAATCTCGCGCCCCTTTGGGATCGGCCGCCGTATAAGCTCGGCATGGTGTATGGCAAGCTCGATCGTGCGGGTGACGGCTACTACTATCTTGCCCGAGCTCACGCGCTCCAGGATGAAGATGAGAGGGCAATCGCGGATTATGAGAAATCAATCAAAATTGCCGGTGAAAATTCGCCACGCGGGCAAGTGATCCGGGAGGAACTGGCAATCCTTCGAGCTAGAAGGAGATAGAGCTATTACTTTGTCCGGCCATCGCTGCAAGTGAAAGCATTCTCGTACGGTCCGGCTTGATATACCTATTCTCCCGCTTCAGCAGCTCTTCACGCAAATACTCCGGGTCGAAGCCCAGTAAGTCGCAGATATTTGTGAACGAAAAAAGCCAATCGGTGTCCGTATTTTCAACCCATTCGATGGCACTCAGATATAGGCACTGACCTGTGCTGCTCCTCGAGCCACGGTATTTCTCAAGACACTCGACCGCGTCTTTAAGGACGGCAATCATGAGGCGCTTCTCACCTTCGAGTTTACGGGACAGACCCCCCGAGCCGTAAAACTGGGAAGGCAAAAAAATATCCGGCTCGAGAATTCTTGCTAGAAAGTCATCATACATTAGTGGGCATTCTCCTCGGGTGTTGAATCCGATCGTATACCACAGGGTCGGGTTCCGTGCAAGAAAAAACCAACCCTTTGCGCTGTCCGCGTAGATGTAGGGCACCGCACACGGTCACGGCGTCGCCTCAGCTACATCGCAGCTCGGAGGGCTTTTGTAGAAGAGGATGCGTAGCGAGCAGAGCCCGCAGGTAATCGATTAGATTCCTTCCATGAGGCCGGCTAACTTGGTTTTTGCCACGTTGTGGTCCCAGACTTTTTGCACAACGGAATCTTTGCGCCGCTGTTTCATCACCCGCTGTGTTTCGTCTTCGTTGTAAGTCATCACCGGTCCAAGCAATGAGGCTTTATAGAACCTGGCAGCGGCTTCTTCTAGGTCAACACATCCCGCAAACACCCACTCGATGGAGTGGGCCACAACCATCGATCCATGGCCGCGCAGCATGACCGCATCCGCATTGCCAAGAGCTTTTGCGACTGCGTCTCCCTGCTCAATGGTGTGGATCAGTGCCGGATCCATGTATTTTGGCAAAGGACCGGGCCCGAAGAACGCGCCCGGATTGGAAGATGCGGGATAGAAAGGCTTATCGACCATCGAAAGAGTCGCAACCATATGATTATGCAAGTGCGCGACGCTCTGGATATCGCTGCGCGCTTTATAGGCCCGAGCGTGCATATTGACCTCGGAAGGTGCTCTGTAGTTGCCTTCGATCAGTTTGCCCTCGAAGTCCGTGATCACCATATCGTTCGCTTTCACTGTCGCGCGACTAACCGGATGCGGCAAGATAACCAGATGATCCGATCCGGGAATACGCGCGCTAATATGACCGCTATAATCGACCAGTCCGGCGTTGAACAACATGCGCGACGACATTGCGAGTTTGGTTTTGAGCTCCGATAATTCCGACACGATAATGCTCCTCTCTTTAGACAGGGGTTTTTTTGCTATATCTTTCATTCGGGTGAAGTTCAACCACAGAATCATATGGCGCGCTTGCGCCATCGCACCATAATCAACCTATGGAAGACCACTCGAGTACAATGAGGACGAACAGCGCCGTCGGCGTACGGTGGAATTTAAGCGACCTTTTCGCCGACCACGACGATCCCAACATCGATACTACGCTCGCGGATTGTCATGCCCGAGCCGAGAGATTCGCCGAGCGATTTCGCCCGCTCATGCAAACTCCCGAAACTCCACTCGCGACCGAAACCGTGCTCCATGCTCTCGAAGAACTAGAGACGATCTACGAGGCGTTAGGTCGAGTCGGCGGTTACGCCGGACTGCTTTACGCCGCAGACACTGCGAAATCAGAATATCAGGATTTGGAGCAACGGGTCGAACAGCGCTCGACGGAGATTCGTAACCTGCTGCTGTTCTTTGAGCTGGAGTGGCTGAAGCTCGATGATGCTGCAGCCAATCACATCATGGCGGATTCGTCGCTAGCATCGTACAAGCATTATCTTGCCGGTCTCCGCCGCTACCGCCCTCACGCTCTCACCGAACCGGAAGAGAAACTCGTCAATGAACGGGACAACACCGGACGCAACGCCTTCGGCAGGCTTTTCTCAGAGATTACGGCGTCACTTACATTCACGCTGGAAAACGCGGGCAAAAAAGAAGATCTGAATCTTAGCCAGATCCTTTCTTTGTTTCATGATCCGAATCGCGCGCTCCGGGAGCGCGCGATGGAGACGCTTTATGAGGGTCTCGCGCGTCACGGTCAAGTGCTGACGTTCATCTACGACACGCTCATTCAAGATAGTCTGATCATCGATCGCCTGCGCAGTTATCCGAATCCGCTGGCGCAACGCCACTTGGCGAACGAAATCGACTCTGAAACCGTGCAGACCATGATGGCCGTCACTGAAGAACATTACGGGTTGGCCCAGGACTACTTCAGCCTCAAAGCTAAACTGCTCGAGCTTCCCCGGCTTGTGCTTTACGATCAGTATGCGCCTGTTGGCAAAGAAGCCGCGCCTTTTCCGTACGGTCAAGCGCAGCAGGTCATTCTCGAGGCCTTTGGAGCTTTCGACGCAAAATTCCGGCAAATTGCCGGAGAATTTTTCGCTAACCATTGGATCGACGCAGAAATTCGTAAAGGCAAACGCGGCGGCGCCTTCTGCGCTTCCCCTTCGCCGCGGCTCCATCCGTATATACTCTGCAACTACGATGACAATTTGCGCGACGTGATGACCATCGCCCACGAATTGGGGCACGGTTTGCACGGCTGCCTGAGTCGAAAACAAAACTATTTCAATTACGACACGCCCCTCACAACTGCTGAGACTGCTTCAGTATTCGGAGAAATGCTGGTTTTCGATTACCTGCTCGCCCGCCAAACAGATCCTGAAGTGCGGATCGCTCTGCTCGCGGGCAAACTCGAAGACATTTTCGCAACCGTGTTTCGTCAAAACGTGCTGACACGCTTTGAAGAGATGGCGTTTTCAGCACGCAGGGTAAACCGCTTGACGCCGGAACAGCTGGGAGGTTTGTGGCTGGAAGTCAACGGCAAATACTACGGCAACAGCGTCGACATGCCGGAAAGCTACCGCTGGGCCTGGTCCTACATTCCACACTTCATTCACTCGCGTTTTTACTGCTACAGCTACGTCTTCGGCCAGCTTCTGGTACTCGCACTTTATCGAATGTACAAAGACGAAGGCAAAAGCTTCGTGCCGAAATATCTCGCCCTCCTCGAAGCGGGCGGGTCAGACTCGCCGGAAGCGCTGCTCAGAGGTTTCAGGGTGAACCTTCACGATTCGACATTTTGGCGGAAGGGATTTGAGGAGATAAGGGCACTGCTGATAAATCTGCAAAAATTGACGGCGGCTTCATAAATCGCCATCAGCAGTGCGTTTGAAAAGCCCTAGCATTTCATCATTCTTTATTTCATCCTAAAACTCGGCGGCACGACTTGGTCGATGCTTTTCCCTGTCCAGTGCCATTTGGGGACACTGTCCCAGACCTGCTCGCCTTTGACTTGAACTTTTTCGAGCAGCTCTTCTTCGTTCAGGCGCTTATACGTGCCGTCATCGACCAGAGTTTCACCATCAACAATAACTCTGCGAACGTCGCGACTCACAGCGGTCTCCGTCAACGAGCGAATGGGATCGCGCACCGCACCGAAAGCGATATCGCGCAGATTGATAATCGCAATATCGGCTTTCGCGCCTTTCTGCAGCCGGCCTAAGTCGTCGCGGCCGAGCATCTTGGCGCCGCCGAGCGTAATCGCATTGAACACGTCGCGCGGGTGGCCCGCGAGAAAACTCTTGTCGGCGACGCGAGACGCGATTGCGGCATAACGCATATCGGAGAGAATATCTTTGGGAAACGTATCGGTGCCGATACCCATATTGATGCCGGCCTGGCGATATCTATCGAACGACTCCATGAGAATGCCGAGCTTTAGATATTTGAGCGGGCTGTAGGCCACCGAGGCCCCGGAATCGGCGATGATTTTGAGGTCGTCACCGTAGGGGTACGCGAGCCAACTATGGCCGCTGACGAAGATGCAATGCGAGAGCGAAACCTCGGGATCAAGAAAGCCGATTTTTTGGAGAAGCTCTATTGGCGTGCAACGCTCGCGCTGCATCACACTGTGAAACTCGAACAAATTGATCGTCGCATGAATCTGAATTCCGACCCCTGCTTCCTTTGCCGCTTTCTTGGTGTCCTTGAGCAACACCGGTGTGCACGAGTCCACGTGGCCGGGAAAGAGCATCGCGGTGACGCGGCCGTCGCAGGCGCCGTTGAACTTCTTGGCGAAATCTACGGCATTTTTTAGACCCTTAGCGCCGCGCTCGTCATCCCAGTCGTATTCCAAACGGCCATCGCGGTCGTGAAAGAAACTGACGTTTTTATAGCTCGGACCGGCGACGCAGCGGATTCCGACTTGATCGATCATGTCCACGTACCGCTCGGGTTCACCGCCGGCGCCGCCGATGTCAAACGTCGTAGTCACACCGCTCTTCAAAACGTGAATGAGCGAAAAACGTTGACCCACATCGACGTCTTTCAGATGCGCCGAATGGGCGCCTTCGCGGGTTGGCCCGCCGTGCGCAAGATAATTGGAAGCAAAAAAATCGGTTTTGGTAGAATCGTTAAGAATATAGTCGCTGGCGTTGATACCGGAGTGAAAATGCGTGTCGATGAAGCCGGGCGAAACTAGGCAGCCTTTGGCGTCAATCCTTTGATCAGTGGGATAGGAATATTCTTTGCCGACGAACTCGATGCGGTCGCGGTCAAAAACCACGACGCCGTCTTTGATGATTTCGTGTTCGTTGCCGTCGAAACCGACAACGAAGCCGCCTTGAATGAGAGTTTTCATCGCGGGAGCCTTTCCGATTGTTTGTGAACACGGGCAGGACTAACAAAAGAAGCAAAACAAGACAAGCACTGGAAGGGTGATGAGTGGCAATACCGAGCTCGACAACTGCAGGAGAAAACGACACGATTATTGGACGCCTATAAAAATCTCATGCGAGTTTGAGCTGGTCACTTCACGTTTCAGTCGTCACTTGCCCCCAAGCTCTTTTGAATGCCGCTCTTTGTCGAGGGTGACTGCTGCGGCGAGATCATGCGCCGGCGGACAATCGTCCATAGTATACCGTTCTTGGACATTCGCAATTCTTCCGGTGAAAACGCCAGCGTTAAACCGCGAAACGAAAATGAATAATATCCCCATCTTTGACAGGGTACTCTTTACCCTCAAGCCGTAGCTTGCCGGCTTCTTTGCACTTGGCTTCGTTCCCATAGGCGATAAAATCTTCGTACGCGACAACCTCAGCGCGGATAAATCCACGCTCGATGTCGCTATGAATTCGTCCCGCTGCTTTTCTGGCCACCGTCCCTTGCGCGATCGTCCAGGCCCGAACTTCATCTTCACCCGTGGTAAAAAAGCTAATTAGATCCAATAAGGCATACGACGCCCGGATGAAACGTTCACGTGCTGGCTCTTCGATCCCGATCTCCTGCAAGAAAGCAGAGCGATCGGTCTCATCAAGTTGAGCGATCTCCATTTCGACCTTGCCGGAGAGAGCCAGGCCCTGAAGGCCGCGCCGCGTCAACTCTTGTTGGTACGCCGCCTCGAGCGACACGCCGGCTTTTTCCTCCGCGCGATTGAAAATCACGAGCAAGGGTTTGCGGCTGAGAAAACCGAAACCCGATGCGAGATTTTCCTCATCGGCACTGAACTCGAGGGTTCTTAAACTCTCTTCATTTTCCAGCGCGGCGGCACAACGCTCGAGTAAGGCCTCTTCTTGCGGCCGAGCTTTTTCTTTCTTGAGGCGGCTCCGGCGGTTTTCGACCACGGTGAGATCGGCTAAAATCATTTCGGTGAGTAGCGCGTTCAAATCTTTAAGAGGATTGGCATCCGCAGCGAAGGCGCGCAGGACGAGCGCGATGGCGTCGACTTCGCGCATCTGCATCATCAGCGCGTTATTCGACTTCAGGTCCTCTTCGCCCTGGCTCGGCGGAAAATCGGTAAAACGAATCTCGGCGTAGGTGGTCTTTTTGGGTTTGAAAATAGCCGATAGTTTGTCGATGCGCGGGTCGGGAACTTTGATGACGCCGAGGTGAACTTCTTCCCTGCTACCGAAGCCGCCCACCTGTGCCTTAAGGCCGGTAAGCATGTTGAAAATCGTGGTTTTTCCCGCGCCCCGATGACCGATCAATCCTACTTTCATTTAGTTCTCCACACCTCGGTTAACCCAGGAAGTGCAATCTAGCAGGAAATACCGGCTTAATAAATTGCGCATGGAGAATCGCTGGATGTGGCGAAAAAAAAAGCCACCCAGCTCTCGGCGATCGCCTTGAGCTGAGCGGCTTGGGCTCCCGCGCTCTACGCTGGTTAGCGCTTTAAGGCTAAAAACACGCTCGATTCGCCACGGTGAACAAGAAAAAGCACCGACTTGGTTTTTTCGGTGCGTGATATTTCGCGGTTGTAATCCGCCAAATTTCTCACCGGGCGCCGATTGACCTGCGTGATTACATCGCCGGAACGCAACCCAGCGTCGTCCGCGGCGCTACCTGGCTTGACGGAGGCAACGACAAGCCCTTCGGCGCGCTCGAGCCCCAAGCTTTGCGCAATGTCCGGAGTTACAGGTTGAACCGTGAGACCCAAATCACTTTCCTGCCCGGTGGAAGCAATCACTTCACTCTCCTTCATTTCACCGACGGTGATCGGCAGTGAAATCTGCTTGCCTTCCCGAGCGATTTTGAGTTGCACTGAGGTGCCGGGCGAAACTCGAGCGACGGCCGCAGGAAGGTCGGCTGAATCTTTAATGACTTTCTTGTCGAACTCGACGATCACGTCGCCCACTTTAAGTCCGGCTTTTTCTGCCGGCCCACCTTTCACCACATCCGCGACTAGGGCGCCGCCGGTCTGCTTCAAACCGAGCGATTCAGCGATTTCCGGGGAGATCTTTTGAACGGTCGCTCCAACGTACCCCCGTACGACTTTGCCTTTGTCTCTTAACTGCGGAAGGAGATCCTTGACCGAGTTGCTCGGAATGGCAAAGCCTATCCCTATGTTGCCGCCCGATTGGCTGAAGATTGCAGTGTTGATGCCGACCACCTCGCCCCGCAGGTTAAGCAGCGGGCCACCGGAATTTCCCGGGTTGATCGAGGCGTCGGTTTGGATGAAATTGTCGTAAGGTCCGGCGCCAATCTGCCGACCTTTGGCGCTCACGATACCCGAAGTCACCGTGTGATCGAGGCCGAACGGGTTCCCAATGGCCATGACCCACTCGCCGACTTCAAGGCGATCGGAGTCCCCCAAAGTTACTGCGGGGAGTGCTCGACCCGCATCGATCTTGATCACGGCAATGTCGCTCTTCTGGTCTTTGCCGACTACCTTGGCGTCATAAGTCTTGCCGTCCGACACCGTGACGCTGATTTTCTGCGCGTCATTGACGACGTGATAATTGGTAAGGATCGTGCCGTTGCTATCGATAATGAATCCCGAGCCCAATCCACTTTGCCGTTGAGGGCCGCGCGGTATCCGTCCTCCAAAAAATCTTTCCAACAAATCGTTTCGGGGATCGTCCTCGCCGAATGGCGAAGGCACATCCTCCGCCATCCTTCGAAGCTGAGTCGTCGAAACGTTCACCACGGATGGTCCCACTCTCTTCGCCAACTCGGCGAAATTCGGCAGGGTGCGAACCGCCTCCGTCGACGCAGCAACCGCTACGGTGCGGCCGTTCAATGGCTTCTCGATAGCGACGCCGATTCCTGCCCCGGCAATCATACAGAGCGCACAGCCGGTGAGCAGTGATGCGACGCTGATCGTCCTCTTAAGCTGAGTCAAACCCGCTCCCATTTTTCTTCCCTTTCTGTTTTATACACGGCGCGCCTTACACGCGCCAATTTCAAACTCACGGTCAACAACTTATCTAGGTTCCGACTTTACCGACGATCTGCCGAAGCCTGGTTTCGCCGTCAGGCGCCAGGACCGCGCGCTTCCAGCGCAGCAATCCCGCCCGCATGTAACCGGCATCCAGGCCCAGGGTTTCACAGACGTTATCGAAGGAATACAGGTAAGAACGATCCGTATTCGAGATCCATTCTTCCGCCTCCCGGTGCAATGAGTGCTTTCGCTTGCACTTCGCCATGACATGCTCCTGGAAACAGAGCACGGCATCTTGCAAAACCGCGAGCATCAGCACTCTCTCCGGATCGAGATGGAAACGTCTTCGCTGAGTCGACTGAAATTGCGCATCGATGAGAATATCCGGCTGAAAAATCATCATCGCCTTTTCTTCAATCATTGGATTGCGCTGCGGCATCCCCTGAATCCAAAAAGGCGCCCGACCCTGTTGATTCGATCGCTCGGCTTTAGTTCGCTTTTTGACGATCATGATAACCTCCGTGACGGTTAGACAAACACTCCATCCAAATTGTTCCAGATTTCTTCGGCCCTGAGAGCCAAACGATCGTGCCGTTGCGGTCCTTACCGGCTCTCCCCGTTATCTTGTCGACCCTACAGGCGACAAGAAACGCAACTGGCCGACCGTTTACGAAACAACCCGCAAGAAGGTCTAGATCAACAGGATGGAATCGAGGAGATGAAGGGCCACTTTTCGCGATTTCACGCCGGCGGAATTTGCGAAAAGTTTGCGCACACCAGATGCGGAATAGAGAAAAGTCTGTGCTTTAGAAGGGCGGGGGCACGAGATCGTAAGATCGCCCGAATCGGGAACTATCCCGGCGCATAGAGCCTCGCCGGGAAGCATCGAAAATCTATTATCCGGTGAACTGTGGTGGAGACCGAAAGAGTGGCTGAGGGCAATGGGCGAGCTGTCCTGCGCCAAGCTCACCGCGACCCCCGCCACCGTGATCATCACCAGTAACGTCAGGGAGGCGACAATATCTTTGATGCGGCGAACCTTCATTGGACGGACTGCATTTACGCTAACACGGGGAGAACCAAAGTCAACGCGGATGCCGTGAACCCGTGGCGAAGCCATGCAGCCGCGAGCTCAGTGAGTTCTCTAGGCCCAAAAGCACCAGTTGGTTGACCCCCCAAGGCAAGATGGTAAAGTACCTCCCCATGCCGCTTGCCACAATTGAAGAAGCGATCGCCGAGATTCGCCGCGGTCGTATGGTCATTCTGATGGATGACAAGGACCGCGAGAATGAAGGCGATCTCTGCATGGCCGCGGAAAAGGTCACTGCCGAAGCGATCAACTTCATGGCAACGTATGGCCGCGGTTTAATTTGCCTGCCCCTCACGGAAGAACGAGTGCGGCAGCTGGGGTTGACGATGATGGTATCGGAAAACACCTCGCCGTTCGGTACCGCATTTACAGTATCCGTCGACTCGGCTACCGGAATCACCACGGGCATCTCCGCTGCCGATAGAGCCAAAACCATTCTTGACGCGATCGTCGATACTGCTAAGCCACAGGATCTGGTTATTCCGGGGCACATTTTTCCTTTGCGCGCCCGCAACGGTGGCGTCTTGGTGCGCGCCGGGCAAACCGAGGGTTCCGTGGATCTGGCCCGGCTGGCCGGCCTCAAACCCGCCGGTGTGATTTGCGAAATTATGAAGGACGACGGCACCATGGCGCGCCAGCCGGATCTGATGCGCTTTGCCAAGAGACACGAACTCAAAGTGGTAACCACGGCCGACCTCATCCAGTATCGACTGAATTACGACTCGTTGGTCTATCGCGCAGCGGCGGCACCGCTACCCACCCGAGTCGGTGGTATATTTCACGCGATTGTTTACAACACTCATGTTGACCAGAGTGAACATCTGGCGCTCATCAAGGGAAACATTTCCCCGAAAGAAGAAACCTTGGTGCGCGTTCATACCAAATATGTTCCGGGCGATGTCTTCGGTTTTGAA
>Ga0075288_1000032_pt1 | contig 13366 bp, 9 predicted proteins | sample SF_Rice_20C_0N_4_FD_69763 | JGI IMG/M metagenome (GOLD analysis project Ga0075288, IMG submission 69763) | Rice paddy soil microbial communities from Twitchell Island, California, USA - SF_Rice_20C_0N_404 | ecosystem: Environmental > Terrestrial > Soil > Paddy field/soil | place: USA: Twitchell... | reverse complement strand
GTCGCTGACGTTCGAGGCGCCCGACCGGTGGGCGCGGGCCTTCCGCGCCGAGCGGCTGAGCCTGACCCTGTCGGGTCGAAACCTCTGGACCATCACCGATTACAGCGGCGTGGACCCGGAGGTCAACGCCTTCGCGCAGGATAATTTCGCGACCGGGGACTTCGAGTCCCAGGCGCAGGTGCGCTACTGGACCGCGCGCCTCAACGTCGGCTTCTGAGGGTGACGCCCATGCACAAGATTCACAGTGTCATCCTGAGCGCGGCCCTGGCGACCCTCGCGGGCTGCGGGCTGCTCGATACTCAGCAGCCCAACATCATCGACCCGAACTCGCTCGACTCGCCGGAAGGCGCCGCCTCCGCCCGGCTCGGCGCGCTGGCCGACTTCGCGTTCGTGAACGACGGCGACGGCACCCAGACCCAGGACGGTCTCATCCTGACGGCCGGCCTCCTGGCGGACGAGTTCGTCCACTCGACCACGCCGCCCTCCGAGCAGGAGATCGATCAGCGCACCACGGCCGCCATCAATCCAAGCCTCTTCTCCATCTTCTTCAACCTGCATCACGCGCGCCGCGGCGTCGAGGTGGCCGCCGGGAAGCTGCGGGAGTTCTCGGAAGATCCCGACGGCACGCCCGATATCGCCGAGATGCGCGCGATCGACGGGTTCACCTACATCTATTTCGGGGAGGACTTCTGCTCAGGCGTGCCGTTCAGCCGGCAGGAGGGCGACTCGACGATCTTCGGCGACCCGCAGACCACCACGCAAATGTTCGAGACCGCAGTCGCCAAGTTCGATTCGGCGCTCGCCGAGCCGGGGCTGGCCGGGGACGACGGCACGATCACCAACCTGGCCACCGTGGGCCGCGCGCGGGCGCTGCTCGATCTCGGGCGTTTCGACGAGGCCGCGGCGGCCGTCTCCGGCGTGCCCACCGACTTCGCCTATGTGAACGAGCACGCCGACGCGCCGCTCAAGCTGCAGAACGCCATCTTCGTCTACACCACGCAGGGACTCTGGTCGGTGTCCGATCAGGAGGGCGGCGTCGGGCTGCCGTACATCTCCGCGGAGGACGCACGGGTGCCGGTGGACAGCGTCGACGATGACGAGGACGGATTCGCCGACACCGGCCTCGACCTCATCACGCCGCAGTACAGCCTCGGCAAGTACCCCGCGGCGACCTCAGACGTGTCCGTGGCCGACGGCATCGAGGCGCGCCTCATCGAGGCGGAAGCGCTGCTGCAGGCGAACGATTTCTCCGGCATGAGCACCATCCTGAACGACCTCCGCGCGACCCAGGGGCTCGACCCGCTTTCCACGGCCGGCGACCGCGACGAGGCCATCGACCAGCTCTTCTCGGAGCGCGCCTTCTGGCTCTTCGCCACCGGCCACCGCCTCGGCGACATGCGGAGACTGGTCCGGCCGCCTCCGACGGGCTACGGCCGGCCGGTGGACACCGTCTTTCCCAACGGCGACTACCACAAGGGAGGCAGCTACGGACCGGATGTGAACTTCCCGTTGCCGCTCGAGGAACAGAACAATCCGAACTCCGTGGGGTGTATCGACAGGAATCCGTGAGCCGTCCCTCTAGTACGCCGACAAGAACGACCGGTCGATGTCGTTCTCGATGGTCCACTTGAGATTCTGGCCCGGCTGGATGTTGATGTCCTCGCTCTCGAAGCTCTGGAGGTTGCCGACCGGGTCGGCCCGGAGCCGCGCGTTGCCGGTATTGCCGAGCTGAAGATAGGGGAACGTGAACACGGCCGTGTGGAGCGTGCCGACCGACCCGAGTCGCGAGACGAGCTGGCCCCGGACCAGATAGATGACCATGTCGCTCCAGTTGTGGTTCTCCACTTCGAGCGACACCGGCGCATCGCGGCTCGGGCGCTGCTCCGGCTCGCCCGACGCGGAGTGATGGGCGCAGGCAGCCAGCAGCAGCGCGAACACGAGCCATCGTGATGGTGTCCTGAGACGGGCCATAAGACCTCACCTCGTCGTCGGCGGCGGGGTGCCTCCCGGATGAAGGTACTTGCCATACCAGGCGAGCATGCGCTCGTAACGGTCATGCCGGTAGCTTGGCGTGTGGAACTCGTGATACTGCCCCGGATAGATCACCAGCTCGGTGTCGCGCCCCAGGCTCTTGAGCGCCTGATACATCTGCTCGGAGTTGATCAAGGGCACGTTGAAGTCGAGCTCGCCGCAGATGAACAGGGTAGGCGTCACGATCCGGTCGGCGTGGAAGAAGGGGTAGGAGTTGCGGCGCCAGGTATCCGGCTTCTCCCACGGCTTGCCCAGCTCCGTCTCGTACTCCACGGCGTACTGGTCCGTGCCGTAGCCCGCGATGGCGTTGCCCTGTCCCGCGTCGCTCACCGCGGCCTTGAAGCGCCGGTCGCGCGCGATCACCTGATCGGTGAGGATGCCGCCGTAGCTGTGCCCGCCGACGCCGAGCCGTTCGGGGTCGGCCACGCCCGACGCCACGAGATAGTCCACCCCTGCCAGCACGTCCTTGCTGTCCTTCTCGCCCCAGGCGGCCCAGATGGCCCGCTGGAAGTCCTGTCCCCGGCCCGAGCTGCCCCTGGGGTTGACGCCCAGCACCACGTAGCCTCGCGCGGCATAGAGCTGCCAGTCGACGTTCGCGAAGTCGTTGAAGAGCTGCCACACCGGCCCGCCGTGAAGCCGCAGGATGGTGGGATAGCGCCGCCCGGGCTGGTAGTCGGGCGGCTTCACCACGAAGCCGTTGATGATGGTGCCGTCGAAGCTCTTGAACGAGATCTCCTCGACGCTCGCGAGGCGCACCCGCGCCAGCCAGGCGTCGTTCTGGTGCGAGAGGCGGCGGAGCCGGCCGTTGTCTACCGCGTACACCTCCGCCGGCTCGGACGGCGTGCTGGTGACGACCGCGATCCTTCCGCCCTGCGACACCGAGAAATCGGAGACGACCCGCCGCCCATCCACCACGCGCTCGATCGGGCCCCCGCCCGGGGACACGCGGGCCAGATGGTAGACCCGGTCGTCCTCGAGCAGGAACAGCACCGAGCCATCCCGGGACCAGGCGGGTGAGAGTACCTGCCGGTCGAGCCCGGGCGTGAGCACCTTGGCGGTGCCGCCCGCGGCCGGAAGGACCGCGACGTTCTGGGTGGCGTAGTAGAGGAGGGAGAGCGGACCACCCTGGACGTACGCGAGCGAGCGCCCGTCGGGGCTCCACGTCGGCGCCCGGCCGCCCCAGCCCGGATCGTTGTCGCCGCCGGGGAAGGACGTGAGTTGTCTGGGCTCGGCGCCGGGCCTCGCGTCCACGACGTAGATGTCGAAGTTGTCGGTGCGATCGGGCTCGGGCCTCCGCCGGCTCACGAACGCGATCGACCGGCCGTCGGGCGACCACGAGGGATACGCCTCGTCGTAATCCCCGGGCGTGAGGAGTACGGCGCGATGGGTGGCGAGGTCGAGCAGATAGAGGTGGGACCGCCGATCGGTGACGTATCCTTCCTCGTCGGCCTTGAAGCGGAATCGATCGATCACGATCGACCGTGCCGTCTTCCTGGCGGTATCCCCCTCCACCGGCGCGTCGGGATCGGGGTCCTGGGCAATGAGGGCGATGCGCTTGCCATCGGGCGCCCAGGCGTAGTCCGAGACGCCCGCCGGCAAGCTGGTGATCCGCTCCGCCTCGCCGCCCGACGTGTCGAGCAGCCAGAGCTGATCGGACTCGTGAGGGTCGTCCCGATCGGAGAGGAACGCGACGTAGCGGCCGTCGGCGCTCCAGCGGGGCGTGTGCTCGCCGGCGGGACTCCGGGTGAGCTGGACGGTACGGGTACCGTCCCAGCTCGTCATCCAGATGTCGGAGTCGTCCCGATCGTGCACGGTGTCCACGGCGGAGACGCTGTAGGCAACCCAGCTCCCATCCGGCGAAAGCTGGGGATCGCTCACTTCCCTCAGCGCGTCGAGGTCATCGAGGGTGACGGTGTGCCGTTGCTGAGCCTGCAGCGCCGCGGACCAGCACACTATCACCAGTACCAGGGTGGCTCTCATTGCTCCTCTTCAGACGTTACTCACCACGGAGGCACGGAAACACGGAGAACGAACAGAAACAAGAACACAGCATTACTCACCACGGAAGCACGGAAAACACGGAGAATGGAACGGCAGGAACACGGAACAAATAACCAGGAGACTCGAAGTTCTTTCGTGTCTTCCGTGCTTCCGTGGTGATGAAGCTTTTCAGTTCTTTCGTGTCTTCCGTGCTTCCGTGGTGATCATGGTTGCCGGTAGACGACCCCGCCCTTCATCACGAATCCAATCTTCTCGAAACTCCTGAGGTCCGCCAGCGCGTCGCCCCGCACCGCCACGATGTCGGCGTACTTGCCGGGGGCCACCGAGCCCACCCGGTCCTCCCATCCCATCAGCCGCGCGGCCATGATCGTCGCGCTCTGAATCGCCTGCATCGGCGTCATCCCGTACTTCACCATGTAGGGGAGCTGGCGGGCGTTGAGACCGTGGGGATAGATGCCGCTGTCGGTGCCGTAGGCGATCTTCACCCCGGCCGCGACGGCCTTCCGGAAGCCCACCCGCTGAGTCTCCGTGGTCTCGGCATTCTTCCGCATGATGTCGGCGGGCCACTTCTGCTCCCGGCCCACGCTGTCGGTGTAGTCGCCGTTGTAGATGTCGGCTACCAGCCAGGTACCCCTCTCCTTCATCAGAGCAATGCCCTCGTCGTCGATCAGCGATCCGTGCTCGATCGAGCGAACCCCTGCCCGGACGGCCCGCTTGATGCCCTCGGCTCCATGGGCATGCGCGGCCACGAACGTGCCGTATTCCGCCGCCTGCTCCACGGCCGCATGGATCTGCTCCTCGGTGTATTCCGAGACGCCGGGCTTGGTGCCGCGGGTGAACACCGCTCCGGTCGCGAGGATCTTGATGAAGTCGGCCCCGCCGTTGAGAATCGCACGCACCCGGGTGCGCACCTCGTCCGCCGAGTTGGCTACGCCGAAGCGATAGCTGAAGGGGATGGTGACGTCGGGCGCCGCACCGACCAGCTCCCCCGCGCCGGTCGAGACGGTCACGTACGCCCCGGCAACCTGCATCCGCGGGCCGATCACCGTTCCGTCGGCGATCGCGTCACGGAGTGCAACGTCCACGAAGGCGCGGTAGGTCCCGACGTCGCGCACTGTGGTGAACCCGGCCATTAACGTCGCGCGGGCATTTTTCACCCCGGCGAATGCTTCCTGCGCCTCCGACCGCTCCAACGGCTCGAGGACATCGGAGGACGAGGCATCTCCGATCAGGTGGGTGTGGCAGTCGATGAGTCCGGGGATGACGGTATAGCCCGTGAGATCCACCGGGCGGGCACCCGAGGGAAGATTCGCCGAGGCCGGCTGGATGGCCTCGATCCGATCTCCCCGGACGAGAATCACCTGGTTGCGGCGGATCTCGCCCCGGTCAACATCGACCAGACGGCCGGCCTTGATGGCGGTAAGCGCCTCACCGGACTGCGCCGCCAGGGTGCCGGGAGCGCCGATGCCGACGGTTGCGGCGCCGGCGACCATCAGGACTGAAAGCAGCTTCAGCATGGCGGCGAATCGCAACGCTTTGCCGGCATCTTTTCCTCATGAAATGTAGAGGATGTTGACAAGCATTTTCTAAGTAGCCTACCACAAACGGTTTGATTACTGGTTCACCGAATGTTTTCTGCACATTGCGTATCGAACCTGTCACGGGACCGAAACGACGACGGCCACCTTGCGGTGGCCGTCGGTGCGACGAATGCCGGTCCGTCCGGCCGCTCAGTCCTCGACCAGGATCAGATATTTCGACGCCGACCAGAACTCCTCGGGCTGCGCGATGTCCAGGCTCCCGGTGACTTTCCCGTCTTTGGTACTGTTGGCCAGATACGTCGGGCTCTGCCGGGAAATGATCTTGTATTTCTTGTCGGTGCGGGGCAGCGCGATCTTGGTGCTCGTGGTCTTGTCGATGGCCGTGAACGCCTCGGGGTTGAGGTTCCGGGCCGGCTCCAGACGGGTGCCGCCGAACACCAGGAACTTGGAGCCTTCCTTGGTGACCACGCCCTTCTTCATCAGCTCGTCCTTCGTGCCGATGGCGTAGTAGACGGTGTTCTTGTACGCCGTCAGGTTGACCACCGTATCGGTCAGCGCGGTCTTGGCGGTAGTGAGGTCGGTGTTCTCGGTGGTGAGGGTATCCACCCTGCCCGCCAGCGTGGCGATCTGGGTGTTCTTGTCCGCCAGCTGCGCCTCGTACTCGCTCTTCTGCTGCTCGGCGGTCGCCTTGAGGTCCTCGACCGTCTTCTTGTAGGTCTGGATCTGGGCGAGCAGGCGGGCGTTCCGGGAGCGGGACTGCTTGGCCCGGGTCTCGGTCTCGGTCAGCTTGGCTTCGGTCTCGTTCAGGCGGCTGATGACCGCGTTGACCTTGGCGAGCGCGGCCTTCCGGTCTTCCCGATCCTTCCGTGCGCCGGGCACCCCGGGATCGGTGCTGGCGTTGGCAACCGCACCCTTGGCTTTGGCCAGCTCGGTATTGATGTCGGTCACGAACTGCGTGGTCTCGAGGACCTCGGTCAGAAGGCTGTCCTTCTGGGCTTCGGCGGCCTTCGCGTCGGCGAGAGCCTTCTTCAGTTCGGCTTGATTGCAACCGGTCGTCGCCACGACGGCGAGCGCGATCAGCCAAGCATACCTCATGCGGACCTCCTGCTCTGCTCGATGAAAAGGTCACCATCCACGGACACGCACGCACGCCAAACCCGCCCCTGGTGACGACTTGAAGCGCGGCACCGGCCTCGAGGAGACCGGTGGGGGTAGGAAACGGTTCGGCGGACGAACAACCAGAATAATCATTGGGACGCCGGAGCGGCACCCCCGCGGAGACCTGGCTGTCCTACTTGAGGATGGAGACCGGCCCGCGGCCTGGGCGGCCGCCGCAGTCGCCTCCGTGCCCCCCGATCATCACCCGCGGGCCGCGGGGCACGGGAACCTCGGACCACCGGCGGCCGCTCGCTTCGGGCGTCGAGGGTCCGGCCGACACCGGGATGACGGTGACCGTCCGGCCGGGGGCCAGCTCACGACCCGTGGGATCGGGCGCGGAGGCATCAGCGACCCCCGGTGCCGGCGCAACCGGCGCGGTAACCGGGGCAGGCTCGACGGCGGACGCCGCCGGTACCGGTGCCTCCGGTAAACCCGCGGCATGGACCGTCCGGGTCACGTTGCTCCGGCGCGGCCGCTGGACCGTCCGCGTGGGCGCAAGCTCGATTTTCGAAACGACCTGTGTCGTGGAGGACGAGGCGGTGCTGAGCGTGAGATCGCGCTGAGGCACCGACGCGGCGGTTTCCTGGATTCTGGAGGGTCCGCCGCAGGCGGCGACGAGCAGAGGGGCGGCGGCAACAGCGGCGAGCTTCCACATGGTGGACTCCGTGGTGCGGAGACGACGAGCGACGGATCGGGAGACGAGCAGTGTGCGATCGGTTGCACTCAGTCGTCGTGCCCGTGCCCCGGCCCCTTCCCCGGCTTGTCGCCATGACCCGGCTTGTCGCCATGACCCGGCTTGTCGCCATGACCCGGTTTGCCCGGTTTGTCACCATGGCCAGGCCCGCCTCCGGGTGGGGGCTGCGCCGAGGGCGGATCCGGCGGCGGCGGTGGCGGATCGGCCGGAGGCGACTCGGGGGGCTGAGCAGATGGCGGCTCGGGGTCGGGAGCCGGCGGATCATCCGAGATCGCCCTCGCGCTGAACACCACCGAGAGACTGTCGGCCCCTGTGACGCGAGCCTCTACGGTCTGTCGCCCCGCCGCGCTCCCCAGCCGGGCACGCGTAGCGGCCAGACCCTCCGCGTCGGTGGTCACCGTGGCGGGGTCGACCTCCGGGCTTCCCGAAGCATCCACGAACCGGAACGACACCGAGGTACCGAGCGCGGGATGTCCGCTCGCGTCCAGAACCTGCACCACGAGAGGATCATCCAGCAGTTGCCCGGGCGGGCCTTGCTGGTCGTTCCCCGATACTCGCTGGAGGCTTGCCGGTGGGTTGTCGCCGGGAAGGGTGAGGTCGCCTGCGCCGCAGCCGGCGAGGACCGCCAGTGGGAAAAGAGCGGAAACCACGGACCGCCAGTGGCACATGGCTCGACGATACCGGCGCGGCCCGGCTCGCCGAAAGGAGCCAGATCACACACCTACCGCTGGAGTCCGCTCTCCGCCGCGCGCTCCAGGCGGCGGCCCGAGGTGTCCGCCCCTGCCCCACCGAGAGTACCGAGACGGCGCGCCGCCTCCTCGAGGATCTCCTCGGTCTTGCAGAAGACGAACCGGACCAGTGACCGGCCGCCGCCATCGCGAAAGAAGCTCGAGCCCGGCACCGGCGTCACGCCCGCCTCCCGAGACAGCCACACCGAGAAGCCGGTGTCGTCGAGTCCGTGGGCGGCGGGATGGGCGGCGGCCACGCCGGTGAAATCGGCCAGTATGTAGTAGGCGCCCTCGGGGGCGACGCAGGAGAACCCGGCCTCGCGCAAGGCGCTGAACAGCAGATCGCGCCTGCGGCGATAGCTCCCCGCCAGGCTCAGGTAGAACGAGCGGTCGAGCCCGTCGAGGGCCGCCGCGACGCCTTCCTGCAATGGGGCCGGTGCTCCGACGGTGAGAAAGTCGTGCACCTTGCGGATCGCGTCGGTCAGCGACTCGGGCGCGATGATCCAGCCGACCCGCCAGCCGGTGACGCTGTACGTCTTGGACGCGCCGCTGATGGTGACGGTGCGGTCGCGCATCCCGGGGAGCGTCGCGATGGGGATGTGGTCGCCCTCGTACCGGATGTGCTCGTAGATCTCGTCGGTGACGGCCAGCGCGTCGTGGCGGAGGCAGAGATCGCCGATCGCCTCGAGCTCGCGCCGGGTGAGGACACGCCCCGAGGGATTGCCGGGCGTGTTGACGACGATCGCGCGGGTGCGGGGGGAAAAGGCCGCCGCCAACCGCTCCAGATCGAGCGGCTGTCCCGGGTCGAGCGGCACGTACACCGGCTTCGCGTCGGCGAGGATCGTATCGGGGCCATAGTTCTCGTAGAACGGCTCGAACACGATCACCTCGTCGCCCGGATCCACCAGCGCCAGTAGCGTCGAGATCATGGCCTCGGTGGCGCCGCAGGTGACGGTGATCTCCCGTTCGGGGTCGGCGTCGAGGCCGTACCACTCCTGGTAGAACCGGGCCAGGGCCTGCCTCAGCCGTTGCGCGCCCCAGGTGATGGCGTACTGGTTGATGTCGTCGTGGATGGCGCGGGCCGCCTCCTCCTTGAGGAGGTCGGGAGCGGGAAAGTTGGGGAATCCCTGCGCCAGGTTGAGTGAGTTGTGCTCCCGGGCGAGCCGGGTCATGCCGCGAATCACCGATTCGCGAAAGCCATGGGTGCGGCGTGCGGTGGTCACGCCCGGGCCTAGCTCCCGCTCTCGACCAGGTCGAGGAAGCGCCACCCCGCGGCCTCGCGCCGCAAGGTCCCTACGTCGGTGAGCTGATACTTCTGGGCTTTCCCGCCGGTGGGCTTGAAGGTGAGCACCACCTTGAACGTGGCGATCCGCGCGGATGACGCGGGCACGATGCTCGTCAACGTCACGACGGCCTTGAGATCGTTCACGTCCTTGCCGAAGAGATCCCTCCACCGGCGCTCGCTCTCGCCGGGCATCGATGGAAACAGGGTCTTGAGCCGGGCAATGTCCCGAGCGTTGATCGCCTTCTGATAGTCCGCGAGGAGGCTGACGATCTCGCCGCGGATCTGGGATTCCGACTCGGCGTCCGCCGCGGGGGCGGGGGCGGGGGCCGGACCACTGGGGGGCAACTTGGGCGCGGGATAGCCGTATCCCGACGGCGCGCGCTCGGCCGGCTCGGATGCGGGCGCCGGTGGCGGAGCCGTCTTCACAAGGGCGACCAGGGTGGGAGCCGTCCAGCCCGTCTCCTGGCCGGCGACCACTTCCACCAGGCTCGAGTCGCTGCGGTATCCCGGCACGGAGACTCGGACCCAGTGGCGCCCCGCAGTGGTGTTGACCGAGCGCACGCCGATCGCGAGTGGCCGGCCGTCCACGTCGATCGCGGCGCCTTCCGGCAGATTGCCCTGGATGGCGATGGTGCCGGGACCTGCCACCGGGACCGGCTCCGGCGACGGCGCCGGTTCCGGCTGACGGGGCGTGCCGGACGGAGCCGGCGTCCGCTGGTCGGGGTCGAGCCGGAGCGCGATGCTCTCAGTCTGCCCCGAGACAATGCGCACATTCTGGGTGAACGGGCGGAAGCCGGGAACTCTGACCGCGATGCCGTGGCGTCCCGGCGAGAGCGAGATGGTGCCGTCGTTCGGGACTCGCGCCTCCTTACCGTCCACCGTGACGCGGGCGTCCGGCGGCAACGGCTGCTCGAACGCGACGGTCCCCGGGTTCGGGACGGGGGCCGGAGCCGGTGCCGGGGTCGTGCCCGGCGTCGGCGTACCGCCTGTCTCCACCGGCTCCGGCGTCACCGGCGCCGGCGCGGAAGGCCCGGACCCGGGTGCCGTCGCGACCGGTGCCGTCGGCGTCGCGGGGATCCTCAGCGGCTGCGTGTCGTCGGCTACGCCGTGGGGCCGGAGCCACAACCAGCCGGCCACACCGATGGCGGCCAGCCCGACCACGGCACCGACCATCCAGCCGAGCCGGGGACCTTCCGCCCGCGACGAGCGATGCCGCAGCATGGTCGTGGCGCTTCCGACAGGCTCCTCGGCTTCGGCAAGCGTCCCGGCGAGTGCGTCTCTCAGCTCGCCGGCTGACTGGAACCGCTGGTCGGGCGAGCGCGCCAGCGCCTTGGCCACGACCTCGTCGAGTCCGCTCGAGATATCCTGTTGGACGACCCGGGCCCGGGGCGCCGGCTCCGTGAGACGCTGATGTATGGAGACCTCACCGCTCGAGCCCGCGAAGACCCGCGCGCCCGTCACCATCTCATACAGAATGCAGCCCAGACTGTAGATGTCGCTTCGGCCGTCGAGCACGTCGCCCAGGATCTGCTCCGGGCTCATGTAGGCCGGCGTCCCGATCACGAAGCCGGTCCGAGTGACGTTCTGCCGTCCGCCCTGCGTGGCCTTCGCGATGCCGAAGTCCACCACCTTGACCAGATCCTCGCCGGTCCGCGAGCGGGTGAGCATGACGTTGTCCGGCTTGAGATCGCGGTGGACGATCCCGAAATCGTGGGCGGCAGCGAGCGCGTCGGCCACCTGGGTGCCGATCCCGACGACCCGCCGCTGGTCCAGCCGGCGATCCTTGGCCAGCACGCCGGCCAGCGAAGGGCCGTCCACGTATTCCATGGCGATGTAGACGATGTCGTCCATCTCGCCGAAGTCGTAGATCGCGGCCACGTTGGGATGTGTGATGCGGCTGGCGTTGGCGGCCTCGCGGCTGAACCGGCTGACCGAATCCGGGTCGTTCAGCAGCTTGGGGTTCATCACCTTGACCGCGCAGGTGCGGCCCATCCGCACGTGCTCGGCGAGGTAGACCCTTCCCATCCCGCCTTCCCCCAGCAGCCGCACAATGTGATATCGCTCGGCGATCACCTGCCCCACGAGATCGCCGGTCGCTTCCCGTGACCGAAGCGCCGCGCCGTCGCGAGGGCAGAACCTGAGGTCCCCTTCGAACGCCTCGCCGCACTGGGGACACACCTTGAGCCCTGCCTCGGCCTGTCCAGCCCCACCGGCGCTCAGCGTCCCCGATCGCATGGCGACAGAAGGTGAGTTGATCGGGCGCCACGGCCGGGACGGACCGGCGGAGGGGGTGCGCGAAGAGCCCGTTCGGCCTCCGCCCACGGTTCCGTACGTCAGGTGCGGCCGCATCATTCGGGTAGCGGCAACGGTCAGTTGGGTGCGCCCGACCCCACCGCCCGCTTCGGCTCCCTCCTCGAGTCTCAGCGCGACGAGATGCCCTGAGGCCGGCTCCCGCGCGAAGAACACGATTCCCCCGCCCCTCGCCCTCCGCATGTCGCCGAGCACGTCGTAACCCGGCGCCGCCATCTGGACCGCCTCGCGGAGTCGCTGCAGCTCGGCGTCGCTCGCCGAAGCCGGGGCGGACCCGGCCACGTCGGCTCCGCAATCGGGGCAGGATGGCTCCCAGCTGCTGAAGGGGGTGTGGCAGAAGGCGCACGATCCGGCAGGCGGGGGGACGGAGTCGTCGAGCCGTTCGACGACCTCCAGCACGGCGGAGTTCGACCCGGTGGAAGAGCCGACCAGGCGCCGCTTGAGCACGACGAGCCGGCCATGACCCAAGGCGCGACCGAGAAAGGCGTACTCGCCCTCCCGATCCTTGCCCAGGGGACCGAGTACGTCGAAGCGACCGGCCCCGAGTCCGCGCACCGTATCCAGCGCCCGGGCGAGCTCGGGATCGGCCTCGAATGCGCCTTCGGGCGGCGTGCTACCGGTTGACATGAACTCCGCCGGGCTGGAGGGGATCTCTTAGACTAGTCGCGCGCGCGCCGGAGGACCAGACTCCCGGCCTCTGGCGCTTCCGGCCGGAGCGAGTAACGTATCTCTGACCCTTTGGAAACATATCTCACGCAAGAGGACGGGATCGATGCGACGCCTGGCGCCAAGCGCGATGCTCCTGGTCCTGGCGGCAGCGCCGCTTCACGGACAGACCACCCTTCGGGACAACATCCGGGACCTCTTCGTCTTCGGTAACTGCGGGCAGCCGCTCTGCTTGGACGTCGACCCGGCGGTCCACGGGCTCCACTTCATTCCCGCCATCGAGGACGCCCAGGGTAACATGCTGTCGTTCCTCCAGAACTCCATCGGCGTCACCGTGGCCAACACCCCCGTGAGCGCGGCGACGAGCGGCGCCATCTGGGGAAAGTCCGAGTCGGGACTCCCGGTGCGCACCGCGACGTCCGCGGGTCCCCTGTTCGCGGAGCGGGCCCAGACGCTGGGGAAGGGCCACGTCCTGATGGGTGTGGGAGTCACCGGCGTCAAGTTCACCAGCATCCGGACCACGCCGCTGAGCGGACTGGTGTTCGATTTCACGCACAGCGACTCGGACGAGAGCGGCGACCTCGGCGATGAGGACTTCGAGAACGACATCCTCCAGGTGCGGACGAATCTCGACGTCAAGCTCTTCGCGGCCACCGCCGTGCTGACCTACGGGCTGCTCGATCAGGTGGACATCGGCGTGGCGGTACCGTTGGTGCACACCTCGATCGACGGCGTGAGCGACGCGCAGATCATTCCCGCGGAGCCGAACACCCCGCACAACCTCGGCACCCCGGCCAACCCCAGTCTCACGGCCAGCACCACGACCTCGGGCTCCGCCACCGGCATCGGCGACGTGGCCGCGCGAGTGAAGGTGCGACTGGCCCAGAACGAGCGTACCGGCTTCGGCGTGGTGGGCGAGGTGCGGTTTCCCACGGGCAAGGAAGAAGACTTG
>Ga0075288_1000031_pt1 | contig 13823 bp, 11 predicted proteins | sample SF_Rice_20C_0N_4_FD_69763 | JGI IMG/M metagenome (GOLD analysis project Ga0075288, IMG submission 69763) | Rice paddy soil microbial communities from Twitchell Island, California, USA - SF_Rice_20C_0N_404 | ecosystem: Environmental > Terrestrial > Soil > Paddy field/soil | place: USA: Twitchell... | reverse complement strand
CGTATGTTCGCCGATCTCTGTTCGACCCACGGTTGGTCAGTCGAGTTTCTTGGGCCCAATGTTCCCAACGAGGCCCTCATCGGTAGGGTGAAAAAACGGGCGCCGCAGGTAGTGGCGCTATCGGCCACAATGGCGCCGGGCATGGATCATGCGCGCCATATCGTTAGGGAGTTGTCATCGCTGGCCGGTCCGCCGCGAATCATTCTCGGCGGGCACGCGATCACAAACCGCCCGGCTACTCAAGCATTGGGTGCGGCAAGCGCGATTGCGCGCGATATTATCGACGGCTTCGAGATAGGGCTTAAGTTTCTCCGCGCCGCTCGTCCCAAGGTGATCCTCAAAGAATATCTTTTTGCGCTGGGTCGCCGCGTCCGGGATCTGCGTTTGAAGAAAGGCTGGACGCAGGAACAGTTGGCTGAAGGCGCGACGGTCACGCGCGTTTGTGTGGTTGCGGTCGAAGGCGGTAAGCAAAATGTATCCGTGGACATTGTCATCCGGCTTGCCAACGCTTTGGGAGTGTCGCCGGAAGCCCTCATGGCCGATGAGCATGAACCGATCCGAATTCTGGGGAGGAACCCATGAAAAACTCAACTGCCCAGATAAACGAGATCGCGCCGGCGCCGATCATTATGCGCGCCGACCAGTGGCCGGAGCCCAGCGAACGACAGAACGCTATCAAAGAACCCGCGGAGAAAATTCTTCCCGGACGCGGGCAATGGTTGGAGTTGCTGGGGCTGGACGACTGCGGCGCCGTCGAACAAATCCTCCGTCGCGCTTTGCTCGATCCCATCGCAGATTTGGCTTCGATTCGAGGCAAGCGCATTCGTGGCCAGCTGGTGGCGTTCAGCTATCGTTTGTTAAGCGGCGAGATTTCACCGTCTGCTTTTTCGGCGATGCGCTGCCGTCTGGCCAGCGAAGCTATCGAGCTCATTCATGCCGGCTCTCTCATCGTCGACGATATTGAAGACGGCAGTCCCGTGCGGCGCGGTCGTCCGGCGCTTCATCTGCGTTATCCGATGCCGATTGCGCTCAACGCCGGGAACTGGCTCTATTTCTGGCCGTTCGATTTATTGAAGAAGCTGGAGCTTACAAAGGAACAGCTGCTGCACATTTACGAGTCTTGCCATCGCACCCTGTTGCGCGCCCATTTCGGCCAGGCAATCGATCTTGGCGCGAAGATCGACACGCTCGCCCAAATGCAGGTGAAGGAAGTTTGTGTAGCCTCGATCCGACTCAAAACCGGCGCGCTCATGGGTTTCGCCTCCTTGCTCGGCGCCGTCCTCGCTGGGGCGCCCAATACGATGCTTTCGATCCTTGACGATTTTGGTCGCGATCTGGGCACGGCGCTGCAAATGTTCGATGATTTGGGCAACGCCCTTGGAAGATGCGAGCCGGCGAAGCGTTATGAGGATCTGATGCTGTCACGTCCCTCGTGGGTTTGGGCCTGTGCCGCGACGAATAGCGATCCCGGTGAATATCAAGAATTTCTTGCCGCAGTAAGACGGCTGCCTGACGCCACAAATCTAGAAGCCTGGATGACCGAGCACCAGATCGTTCATCAGACGCGTCAGAGCGCGCGAAAATATCTCGAAGTCAATTTCAATACGTTGGAACAGCGGTTGACCCGCGCGGGAGCGCGCTGGTCGCGCCGCGCCTTCGATGAATTGCGCGATCTTGGCGAGGAGATAGCGGTCGCTTATGGATAAGATGCGCGCAGCGGTCATCGGCAGCGGATTCGGCGGTTTGTCTTTGGCGATCCGGCTTCAGGCGGCTGGTTGCCGTACGACTATTTTCGAGAAGCGCGACAAACCCGGCGGACGGGCCTACGTTTACCGCGATCAGGGTTTTAGCTTCGATGCCGGGCCCACGGTGATTACGGCGCCCGATTGTCTGCGCGAGCTCTTCGCTCTCGCCGGAAAGTCGATGGACAATTACGTTCGCCTGCTGCCGGTCAATCCCTTTTATCGATTGTTTTGGCCGGACGGATTCAACTTCGATTATTCCGATGATGCCGCTTCCATCGAAGCCCAGATCGCCAAAAAATCGCCGCGCGATGTTGCCGGCTATAAGAAATTCCTCAGCTACTCGGAGGAAGTGTTTCGCGAGGGCTATGAAAAACTCGCCCATGTGCCGTTTCTCAACTGGTCGAGCATGATCGCGGTGGCGCCGCAGTTGGTTCGCCTGAAAGCCTACCGGTCGGTTTACAGCGTCGTGGCGAAATATATTCGCGACCCGCAGCTGCGCCAGCTCTTTAGCTTTCACTCGCTGCTCGTCGGTGGCAATCCTTTTACGACCACGTCGATTTATACGCTGATCCATTGTCTGGAAAGAAAATGGGGGGTGTATTTTCCCCAAGGCGGCACCGCCGCTCTCGTCCAAGCTCTGGTCAAGCTGTTCACTGATCTCGGCGGCGAAATTCGCCTCGGCGCGGAAATCGCCGAGATCGACACCCGCGGCGGTGAAGTAAAAGCGATCATCGACAAATCCGGCCAAAGAGAAGCGTTCGATCTTGTCGCCAGCAACGCCGATGTTTTTCATACTTACGACGCGCTGCTGCGCAAAGAAACGCGGGCCGCGCGTATGCGCAAGCGCCTTTCGCGCTCGGCGTACAGCATGTCTTTGTTCCTGATCTATTTCGGCACGCGCCGGCAGTATCCCAATCTACTGCATCACAATATTATTTTCGGGCCGCGCTACCGCGAGCTTCTGACGGACATCTTTAGCCGCGGGCGGCTGGCCGACGATTTTTCGCTCTATTTGCACGCGCCGACCCGTTCCGATCCGGCCCTGGCGCCGCCGGGATGTGAAACTTTTTACGTGCTCTCGCCCGTGCCGCACCTTGGCAAGCTTGCGATCGATTGGCAGAGCGCGGCGCCGTCCTATGCGGAAAATATTCTTTCGTACCTCGAGCGCCATTACATGCCGGATCTGCGCCGTGAGATCGTTACGCAGAGAATTTTTACGCCGCAGGATTTCAAGACCGAGCTCAATGCGAATTTTGGCTCGGCGTTTTCGCTCGAGCCGCGACTTACGCAAAGCGCTTATTTCCGAGTGCACAATCGCGATAGAAATATCAAAGGGCTTTATTTCGTCGGCGCGGGGACGCACCCGGGGGCGGGCATTCCCGGCGTCGTGAATTCCGCGAAAGCCACGGCGGCGATTATCATGAACGATTACAAAGCGGCGCTTGCGCGCGACTACGCAGGCTCCGAAAGGTTGTCCTATGCCTGAAGCGATGACGCCGCAGGTGAGAGCGGCATTGGATGAATGCCGCTGGATGATTCAGAAGGGCTCGAAAAGCTTCTCGCTGGCCGCGCGCCTGTTCGACCCGGCAACGCGCGACGCGGCCTTTTTTCTCTACGGCTGGTGTCGCTACTGCGACGATCAGGTCGATCAAGTAGGTACGAGCGTAGACCCGAGCGAGCTTGCCGCTCGGTTAAAGGCGCTCAAAGATAACACCGTTGCTGCGTTCTCCGTCACGCCGCAACACGAGCCGGTCTTTATCGCCTTGCAGTATATCGTTCACCGCCACGGTATTCCGTCCCACTATGCCCTGGAGCTCATCGAAGGCATGGCGATGGATGTGCGCGCCACTCGCTACACGAGCCTCAAAGAACTTCTACTTTATTGCTATCGTGTCGCCGGCACGGTGGGCTTGATGATGGCGCATGTGATGGGTTTGCGCGACGAAGGCGCGCTCAAGCACGCGGCGGATCTGGGGATCGCCATGCAGCTCACCAACATCGCGCGCGATATCGTCGAAGACGCTTCCATGGGGCGCATTTATCTTCCTTCGGTTTGGTTGGCCGAAGCCAACATCGTGCCCGAAGAGATTGCGGCTCCCGAGAATCGCGAGAAGCTGGCCATGCTGACCCTGCGCCTTCTGCGCGAAGCTGAGCGGTATTACCGATCGGGCGATGAAGGTCTTTGGCATCTTTCGTTTCGCTCGGCTTGCGCAGTCGCGGCGGCGCGCAACGTCTACTCCGAAATCGGCGCATTGCTGCAGCAGAAGGGCGCGCGGGCGTGGGATGAGCGGACTTACGTCACCGGCGCGCGCAAGATTCGCGTGGTGCTTCGGGGGATTTTAGCTTTGCTCCGCTCGGTGCCGGCGCGTTTATTTAAACCCTGGTCGCCCGCGCCGCTGCGGGTAATTTGGAAGGCGTCTCATATTCAATAGCTCTAAAGCCGAGTTGGAGAGAGCGATGATGAATCTTTTGAATTATTTGCCGGGAATATTCATAGCGATGCAGGCCGCGATCGTGGTCGCGAGTCTGTTGGGCTATGGCATATTCACATCGCGGCCAGACTTATTGGCCCAGTTCGATCCTCAGGCAAAATTCTTCGTTTGGGCATTTCATGGCTTTGCCGTCGGCAACATGCTGTTCGGCGGCTTAGCGGTTTGCGCCGAAGCGCTGCTGCGGGACAAAAAACGCGCGTTTTGGGCTCTCCTTACGGTGTATGCGGTCAGTCTTGCGAGCGAACTCATGGGAACGACTTACGGCATTCCCTTCGGCGCGTATTCCTACACCTCGCTTCTCGGCATCAAATGGTTCGAGCGCGTGCCGATTTTAATCCCGCTCAGCTGGTTTACCATGAGTTGGGCCTGCTGGATTCTCGCGCGGCGTGTCTCGAGCGGTCTTGCTGCTGTCTTGCTATCTACCTCTTTGTTGATCGCGTGGGATCTGTTGCTCGACCCCGCGATGAGCCGTGTGACGAGCTACTGGGTCTGGGGCGACACCGGCGCGTACTATGGCATGCCCTGGATGAACTTGCTCGGCTGGGGCGTCACCGGACTGGTGCTTTTGTCAGTGATCAGCCGGCTTGCCCCGGCGTCGCAGAGCAGTGTCCGTTTCGCCGCTTGGGTTTACGCGGTTAATTTCGCGTTGCCTTTCGGCTTTTGCATGCTCAATCATTATTGGTTCGCTGCTTTTATCGGCCCGCTCTGCATTGCGCTTGCGTATCTGATCCTCGGTAATCCATGGCGGCGCGGGAAATTCTTGCTGCGCCGGGAGCTTGGCGCGGCGGGAGCAGTGAGACGCGGCTAATTTGAAGCATTAACGTAACCGATGATACAATAGGCTCGAATTTGGAAACGATTCCACTAGCTGCGCCGATGAATTTGGCTTCCACAGACGATTTTGACTTAGACGACTATCTCCGCCGGCAGTCCTCGACAGTCGATCAAGCGCTCGAAATATATCTCCGGAAATATCCCGGCGCGCAGCAGACGATTTTCCGCGCCATGCGCTACGGCGTCTTCCCGGGCGGGAAGCGCATTCGACCGATTCTCACGCTCGCTTCAGGCGAGTTGTTTGGCGCGCCGGCGAACCGCCTATTGCCGTTCGCATGCGGGGTTGAACTGATCCATGCGTATTCGCTTATTCACGACGATTTGCCCGCGCTCGACGACGACGACTTACGGCGCGGCGAACCGGCAGCCCACAAAGTTTTTGGGCAGGGTATGGCATTGCTCGCCGGCGACGGACTTCTGACCGAGGCTTTTCAGCTGATGTCTGACAAAGATGCGACACAGGGCGTGAAGCCGGAGTTGGTATTGGCGCTCATCCACGAACTGGCGCATGCCGCCGGCGTCATGGGCTTGGTCGGCGGCCAGGCGCTCGACTTGGAAGCCGAAGGTAAGGAAGCCGATCTGGCGACGGTCGAAGTCATCCACGTGCGCAAGACCGGCGCGTTGATTCTGGCGGCCATCCGCATTGGAGCGCGCCTCGGCGGCGCCACGGAGATCGAACTTGCTCGGATCACGCGCTACGGCGAATTCTTAGGATTGGCCTTTCAGATCGCCGACGATATTTTAGATGCGCGCGCTGAAACGGCGGCATCGCAGCAGGGCGAGACGGGACATAAAGAGCAGAAAAAGGCGACTTATCCTTTAGTCGTTGGCATCGTCCAGGCGCGCGAGCGTCTCGGCGAGCTGTTACAATTATCTTTGTTTGAGCTCGAGCCGTTCGGCGCGCGCTCGCTGCCTTTGGCGGCGATCGCACGGCATGTGGCCGAGCGCGCACTTTCGACTCAAGCTTAATTTCGAGAGAAGGAGACCTATAAATCGATGACACGGTTGTTGGATGGGGTTGAATATCCGCGCGATATCCGGAACTTTTCGCTCGAAGAGTTGAACCAACTCGCAGCGGAGATCAGAGAGGAAGTCATTTCCGTCGTCTCCGAGACCGGAGGCCATTTCGCTTCGACGCTCGGCGCCGTGGAGCTCACTCTGGCGCTTCATTATGTTTTCGATACGCCTGACGATCGCATCGTCTGGGATACCGGCCACCAAGCATACGCTCACAAACTGCTTTGCGGCCGACGCCAGCGCCTGGCGACGATCCGACAGCTCGGCGGCTTGAGCGGCTTTTTAAGCCGGGAAGAGAGCGAATACGACGTCTTCGGCGCCGGCCATGCCGGCACCTCGATATCGGCGGCTCTCGGCATGGTGGAAGCGAAATATCTCGAGGGCTCGACGCGCAAAGTGGTTGCGGTGATCAGCGACGGCGGCTTGAGCGCGGGCTTGACTTACGAAGGCTTGAACTCCGCCGGCCATCTCGATCGTGATTTGATCGTCGTGCTGAACGACAACGAACATTTCATCGATCCGCGAGTCGGTGCGGTGTCATCTTTCTTGAGCAAACAATTCACCACGGACTTGGGCGTGCGCCTGCAGAAAAACTTGTCGACCTTGCTGAAGAGCCTGCCGAGCGGCCAGCATCTCAAGTTCATGGCGCGCAAAATGCGCGACTCTTTCTTGAGTTTGGTGACTCCGGGCTTCTTGTTCGAGAGCCTTGGCTTTCAATATGTCGGGCCCATCGATGGCCACAACATCAGTGAGATGGTTGCGACTTTGGAAAATGTCAAGAAAGTCGACGGGCCCACGCTTGTTCATGTGATGACCAAAAAGGGCAAGGGCTACGCGCCGGCGGAAGCCGATCCGATCAAGTTTCACGCCGTCACGCCGTTTCACGTGCTCACTGGCAAGGCCAAAAAAGAAAAAGGACCGATTCCCACTTACACCGATATTTTCGGCCAATCGCTCGTGCGCATCGCCAGGGACAACCCCAAGGTGGTAGGCATTACCGCGGCGATGGGCAGCGGCACCGGCATCGATAAGCTTGGGCGCGAGATTCCCAACCGCACTTACGATGTCGGGATCGCCGAGCAGCATGCGGTAACTTTTGCGGGCGGCATGGCGACTGAAGGCTACATTCCGGTGGTCGCGATTTATTCGACGTTCTTGCAGCGCGGCTACGATGAAATTCTTCATGACGTCTGCTTGCAAAATCTGCACGTGGTGTTCGCGCTCGATCGCGGCGGACTGGTCGGCGCCGACGGTCCGACGCACCATGGCGTGTTCGATTTTGCGTATCTGCGGCCGATGCCGAATATCGTCGTCATGGCGCCCAAAGATGAAAACGAGTTGCAGCATATGCTGGCGACCGCGGTCGATCATCCGGGCCCAATCGCGTTGCGTTACCCGCGCGGCGAAGGTTGGGGCGTCGCGCTCGATTCGGAGGCGAAGCGCTTGGAGATCGGTAAAGCCGAATTGCTACGCGACGGCAGCGATATCGTGATCGCGGCGATCGGCCACACCGTGATGCCGGCGCTCAGGGCGGCGCAGGATCTGGCGCCGCTCGGGATCAACGCCGCGGTGCTCAACGCCCGTTTCGTCAAACCGCTGGACACGGAATTATTGAGCTCGTTGCTGAGCCGCGTGCCGCGCTTGATTACGGTGGAAGATCATGTGATCTCGGCCGGTTTCGGCAGCGCGGTGATCGAGTTTCTCGCCGATGCGGGTATCAACGGGGTGGAAATCCGCAGACTCGGCGTGCCCGACCGCTTTATTCCCCACGGCACTCAGGATGAGCTCAGGAAAATGTGCGGCTTTGACAAAGACGCGATTGCGCAAGCGGTTCTGCAAATGGTTCGGCGCGGCAAAAAGCGAAGCAGAGAGGGATGGGAAAGAGGCAGCGCTTAGATCTATTGCTGCTTGAGCGCGGGCTCGTCGACAGCCGCGAAGACGGCCGGCGTAAGATCCTGGCGGGCGATGTGCTGGTCAATGATCAAGCAGCGACGAAGGCCGGCAGTTTAATCGACACCGGCGCCGCGATCCGTCTCAAACCGAGCTCTCGCTACGTCGGCCGCGGCGGCTTCAAGCTTGAAAAGGCGCTCAGCGAATTTGCCATCGACGTGACCGGCAAGACCGGGCTCGACGTCGGCGCGTCGAGCGGCGGTTTTACCGATTGTTTGCTCGTCCACGGCGCCGCGCGCGTATTCGCCGTCGATGTCGGCTACGGCCAACTCGATTGGAAGCTGCGCAATGATCCGCGCGTGACGGTTTTTGAAAAAACCAATATCCGCTATCTCGACCGGAGCTCATTGCCGGGCGATGCCGATCTCGCAACCATCGACGCATCGTTCATTTCGCTCAGGTTAGTCCTGCCCTGCGTTAAAGCCCTTCTCACGGCGCGCCATGAAGTCATCGCGCTCATCAAACCGCAATTCGAAGTCGGCAAAGGAAAGGTCGGCAAGGGCGGGGTGGTGCGCTCGGCCGAAGAGCATGCGCGCGTGATCGGAGAAATCCAAGAGAGCGCAGCCGCCCTCGGCTACGAAATTGTCGGCGTCACCGAATCGCCGCTACTCGGGCCCAAGGGCAACAAAGAATTCTTGATTTATTTGCGCTCCCGGGCTTAAGCTTGCTGGCGCTTCGCGCTGAAATTCGCGCTCATGTCCGAACGATAGATCGGCAGATCCTGCACATGCCTGGCTTTCAGAAAATTGCTCATCGGGGCGCGTCCGGCCGGTATCCGGAAAATACCCGCTTGGCTTTTACCAAGGCGATCGAAGCCGGCGCGGACATGATCGAGCTTGACTGCCAGTTGACTCGAGACGGGCATGTCGTGGTCTTTCACGACGAACAATTGCGGCGAACCGCTGGAGCGCGCGGCCCGCTCAGGAGCAAAACGCTCGAGCAACTGAAAAAACTCGATATCGGCCAGTGGCGCCAAAAATCGTTTCGCGGCGAGCGCATTCTCACGCTTGAAGAAGCGCTGGAGGTTTTGGCTGGCCAAGTCGACCTTTGTCTGGAAATAAAAAATTTCCCGAAGTCTCTCCCCGGCATCGAGATCAAAATATTGTTCATCCTGAGTCACTACGATTATTTGGATCGGACCATCGTGTCGTCGTTCGATTATCGCTGTCTAGGCCGGGTGCGCGAGCTTGCTCCCGATATTTCCCTCGGGCTTATATTCAGTTCGGCCGTTAAAGCGGATCCCTTCGAAGCGGCGCGGCAATTGGCGCCGAAGTCGATTCATGTGCAAAAAAATTCGGCCACGCGGGAATTTCTGAGCGCGGCATGGGATGAGGGATTGGACGTGCACGTTTGGACGGTGAACGAGGTGCGCGACATGGAGGCTTTTGTTTCGATGGGAGTGCAGGGTTTGATTTCGGATTTCCCCGAGAGATTTCGCAAACTCGGTTCGCTGTAGAAATTTGCGCTGCGCGCTCGCTGATGGGCGATCCATTGCGCTTCTCAACTGGCTCCAAGGTATTCATTTTTCAAGTGATTTACTTGACTTGGCAGGCAAATGCGCTAGAATCATCGCCGGACATAGCGCGGTCCGCTTGGATCGGGGGTGATTGTTTCTTATGACAGGAGTCCGAGTTCGCGAAAACGAATCCATCGAAAGCGCCATTCGACGCTTCAAGAAGCTCTGCGAAAAGGCCGGTATCCTCGCTGAACTACGCAAGCGAGAACATTACGAAAAGCCCAGCGTTAAGAAAAAGAAAAAGGCGATTGCCGCAAAGAAGCGCGCGTTGCGAAGAGTGCGTCATTCGTTTTAGCTGGTGAATTGTGCTTGGATAGTTTTCGGTAATGGGACTTAAAGCCGAGATTCAGGAAGCTGTGAAACAGGCGATGAAGAGCGGTGACCGGGTCACGCTCTCCACGCTAAGGCTTTTGCTATCTGCGGTGCACAACGAAGAAATACGAATTCGTCGGGAGTTAACTACCGAAGATATCCAGCGGACGATATCTACGCTCACTAAGCAGCGTACCGAAGCGATCGAGCTATATCGAAAAGGCGTCCGAGAGGATCTGGCGCAAAAAGAGGAAGCCGAGTGCGCCGTTCTGAAGCGCTTCTTGCCGCAACAGCTTTCCGAAGAGGAAGTTCAGAAAGTAATTCAATCGTGCATCGCCGAGGCCGGCGCCAAGGGCATCCAGGATCTGGGAAAGGTCATGAAATTGGTCATGCCCAGGGTTGCCGGCCGGAGCGACGGCAAGCGCGTCAACGAATTGACCAAGAATCTTCTCGAAGGATAGTGACCGGCCGGTCGCAGAGATCGCGCCGGCCGGATGTTTACATAAATTTCGTCGTATGACCGCCAATACGGTTGCGGCTACAGAGCAATTCCGAATGCTTTCCGAAATGCACCGCCTTTGTCGAGCCGTACGGCGGGCAGGTTCTGTAAGCGGTTTCCGACAGTGAACTGGGTGGATCTGATTCTCTTCGGGGTCTTCGCTTTGTTCGGGTTGCGGGGCTTTTTTAGGGGATTTTTCAGGGAGTTTTTTTCCCTTGTCGGTCTCCTTGCCGGATTCATGATCGCTGTCGCCTATGATCAAGAGATCGCCGCTTTCATTTCCAAACATTGGCAGATGTCGCCTTTGCTGCTAAAGGGCGTATCCTTCGTGTCGGTGTTCTTCGTTATATATTTTCTGCTCAATCTGGTGGGCTGGTTGCTTCATCGCTCCGAAAAATTGCTCTTTCTCAAAACGCTGAATCGGACGGGTGGCATCGTTCTTGGCATGGCGAAGGGTGCGGCGCTCCTTGCCATGGCGGTATTTTTCTTGAGCTCAACCGCGTTGCTGCCCAAGCCGACGCGAGAAAACGTCGAGCGTTCCTACCTCGTGCCGCCGCTTACCAAGCTGGGCAAAGATCTCGTTCACTTCGGCAAAGAGAAAATATTTTCCGGCGAGGATTTCGCGCCGAGCTCGTCTGCGCGCGGGGCTCGGCTGTAACACTCTGATAAATGATCAGCCAGGATAAAATCGCCGAGATTCGCCAGCGCGCCTCCATCGTCGAGGTCATCTCCGATCATGTGACACTCAAAAAAACCGGCCGCAATCACATGGGCCTTTGCCCTTTTCACGCGGAGAAAACACCGTCGTTTACCGTCAGCGAAGAAAAGGGGATCTACCACTGTTTCGGCTGCCAGTCCGGCGGCAGCGTCTTTCATTTCCTCATGAACTACGATCATCTGAGCTTCCCCGAGGCGGTGGAGCGGGTCGCCAGGCGTTACGGGATCGTGGTAGAGCATGAGGGTGGCGGTCGCGCCCGGCAAGAAAACGGCGAACGAGAAAAACTCTACCGGGTCAATGAGCGGGCCGCGCTCAATTATCAAAAAATTCTTTTCGCTCATCCCGAGGGCCGCAAAGCTTTGGAGTACCTCAAAGCGCGGGGCGTCGATGAAGCGACGGCGCGAAAGTTCATGTTGGGCTACGCGCCGCAGACCGGCTCCAGTCTCTTCAAACTTTTCACCCAGGAAAATATTTCGCCCCAGGACGCCTGCCGTCTCGGCCTGATCGGCCAGCGCGCCCCGCAAAAATTCTACGAGAAATTTTTCGCGCGAGTGATCTTTCCGATCGTGAGTCCGGCGGGCAAAGTCGTTGCCTTCGGCGGGCGCGTGCTCGATCAGAGCTTGCCCAAATATCTCAATTCCAGCGAAACGCCGCTGTTTCACAAGGGCTCGACTCTCTACGGCCTTTACCAGGCGAAGGACGGCATCCGCCAAGCGGACCGCGTCGTGGTGGTGGAAGGCTATCTCGACGTGATCGCGCTGGCGCAGCACAACGTGACGTACGCGGTGGCGACGCTCGGTACGGCGCTCAGCGCCGATCATGTGCGCGTGCTGTCGCGCTACACAAAAAATATTATCGCCTTGTTCGACGGCGACGACGCCGGCCGCAAGGCGGCGTCGCGCAGCTTCGAAATTTTTCTCGAGGCAGGACTGCTCGGCCGCGCCGCCTTTTTGCCCAAGGGCGAGGATCCTGATAGTTTCATTCGGAGCCAAGGCAAGGCGGCGCTGGAGGCCGTGTTGGAGCAAGCCGTGCCGCTGGCGGATTATTATTTTTCATGGCTGGAACAGCGTTACGGCAAGAGCCTTGAAGGAAAAAGTCAAATCGCCGCCGAAGTGAGCCGGATCTTGGCCAAGGTGACCAACGCTTTTGAAGCCGACTTGCTTGCCCGGCGCGCGGTCGATATCCTGGGGATTCGCGAAGAAGTTTTGCGGCGCGCGAAAGCGACGCCAACTCGCGCAGCGCCCGGCCGCGCCCAGGTCGCAGCGCCCGTCGCCGGCGCGCTAAGCCGCGAAGATATCGCCGAAAGATCGCTGGTGAGCTTGATGCTGCGCTTGCCGGCGGCGCTCGAAGGCATCGCTCGCAAGCCGGAAATTCGGGAGTGGTTCGGGCCCAAGTGGGGGCGGGTCGTCGACGATGTTACCGCGCAATGGCAGAAACGAAAAACCATCGACGTTTCCCAATTGCTTGAAAGCTTGCCGCCGGAGTTGGCAAGCGAGATCGCCGCGTTGTCGCTCGAACGCGAAGAGCTGACCGATGCCGAATGCGCCCGGATGGCCGAGGATTGTCTGAGCCATTTGCGCCGCAAACACGTCGAGGGCATGAAACGCGACCTGCGCCTGGCGATTCGGGCCGCGGAAGAACAGAAAGACGAGAAAGCGAAGAGAGAAAGGACACTAGAATGGCAAGACCTCGTACTAAAAGAACGCCAGCTAGAGCGCCGAAGGCTCGACCCGAAACACCCCGTCCGGTAGGGAAGACCCAGGCCGCCTCCAATTCCGCCGCGCAACCGGCGGAGAAAAAAAATATGAAGGAGGTGAAAAAGCTCATCGATCTGGGCAAGGAAAAGGGCTACCTCACCTACGACGATGTCAATGACATGCTGCCGGCGGAGGTCGTATCGCCCGACCAGATCGACGACGTCATGTCGATCTTCGGCGAGATGGAAATCGAAGTCGTCGATGCCAATCAGCGGGTGACGCTCGGCGGCGCCGGCGAGGACCTTGTTGTCGAAGAGGACGAGGAAGAAAAAGAAGTCGAGAGCGACGCCGATGGCGACGTCGTCGGCAAGACCGGCGATCCGGTGCGCATGTACCTGCGCGAGATGGGAACGGTCTCACTGCTCAGCCGCGAGGGCGAGGTCGAGATCGCGAAAAAGATCGAAGAAGGCGAAAATCGGGTGCTCGACGAAGTTCTATCCAGCCCGTTGGCATTGACCTACATTCTCGACCTCGGCGAGAAGCTGGCGCAGCATGAGATTCGCGTGCGCGAGATCATTAAAGACGAGACCGATGAAGAGAGCGAGGATTTCGAGGAGGAAGAAGTTCACGAGAAAAGGTTGCTCGACCAGATCGGCAAGATTCGCCGGATCACCAATGATCGGGAGAAACTCAGGCACCAACTCGACGCGAAGCGGCTGTCGTCCCAGCGCCGCAAGGCGCTGCTCGAAAGCATCGCCAAATACAACGACAAGCTCGTCAACAGCCTGAAAAATTTGCAACTCAACCGCAAACAAACCGAAGCGATTGCCGACGGACTCAAGCGCGCCATGGAGCGGATGCAGTCGCTCGAGCGCAGGATCAAGGAATTCGAGCGCAAGGTGGGCAAACCGTCCGGTGAAATCTTGCGGCTTGTGACCGAAGCCGACGGGCACAAGAAAAATTGGCCGAAAATCACTCATTCGTTTCGCATGGGACACGACGCCATTCTCCACATGAGCGAAGAGATTCGCACCGCCCGCCGC
>Ga0075288_1000030_pt1 | contig 13952 bp, 12 predicted proteins | sample SF_Rice_20C_0N_4_FD_69763 | JGI IMG/M metagenome (GOLD analysis project Ga0075288, IMG submission 69763) | Rice paddy soil microbial communities from Twitchell Island, California, USA - SF_Rice_20C_0N_404 | ecosystem: Environmental > Terrestrial > Soil > Paddy field/soil | place: USA: Twitchell... | reverse complement strand
GGGATTCGCCATCCCGATCGAGCGCGCCCTTCGCGTGGCCGACGAGATCATCCGGACCGGCGCCGTCCGGCGGGCATGGGTCGGACTCGAGGTCGAGGGCGCCGCCGCGATGGAGAACTGGAAGAGTCAGGGCGGCGTGGAGGTGACGAGCGTGGCACCGGACGGGCCCGCCGCCAGGGCCGGCCTTCGCGCAGGCGACGTCCTGGTCCAGGCGAACGGCCAGCGGCTCCGCAACTACCTCGACTGGGAGGCGGTCAAGCTCGACCTGCACGTCGGCGACAACGTGACCGTCACGGTCCGCAAGGGCAACGGCACCGAGACCCGCCGCGTCGTGACCGGCGACCTCCCGACGGTGACGGCCGAAAAGTTCACCGTCCTCCAGGATCTCCAGCTCATCACCATCACGCCGTCCATCCAGGCCGAGCGCGGCATCCGGAGCGAGCGGGGCGCCCTGATCTTCAAGATTTCGCCCCAGGTCAGCCGTGCCACCGGGCTCAAGGAAGGCGACGTCATCGTGGCCATCAACCGCAACCCGGTGCGCTCCGCCTCCCAGGTCGGGGATCTGATGGACGTCCGCTCGGGGCAGCTCGTCCGGGTTTACTTCGAGCGTGACGGGCAGATTTCCTTCACCGACCTGTCCTTTCGATGACCGACGACGATCGCTGGCGCTCCCCGCTCGGCACCCGCTATGCCTCGCCGGCCATGCAGAGCCTCTGGGGCGAGCCGCACCGCATCGCGCTGTGGCGCCGGCTCTGGCTCGCCCTGGCCGAGACGGAACGCGAGCTTGGGGTGGAGATTCCTGACGAGGCGCTGGCGCAGATGCGGGCCCATCTCGACGACGCCGATCTGGCCGCTGCGGGCCGGTACGAGCGCCGCTTCCGCCACGACGTGATGGCGCATGTGCATGCATTCGGCGATCAGGCGCCCGCGGCGCGGCCGTATCTCCATCTCGGCGCCACGAGTGCCTTCGTCACCGACAACGCCGATCTCCTCGTCATGCGCGACGGACTCCGCCTCCTGCTCGGCCGGGCCATCGCCGTGGTGTCCGCCCTCGAGGGCTTCGCCCGGCGCACCGCCGGTCTTCCCTGCCTCGCGTACACCCACTTCCAGCCGGCGCAGCTCAGTACCGTGGGCAAGCGCACGACGCTCTGGATGCAGGACTTCGCGCTCGACATCGAGGAGCTGTGTCATCGCCTCGAGACGCTGCGCTTCCGCGGATGCCAGGGGACGACGGGCACGCAGGCGTCGTTCCTCGAGCTGTTCCGCGGCGATCACTCCAAGGTGCGCGAGCTGGAGCGACGGGTGACGGCCCGGCTCGGGTTCGCCGCGCAATACGCCGTCACCGGACAGACCTACCCGCGCAAGGCCGACAGCGTGGTCCTCGACACGCTGAGCGGCATCGCGCAGTCCGCGTCCAAGATGGCGGGCGACCTGCGGCTGCTGCAGCACGAGGGCGAGGTCCTCGAGCCGTCGGAGTCGGAGCAGATCGGCTCGAGCGCCATGGCGTACAAGCGCAACCCCATGCGCGCCGAGCGCATCGCCGGCCTCGCGCGATTCGTCATCTCGCTCCAGGCCAACGGCCCGCATACGGCCGCGAGCCAGTGGCTCGAGCGCACGCTCGACGACAGCGCGAATCGCCGCCTCACCCTGCCGGAAGCCTTCCTCGGCACCGACGCCATCCTGATCCTGGCCGCCAACATCGCCGCCGGTCTCGAGGTCCGCCCCGAGGTCATCCGGCGTCACGTGGACGAGCAGATGCCGTTCATGGTGACCGAGCGCTGCCTCATGCTCGGCGTGGGCGCGGGGGGCGACAGGCAGGAGCTGCACGAAGTCATTCGCCGGCACAGTCTCGACGTCGCCGAAGCCGTGAGCAAGGGGGGCTCCAACGATCTGCTGGCCCGGCTGGCGGCCGACCCCGCGTTTCGAGGCGTGCCGGTCGACCGGCTTCGGGCCGAGCTCGAGCCCGCCGCCTACACTGGCCGGGCGGAGCCTCAGGTGGGCGAGTTCGTCGACGAGTACCTGCACCCGCTGCTCGCGCGCGCGCGGCCGCTCGCAGCCGACGCGGGCGCGGCGGAGATACGGGTATGACCGCGCTGGCCGAAAGCCGGCTGCCTCTGCCGCTGCTCCGGCGGGGCAAGGTGCGCGAAGTGTACGAGGTGGACGCCGACCACCTCCTCCTGGTCGCGAGCGACCGGGTGAGCGCATTCGACGTGGTCATGCGCGAGCCCATTCCGCGCAAAGGGGCCGTGCTCACCCAGATGAGCGCGTTCTGGTTCGAGCGGCTCACCGGGGTATTCCCCTCGCATTTCATCAGCGCCGAGCGGGACCACGTGCTCCGCACGATTCCCCAATTGCGCGCGTCGGTGGCTCAGGTCGCCGGGCGTTCGATGCTGGTCCGCCGGACCAGGCCCGTGGCGTTCGAGTGCGTGGTGCGGGGATATCTCGCGGGCTCGGCTTGGGGGGAGTACCGCCGGACCGGCACGCTCGCGGGCGAACGGTTGCCCCAGGGCCTGGTGGAGAGCGACCGGCTCGAGCCACCCCTCTTTTCTCCCGCCACCAAGGCGGAGTCCGGCCACGATGAAAACGTTCCCTTCGATCGGGTCGTGGCGTCCATCGGGCAGGAGCTGGCGACGCGACTGCGCGAGGCGAGCCTGGCGCTCTATCGGGCGGGGCGCGATCATGCCGCGGCGCGCGGCATCATCATCGCGGATACCAAATTCGAGTTCGGGCTCGACCCCGACGGCACGCCGCGGCTGATCGATGAGCTGCTGACACCCGACTCGTCCCGGTTCTGGCCCGCCGAGCGGTACCGCCCGGGCGGAAGCCAGCCGAGCTTCGACAAGCAACCGCTCCGCGACTATCTCGCCGGGCTCCGTGCGGAAGGGAAATGGAACGGCGAGGCGCCCCCGCCACCCTTGCCGCCCGAGGTGGTCGAGGCCATGAGCCTCCGGTATCTGGAGGCGTACCGTCTGCTCACCGGCCGCGAGCTGGAGGCCCTCGGGTGATCCGTACCGCGCCCGAGGGACGACCGTTCATCATCGCCGCCTGGATCATCGCGCTCGCGCTCCTGCTGGCGGCCTGGCGCTCGGGTGCCGTGGAATGGTGGGTCGTCGCGATCGTGTGGATGCTGTTGTCGCTCTGGGTCGTCGCCTTCTTCCGCGATCCCGAGCGGGCCTGGGCGCGCGGCGAGAACCTGATCGTGGCCCCGGCGGACGGAAAGGTGGTCGGCGTGATCGAGATTGATGAGTCGGCTTTCTTCGGCAATCGGACAATCCGCGTGTCCATCTTCATGAACGTCTTCGATTGTCACGTCAACCGCTATCCGTCGGACGGCACCGTCGCCTATCGCCACTACCACGCCGGCGCGTTCGGGCATGCGGCGGCGGAGAAGGCGAGCCTGTCGAACGAGCAGGCCACGATCGGGCTCACCACACCGCGCGGCAAGCTGGTGGTCCGCCAGATCGCCGGCCTGGTGGCGCGCCGGATCGTCACCGACCACCCGGTGGGCACGGCGGTGCATCAGGGCGATCGGCTCGGCATGATCCGCTTCGGCTCGCGCGTCGACCTGTTCATGCCCCTGGGTACCCGGGTGCTGGTGGGGCCCGGTGACACCACCCGGGCCGGCGTCACGGTGGTGGCCCAATGGAGCTGATACCGAGGCGGGACAGGCTGCGGCGCCCCACGATGCGCCAGGTCGTGGTGGTGATGCCGAGCGCCTTCACGCTGGGCAATCTCTTCTTCGGCTTCTGGGCGATCGTCTCCGCCTTCAACGGAAACTTCCGGTGGGCCGGATGGTTCATCGTGTTCTCGGGCATTCTCGACATGCTGGACGGCCGGGTGGCCCGGCTCTCCAACACGGGCTCGCGGTTCGGCGCGGAGCTGGACTCGCTGGTGGACGTGATCTCGTTCGGTATCGCCCCGGCGCTGCTCATCTACTTCCTGGACTTCGCGGCCGCGGGGCGGTTCGCCTGGGTGCTGTCGTACATCTACGTGACGGCGGTCGCCCTGCGGCTGGCGCGGTTCAACGTCGTCTCGGCGGGCAAGCCCTCCACCGGCTGGTTTACCGGCATGCCCTCGCCCGCCGCCGGGATGACGCTGGCGGTGTACTACCCGTTCAGCCAGACCGAGTGGTATCGCGCGTCGGTCGCCTACCTCGACCTCCAGCACCAGGGTTTGGTGGTGCTGATGCTGCTCCTGGCGCTGCTCATGGTGAGCAACGTGCGCTACCCCAAGTTTCCGCCGATCGGCGTGCGGAGCGCCCGGGGCATCTTCGGCCTGGTCGTTCACCTCACCATCCTGATCGGCGGAATCTTCTTCCCGGAGTATTTTCTCTTTCCACTCGGGTTGTTCTACATGACGTTCGGCGTCGCGCGAGCGCTGATACTCGGGCTGGTGGAGCGGCCGGAGCTTCCCGCCGCCGAGGCGGACGAAGCCGCGGAACCTCCCGTCCAGGCCGGCACGCCGTTGGCGCCCGAGCGCCGCGCCGGCTGGATCGACCGGAGGAAGCCGGAGGGTTGATGAGCTTTCGAGTGCACGTGCGCGTGATGCCGCGAGTGGGCCTGCTGGACCCGCAGGGACAGGCGGTGGAGCACGCTCTCTCGGCGCTGGGATTCGGAGAGGCTGCCGGCGTGCGCGTGGGGCGCGCCATCGAGCTCAACGTGAGCGCAGCGTCACGGTCGGACGCGGAAGCCCGGGTCCGCCAAATGTGTGACAAGCTCCTGGCCAATCCGGTGACCGAGGACTACCTGCTCCTGGTGGAGGAGGCCTGATGCTCAAGGTGGCGGTACTGCGGTTTCCCGGCAGCAACTGCGATATGGACACCCTCCGCGCCGTGGAGCGGGTCGGCGCCGACGGCTGTTTCGTCTGGCACCGCGACACCGACCTCAAGGGAGCGGACGTGGTGGTGCTGCCCGGCGGGTTCAGTTTCGGCGACTACCTCCGATCCGGCGCCATCGCCCGGTTCAGCCCGATCATGCAGGCGGTGCAGCGGCACGCGGCGGCCGGCGGCCCGGTTCTCGGTATCTGCAACGGCTTTCAGATTCTCTGCGAGGCGCATCTGCTGCCGGGCGCCCTGATGCGCAACGCGGGCCTCACGTTCGTCTCCAAGCCGGTCGACGTGATCGTGGAGCGCACCCAGACGGCGTTCACCTCGGCCTACGCGCCGGGAGAGCGCCTCCGCCTCCCGGTCGCGCACGGCGACGGGCGCTACGTGGCCTCGGACGACACCCTCCGCATTCTCGAAGCCGAGGGGCGGGTCGTGCTGCGCTACGTCGAGCAGACCGAGGGCTCGCCGCTGCAGCCCAACCCCAACGGCTCCGCCAACCACATCGCCGGTATCTGCAATGCCGCCGGCACCGTCGTCGGCATCATGCCGCACCCCGAGCGCGTCGCGGATGCCCTCCTGGGCTCCCGCGACGGTCTCGGCTTCTTCACCTCCCTCGCGGCGTGGCAGCCGCGGGGGTCCGTCTCCAACGCGCCGACTCGATGAGCACCGAAAAGAAGCCCAGCCGAAACGAGGACGAATACTTCGTCAAGCAGGACGCCGAACTGATCAGGCAGCAGCGGGAGCGTGCCGAGGCCGCGGCGCTCGAGAGTGAGCGCCGGTCGCACTACATGAAGTGCCCCAAGGACGGCTACGACCTGACCGGCAGCACCTATCATGGCGTCCAGATCGAGGCCTGCCCCCATTGCGGCGGCATGTGGCTCGACGCGGGAGAAATCGACGCCGTGGCGCACGAGGAGCGGCCCGCCCTCTTCACGAGGGTTCTCTCCGATGCCTTCGCGGCCCTCCGGGCCCGCACGGAGAAGCGGCCGTGACGGGTTCCACGGTCGACGCCGCCACGGAGGCGTTTCCCTTCGAGGGGGAGCGCCCGGTCACCGCCGCGGTCGTGAAGGAGCACAACCTCAACGAGCTCGAGTACGGCCGCATCGTCGAGATGCTGGGCCGCACACCCACGCTCACCGAGCTCGGCGTGTTCTCCGCGCTCTGGTCGGAGCACTGCAGCTACAAGCACTCGAAGCCGGTGCTCAAGACCTTCCCCACGAGCGGTGACCGCGTGATCCAGGGGCCGGGCGAGAACGCGGGGGTGCTGCGCCTGTCGGAGGGCTGGGCGGTCGCGTTCAAGATCGAATCGCACAATCACCCCTCGGCGGTGGAGCCCTACCAGGGCGCGGCCACGGGGGTCGGCGGCATCCTGCGCGACGTGTTCACCATGGGCGCGCGGCCGGTCGCGCTGCTCAACAGTCTGCGCTTCGGGCCGCTCGACATTCCGCGAAACCGGTACCTGCTGGCCGGTGTCGTCCGCGGCGTGGGCGACTACGGCAACTGCGTCGGCGTCCCGACGCTCGGCGGCGAGATCGGCTTTGCCGAGGGATACACCGGCAATCCGCTGGTCAATGCCATGTGCGTGGGCCTGCTCAAGGAAGCCGACCTCATCCGGGCGGCGGCGCACGGCCCGGGCAACGTGCTGCTCTGCGTCGGGGCACGGACCGGCCGGGACGGCATCCACGGCGCGAGCTTCGCGTCGGAGGAGCTGTCCGAGAAGAGCGAGGCGCGGCGGCCTCAGGTGCAGGTGGGCGATCCCTTCACCGAAAAGCTGCTCCTCGAGGCGAGCCTCGAGCTCATTACATCGCGGCTCATCGTGGCCATCCAGGACATGGGCGCCGCCGGGCTCACCAGCTCGAGCGCGGAGATGGCGGCCCGTGGCGGGGTCGGCGTCGACATCGACACCGCCCTGGTGCCCACCCGCGAGCCGGGGATGACCCCGTACGAAATCCTGCTCTCCGAGTCTCAGGAGCGGATGCTCGTGGTGGCGGAGCCGGCGCGCGTGCCGGACGTCCAGGCGGTGTGCGCCCGCTGGGAGCTGGGCGCGACCCCGATCGGGCACGTCACCGACGACGGGATGTTCCGGGTCCGACACGAGGGATTGGTGGTGGCCGCCATACCCGGCCAGCGGCTGGTGGACGACTGCCCCATCTATCATCCGGAGGCGCGGGAAAGCGGCGAGGCCCGGACTCGCCGCGAGGCACGGCCCACGCGACATCCCGCGGCCGACGTGAGGGGCGCTCTCGAGCTGCTCCTCGACAGCCCCACGATCGCGAGCAAGCGCTGGATGTACGAGCAGTTCGACTCCACCGTCCAGGCCTCCACCGTGCTGGGCCCCGGCGGCGACGCCGGCGTGCTCCAGGTGCCCGGCACCCGGCTCGGCCTCGCGGTATCGGTCGACTGCAACAATCGCCTGGTGGCGGTCGACCCCTACGAGGGGGGCAAGGCGGCTGTGGCCGAGGCCGCGCGAAACGTCGCCTGCAGCGGCGCCCTGCCCCTCGGCATCACCGATTGCCTCAATTTCGGCAACCCGGAAAAGCCGGAGGTCTTCCACCAGTTCAGGGAAGCGTGCCGCGGCATCGCGGACGCCTGCCGGGCCTTCGGCACCCCGGTGACGGGGGGCAACGTGTCCTTGTACAACGAGAGCCCCGACGGAGCCGTGGACCCGACGCCGACCATCGGCATGGTCGGTCTGATCGACGACATCGAGAACCGCCTCCCCAGTCATTTCGCCGCGGAGGGCGACGACGTCGTCATCCTCGGCCTCACGGGGGGCGCGCTCGGTGCCTCGGCGTACTGGGCGGAGATCCGCGATTTCATCGGCGGACGGCAGCCGACGGTCGATCTCGCGGCCGAGTACCGCCTGCAGCGGCTCCTGGTCGAAGCCGCCCGACGGCGGCTCCTCCGGTCGGCCCACGACTGCTCCGACGGCGGGCTGCTGGTGGCGCTCGCGGAGGCGGCCATCGGCGGCGCCTATGCCCCCGAAGGACGCGGCCTGACCTGCGACCTGAGCGATTACTGTTCGGATGTGGCGGCGGAGGCCCTGCTTTACGGGGAAGACGGGGCGCGCGCGGTGGTTTCCTGCGCCCCAGCGTCCACGGAGACGTTCGAGGCGCTGAGCCGCGAGTTCGGGGTCCCGGTCTTCCGGGCAGGCAAGGTGGATCGTCCGTCGGGTGACCTCCGCGTCCGGACGCGGGACTCGTCGTCCACGTGGAGCATTCCGGCTCTGCGCAAGATCTATTTCGAGGCGATTCCCCGCCGGATGCGGCATCCGGACGTGGATCGGTCGGCAGGAGCGTAGCAATGTGCGGGATCATCGGAGTCTCGGGACTTCCAGACGCGGCCAGGCTGGCGTACCTCGGCCTCTATGCCCTGCAGCACCGGGGGCAGGAGAGCGCCGGCATCGTCGTGATCGACCGCGACGGCACCGCGCGGAGTCACCGGGGGATGGGCCTCGTGAGCGAGAACTTCGATGAAGCCACGCTCGCGACACTGCCGGGAGACGTCGCCGTCGGCCACACCCGCTACAGCACCACCGGCAGCACCGTGCTCGCCAACGCACAGCCCTGCAGCGCCAACACACGCTGTGGTCCGCTCGCTATCGCGCACAACGGCAACCTGGTCAACGCGGCCGCCCTCAAGCGCGAGCTGGTGGAGCGCGGCGCGATCTTCACCAGCTCCTCGGATACCGAGGTGCTGGTGCACCTGATCGCGCGCTCGAAGGCCGATACGGTCGAGGGTCAGATCCGGGACGCGCTGGAGCAGGTGGACGGCGCCTACAGTCTCGTGATCGCGGTGGGACGGACGCTGTTCGCGGCGATCGACAGCCGCGGGTTCCGGCCTCTGGTGCTGGGGCGGCTCGGCAGCGGCATGGTCGTGGCGTCGGAGAGCTGCGCGCTCGATCTGCTCGGCGCCACGCCCGCGTGCGAGCTGCAGCCGGGCGAGTTCATCCGGATCGACGACGGCAGGGTGACGGAGCTGCCGCGGCTCAGCCCACGTCCGGTCAGCCGCTGCGTGTTCGAGCTGGTGTACTTCGCGCGACCCGACAGCACCGTGTTTGGTGAATCGGTCGACCGGGTGCGCCGCGAGCTCGGCCGGCAGCTCGCCCGCGAGCAGCCGGCCCCGCGCGGCCAGGTGGTGTTCAGCGTTCCCGATAGCTCGAACGCCATGGCGCTCGGGTTTTCGGAGGTGTCGGGCATCAAGCTCGAATACGGCCTCATCCGCAACCACTACGTCGGACGGACCTTCATCAACCCGACCCAGAACCACCGGGTGGCAAAGGTGAAGATCAAGTTCAATCCGGTGCGTGACGTCATCCAGGGCAAGTCGGTGGTGGTGGTTGACGACAGCCTCGTCCGGGGCAATACCAGCAAGGCGCTGGTCCAGATGATTCGAGCGGCCGGGGCTACGGAGGTCCATCTCCGGCTCGGCTCACCTCCCATCACTGGTCCGTGCCTCTACGGCATCGACACGCCCACGCGGGAAGAGCTCATCGCGGCCACCCATTCGATCGAGGAAATCCAGGAGTTTCTCGGCGTCGACTCCCTGGGCTATCTCTCGCTCGACGGCATGCTTCGCGCGGCCGGCAGCGTCGACGGCTACTGCCACGCGTGCTTCTCCGGCCAATATCCCACGCCCGTCCCGGGAGATCTGGTGCAACTGCGGCACGCCACGCCACTCGTTGCGACCCCCGCATGAGCGATCCGTACACGCAGCAGCCGCTGGTCTATTCCTTCGGCGGGGGGCGCGCGGACGGGACCGCCGGGATGAAGGACATTCTCGGCGGGAAGGGCGCGGGATTGGCGGAGATGACGACCATCGGGATTCCCGTCCCGCCGGGCTTCACCATCAGCAGCAGCGTCTGTCAGAACTACCTCGACAGCCGCCACTTTCCCAAGCGGCTCCAGCCGCAGGTGGAGCATGCCCTCCACCGGGTCGAAACCATCACGGGCAAGCATTTCGGCGACAGCGACGACCCGTTGCTCGTCTCGGTGCGCTCGGGGGCGGCGGTGTCGATGCCCGGGATGATGGAAACCATCCTCAATCTCGGCCTCAACGACACGACGGTCGAAGGGCTGACCCGCCAGAGCAACAACCCCGCCTTCGCGTGGGACTCGTACCGCCGGTTCGTGCAGATGTACGGCGTCGTGGTGTTCGATCTTCCGAAGAGCCCGTTCGAGCAGATTCTCGAGGAGCACCGGCACGGGGGGGCCGTCGAGCGGGACATCGACCTGCCCGTGCCCGAAGTGCAGGCGATCGTGCGCCGATTCAAGGACCTGGTGAAGAGCGGGACCGGGCGCGAGTTCCCGTCCGATCCCCTCGATCAGCTCTGGGGCGCCATCGCCGCCGTATTCGAGAGCTGGAACACCCGGCGCGCGATCGACTATCGCAAGCTCCACGACATTCCCGACTCCATGGGGACCGCCGTCAACGTCGTGGCGATGATCTTCGGCAACCTCGGCGAGGACTCCGGCACCGGTGTGGCGTTCAGCCGCGATCCCTCCACCGGCGAACGCATGCTGTACGGCGAGTACCTGCTCAACGCCCAGGGCGAGGACGTGGTATCCGGCACCCGGACGCCCCTGCCCATGGCGACCCTCAAGGAACGGCTTCCCGCGTCGTTTCAGGAGCTGGAGCGCGTCGCGCGTACCCTGGAGCGGCACTTCCGTGACCTGCAGGACATGGAGTTCACCATCGAGCGCGGCAAGCTATTCATGCTGCAAACGCGCCGGGGTCAGCGTTCCGGTCAGGCCGCGGTGCGCATCGCGTGCGAGATGGTTGACGAAGCGCTCATCTCCGAGGAAGAGGCCGTCGCCCGCATCCCGCCGAACGATCTCGATCAGCTCCTGCATCCCACGATCGACCCCACCAGCAAGCTCGACCTCCTCACCACCGGCCTCCCCGCCTCGCCGGGCGCGGCCTGTGGCACCGCGGTGTTCGACGCCGACCGTGCCGAGCACCTCGGTCGGTCGGGTCAGCCGGTCATCCTCGTGAGACGCGAGACGTCGCCGGAGGACTTCCACGGCATGGTGATGGCCAAGGCGGTGCTGACGGCGCGCGGCGGCATGACCTCGCATGCGGCCGTCGTGGCGCGGGGGCTCGGCAAGCCCTGCGTGGCCGGTGCCCAGGCGCTGCAGGTGGACGAGCACGCCGGACTCCTCGCCGTGAACGGACGGAGAGTGGCGGAGGGGGAATGGATCACCGTGGACGGCGGTACCGGGAAAGTGTTCGCCGGGCAGGCCGCGCTGGTGGCCCCCGAGCTTGGCAGCGACTTCCTGCGGCTCATGCAGTGGGCCGACCGGATCCGCCAGCTTCGGGTACGCGTCAACGCGGATACGCCGGCCGACGCGCATCGCGGCCGCGACTTCGGGGCGGAAGGGATCGGGTTGTGCCGGACGGAGCACATGTTCTTCGATGGCGACCGGCTCACCGCGATGCGGGAGATGATCGTGGCGCAGGACACGGCCGGCCGCGAGCGGGCCCTCGCCCGTCTGCTTCCGATGCAGCGATCCGACTTCGAGGCCATTTTCCGGGCGATGGAGGGCTTCCCCGTTACCATCCGTTTGCTCGATCCCCCGCTGCACGAGTTCCTCCCCAAGGATGCCGGCGAGGTTGCCGCCCTCGCCAAGGAACTCGGCATGACGACCGAGGCGCTCCAGGCGGTGATCGACCGGCTGCAGGAAGTGAACCCGATGCTGGGCCTGCGGGGATGCCGGCTCGGCATCGTCTATCCCGAGATCACCTCGATGCAGGTGCGCGCCGTCTTCGAGGCCGCGTGCACCGTGGCCGCCCGGAAGGGCCGGGTGATGCCCGAGGTCATGATCCCGCTCACGGCGAGCGTGTCGGAATTCAGGAAGCAGGCGCTCATCGTGCGGCAGGTGGCGGAAGAGGTCTTCCGCGAGCGGAACATCACGGTCCCGTTCCTGCTCGGCACGATGATCGAGCTGCCTCGGGCGGCGCTCACCGCCGACGAGCTCGCGCGCGAGGCCCAGTTCTTCTCGTTCGGCACCAACGACCTCACCCAGACCACCTGGGGTATTTCGCGGGACGACTCCGGCCACTTTCTGCCGTACTACCTCGAGCACGGCGTCATCGAGGACGATCCGTTCCAGGTGCTCGACCAGGCCGGCGTGGGCAAGCTCATCCAGATGGCCTGCGAGCTCGGGCGCCGCACCCGTCCCGACCTCAAGCTGGGCATCTGCGGCGAGCACGGCGGCGAGCCCGGAGCGGTGAGCTTCTGCGACCGCCTCGGCGTGAACTACGTGTCGTGCTCGCCGTTCCGCGTCCCGCTCGCCCGGCTGGCCGCGGCCCAGGCCGCGCTCGCCACGCGGGGCACGGTGGACCGGACCCGGGCGACGGTGTGATGAGTCCCGCGACCCGCGACCCTCTCATGACCGAACCCCTCGTAGGCATCGTGATGGGGAGTGACTCGGACTGGGAGGTCATGCAGCACGCCGCCTCCCGCCTCTCGGAGCTGGGCGTGCCGCACGAGGCCCGCGTGGTCTCGGCTCACCGGACGCCCGACCTGCTCTTCCGCTACGCGGAGGAGGCCGCCGGACGGGGACTGCGCTGCATCATCGCGGGCGCCGGCGGAGCCGCGCATCTGCCGGGGATGCTCGCCGCCAAGACTACTCTCCCCGTGCTCGGCGTGCCCGTGCCTACGCGCCATCTGCAGGGCCTCGACTCCCTGCTGTCGATCGTGCAGATGCCGGCCGGCGTGCCGGTCGCCACGTTCGCGATCGGCACCGCCGGCGCGCAGAATGCCGGGCTCTACGCCGCCGGAATCCTCGCCCTTGGCGACCCGGCGCTCGCCGGCCGGATCGCCGAGTTCCGCCGAGCCCAGACGGCCCGGGTCAGCGAGCTCAAGCTTCCCTCGCCCAAATGATTTTCCCGGGCGCCACGCTCGGCATGCTCGGCGGCGGGCAGCTGGGCCGCATGTTCACGCTTCGCGCCCGGACCATGGGCTACCGGGTCGTGATCGTCGATCCCGATCCTCTGAGCCCCGCCGGACAGGTTGCTGACCAGCACCTACGGGCGCACTACGACGACACGGGCGCGCTGGAGCTGCTCTCGGCGTCGTGCGCGGGCGTCACCACGGAGTTCGAGAACGTGCCGGCGGCGGCGCTCGAGCGCCTCGCGGCATCGACCATCGTGAGACCGGCGGCCGAGGCCGTCGCCACCGCGCAGGACCGAATCGCGGAGAAGACCTTTCTGCAGCGCGCCGGCTTTGCCGTCGCCCCGTTCCGGCCCGTGAGGACGGCCGCGGAACTGGCCGCGAGCCTCGCCGAGGTGCGCCTCCCGGCCCTCCTCAAGACCAGCCGGCTCGGCTACGATGGCAAAGGGCAGGAGACGATCCTCGAGGCGCACGAGGCGGCGGCGGCATTCCGGCGGCTCGGTGGCGCGCCCTGCATCCTGGAAGAGCGCCTGAATCTCGAGCGTGAGCTGTCGGTGATCCTGGCCCGCGGCGCGGACGGCCAGGTCGCCGCGTTCCCGGCCGGGGAGAACCGGCATCGCGACGGGATTCTCGAATCAACGACGGTGCCGGCGCGGGTGCCCCAGGCCCTCGCCGACGAGGCGCGGGAGACGGCCGCCGCCGTAGCCCGCGCGCTGAAATACGTCGGTGTGCTGGGGGTCGAGCTGTTCGTCGCCGAGGGCGGACGACTCTATGTCAACGAGATCGCACCGCGGCCGCACAACAGCGGGCACTACACCCTCGATGCGTGCTCCGTGGACCAGTTCGAGCTTCAGGTGCGCACCCTGTGCGGGCTGCCCCTGCACGAGCCCCGGCTGCTCACGCCGGTGGCGATGGTCAATCTCCTCGGCGATCTCTGGTGCGGGGGAGAGCCGCGATGGGGAGAAGTCTTCGCGCGGCCCGGGATGCGTCTGCACCTGTACGGAAAATCCGAACCCCGTCCCGGACGGAAGATGGGCCACCTGACCTGCCTCGCCCCGGACGCCGATCAGGCGCTGGCGCTCGCGCTCGAGACCCGCGACGCGCTCGCGCCGGGAGGTTGATACCCATGCTCCTCGCCATTCTCGTCGCGCTCACGGCAAGTGTCGCGACCCCGCGACCGGCCGCCGACACGGCCTGTCAGGTACTGAGGCCGGACCCCGTGCCGGTCCAGGG
>Ga0075288_1000029_pt1 | contig 14084 bp, 7 predicted proteins | sample SF_Rice_20C_0N_4_FD_69763 | JGI IMG/M metagenome (GOLD analysis project Ga0075288, IMG submission 69763) | Rice paddy soil microbial communities from Twitchell Island, California, USA - SF_Rice_20C_0N_404 | ecosystem: Environmental > Terrestrial > Soil > Paddy field/soil | place: USA: Twitchell... | reverse complement strand
GGTGGGAGGCGCCGTGCCTATCTGTGAGGCGTAGAGCAGCTTCACCTCTTCGCCCGGTTTCTGGGGGGGCGCGGTCTGCTGGATAAGCGCGCCGAGCACCGTGTTGACTTCGGCGGTGGGAATCCGTTGCTCACGCCCGTCGGCCACCTCGAGGATGAGGTCGAGAATCCTGCGGACCCGCTGTCCCGTCAGGGCCGAGGCGTACACGAACGGGACGTACCGGAGGAACGGAGCCTTCGCGATGAGCTCCTCCTGGCCACGGCGCGCGGTGTTCGCGTCTTTTCCCTCGACGAGGTCCCACTTGTTGACGACGATGATCAGCCCGCACCCCCGCTCCCACGCCGCCGTGGCGATGCGGAGATCCTGGTTGTGCAGTCCTACCACCGCGTCTACCACCAGCACACACACCTGCGCCCGTTCGATGGCCCGCTCGGTGCGCAGGGTCGCGTAGAACTCCAGATCATCTTCTACTTTAGCTCGCCGTCGTAACCCGGCGGTGTCGATGAACTTGAGGAGCTTTCCCTTGTAGCGCAAGAGTGAATCGACGGCGTCGCGCGTGGTACCGGCCTCCGGCGCGACTACGTGGCGCTCCTCGCCCAGCAGTCGATTGGCGAGCGAGGACTTGCCGGCGTTCGGCCGCCCCACCACGGCGACCTCGATGACCGGCTCGACCTCGGCCTTTCCGGCCGGCGGGAGTCGTGCGACGACGGCATCGAGCAGGTCCCCGCTCCCCTTGCCCACGGCGGCGCTCACGCCGTGGGGGTCGCCGAACCCGAGCTGATAGAAGTCGTACTGCGCCGTGCTCCGCTCGAGATCATCGAGCTTGTTGACCGCGACGATGACGGGACGATTGGCGTGGCGCAGCCGGTCGGCGATGGCCCGGTCCACGGGGTTGATCCCCTCCTGGCCGTCCACCACGAAGAGCACCAGGTCCGATTCCGCGAGCGCGAAGTCCACCTGCTGCCGGATGGCGCGGTCCATCGAATCGTCCGAGTCCGGCACCAGGCCGCCCGTGTCCACCAGCCAGAATCCACGGCCGTTCCAGTCCGCCTCCCCGAAGTGACGGTCGCGGGTGGTGCCCGGACGCTCGGACACGATGGCAGGGCGGCCGCCGAGGATACGGTTGAACAGCGTAGACTTGCCGGTGTTCGGCCGGCCCACGATGGCGACGGTGGGCTTGCTCATGCGGCCGCCGGCGTGTGGAGCGCGTCGGCGAAGTCCTTCGACGCCCGCACCTCGCAGGGCAGCGACGCGGTCAGTGCGTCGAAGCTCATGCTGTCGATGAAGAGCCCATCGTCGTTGAGCGACTCACCGGGAAGGAGTGCCAGGTCGAGATCGGTCCGCGGATGGAGCGCGCGCCGCACCGCCTCGCCGGGCAGAAGCCCGGCGGTCGTGACCGACGCGCCGAAGAGGGAGTTCACCACGGGAATGAGATCGAACCGCGCCCCCGTCGCCCGGGTGAGCGGCTCGAGCACCATGGGCATGAGACCTGCCATGGCCGTGCCGGTCACGACGCCCACGCGACGTCCCTCCCATCCACCGAGCTCGGCGGCCTCGTCGTGGATGCGCTGCTGCAGCCAGCGAACCGCGCCGACCCCGTTCTCGACCTGATCGAATCCATCGTAGAGAGCCGCCGGGGGCAGCTCGACGCCCGCGCGCAGATAGAGCTCGTCCGCTCCGAAGGCCCAGGTGATGCGGCGCCGACTCCGCGCCACCGCCGACTGCTCGTCGATCAGGCCGATGGCCGCCCGGCACTCCTCCGCGGTCGGCTCGCGGACGAGGTGGTGCTTGCTGTACTCCGTGAGGCCCACAGGCACGACCGAGCATCCGAGAATCGCGGGCCCGAATTCGAACAGGTCGTTCAGCGTTTGCTTCAGGACCGGGCCGTCGTTCACGCCGGGAGACATCACGATCTGCGTGTGGAACTCGATTCCCCCGCCCGCGAAATCTCCCAACTGCTCGAGAATGTCCGGTGCCGTCGGGTTGCGGAGGAGATAACGTCGCACGGTGGGATCGGTGGCGTGCACCGAGACATAGAGCGGGGAGAGCCGGTACTCCTTGATCCGGCGGACGTCGCGGGGCTTGAGATTGGTGAGGGTGGCGAAGTTGCCGTACCGGAACGAGAGGCGATAGTCGTCGTCGCGGATGTAGAGCACGTCGCGGAGTCCGTCCGGCAGGCCGTCGACGAAGCAGAAGTCGCAGCGGTTGGCGCAACGGCGGATCCGGACCGGCTCGAGGGCGACGCCGATCGGCTCGTTCAGCGGGCGCTCGATGTCGAACTCGATCTCCTCGCCGCCGGGCTGCCGCACGTGGAGCAGAAACGACTCCTCGGCGGTGGCGAACTCCCAGTCGAGGAAATCCTCCAGCTCCCGGCCGTCCACCGAGATGAGCTCCGTGCCTGCCTGCAGCCCGAGCTCCTCGGCGATTGACCCCTGTTCGACGGCAGTGACCTTGATCATGCGGCATTCCCGGCGGCCGGTCGCGACATTGCGCCGGCAAGCCGGGTAAATTGGGCGACTTACTCCGTAAATTCAAGCCCCCGTGTCACTTCTGCACGAGATCGGAAGTGCTTTCTGAGGCTAGCCGCTCCTGGGCTCCCATCTCGTTCCCACTCCACGACCTCCGGTGGTACCGCCCGTCGTGGCCCAGCTCCCATGCGGTCGGGTCGGACAACTCCAGATCGAGAATGGCGGCGAGGCGCGACTGGCATTCCACCGAGAGCACCGGCCCGATGACCTCCACTCGGCGGCGCAGGTTACGGGGCCGCCAGTCCGCCGAGCCGATGTAATAGCGGTCGTCGCCCCCGTTCGCAAAATGGTAGATCCTCGCGTGCTCGAGGAAGCGGCCCAGGCTGCTGGAGATCCGGATCCGGCTGGAACGGCCCGGCAAGCCCGGCCGCAGCGTGCACAGGCCTCGCACGACGAGGTCCACTTCGACCCCGGCGGTGGAAGCCCGGTACAGCGCCTGGATCACCTCGGTATCGGCCAAGCCGTTGAGCTTGGCGCGAATCCGGGCGGGACGGCCTTCGCGCGCGTGCTCGATCTCGGTCTCGATGGCGCGGAGAAGCCACGGCAGCAGGCCTGCCGGTGCCACCGCGATGTGGCGATATGCCCCGTCCGGCGGATGGCTCGAGCCGGTCAGCTCGTTGAAGAACTCGTGGAGCTCCGCGGCAAGCTCCGGATCCGCCGAGAGCAGCCCGAGGTCCGTGTAGAGCCGCGCCGTGGCCGCGTTGTAATTCCCGGTTCCGACGTGGACGTATCGGCGGAGCGCGCCCTCTTCGCGCCGGAGTACGAGGCCTACCTTGGCGTGGTTCTTGAGTCCGACCACTCCGTAGACGACCGTTGCTCCCGCCTCTTCCAGTCGCTGCACCCAGGCGATATTGCGGGACTCGTCGAACCGCGCCTTCAGCTCGACGAAGATGACCACTTCTTTTCCCGCCGCCCTCGCGCGCAGCAGCGCGTCCACGATGGGCGAGCGCTCGCCGACCCGGTACAGCGTCAGGCGGATTGAGAGCACGTCGGGATCGTCGGCGGCGTCGGCGAAGAACCTCACGACGGTCGCCCCGAAGTCGTCGTACGGATGATGCACCAGGACGTCGCCCGCGCGCAGCCGGCGCCAGAGATCGGTCTCGTGCCGGAACGGATCCCTGCCTTCGAACGGAGGGAACCTCCCGCTGCCGACCGGCAGGCTCGTCAGCTCGCGGAGCGATCGGAGGTCGAGCAGTCCGGGCACGTCGTACACGTCACTGTCGGACACGCCCGCGCCCTCGGCGTGACGCTCGAATCGGAGCTCCCATCGGATGCGGTCGCGCACCTGCGGGGGCATGTCGTGATCCACCTCGAGCCGCACGACGGCGTTCGACGCGCGCCGCGCCACGGCTTCTCCCACGGCCTGCAGCAGGTCGCCCGCATCGCGGTCATCCAGATCGATCTCGGCCGCACGGGTGAGGCGGAAGAGATAGGCGCCCTGAATCACCTGGTCGGGGTAGAACGTCGCGATGTTGGCGCGCACCACCTCCTCGATCGTCACCACCTCGCCGGGCTCGCCGGTGGCAAGAAACCGTGGCAAGCGCTCCGAGATGCGGAGGTAGGCGAAATGGGTCGGTCCGGTCTCTCCATCGCTCAGGGACACCGCGAGGCAGAGGGTGAGATGCGGAAGCATCGGGACCGGGAATCCCGGACTCATGGTGATGGCCCGCGGGGTGAGCTGGGGAAAGATCTCGCGCTGGAAGCGCTCGAGAAGCCGGGCGCGCGGTGCCTCGTCGAGCTCGCCCCACGTGCGGAGCACTATTCCTCGTCCCCGCAGCTCGGCGAGACACTCGCCAAGGCAGCGCTGCTGACGGGCGAGCAGCGCCTGGATCCGCAGCGCCACCGCCTCGAGCCGGCCGTCCTCGGCATCGCGCTTGAGGGCGCCGACGTTGACCATGAAGAACTCGTCGAGGTTGGCGCTCACGATGGCCAGAAAGCCCAGCCGCTCGAGGATCGGCGTCCGCGCATCTTCCGCGAGGGCGAGCACCCGGAGATTGAACTCCACCACGCTCAGGTCCGGATCGAGCAGCGGCGTCTCCGCGGCGACTTGGCTCGGGGCGGCCGGATGCGTGCGGACCACCGGTTGTGATGGGGCCGCTGACGGCTCGGGCATCACGCCGGATCGGAGCGCGAACGAAATGGCGGCCAGGGTCTCCGCGTCGTCGAGCCCGGGGCCGCCGGCGCTGGCCACCAGCTCCTCGAGCGGAAGCCAGGCCACGCGCCCTGCCCCGTCCTGGTCCCGCCGCACCCGCCGCGCGATCCAGACGTCGAGCAGGCGCATGACGCCGACGCCCGGCACCGTGCCGAGGAGGGCGAGGTCGCCGACGCTGGTGCCGAGGGTCTCCTTGAGCAGATGGCGGCAGGCCGCCTCGCCCTGGCCATCTCCGATCGGCAGCCGGAGACCCTCGCCCACGTGCTCCAGTGCCACCCGGCCGCGATCGAGCGCGAGGAGCACGACGCCGCGACCGGACGCGATCGCGCGGGCGAGCGCCTCGCGCTCGAGCCCCGCGGCCAGGCGCTGCGCCCTCGCCAGCTTTCCCTCGATTATCAGCCGCATGCCCGGAATCACGCTCATCGCCTGGCTGATGGACTCGAGGTCGGGACTGCCGGCACGCGTGCGCGCCACCTTGACCTCCTGGAACTCGCGGGCGATTCCGCTCCGCCGCACCGATACCGCGTCGTACACGAAGCGGAAGTGTCCCCGCCAGGGCCATGGGGATTCCGAGAGGCGTGTCAGGCGCTCCACCTCGAGCTCGGCCAGCAGTTGAAGCGCAACGGGATCGGCAGCCCCGCGGAGCCGCCGCGCCGCCTCGGTCGTCCCGGCGAACGCGGCTGCCGGCTCCGTCTCGGCGATCTCCGAGGCGACGAACGGCGAGCCGGGAAACCCGACCGTGAGGACCCGGCGGTCGTCGGAGCCGGCGCGCCAGCGGCAGATGATTCCGCGGCGCGACAGCGACCCGTCGGCGGTATCGAAGTAGAGATCGCGATGGAAGCTGCGGGTAACCGGCGAGGAAGGCAGCCGCAGGGGCAGTCGGCGCTCGGCCAGGTCGCGGAGAAGGTCGATGCCCGGCACGTCCCACTTGAGTGCGCGTGCCGGAGGCGGAGTCGTCACGACCCCGCCGAGGCCACGCGGTCTTGCACCCGCCTTTCCAGATCGGCGACCCCGCGCTGAAAGCGAGCATCGTTCCGTACCCGGTCGAAGAGCCCGGAGTCGAGTTGCCAATAAGGCACGACCGGCGTGAGTCGCGAGGCTCGCTCCAGCCACTCGAGGGAGTGGTCCACGTCGCCGATGGACGCGTAGTAGGCGGCCATGTCGGAGTACTGGTACGCGTTCGAGTACTCGCCGGCGATGAGCCGCGCCGCGAGCGAGTCGCTGAGGGACTTGGCTTCGGCAGTGCCTCCGGACGCACTCAGACACATGGCCCTGGCCGCGAGCCACGATCCGAGCTCGAGCGTCAGACACCGCGCGGGGTCACCGCCCAGCAACAGTGAGTACGCCTGGAGCACGGGGGGCACCGGGTCGCCGGGCGCGAACGCCCGCGCCCGGCGAGACTCCTCGAAGGCAAGGTCATAGCGGCGGCCGCCGATGGCGAGAACGATGAGGCTGTGGCGGAGCCCAGTCGCGAGCGGATCCAGCCCGAGCGCCGCCTGCGCCCGCGAAACCGCCTCGTCGTAGCGGTGATCGTGAGCCAGGGCGAATGCCGCGGACATCTGGATGGCGGCGTCGTTGGGTTTGAGCTGGCGCGCCCGGCGGATTTCCGCGAGCACCGAGTCGTTCGGACCGCTTCCCAGCGCCAGCGCGTCGGCCAGGGCGTGGTGCCCCTCCGCCAACTCGGGATCGAGCGCGATCGCCCGCTCGGCGAGCCGCTTTGCCTGCCTCGAAATCGCGTACCGGTCCGATCCACCCGGATAGCCGTAGAAGACCCAGGTCGAGTTGGCTGAGCTCAGCCCCGCATAGGCGGCCGCATAGCCGCTGTCCAGCCGGACCGCGTCCTCGAAAGCCCGGATCGCGCCCTGGATCGACTGCGGGTCCCGGCGCTGCATCAGGTAGCGCCCCCGTAGCACCGCGTCGAACGCCGCGCCCTGCGAGGGAATGGCCCCGGCGGCCATGGAGCGGACGCCTCGCAGGCCGCTCGCCAGCTCGTTGGCCACCTTGCGCGCGATCTCCTCCTGCACGCGGAACCGGTCGGCGAGATTGCCTTCGAACGAGCCCGACCAGACATGGGCCTCGGTACCCGCGTCGATCAGCTCGGCGGACACGCGCACCCGGTTGCCTTGCCGGCGCACCGAGCCCTCGACCACGTGGCGCACGCCGAGCGTCTCGGCGATCTGCGGCAGTGTGAGGGTGCTGCCCTTGAGCGCCATCACCGACGTCCGGGAGATCACTTTGAGGCTCTCCACCTGCGCGAGCTGACCGATGATCTCCTCGGTGATCCCCTCGCTGAAATATTCGTTGCTCGAGTCGCCGCTCAGATTCTGGAACGGCAGCACCGCCACCGAGGCCGCATAGGGGCCGCTGGCGGCCGCGCGCGCGACGTCGGCCGGCGGGCGCTGGCGGCGCGACGGGAGCCATACCGCCAGCGCGAGCGCGAGTGTGGTGAGCAGCGCGGCGGGCACCAGCCAACGGCCCGCCCGCGACGGGCGGCCCTGCCCGGCCCCGGTATCCGATGGGAGCGCCGGCACCGGGGTCGAGAGCCTGGGCAGGCTTCCCAGTGTCTCCCGGAGCGCCTCGGCCAGGCCGCCGGCGGTCTGGAACCGATCCTCGGGCGCCTTGGCCAGACAGCGTCGCACCACCCCGACCAGGCCCACGGGAATGTCCGGAATGGACAGCGCCTCGAAGGGCGGGTCGCTGGTGAGCTGCTGAGTCAGCACGCTCTTCAGGTTGGGACCGGTGAACGCCATTCGGCCCGCCAGCAATTCGTACAACACGCAGCCCAGACTGTAGATGTCGCTCCTGCCATCCACCTGGGCGGCCGAGCCGGCCTGCTCGGGACTCATGTAAGCCACGGTTCCGATCGGCAGCCCGACGCCGGTGAGGGTCGAGCCGCCGGCAAGCTCGACGGCACGGGCGATCCCGAAGTCCGCGATGACGGCATGGCCGTTGGAGATCAGGATGTTCTCGGGCTTGATGTCGCGATGGACCACGCCGCGTTTGTGGGCGTACTCCAGCGCATCGGCCACTTCGCAGGTGATCGACACGCCCTCCGTTACCGGCATGCGGCCGCAGCACATCAGGCGGTCGCGCAACGACTCACCCTCGATGTAGGGCATCACCGAATAGAGTAGCCCGCCGGCCTCTCCCGAGTCGAGCAGCGGAACGATGTTCGTGTGCTGGAGCTGCGCGGTGATCTGGATTTCGCGGAGGAAGCGCTCGGAGCCGACGGAGGTGGCGATCGAGGGATCGAGGATCTTGATGGCGACGAGGCGGCCGTACTTGCGGTCGCGCGCCAGGAGCACCTGAGCCATCCCGCCTCGTCCGAGCTCACGCTCGATCGAGTATCGCTCACGGAGCGCGCGCTGAATCTCGGGGAGAACGTCGGTCACGCGGACGGTGGGCTAGGTCGCGTCGACGGCGGAAGCCTGGGGCCCGAGCCGGGAGCGAATCACCTGTACCAGCGAGCTGGCGGGCACGCTCTTGCGAAGGCGCACCCGATACTCCAGCGTCGAGACGCCTCCGCTCCCTCGGGTCGTGCCGGCCAGCGCCCACTCCTTGGCCTGGACGTTCAGCAGCTCTTCGATCGCGGGCTGCGCGGCCTCGGGGTGCAGGGTGTCGATCTTCAGGGTCGTGTCCAGCGGTTTCCGTGTCTTGCCGTCGGACGGCACGCGCCGCTGCGCCCGGGAAACGATGGCCTCGAGCTGCTCCGGCGTCATGGAGCGGAGAATCTCCCGGTCGAGCAGCGAGACGAACGCGCCTTTGCGGTTGGCGAGCGCGCGCGAGCGCTCGAGGCGGCGCGCCGCAGCAGGACCTTCGAGGTGAGCCGGGGCGCGGCCGAAGTCGGTGTACCAGAAGACGAGGATGACGATGTTGAAGAGGAACGACATGACGGCGGCAGCCGACATGACCTGAACGCCCGCGGCCAGTCCGACGGCGGTGGCGAGGAAGATGCAGACGGCATCCTTGGTGTCGCGCAGGGTGTTCCGGAAGCTCACGGCGGCGACGATGCCGCCCAAGCTGAAGGCGAGCGCCACGCTGTTCTTCACCAGGAGCACGACGCCCGCGACCACGATCGGCAGGATGATGAGGGTCTGCACGACCGACTGCCGGTACCCCTTTTTCCGGCGGGTGAGGATGTATACCCAGGCCACCGGAAGCATGAGCAAAAACGCCCCCGTCATGCAGAGGGCCGTGGTGACCGCGAGGGCGACGGGGGCAGGCAGCCGTTCGTTGCCGCCGCCAAAGGACTCGAAGAGCGGGTCGGAGACGATGTCCCGGCTCCGGCTCAGCGCGTCGAGGCGCTCGGCCGAGAACACCGTACGCAGGCCGGGAAACACCAGCCAGAGGAGCGCCGTGCCGGCCGCCAGGATCACGTAATAGGCCGCGACCCGGACGACCGGATTCTCGCTGAACCGGGCGAGACGTCCCTTGGCGGGCTGGTGCATTCACGACTCCTTCGGGTCTCTGGCACCGGGTGTGACGGCGAAAGCCGACCACTGGAAGATGGCATCCACCGGAGGGCAGTTCAAGCTGGCCATCCCATTGGCAAACCGCGGTCTGAACATGAGATTTGGGCAACCCACACCGGCAGCCTCATGGCCCCTCGCGCACGCGTAGACCCCCGCGTGAACACGATCTCCTCGGCGCCGGGGGCGCCCGATCCTTCCCTGCCCGACGACCTGGTCCGGGACAGCGTTCACCGGTTCCGCCTGGCCGCCGCCGTCTGGGCCTGCCTCTGGGCGATCGGGCTGGTCATGAACCACCTGGTCAGGCCCCATCTGGACCTGCCGGCCAACCTCACCCTGACCTGGCCGCCCCTGGCCGACGCATTCGCGGTGTTCTTCATGGGCGCGGCGGCGGTATTGTACGCCTACGCGCCGCGACTGCGCGGCGAGAGCTTGGGAAACGTGGCGCTGGTCAGCGAAGTGGTGCTGGCTTTCGGTGTGGGAATCGTGAATCAGTGGAACCCCGCCGTGCTCGGTGGCAGGCTGTCCTGGATCTGCGTGCTCATCCTGATCCATCCTCTGATCGTGCCCACCACGCCCCACAAGACGCTGCTAGCGTCCCTGCTCGCCGCCTCGATGGACCCTGTCGGCTTGTTCGCGGCACACCTTCGTGGCGTCACGCTGCCGCCGATCACTCTCCTGCTCTGGGCCTATACCCCCAATTACGTCTGTGCCGTCATCGCCATCCTCCCGGCCAGCATCATCACCCGGCTGGGCAGGCAGGTGAGCCGCGCGAGGGAGATGGGGAGCTACCGGCTCGCCGACCGGATCGGCAGCGGCGGCATGGGCGAAGTCTGGCGGGCGCATCACCGGCTCCTGGCCCGCCCGGCGGCCATCAAGCTGATCCGCCCGGGGCGCGAGGACGGTGACGATGGGGTGGCCGGCGCCACCGCGATCGGCCGCTTCCGCCGCGAGGCCGAGGCCGCGGCGAGCCTGCGGTCACCGCACAGCATCCAGCTCTACGACTTCGGGGTGACGCGCGACGGGCGCTTCTACATCGTGATGGAGCTGCTCGACGGTATGGATCTCGAGACGCTGGTTCGGCGCTTCGGCCCGCAGCCGCCCGCCCGCGTCGTGCGCCTGCTGCGCCAGGCGTGCCAGTCCCTGGCCGAGGCGCACGCGTCGGGCCTGGTGCATCGCGACATCAAGCCTGCCAATCTCCATCTCTGTCGCCTCGGTCTCCAGTACGACTTCATCAAGGTGCTCGACTTCGGCCTGGCCAAGCGCGATCACCGGAGCGCTACCGCGCAGACGATGCTCACCGCGCCCGAAGCCACCACGGGAACCCCGGCGTACATGCCACCCGAGATGGCATCCGGCGAGCCGGTGGATGGCCGGGTGGACCTCTATTCCCTCGGCTGTGTCGGATACTTCCTGCTCACGGGGAGACTGGTCTTCGAAGGAGAGAACGCCCTGCGGATGATTCTCCAGCACCTGCAGGCCGAGCCGGTGCCGCCCTCGGCGCGCTCGGGGTTGCCAATCCCTGTCGCGCTCGATCGCCTCATCCTCCACTGTCTGGCCAAGGACCCGGCGCAGCGTCCCGCGAGCGCAGAGGCGCTCGCCGACGCGCTCGGCCGCATCGCGCTGGAGGACGTCTGGACCGACGACGATGCGGTTGCCTGGTGGGAAAGAAATCTCGCCGGCGCGGCTCCATCGCCCGCCGGAGCCGCACCCACCGTCACCCTCGACGTGGCCTACTGAACCTTCACCATCTGTCCATCCGACGGCACGCCGTTCCGATTCAGTATGAAAATCATGTAGTAGCCGGGCGGCGCGAGGTTCGCATTGGCCGGGGCCGTGACGCTCACCCCGCCGATGGAGCTCGTGAACGAGAGCGTCAGCGCGCGGCCGTCTTGGTCGAATGCGTGCGTGACCGAACCGAGCTTGATGAGCCGGACCTTTGCCACCTGGCCGATGTTGGGCGTGTCGAGCTGGAAGTCGGATCCGTAGCCCACCGTGGCCGGCACGTTCGAGATGGTGGGACGCGCGCCCTTGAACAGGTATGGCGGCTGGAAGATCTCGTGGCTCTTCTGGTCCGGGAACGGTGCTCCGCCCACATCGTCGGCGTTGCCGCTCGCGCCATGGAGAACCGTGGCATCCGGCAGGAGGAGCGACACGGAGTGGTACCCGCGATCGACCGCGTTGGCGGCCAGGGTGGTCCAGTCACCGGTGGCGGGATCCCAGATCTCGGCCTGGTGGACCGCGCCGGAGAGATCGTTGAAGCCGCCGCTTCGTGTGCCGCCCGTGGCCAGGACCTCGCCGTCCGGCAGAACGGTGGCGTTCAGGTGCCGCCGGGCGAAGGCCATCGATCCGGCGGACTGCCATTGAGGATTCGCCGAATTGAGGTCGATCATCTCGGCCGTCGCCGTGGGCGCGTTGTCTTCCGGCGGGTTGATGCCGGGAGTGTTCCAGGCCGGGTCTCCACCGCCGCCGACGTACAGGATCTTGCCTTTCTCGTACATCACGGCCGATCCGTATTCCCGGCTGAACCCGTAGATGTGACTCGGCCCGTTGGTCCACTGGCCGGTGCCGCCGTTGGCGCTCACGTCCAGCCAGAAGGATTGAGGCAGCTCACCGGCATAGAAGATCGTTCCATCAGGCGCCACGAAATCGCGCGGGTAGTACGGCAAGATCTTGCTCGCTCCGGTAAGCTGGGTCCAACTCGTGCCATTCCAGATTTCCGGGATCGTCACCACCTGGCCGTTGCCGGTGGTGTCCCGTCCCGCCACCGTGAGCATGTGGCCGTCGGGCAGCTCCGTCACCGTGGGATACCACCGCCCTTTTGCCATCTTCGGCAGTCCGGGAACCCAGCTCTCGCTCGCCGGGTCGAAGATGTTGGTGACGTCGAGGCCGTGGTCGTCCGACTTGTGGCCGCCGGACACGAGCAGTCTGCCGTCGGGCAGGAACGCGTGCCCGGCGCAGAACAGCATCGTGTCCGCGTCGATCTTCGCGGCGCTGGTCGGCGGCTGTCCCGACAATGGGTCCCACAGCCGTGGCTGCCCCATGCTACCGTCGCTCTCCGTTCTGCCCCAGCCAAGGATCTTGCCGGTGTACAGGAGGTGCATGTGCAGCGGTACGATGTCCCAGGGCACCACGGGCCCCCATTTGCCCGTCGCGGCCTCCGCCGATAGTGCCGAGAGCATGACCGCGGACGAGGTCACGCTCAGCGTGCCGGTGGTAAACTGAAGGGTGTGGGCGCCGGTGCCGGCGATGCCGAGGTCGAGGAACTTGGCGATGCCCGCCACATCGGTCGTGGCCGTGAGTCCGCCCTCCAGCGTGCCTGAGCCGCTCGCCACACCCGCGGTCACGGTCACACCCGATGAAGGATTCCCGGTGGCATCGGTGAGCATCACCGCGGGCTGAGATGCCGGATCCCAGACCTCGCTCGTGAGGGCTGTGCTGGGCGGCTGCGTGGTGACGATGAGCCCCGCACCGGCCGGAGCGCCAAGGGTGATATCGTTCGAGGAGACCGAGGTGAGGCCTGTGGAGGTGAACTGAATCGTGTAGGTGCCGGCGGGGCCGGACAGGCTGAGGTCGGTGAACGTCGCGCGGCCCTGGGCATCGACCGACTTCACCAGCGAGCCCGTCAGAGTGGCGCCGCCGGCGCCGGTGAGTTCCGCGGTCACGCTTGCGCCCGGCGAGGCGACTGCGTTGCCATCGGCATCCTCGATCTGGACGATCGGCTGCTGGCCGAAGGGGGCGCCGTTTTCCGCCGAGCTGGAGGGCTGGGTCATGATATCCAGCTTGGCCGGTGTGGAGGGTGCTGTACCGTCGCCCCCACAGGTAAGCGTTCCAGCCATCAGAGCGGCCAGAGCAAGCCGGGAGCCGAATGACATGGATCGTTGCATGTCTTGCTACTCGGGTCTGAGGTCACGCCGGGTATGTTCCCGGCCGCATCGGACTATATCACGGCAAGGACGAATTTGCAGGATTCGGGCCAGGACCACTGGCCCAGGGGCTGTAAGTTCAATGGCGGCAAGTAAATGGGACTAGACGACTCGTGAATCGCCAGCTCCGGGAGAATCCATGTCCGAGCAACCCCCCACGTCGCGGAAGCCCGTCCTGATCCGTTGCGTGGCCTGTGGCACGCTGAACCGGATCGACCTGTCCCGGCTCGGCGACCGTCCACGATGCGCCAAGTGCGGGCGACCGATCCTGCTGGATCGCCCGCAACGGGTGACCGATGCCGACTTCCAGAAGATCGTCGACGGGGCCGGCGTGACGGTGCTCGTGGACTTCTACGCGGACTGGTGTGGCCCCTGCCGCATGATGGCTCCGGCGCTCGACGATCTGGCCGCGAAGCGCGCGGGCGAGCTGCTGGTGCTCAAGCTCGATACCGATGCCAACCCCAATACGGCCAGACAGTTCGGCATCCGAGGGATCCCCACCCTCATTGCCTTCCGGGAAGGACGGGAAGTGCGCCGGCACGTGGGCCTCGCGAACGAGCAGGCGCTGATAACCCTCATCGCTTGACCGGTCGCGCAGGGAGGCATCACTCGCCCGCGAACGCCAGCAGCTCGCTGTTCAGCCGATCCTTGTGCGTCAGATACAGACCGTGCGGCGCGCCCTGGTACACCGACAGCCTCGCCGCGGGAATCAGTTTCGCCGTCACGGTGCTGCTCACCTCGAAGGGCACGATCTGGTCGTCGTCTCCGTGAACGATCAGCGTCGGAATGGTGAAGGACTTGGCGTCCTGGCGGAAATCGGTTTCGGAGAAGGCGTGCACGCAATCGAGGGTGGCTTTGAGCGACGCCTGCATGGCCATGAGCCAGGTCCAGTGGAGCGCGCCATCCGACACCTTGGAGCCGGGCCGGTTGGCGCCGGCGAAGGCCTTGCCGGAATCGGCGAAGAACTGTTCCCGGTCCGCGGTGATGCTGGCGCGAATCCCGTCAAACG
>Ga0075288_1000028_pt1 | contig 14415 bp, 14 predicted proteins | sample SF_Rice_20C_0N_4_FD_69763 | JGI IMG/M metagenome (GOLD analysis project Ga0075288, IMG submission 69763) | Rice paddy soil microbial communities from Twitchell Island, California, USA - SF_Rice_20C_0N_404 | ecosystem: Environmental > Terrestrial > Soil > Paddy field/soil | place: USA: Twitchell... | reverse complement strand
CCGACAAGCATGCGATCCTCGGGCGAGCGCCGGGGTGCGACAACTTTTATCTGATCAACGGCTCGTCGGGCCACGGCGTGATGCACGCGCCGGCGTTGGGGCAGTTGCTCGCGGAGATCATTACCGAGGGGAAGGCAAGCACTATCGACGCGAGCGCGTTGCGGCCGGAGCGGTTCGTGGAGGGGGCGCCCAATCCGGTGTCCGAGCTCTTGTAGCTCACCACGGAAACACGGAGGGCACGAACAGACAACAAATACATCCACCACGGAAGCACGGAAGACACGAAAAGCAACCAGACAATTTGTTTGTTTTCGTGCCTTCCGTGTTTCCGTGGTGATTCAACGGGACTCGCGGCGGAGCGCCAGCAACGCCTCCAGCTCGACCAGGTGCTCCCGGTCCTTCCATCCATATCGATGGCCTCGCTCTTCGGGAGAGTGCGCTCGTCCATGATGAACGGGAGTCCCGGCCGGACTTCGCGGGGATAGGCGTGCCACCCGGCCAGCAGCGACGCCAGCTCGGCCGTGTTGCCGGGCGAGGTGTCGTACAGGATGTCGAGATCGTCGGTGACGCGGCGCCCGCCACGCCGCCGCAGATGATGTAGCGGATGCCGGCGGCACCCAGCCCCGAGACCACCTCGAGCAGGCTCACCGGCCGCGCCGTCCCTTTCGCAATGGCTCGAATTGCGACCAGGAGGTCAGCGCGGCTTGATGGGGCCGGTGACCTCGACCCGCACCGGCACGCCGTCCACCCTGGCGGGGAGCTTCATGCCCTTGACCGGCCGGGCGAGGTTCACCTTGACGGCGTAGTCGTCGCGGATGCGGGTGATGCCGACGCCGATCACCTCCACGATGTCGGCGCATTGCTGCAGCACGGTTTTCTTGGCCGCCCGGGCCTGGGCGAGCGAGACGCTCATGAAAGGGCCAGCTTTGCCTTGAGCTGTGTGAGGACGGTGGAGATCGGGTTGGCGTACGTCAGTCCCAGCCCGTTGGAACCGCCGCTGTCGCCGCCGGCAAAGAGCAGCGCCACGGCAAAGCGGTCCTGGTTCACGATGAGCGAGCCGCTGTCTCCGCCGTCGCTGAACGGCTTCCGGCCGGTGCCTTCGATCTCGATCTGATTGTCGAACGTGAGATTGCCGACGTCGTAGGCGACGACGACGTTGTCGAGGTCGAACGCGGTGACCCGTCCCTTCGTCACGCCGGTAGTCCTTCCCACCTTGTACACGGTGGCGCCCTCGTCCAGGAACTCGGGCCCGAGGCCCGCCAGTTGCCCGCGGGAGCCGCCGATGCCCTGAAGACGCGAGCGGTCGGCGTCGATGCCCGCATCCACCCGCGCCAGCGCGGCATCCACCAGATTGCGCCCGCTCGTCTTGAATCTAATCCACGTCGCCAGCTTCCCGACCGTGTCGGCCGGGCGCTTGCCGTGGTCGTAGGCGCCCGGCTGGATGACGGCGTCGCCCCGCGTGCCGGCGTCTTCGTTGGCGAGGACGTGATTGTTGGAGAGGATGTAGAGGGTCTTGGCCCGGCCACGCGTCACGAACGCGCCAATGGTGCCGGCGGTGATCGCGTAGTGCCCGATCGAGCTGCCGATCTGGAGCGGACGCACCCGGCCCTGGTACCACGGCGTGTTCTGCCGCTTGGCCAGCCGGCCCACGAATCGCACGTCGGCCTCGCCGCGCGCCTTCTTCACCATGTCGCCGACCAGGCTGCTCTTGAGGAGCGAGAGCCGCTGCACCCGGATGGCCAGGCGGTATTGGTTCTTCCGCACCGGCGTCACGCCGAGGGCGATGGCCCGATGCACGTCGGGAACCTGGTTGTGGGGCTGGGCCGCCACCGCGAAGCTCGCGGCCCGGGCCGCGAGGCTCACGAACGGCGAGACCATCCCGGCGAGCAGGCTCTGCTTGAGCGATTGGGCGGATTCGAGTCTCATCGCTTCTTCCTCGTCGCTTTCTTCCTGGCCGCCTTCTTTTTCGCCGCTTTCTTCTTCGCAGTCTTCTTCCGGCGGGGGCGGGTCGGCCGGGGGGCGGGTGCCGGCTCCTCCCCGTGCAGCGCGTCCGACACCGCGGTCTGCTCGGCGTACACGGCGCTCACGTACCGCCGAGCCGACTCCTCGTCGGCCAGCTTCATCGGCGCCGCCGCCTTTCGGATGGGGGCGATGCGAGCCCGGGCGTGTACTGCCGCCACCATGTCGGCCAGGTCGAGGAGCTGCCGCTGGAGATCGGAGAGCGGCGCCGGGCGCGCGGGCTTTCTGAGCGCGGCCGACCGTTTGGGCCGCGGAAGCTTGAGCGGCGCGTCGTCACGCGGCGTGGCGAGCGTGAACAGGCCGTCGAGCGTGGGCCCCACGCTGTCGCGCCGGGTCAGGGCGTCGGCCAGACCGAAGCGCGTGCGGACGGTCCGGATGATGGAGGTGTGGTCGTAGGTCGTGTGGTCCACCGTGCCGCGCGGGATGTAGGGCGACGCGACCACCGCCGGCACCCGGAGCCCAAGCCTCTGGAAGTCGAACGCCGGGTCGCCGGAGTTCTTGCCGTCGGGATTCACCGCTTCGCCCGGGGTCACGTGGTCGTACAGTCCGCCGTGCTCGTCGTACAGCACGATGAGTGCGCTTGTATTCCAGTAGCGCGAGGCCCGGAGCGCCTCGTACACGTTCGCAATCAGGTTCTCGCCCGCCGCGATATCGTGGGGCGGGTGCTGGTCGGTGGCGTTCCCGCCGAAGTAGTCGGGCTCGATGAAGGAGTAGGTGGGGAGCTTCCCGCTTCGCGCGTCGGCGTAGAACGCGTCCATCATGCGGAAGATGCCGGAAAAGAGCAGCCGCTTGAGCAGCAGCGACTGGGCGATGTCTCCGGCGTAGATCCTGGCCGAGAGATCCTTGGCCTTGAGCAGATCGTACAGCGTCCGCATCCCGTAGAGCTTCTTCTTGTGGACCACGAGGCCGTCGGACGTGGCGGCGTGGACGAACAGACGATTGGGCCAGGTGGGACCGGGCACGGACGAGAACCAGGCGTCGCAGAGCGCGAACTCGCGGGCGAGCGTGGTGAGCACCGGAAGCGCCTCGGGCGCGAAGCACTTCATGATCCGGGGCGCCATCGCCGCGGAAGAGTTCGCCTGCCGGCCGTAGTTGGCGACGAAGCCCTGGTTCGGCACCGCGCCGGTCACGGGCCCGGCGTTGGGCGCGTAGAGCTGTTCGATGGCGTCGGTGAACTCGTGGCCGGGCCCGACGTCCACCACCTTGCCGTTGACGGTCCGGTCGAAGTCGCCGGTGTAGCGGGCGTCGGGGGAGACCTGGACCCGGGTGCCGTCGGGAAGACGGGGATCGACCGGGTTGGTCTCGTCGCCGTTCAGGCCGTCGATCCGGGAGTCGGCGGCCTCGAGGTAGCCGAGCATGTGGTCGAACGAGCGGTTCTCCAGCATCAGCACGATGAAGTGCTGGACCTTGTCGAGCATCTTATCCGCCCCTCAGCGACCCCGACACGCGCTCGATCGCCTGCCGGGCGAATTCGGAGACCACCAGCGTCCCGCTCAGCCGCGCCCGCGAGGCCAGCAGCTCCCGCCAGTGCTCCGTTCCCTCCCAGAACACCCTCTTCATCGCCACCATCGCCTCGGGGTTGCTCGCCGCGAGCCGGCGCACGAGCGCCGCGAGGTGCGTGTCCAGCGCGGCGCCGTCCTCGTGCAGCTCGGCGTAGAGCCCGCGCCGGTGGGCCCATTCCGCGGTCCGCCACGTCGCCGCCTCGATGCCCAGGGCGGCGCAGTTTCCCACCCCGATCCTGCGCTCGATGACGGCACCCACCACAAACGGACCGATGCCGAGCGCGAGCTCGCTGAGCTTGATCTGGGCCGCCGTGGTCGCGAGGGCATAGTCGGAGGCGGCCACCATTCCGACGCCGCCGCCGACCACCTTCCCGTGAACCCGGGCGACGATGAGCTTGGGGCACTCCCGCATCGCGTTGATCAGGTTGGCGAATCCCATGAAGAACCGGGTGCCGCTCTCGGCGTCGGCGATCGCGGACAGCTCGGCGAACGACGCGCCCGCGCAGAACGCGCCGGTTCCCTCGCTCGCCAGCACGATCACGCTCGCCTGCGGCTCCCGGCCAAGCTCCGTGATCCGGGCCGCCAGCTCGGCGAGCAGGGCTCCCGGCAACGAGTTTCCCTTGGGATGCCCGAACGTCAGCCTGCCGACGCCATCCGCTACCTGCACGGTCACGGTGCCCGCCTCCTGCATCGTCGGCTGAGTCACGGCTTCCCTTCCCAGTAGGGGTCCAATACAATTGCAATTAGAAGCTAGCGGGTGACCCCGGGATGCCTCCAGCTACCGGGCCCGCCACCCCTGATCCCAAGAGGCACGCCCACATGTCCGCTCCCTCCCTTCCCCCAGAGGACGCCGCACACGCCGCCGCGTTCGACGCTCGCATCGACGCAGGCGAAACGATCGAGCCCAAGGACTGGATGCCGGAACGGTACCGCCACCAGCTGGTCCGGATGATGTCCCAGCACGCCCACTCGGAGATCGTGGGCATGCTGCCGGAGGGCAACTGGATCACCCGCGCGCCGTCCCTGCGCCGGAAGATGTGCCTGCTCGCCAAGGTCCAGGACGAAGCGGGCCACGGACTCTACATCTACTGCGCCACCGAGACACTGGGCGTCGGTCGCGAGGAGCTGATCGATCAGCTCCTCAGCGGCAAGGCGAAGTACTCCAGCATCTTCAATTACCCGACGTTGACGTGGGCGGACATCGGAATCATCGGGTGGTTCGTCGATGGCGCGGCGATCGTGAATCAGACCGTGCTGGCGAAGGCCTCCTACGGGCCGTACGCACGCGCGATGGTCCGCATCTGCAAGGAGGAGAACTTCCACAAGCGGCAAGGCTACGAGATCGTCGCCACGCTGGCCGCCGGCACGCCCGCGCAACGGGCCATGGTGCAGGATGCGGTGAACCGGTGGTGGTGGCCCACCCTGATGATGTTCGGGCCCAGCGACGCCAATTCGCCCAACAGCGGAGACCTGCTCCGCTGGCGGGTGAAACGATTCAGCAACGACGAGCTCCGCCAGCGGTTCGTGGACCTGACCGTGGCACAGGCACAGGCGGTCAGCCTCACGTTGCCGGACCCGAAGCTCCGCTACGACGCCGAGACCGGGCACTGGGCCTACGGCGACATCGACTGGGCGGAGTTCAAGCGGGTCATCAATGGAAACGGCCCCTGCAACCGGGAGCGCCTGGCGGCCCGGCGCGCCGCGCACGACCAGGGCGCCTGGGTGCGCGATGCGGCGGGGGCTTACGCCGAGAAGCAGCGGCGCCGCGGTACGGCGCCCGCGGCCTGAGGTCCGAGCGACTGGGCACGGAACCCATGGCCGCCGCCGCGAATGAGCCCGACCACGCGAGCGACCAGTGGCCGCTCTGGGAGGTGTTTACCCAGGCCAAGGACGGGGCGCCGCACGAGCATGCCGGGAGCGTGCACGCGCCGGATCCGGAGCTCGCCCTGCAGAACGCGCGCGACGTCTACGCCCGCCGGGGCCAGGTCGTGAGCCTCTGGGTCGTGCCCAGCTCGGCCATCATCGCCTCGAGTCCGGGGGAGCAGGGTCCCTTCTTCGATCCCGCCGACGACAAGCCCTATCGTCATCCGCAGTTCTATCGGACCCCGCGCGGCGTCCGGGTGTACTAATAAGTTCAGAAAGTTCACCACGGAAAACACGGAAACGCACGGAGAGGAGAAGGGTGGTGAATCTCGAGGCGGCCGTCAACGGAAAATAGGTAAGTGTCTATGGACGTCCTCTTCGAGTATCTCCTCCGGCTGGGCGACGATCGTCTCGTCCTGGGCCACCGCCTGTCCGAATGGTGCGGTCATGGCCCCGTCCTCGAGGAAGACATCGCGCTCGCCAACGTCGCGCTCGATCTCATCGGCCAGGCCAGCCGCTTCCTCGGTCTGGCCGGCCGAGTCGAGGGGAAGGGCCGCGACGAGGATGCACTCGCCTATTTCCGCGATGTCATCGACTACCGCAACGTCAAGCTCGTCGAGCTCCCCAATGGCGACTTCGGCCGCACCATCGTGCGCCAGTTCCTCTTCGACGCCTGGAGCGTGCTGCTGCTCGAGCGGCTCCAACAGGCGACGCACGCCGAGCTTGCCGGGATCGCGGCCAAGGCCTGCAAGGAGGCCCGCTACCACGTCCGTCACAGCGGCGAGTGGGTCCTCCGGCTGGGCGACGGGACCGAGGAGAGTCATCGGCGGGCTCAGACGGCGCTGGACGAGCTCTGGCCCTACACCGGAGAGATGCTCGCGGCCGACGAGGTGGACCGGGCGGCGGCGGGCGCCGTCGCACCCGGCGTGGCGGCGCTGGAGCCGGCCTGGCGTGAGGTCGTGAGCGACGTGGTTCGCCGGGCGACGCTCACGCTCCCGGCCGACGGATTCATGCACTCCGGCGGACGCCAGGGGCGACACACCGAGCACCTCGGCCACCTGCTCGACGAGATGCAGATCCTCGCCCGGTCGCACCCGGGGGCGACGTGGTGAGCGGCGCGAGCGCCGGCCCGGACAGTGTGCTCGAAGTGCTGCGCGGCATCCCGGACCCCGAGGTCCCGGCCCTCGACATCGTCGAGCTCGGAATCGTTCGGCGGGTCGAGCTGACATCCGATGGAGCGGTGACGGTGGAGGTGACCCCGACCTACTCCGGCTGCCCCGCGATGAGCATGATCGAGCAGGAGATCGTGGCCGCGCTGCGCGCCAACGGATACGACCAGGTCGAGCTCCGGACCGTGTACTCGCCGGCGTGGACCACCGACTGGCTGAGCGACGCGGCCCGGGCGAAGCTCAAGGCCTACGGCATCGCGCCTCCCGGCCATACCATCGCCGAGCAGGTGCTGGTTCCTCTGATATCGTCGGTGCGTCACGCCGCCTGCCCCTACTGCGGCTCCGCGAACACCGAGCGCAAGAGCGAGTTCGGGTCGACCGCCTGCAAGGCCATCCATTACTGCCATCACTGCCGGCAGCCGTTCGAGGAGTTCAAGGCGATCTAGGCCCAGCCCTCGATCTCCTCTACCCATCGGGTCAGGAACGCGTTCGCCTGATAGCCGTCGAGCACCCGATGGTCGATGGTGAGCGTCACGTAGCACATCGGCCGTACCTCCACCGCCTCCTTGCCGTCTCGCACCCGGGCCACCGGCCGTCGCTCCAGCTTGCCGACGCCAAGGATCGCCGATTGAGGCTGGGGTATGACGATGGGCGCGGCGATGAGACTGCCGCTCACGCCGTGGTTCGAGATCGAGAAGGTGCCGTGCTGCACGTCGTTCGGGCTGAGTGCGCCGGCTCGGGCTCGCCGGGTCAGGTCGTGCAGCCGGTCCGCGACGGCGCGCAGATCGAGCGTCTGGGTCCGTTGGATGACCGGCACGATGAGGCCGCCCTGCGGGAGCGCGGTGGCGACCCCGATATTGCAGTCGTCGAAGAGCTCCAACGCGTCGTCGTGCCAGCGGCTGTTTACCTCCGGCACTGCCTGAAGCGCGGCGACGCTCGCGCGGACGAAATAGGCCGTGTAGGTGAGCTTGACCCCGTCCGTCTCGAAGGCGGCGCGGTGGGCCTCGCGGTGCGCGACGACCGCGGAGAGGTCGGCTTCGAAGATCGTGGTGACGTGCGGCGCCACAGCGACGCTCTGCATCATGTGCTGCGCGATGCTGCGGCGCATCGCCGTGTGGGGCACCTTGCGGCTCGGATGGGCGCCGGGCTGCGCCTCGGCCGGAGTGCCGGCGCGAGAGGCGACGTGCGCCTCGACGTCCTGCACCGTGATTCGCCCGCCGCGGCCGGTGCCGCTGATGGCCGACGCCGTGAGACCCCGCTCCGCCAGCAGGCGGCGCACGGCGGGACTCAGCTCGGCGGCCTCCGCCACCGGCCTGCCCGCCGTTCCGGCCTCGATGCGGCCCAGCACCTCGCCCGGCTCGACCGGCTGTTCCGCCGGCTTGAGGATCTCCCGCAGGATGCCCGTGGCCGGCGCGGCGATCTCGACCGTCACCTTGTCGGTGCTGATCTCGAGCAGCGGCTCATCCCGGGTGACGGAGTCGCCCACCTTCTTGAGCCAGGTCCCGACGACCATCTCGGTCCCCTCGGTCTGGTCGGCCGGCGCCGTGATCGCGATCAGGTCTGCCATTGCGGATTCCTCGGTCAGAACTCGAGCAGCTCCCGCATTCGCGCCGCGATCCCGTCGACGCTGGGGAGCACGGCGTTCATCAGGCCGACGTTGTACGGCGTCGGCACGTCCGGGATCGCCAGGCGGGAGATCGGCGCGTCGAGGCTCAGGAACGCCTCCTCCGCCACCACCGCCGAGATCTCCGCGCCGAATCCGGCCGTGAGCGTGTCCTCGTGGACGATCAGGCAGCGCCGGGTCCGCCGCACCGAGGCGAGCACGGCGGCCCGGTCCCACGGCGCAACGGTGCGGAGGTCGAGCACCTCGACCGAGTCCCCGAGCTCACGCGCGGCGCGCTCGCAGCGTTCGACCATGGCGCCCCACGTGACCACCGTGAGCCGGTCGCCGGCGAGGACCACTCTGGCCTTCCCGAGCGGAAGCACGAAGTCGTCCCCCGGATAGGGCCGCCGGGCCGATGCCCCGTCGAGCAGCGCCCGGTGCTCGAAAAAGATCGTCGGGTTGTTGCTCCGCAGTGCCGCGCGAAGGAGTCCGACGGCGTCCTCCGCGTTCGACGGAATGCAAACCTGCCACCCGGGAGCGTGGGCCCAGAGCGCTTCTCCACAGACGCTGTGCCACGGGTCTCCGCACTTCGGCGCGTACCCGCCGGGCATCCGCACGACGATCGGGGCGGCGAAGCGGTTGTACGTGCGCCACCGCATCGTGCCGCAGTTGTTGAGCTGCTCGGTGGCGGGGTCGGCGTACTTGCGGAATTGAATCTCCGGGACCGGCAGGAGGCCGCAGAGCGCCAGGCCGACCGCGCGGCCGATGATGCCCTCCTCCGAGAGGCTGGTGTCGAACACGCGCCGCTCGCCGAAGGCGGCCTGCAGGCCCATCGTGGCGGCATGCACGCCGCCCTTGGGGCCCACGTCCTCTCCGAAGAGCAGCATCCTCGGGTTGGTGGCGAGCTCGTGCTCCAGCGTGCGCCGGATGGCGGTGAGGACGTTGATGCGAGTCGGCTCCGGGTCGGGCAGATCGGTACCGGGCGTAAAGCGATGGCCCGCCGGCGCGAGCCCGCCCACCAGCTGAAGCTCGGCGGCACCATCGGGGTGAGTAGCGGCATACACGTACCGGGTGACGCCGGATGGCTCGGGCTCCGGCCGGGCCAGCGCGGCCTCGAGGGCCGCGTCCACGTCCGCTCTGACCTGCGACTCGACGGCCGCGATCTCCGTCTCCAGCACTCCTCCGCGCCGAAGGAGTTGATACAGCCTGGGCAGGGGGTCGCTGGCCTGCTCCTGAGCCAGGCGCTCCTTGCTCTTGTACGCCTGCGTGTCCTGGCCCGAGTGGCCGCACAACCGCGGCACGGTGAGCCGGAGCAGCGCGGGGCCCCGGCCCGTCCGCACGTGCGCCACCGTCTCCTGGAACAGCCGGGCGGCTTCGGCGGGCTCGGCGCCGTCCCCGTTCCGCACCAGGAGGTTTCGGAAGGACGCGAGGTTCGCCGCGATGTCGCCGCCCGGCGTCTGGAAGCCGGATGGGACGGAGATGCCGTAGCCGTTGTCCTCGATGTAGAAGAGCATCGGCAGGTTGAGCGTCGTGGCCATGGTCAGCGCGGACCAGAAGCCGTTGGTCGCGACGGAGGCCTCGCCGCCCAGCACGACGGAGATCGAGCCATCGTAGCGGTGATCGCCCAGGACGTCGCGATGGTAGACCACGCCCTGTGCCCACCCGGCGGCCGGCGTATACTGGGAGCCGACGTCGCCGGACATCGGGAGCACGATGGGGCCGTCCGTCTTCGGCAGGTTGCACACCACACCGATGTCCCGGCCGTTGCTGAAGCCACCGGACTTTCCCATCGGGGCCGCGAACGCGTCCTCGAGCGAGAGACCGAGGGTCAGGAGGATCGGTCGCGACCGGTAGTAGGCGCCCACCGCGTCGTGCGGATGGTCCAACAGGCTGCCCAGGATGACCTGGGCGGTCTCGTGTCCGCGAGCGGAGAACTGGTACAGCACTTTCTGCTCGGGGGCGAGACGGGTCTCCTCGATGTCGTCCAGCGCGCGCGAGGCGAGGCTGAAGTAGAGCACCCGCTTCCAGTCACTCACTCCCATCTCGCCCCACCTCGTGCTCCTGCTCGGTCTGGAATACCGTGCCCCGGAAGAGCGCGACCACGGCGCCGTCACCCTTCGTGACCCGCACCCGGTAGTAGGCCAGCCGCCGGCTGCTCGCCTCCCGCTCCGCATCGGCCAGGAGCACGTCGCCGACCCGCACGGCGGCGGGATAGGTCACGCTGTTTTCGATGCTGACCGTCACCTTGCCTCCGGTGTTGCTCGCAAAGGCCAGCGCGCTGTCGGCGAAGGCGAACGTCACGCCGCCGTGGCACACGCCGAATCCGTTGGTCATGTCGTCGCGCACGGCCATGCGGAGCGTCACCCGACCCGGCGCTACCTCGAGAATCTGGACGCCCAGCCACCGACTGAATGCGTCGTGCGCCAGCATGTGCTGGACGACGGCGCTCGCGCGGCGCTCCGGGTCATCCGGCAGAGAGCTCACCGGCGGAGCGTTCCACCGGAGGCGGCCAGCCGCCGGAGCAGCGGACTTGGCCGGTAGCGATCCTCTCCGTACTCCGCCTGGAGGCCTTCCAGGCGCTCGAGCACGACCCGATACCCGAGCTCCTCCCCCCACGCGATGAGACCTCTGGGATAGTTGACCCCCTTCACCATCGCGACGTCGATGTCCGCCGGCGTGGCCACGCCCCAGAACACGGCGTCGACCGCCTCGTTGACGAGCATCGCCAGGACCCGGTCGAGGATCGCCCGCCCGAGGGTCTCGTCCTCCCGCGGCGCGGCTGGGGCCGCGCCGTCCCGGTAGTCGTAGTAGCCGCGGCCGGTCTTGCGTCCGAGCAGGTTGGCATTCACGAGGCGTCGCTGCGTGAGTGACGGCTTGTAGCGCGGATCGAAGAAGAATCCCTCGTACACTGCCGCCGTCACCGCGAAGTTCACGTCGTTGCCGATCAGGTCCATCAGCTCGAACGGACCCATCCTGAAGCCGCCGAGCGTGCGCATCGCCCAGTCGATGGTGGCGCAATCGGCGATGCCTTCGTCCAGGATCCGGAGGGCTTCGCCGTAGAAGGGCCGGGCAATCCGGTTCACGATGAAGCCGGGGGTATCCGCGGCCGCGACGGCGGTCTTGCCCCAGCGCTGGACGAGGGCGCACGCGGCGTCCACCAGCGCTCCCGGCGTCGCGTGCCCGCGTACGACCTCCACCAACGGCATCACCGGCGCGGGGTTGAAGAAGTGAAGGCCGACGATGCGCTCGGGGCGGCGGCAGGCGGCGGCGATGGCCGTGACCGACAGGGCGGAGGTGTTGGTCGCGAGCATCGTCTCGGGCCCGACGATCCGTTCGAGCGCGGCGAAGCTCTCGCGCTTCGGCTCCAGCCGCTCGACGATCGCCTCGATGACGAGCCGGCACGGTGCGAAGGCGCTCATGTCGCCGCTCACCAGATACCGCAGGCGCCCGCGCACCGCGTCGGCGGCCGACGGGGTCAAGCGATGCTTCTCGGTCTCCCGCGCGAGCGCCTTTTCGATCCCGGCCCGCGCGCGGGCGACGGCCCCCTCGTCGACGTCCTGCAGGATCACCGGGTGTCCCGCCACGGCGGCGACTTGCGCGATGCCGCTGCCCATCGCACCCGCGCCGAGTACACCCACGGCGGCGGCTTCGGGGTTGGAGGCAGGCACTGGCTATCGTCCGGTGAAGACCGGCTTCCGCTTCGCGAGAAAGGCCGTCACTCCCTCGACGTAGTCCGCGCTGCGTCCCGCCTCGCCCTGCAGCTCGGCCTCGAGCGCGAGCTGTGCGTCGAGGCCGTTGGCCCCGGCCGAGTTCAGCAGCCGCTTGGTGAGTCCGAGGCCGAGCGTCGGTTGAGCGGCCAGGTGAACGGCCAGAGTCGTGGATTCTTCCTGGAGGGTCGCGGCGGGACACGCCCGGTAGATCAACCCGATCTCGACCGCCTGCCGCGCGGTGATCTTCTCGGCCAGCATCGCGAGCGCCGTCGCTCGAGCCATCCCCACCAGCTGGGGCAGAAAGAAGCTTCCGCCGGTGTCCGGCACCAGGCCGATCTTCGCGAACGACTGCACGAACGAGGCTTCCTCGGCCGCGATGACCAGGTCGCATGCCAGCGCCAGATTGGCGCCGGCTCCGGCGGCGACCCCGTTGACGGCGCAGACGACCGGCTTCTCGAGCATTCGCAGCCCGCGTACCAGCGGGTTGTAGACCGTGCGGACGTGGTCCGCGAAGTCACCCGCGCTCGACCCGGGCCGCACCTCGTCCAGGTCCTGGCCCGCGCAGAATCCGCGTCCGGTGCCGGTGAGCAGCACGGCGCGGATCTCGCGCTCTCGCGTGGCCCGGGCCAGCGCCTCCTGGATCTCGCCCGACATGTCGGTGTGGATGCTGTTGAGGACGTCCGGCCGGTTCAACGTGATGCGTGCGACGCCCCGATCGACTTCGAACAGAATGAACCTGTAGGCCATCGAAGGTCCTCTGGCACGGTTGGCGAGGGTGGATAATACATCGGAATCACGACTGCATACTACAGCATGCCACCACGGAATCACGGAACACGCAAAAGAACATGGCGAAGCAAGTTACCGCCGTTTCATGGGTTTCCGTGTTTCCGCGCTCCCGCGGTGCATCGTGCCTCGTGGTTCAATGCCCGTCTTCCGTCTATAATTCGGTTCGGATGACCTCTTCGGGCAAGTGCCGATGAAACCGGTGTTCCTGGCCGACGGCCTGCGTACGCCGATCGGAAGCTTTGGCGGAAGCCTGGCTCACGTGCGGGCCGACGACCTTGCGGCGCACGTGATCGCCAGGCTGCTCGAGCGTCGGCCCACCCTCGACCCGGAGCGCATCGCCGACGTCATGCTCGGCTGCGCCAATCAGGCGGGCGAGGACAATCGCAACGTCGCGCGCATGGCCCTGCTGCTCGCGGGGCTGCCGGCATCGGTGCCGGGCGAGACGGTCAATCGGCTGTGCGCCAGCGGCATGAGCGCGGTGGCGAATGCGAGCCGGGCCATCCGCGAGGGCGACGGCGAGGTCTACATCGCCGGCGGCGTGGAGCAGATGACGCGGGCGCCGTACGTGCTGTCCAAGTCGAGTCAGGCGTTCGCCCGTAACGCCGAGCTCTTCGACACCAGCCTGGGCTGGCGATTCGTGAACCCCAGGATGCGCGAGCTTTGCGGCGTGGACTCCATGGGCCAGACCGCCGAGAACGTGGCGACGGATGTCGGGATCAGCCGGGCCGACCAGGACGCGTTCGCCCTGTGGTCGCAGCAGAAGACCGCCGCAAGCCGGCAGCGCTGCCGGTTCCAGTCCGAGATCGTGCCCGTCGCGGTGCCCGGCGCCGCCCGGGGCGAGCCCGCCCGCCTCTTCGCCCAGGACGAGTTTCCCCGCCCGGACTCGACGCTCGAGGTGCTCGGCAAGCTCAAGCCCGCCTTCCGGACCGACGGGAAGGGGAGCGTCACCGCCGGCAACTCGTCGGGGATCAACGACGGCGCATGCGCCCTCCTGCTGGCATCCGAGCGCGCGGTGCACGATCTCGGCGTCACGCCGCTGGCGCGCATCGTCGCGACCGCGGTGGTGGGCGTCGAGCCCCGGACCATGGGTCTCGGGCCGGTTCCCGCGACGCGGAAGATCCTGGCCAAGGCCAGGCTCACCCTGGCCGACATGGACGTCATCGAGCTCAACGAAGCCTTCGCGGCGCAGGTCCTCGCCTGCACCCGCCAGCTCGGCCTCGACGACCGTGATCCCCGGCTCAATCCCAATGGCGGCGCCATCGCGCTTGGCCACCCGCTCGGCATGTCCGGCGCGCGGCTGCTCCTCACCGCGGCCCACGAGCTCCAGGAAACCGGCAAGCAGTACGCCCTCTGCACCATGTGCGTCGGCGTGGGGCAGGGCATGGCGACGATCATCGCCCGGGTATAGCGCCCGGTGGCCAACATCTTCGCGTTCGAAGGTTTCGTCCCCGTGGTCCACCAGTCCGCGTTCATCCACCCCAATGCTACGGTGACCGGCAACGTCGTGATCGGGCGCGACGCGTACGTCGGGCCCGGCGCGGCGATCCGCGCCGACTGGGGCGGCGTGATCCTCGAGGACGGCTGCAACGTCCAGGAGAACTGCACCATCCACATGTTTCCCGGCGTCACCGTCGTGCTCGAGGCCGGCGCGCACATGGGCCATGGCGCGGTGGTGCACGGGGCCCGGATCGGCCGGAACGCGCTGGTGGGCATGAACGCGGTGGTGATGGATGGCGCCGTGGTCGGCGCGGAATCCATCG
>Ga0075288_1000027_pt1 | contig 14801 bp, 10 predicted proteins | sample SF_Rice_20C_0N_4_FD_69763 | JGI IMG/M metagenome (GOLD analysis project Ga0075288, IMG submission 69763) | Rice paddy soil microbial communities from Twitchell Island, California, USA - SF_Rice_20C_0N_404 | ecosystem: Environmental > Terrestrial > Soil > Paddy field/soil | place: USA: Twitchell... | reverse complement strand
GCTTTGGCTCACTTTTCTTCGTGAATCAGGTGCCGATATTGGATTCAGTCGGAATTCTATACGACTTTTCTGCTACGGTACCCGAGCCTGGCTATTTCGGTGTGACGCAGATCGTTACCGGAATTGCCGCCCGTTCAGCCGGCATCTATTACAACGTGGAGCGTGCTCGAGACGGCTGCCCATTTTACCGCAACCATTGGGTACGCACTGATAGTACATTGCGAGATGCCGACGCGCCTAACATTTCGTTGGATTCTATTGACTTGTACGCTGTCCAGGCCAATACCTTCCGGACCTACTTCATGTATCGCCCCGATGGTGCGTACAGCGCTTGGGTCCCCATTGGTGCTCTTGACTGGCAGGAAGGCGGGCTAGCGGAGAGAGACACCACTGCTGCGTACAAGTGGGACATGCTCGAGTCGTACGCTGATGCAAATCCATCAGGTGGCGTGTCATCTGAATTTCCCACGACGCTGTCGGTGATGCCAGACTCCATCTTCTCATCCGCTGGATGTCCAAGCGGGCCACCCTAGTAGGGCTGATTCTACACCGACCTAGGTGGGCAGTTGGTGAAGCCCGACAACGCTTCTAGTCAACCGAGGTATCTATGTTACGCCTAGCAGTTGGTGCGGCGATGTTGGTCATAGCGTCGACCGCCAATGCTCAGTCGACCTCCAGTGCTCCAAGGCGGCCATGTTGTGGCCCCTCTCCTTCCTACAGCCCGAAAGAAGATTCCTTGATCAGGAAGGCCCTTTCCGACACGAAACGTGGGGCAATCAAAACGCAGAAGCCGCAGACCGCCGCCGAAAAGGCCCGAGTTGACTCCGGAATGAAAGTGATCTTTCAGAAGGCGGACTCGCTAATGAAGGCGGACTCGCTGATGAAGGCGGACTCGCTGATGAAGGCGGACTCGTTGATGAAGGCGGACTCGGTGCGAGCAGCTGCGAAGACCCGCGCCCCGTCGGACTGATGGGTAGGCGGAGGCCTCATAATTATCCAGCCCGCCCGCATGATCGCGCCTAAGTAGCTGACAATACCTAATGACGATCTCGAAGAAGGCCTCACGTTTGTCGGGAGGACTGCTCCTGACGGCGGTCCTTATTGGAATCCCTCGCGGTGCGGATGCACAGGTGACCATCGGCCGTGAGCCCCCACCGTCCGCCGAGCGCATGAAGCCACTCCTGGTGTTCGCAGGGCCCGTCTACAGTGGACATGACATCCGGCTCAAGATCGAGACCTCTCGATCCACTTTTCGTGCGGGGGACAGGATTGATGTACGCCTGACACTGGAGAACCAGTCTGATCATGTACTGAAGTACACAAGAACGCCGCTTCTGTACCAAGCCAGGCTACGTGTGTTCGACGCCGAGGGTCGGGAGGTCAAACGGATTGCGCGGCAGCCTATCTTCATCTCTCACGCAGTGCCTGACAGCTTGACACCGCGCGGTACCAAGATCCTGACTGATGCCGAAGGCCGGGAGTGGTTCAACCTGCTGGATTGGTCCTACGACCTTCGCGCACCCGGCACGTATACGATCGTCGGGATTCCACTTCAAAGCAGCCCGAAGCTGACGCGTGACACCACGATACGGTCCAACCGTCTGCGGATCACAATTACGCAGTGAGGGGCGACGGAGATTCGATCAGCGTTCGACCTAGCCCACCGGGACTCGCCCATCAGGGTGCGGCCCCCAGCCGCGTGACAGCCTGTTGCGCCAGCCGGACCGCTCCCGCCAGGTCCGCCTTCGATGCCCGATATGAAACCGTGAGTATCCGGTCGTCCTTGAGAAAGTAGAGCGTGCCGTCGAGGCCCGACGCGGCCTGGTCCCACGGCCCCTCCAGTGTGTCGGACGCGGCGCTGGGGGCGCCGGTCTTCGACTCGACCGTCTGTCTCATGCCGGCCAGCAGGGGAAACAGTCTCCTGCCCTGCGACCATTCGGCATCGATCGAGAAGACGCGGTGCCCGGGGGCGTAGTAGCTGCACCCCGTTCCGGTCGGATCCGCCATCGCCGTGGCGTCGCGTGAGTGATAGGGCGCGGCGGAGAGTGGACCCAGTACCGCCTCCGCCTCGGCGCGGGTGAGCAGCGCGCAAGCGTTCCTCCCGCGATCGGCGTCGCGACCGTCTCCGTACGCGGCGAACGGCAAGTCCGGAATGCGATCCCGCATCAGCGCCACCAGCTTGACGACGGAATCGCGCGCGACCGTGGCCAGGTCCCAGCGGGCGCGGATGCCGAGGTGGCCGACACGGCCGATGACCTCGTTCCCCATCTGGCCCAGATAGTCCCAACCGGCATGCAGCGCACGGGTGCCGCTCGATGTGTCCGGCGTATCGGGGGAGCCCATCACGTCCGGACCGACCTGGCGTTCGATGATGCCGCCCACCATGCCGACGGCCGACTCGAAGCTCGTTGCATTGTCGGTGAGCAGCTCGACTGCGACCACGTGGCCCCCCGGCCCGCCGGCGGCGAGTGGGTAGGCGCAGGCGTGCCCCCGCGGACTTGCGGCGGTGTCGTCGGCGGACTTGGCCTGCCACGGAACCCGCGCGAGCGGCCCGATGAGCCGCGTCGCGTCGGCGCCGCTCACGTATCCGCACGGATCGGGACGGGCCGGCAGCGTCTTCAGCCCGCCGGCGCTCGTCGCCGCGGGCGGCGCCGCACTTGCATCGGACCCGCGGCCGCACGCCGCGAGCGGCGAGAGCAGCGCGAGGAGCGCGAGGCGCAATTCGCGCCGGGATATCGTCGTCGCCATAGAACCTCCCTTGGAGGGGCACTCCTCGGTCATGTCACGGTGCTCCGCCGGCGCACCGCCGTACCAATTCGACGCGGCGGTTCCGCGCCCGGCCTTCCAGCGTGGCGTTCGATTCGCGGGGGCGGGTGGCGCCGAAACCGGTCGCTGTCAGGCGCGAGGGTGTGACGCGGTGCTGCGTCACCAGCGCCGAGCGCACCGCTTCGGCGCGCCGCTCGGACAACGCCTGATTCGACGCGACGCCGCCAATGCTGTCGGTGTGCCCCTCGATCGCCAGCGACCAGTCCGGATGCCTGGCCAGGAGCGCCGCTACTCCGGTGAGTGCAGAGCCGGACTCGGGTTCCAAGTCGGCGCTCGCGAATGCGAAATAGATTCCTGGGAGCTCCGCCCGGCAGTTGTGCTCGAGCTCGTCTTCGACCGTCGAACCAGCGCTCTCGGCGGGCCGGTCGATCCGGATCATCTGCCATTCGCCGTCGCCGGCATCGCCGGATTCGCGAAGGATCAGCGGGTGGGCGGAATCGGCGAGGACCCAGAAATCACCGGCGACCTTCTTTTCCTGGAAGGCGAAGGTGCCCCGGAGATGGAGGACGGGCAGCATCGTCGGGTGACCGTCCACCAGGACCGTCATCGCCTCGGGCGCCCCGGACACCCGCACGAGACTTCCCCGAAGCGCGATGCGGGCAGTCGCAATTTCCGAGACGAGGCCGGGACCGGCGCCGCTGCCGTCCAGGTCCGTAATGGTGTAGGGCACCTCGCCGGTCTCGAGCAGGTGCCGGTAGGTGGCTCGCGAGAGCTCCATGGCGGTGTAGCCCGGCGTCTCCGTGCGCTGGCCGCTGGAGAAGACCTGGTTCAGCCGGGGCGCCGCAGCGAGGTCGGCGGCACGCACGAACCGGCCGTAGGCCGCGACCACCGGCGCGGCTCCCGCACGCTGCTCGCGATAGTCCCAGGCATACGTTACGCCCTCGGAAGAGGTCTCGGACACGGTAACGACGTTCTCCCGGTCGCCGTCGGGGAAGTGGTTGGCCGAGGTGAGCCTGAGGCCGCGGACGAGAGGGATCCCGCCCTGCGAGGCGTGCGCCCACGGCATGTCGCTGGTGTCATCCGGCGGGCGTAGGGTTCGAAGAAGGGCATCAACGGAGTCGGGGCGAAGGTAGTCGCCGCGTGTCCGCACGGTGTCGAGCCGGGCCTTCACCGGCCGCTGTTCACTCCGTCCGTCGGTCATGAAACCGCTGGTATCCGCTGGGGGTGCAGCACTCGCGCTCGCGGGCGACGCGGCGGCACGCCCGGATGAGGGCGGCTGGTCCCGGTGGCATGCGGCGAGCGTGCACATCGCCGCGAGGACAAGACGCAAAGCCCGGGGCATCGGCACTAGTCGCGGCCGGAGAGGCAATCCGGTACTTCGAGCCCCATCCTGCCACTGCAGTTGAATCGCGGCCCCGCGTGGATCAGGCCGTGATCGTTGGAACCCACGCCAGCCTCGATTCTGGGTTCGCCCTTCGCGTTGTCGATCTGGATCAGGCCCCCACCACTCTGCCCCTGTGTAATCGCGATGACGTTCGTGTGGGCGTCGTTCATCAGAACCATGGCCGGCTTCGAGTCACCCGGCAGGGCGAGTGTCAGCCGATTCGACGCCGCGCCATCCCCGTCCCGGAGCGTGATGACGCCTTCCGAGCCGTAGGTGCCGAAGGCTGCCACCCGCGACCCATTGGTGCTCTGGGTCTTCAGGAAACCTCCCCCCTTGATCGCCGATCCTATCACCACGTAGCGCCCGGCGGCGTCGTACAACGTGAATGCGCGATGTGTCGACGTGGCTACGACCTCGAAAATCGGCTTGCCCGCCCGGTCGACGACGACAAACGGCGCGACGACCTTTCCGGGGACCATCGCCCGGGATGACTCGAGCCTCGCGAGACGATCCTCGACGGAGCCGAGGCGGGCGCGCAGGGTCACGGCATCGAAGGCCGTCTTTCCGGGCCCTGCCAAGGTCATGCCCCACAGGGCCAGAAAGACGGCGGCATGCAGCGTCGTACGCATGATTCCCAGACCTTTCGTGTCCAGCCGGGCCTGTGAGGCGAAAGTGAGTCACTTCACATAACGCCCGATCCGGGCTCGAAACCCCTCACCATCCTCCCCGCTCGGGCGCATTGAGCCGTGCCGGCATCGGCTGTATCATCCGTTCATCCGGGTCGTGCCCGGATACCCCTCCGCCTCTCTATTCGGTATGCCGATGACCCATCGAGACATCGGCTCGGACACCCTCGACCAGATGCTGCCGCTGGTCTACGAGGAGCTGCACTGTCTCGCCGCGCGCTACCTCAGCTACGAGCGGCCTGGTCACACCCTCCAACCCACGGCGCTGATCCACGAGGTCTACCTCCGTCTCGTCGACCAGCGACACGTCGATTGGCGCAACCGCGCCCAGTTCCTCGGCGTGGCCGCCGGGATGATGCGTCGCATCCTGGTGAACCACGCGCGCGACCGGAGCGCGGCCAAGCGTGGGGGCGGGCGCGAACAGGTCTCGCTCAGCCTGATCGGAAGCGACGCCGGGACGCCGGACGTGGACCTCATCACGCTCGAGGAGGCGCTCGAGCGGCTCGCGGCGCTCGACCCGCGCAAGGCCCGGGTCGTGGAGCTGCGGTTCTTCGGCGGGCTCACGATGGATGAGACTGCCGAGGTACTGGAGACGTCGCGAGCGACGGTGGAGCGCGAGTGGAGCTTCGCCCGGGCCTGGCTCTACGACGCCATCGAGGGCGCGGGAGGGCGGCGGTGACCGGTGAGCGGTGGGAGCGCATGACCGAGCTGTTCCACGCCGCCGTGGCGCTCGACCGCGCGGCGCGGAACGCCTATCTCGACGCCGCCTGCGCCGGAGACCCCGAGCTGCGTGCCGAAGTGGATCGGCTGATTTCGGCGTATGAGCGGGCGGGGAGTTTCATCGAACGCCCGGCCGTAGCGAGCGGGGGCGATGACCGCGGCGCCGGGCCGGCGCCGGCCGGTCGCCGCATCGGGGCCTATGCGATCGTGCGCGAGATCGGCCGGGGCGGGATGGGCGCCGTCTATCTCGCCGGGCGGGTCGATGGAGAGTTCGAGCAGCGGGTGGCGATCAAGCTGATCAAGCGTGGAATGGACACCGATCTCGTGCTGCGGCAGTTCCGCGCCGAGCGGCAGATCCTCGCGAAGCTGGCGCATCCCAACATCGCCCGGCTCCTCGACGGCGGCACCACGGACGACGGCGGTCCCTACTTCGTGATGGAGTACGTCGAGGGCCGGCCGATCGACGAGGATGCCGATGCGCGATGCCTCACGATTCCCGAGCGGCTCCGGCTTTTCCTCCAGGTGGGCGAGGCGGTGGCGTTCGCGCACCGACACCGGGTGATCCATCGCGACCTCAAACCGGTGAACATCCTGGTGACGCCGGAAGGGACGCCCAAGCTGCTCGACTTCGGGATCGCGAAGGTGCTGGGTCCCGCAGGGGGCGAGCCGACCGCTTCGATCACCGGGTTCCGTCTCCTCACGCCGGAGTATGCGAGTCCCGAGCAGGTGCAGGGCGGCAGCGCCACCGAGGTGAGCGATGTCTACTCGCTGGGGGTCGTGCTCTACGAGCTGCTCACCGGGCGGTCACCGTACCGCCCACGCAGCCGCGGCCCGCTCCACGTCATCGAGGCGGTGCGCACCGGCAATCCCCAGCGGCCAAGCGCCGCACTAGAGCAGGACCGCGTCACCGCTACCGGATTCGCGAGCATCGGTCGTCTCCGCCGGCTGCTTCGTGGTGATCTCGACACGATCGTGCTCACCGCCCTCCGGAAGGAGCCGGCCCGGCGCTATCAAACGGTCGCCCTGCTGATGGAGGATCTCCGGCGCCACCTCGACGGCCGGCCGGTGCGCGCGCGCCGCGACGGGATGCTCTACCAGGCCGGGAAATTCGTGCGGGGGAACCGCGCCGCCGTCCTGGCCGCGACAGGCGTGGCTATGATGATGCTGGCGATGGGCTTCGCGACCGCGCGCCTGCGGGCTGCGCCGTCACTCCTGGCGGCGGGCCCCGCGGCACCGCGCGACCGCATCCTCGTCGCCGACGTGGTCGACCGGATGGGCGACCCGGCCCTCGCCGCGGCCATCACGGAGGCGATCCGGATCGGGCTCACCCAGTCACCGATGGTCCGGGTGCTCTCGGCTCGGCAGGTGCGATCGACGCTGCGGCAGATGGAGCGCTCGCCCGACCTCGCGCTGGACGATACGGTGGCCCGCGAGGTGGCGGTGCGCGACGGAGTCAAGGCGATCGTGAGTGGCCGTGTGGCACGGGTGGCTGGACGCTACATGATAACGGCCGAGCTGCTGCGGGCGGAAACAGGGGATCTCCTTGCCGCGGTCGAAGAGACCGCGGCAGACTCGAACGACGTGATCGCGGCCGTCGGCCGGCTGGCTGACGGGCTGCGCGAGCGGCTCGGGGAATCCCTCGGTAGCATCAGGAAGACGCCCCCGCTGGCGCAGGCGACGACGTCCTCGCTCGAGGCGCTCCGCTGGTACACCGAGGGCGTCCGGGCCGCCAACGCCGGCAATCGCAGGCGGGCCTTGCGGCTGCTCGAGCGCGCGGTCGCGCTGGATACCGGCTTCGCTTCGGCATACCGAATGCTCGGCGCGACGTACGGCCCGATGGTCGAGAATGGCCGGGCTGCCGCGGCGATGGAGCACGCCATCGCCCACCAGAACCGGTTGCCCTTCTACGAGCGAAACCAGACCGTGGCCACATATGCGTCGAGCCTGGGCGACCATGCGAGGGCGATCGAGGCGTATCGGAAGATCCTTGCGCGGTACCCCGACGAGGTCCGCACGCTCAATAACCTGGGCTGGGAATACGGGATGCGCCGCGAGTACGCGGCGGAGGACAGCGTCCTCGTGCGGGCCGTCGCGATCGACTCCACCATTGCCAGCATGCAGACGATGCTGGCCATGGCACGTATCAACGGCGGCAACTTCGAGGGGGCAAGGCAGGCGCTCGACCAGGCCGAGCGGCGCTTTCCCGGCGTCCAGCTCGCGCGGCTCGGTGAAATCTACCTGGCGGCGGGACGCCAGGACTGGGAGACAGCGGAGCAGGCCGCGCGGAGGCGCCTCGCCGCCGCGCCCGGCGACTCGCTCGACAGGCTCGATGGGCTGGAGACGCTGGCGGGCATCGTCATGACGCAGGGGCGTCTCGCAGAAGCCGAGAGCTACTCGCGCGAGGTGATGGCGATGGCCGTGCCTGTCGGCTCGCCTGGCCGATATCTCTCGTCGGCGCTGCGGCTCGCGTATCTGCAGTTGAAGTATCGTCACGCGACGGCGGCCGCGGTGGCGGAAGTGCAGGCCGCGCTCCTGCGCTTTCCCATTGATAGCATCGCGGAAGCCGATCGCCCATACGATGAGTTGGCCCGGTTCTTCGCGGCCGCGGGCCGGCCGGAGCGGGCCCGTGAGATGATCGCGCGGGCGGAGCGGACCAGCCTCGACCGGCGGCGCGGGATGGTGCCCAACCGCCGCTGGTCGCTCGGAACGGTGGCGCTCGCCCAACACCACCTTCTCGAGGCCGAGGCCCAGCTCAGCGCGGCGGCCGCCACGCACCCGTGCCCGATCTGCGTGCTGCCCGACCTCGCTCGGCTCTACGAGGCGAAGGGCAGGCCGGACTCCGCCCTCGCGGTGTACGAGCGGTACGTTAGGACCCCCTGGGAATGGCGCTTCGAGACCGATGCCTTCGAGCTCGGTCGGGCGAGGGAGCGCCTGAGCCGTCTCTACGAGGAGCAAGGCGACTCGGCGAAGGCGGTGGCGATGTGCGTCAGTCTGCACCGCCTGTGGAGGCAGGCCGATCGGGAGGTTCGATCGGAGATCGCCGGGGTCCGGGATTGCGGATAAATATTCAGGTCGGAATGGCTTGGCAGCCGGCAAGTCGTGCCTGGGCCGTCATTTGATTGACCGTATGCGAACCGAGGCATCGCCCCTCCTGCCAATGGCAGGGGGTGGGGGGGCTGGACAGGGGGTGGGGGGCGCGGGCTAGTATGGCTGTACGCCCCCCGTAATGCGGGACGGCGTGTTTGCACCCTCCGACAAAGCGGAGGGTCCACTCTCGCAGCTGACTTTCTCCTTGAGCTGCGAGCCCCCATCTGCGGCGGGGGCGAGGAGGCTTGAGCCTCCGGACCGAGTGCCGCGCCAACAATGAAAAGAGGAGTTTGTGAGAGTCCTGATGTTGGGCGCCGGCGCGGTGGGGACCGTGTCCGCCCTCAAATTCATGCGGGAGGCGGTGCTCGACAAGCTCGTCATCGCCGACGCGGTGTCCGCCCGCGCATCCCACCTTGCGGACCGGCTCAACGATTCTCGTGTCACGGCAATGCAGCTCGACGCCGCCGACCGAGCCCACGTCGCCCGAACCATTCGGGAGACCGGTGCCACCATCGTCCTGAACGCCGCACTGCCGGCCACCAACCTCGAAGTGATGCGCGCCTGCCTCGACGCGGGCTGCCATTACATCGACCTGGCCAGCGGCGGATCCGACGACGACGGCATTCCCAAGCTGGAAGACCAGTTCCTCCTCGACGCCGAGTTCAAGGCGGCGGGCCGCATCGCGCTCCTGGGCATGGGCGCCGATCCGGGCACGACCAACGTCTATGCCGCGTACGCCCGCAAGCATCTCCTCGATACCGTGACGGAGCTGCGGGTGCGGGACGGCGACAACTCGGTGTGCCAGGGGCACGACGGCTTCGTTGCCGCGTTCAGTCCCTGGGTGTTCATCGACGAATGCCTCTGCAAGGCGGTCTCGTTCCGCGACGGCCGCTATCACCTCGAGGCGCCGCTCACCGGGTTCGAGCCGTTCGAGTTCCCGGAGCTGGGCATCCTCAACTGCTATTACGTGGACCACGAGGAGTCGAAGACGCTGCCCCGGTTTTTCCCGGACGCGCGGATCGTGGACTTCAAGCTCTGCATGGACGACGTGACGGTGGAGACGCTCCGGGTCATGAAGCGTCTGGGCCTGTCGGGCAAGGGCCGGGTGCGAGTCGGCGAGGCTTCGATCGCGCCGAGAGACCTGGTCGTATCGCTGCTGCCGGAGCCCAAGGACCTCGCGGGACGCATGCGAGGCAAGACCTGCGTCGGCACGCTGGCCAAGGGGACCAGGAACGGCGAGCCCCGGGCGTTCTACGTCTACAACATCGCCGACCACGAGACGGTGTACACCGAGCTCGGCGTGCAGGCCACCGCGTACCAGACGGGGATTCCGCCCGTCATCGCGGCGCGGCTCATTCACGACGGCCGGTGGGCTGGACCCGGGGTGCGGTCGCCCGAGGAGTTCGACCCCGATCCGTTCATGGAGCGGCTGGCGCGGGAGGGCATGCCCTGGCATGTCCGGGACGACTCGGCCCGGAGCGAGCTTCCACGAGTCCGGGCGCTGGGTGCTCGAGAGACCGTAGCGGCATAGTCAGACAATTCACCACGGAAACACGGAAGACACGGAAGATTCCGCCGTGCTTCCGTGATTCCGTGGTGAATTTTTCTTTGTGGCCTTGGTGGCGGTTCTTGACAGAAACATTCATCGTAGTTTTCCGTGCTTCCGTGGTGATTGTTCTTGTGGCCTGGTGGTGGGTCTTGGTTAGCCACGGAAAAATTCATCGTAGTTTTCCGTGTTTCCGTGGTGAATTGTCTCTGTAGCTTGGTGACGGTTTTGGGTGGTACATTGATGCAGCCCACCGATCGAACGAACAGCAGCCTTGGCGAAGGTGAGGGAGTAGCATGACGAGTACCGCTGCCGCGAGGAGCAAGCCCCGCAAACCCGACGCTACCCGCTACAAGATGTACATCGACGGGAAGTTCGTGGACGCGAAGGGCGGGAAGACCTTCGACGTCTTCGATCCGTCCACCGAAGGGGTCATCGCCACCTGTCCCGCCGCGAGCGCGGAGGACATCGATCGGGCGGTCAAGGCAGCGCACCGGGCCTTCTACGAGGGGTGGCGCGGGGTGTCGGGGCAGGAGCGGGGCCGGGTCCTCTTCCGTCTTGCCGAGCGCATCCGCGCCAGGCGCGACGAGCTGGCGGAGATCGAGACGCTCAACTCGGGCAAGCCGATCGTGGAATCGGAGTACGACATCGACGACGCCGCCACCTGCTACGAGTACTACGGCGGCCTGGCCACCAAGATCAACGGCGAGGTGCTGCCGGTTCCGGCCGACGCGGTCGCCTTCGCGATGCGCGAGCCCGTGGGTGTCGCCGGGCAGATCATTCCGTGGAACTACCCGCTGCTCATGGCGGCCTGGAAGATCGCGCCGGCCATCGCCGCGGGATGCACCGTGGTCATCAAGCCGGCGGAGCAGACCCCGCTCTCGCTCCTCAAGCTGGCGGAGGACTTCGAGGCGGTGGGCCTCCCGCCAGGCGTCGTGAACGTCGTCACCGGCGACGGACCCGGCGCCGGCGCGCCGATCGTGGCGCACCCCGACGTCCGCAAGATCGCCTTCACCGGCAGCGCCGAGGTGGGGAAGATCATCATGCGCGCGTCGGCGGACCGGCTCAAGCGGGTGTCGCTCGAGCTGGGCGGCAAGTCGCCCAACATCTTCTTCAGCGATGCGGACTTCGAGAACGCGGTGGACGGCGCCCTCTTCGGCACGTTCATCAACCAGGGCGAGGTCTGCTCGGCGGGCAGCCGGGTGCTGGTGCAGAAGGACATCTACAAGAAGTTCGTGGACGCGGCCGCCGCCAAGGCCAGGACCATCAAGCTGGGACCCGGCCGCGACCGCGACACCAAGATGGGGCCGCTGGTGAGCGAGGAGCAGCGCGACCGGGTGGCCGGCTATCTCAAGGTGGGCCGCGGCGAGGCGAAGCTGGCGGTGGGCGGCGGGACACCCAAGCAGTTCGACAAGGGGTGGTACGTCGAGCCCACCATCTTCTACGACGTGGACAACTCGGCGAAGATCGCGCAGGAGGAGATCTTCGGCCCGGTGATGAGCGTCATTCCGTTCAAGGACGAGTCGGACGCCATCCGGATCGCCAACGCCACGCCCTACGGACTGGCCGCCGCGGTCTGGACCCGCGACATCTTCAAGGCGTTCCGCGTGGTCAAGGCGCTCGAGGCGGGCATCGTGTGGGTCAACCACATGCAGCCCACCTTCGTCGAGGCGCCCTGGGGCGGTTACAAGGCGTCCGGCTTCGGCCGCGAGCTGGGCCACTGGGGCGTCGAGGAGTACCTCGAGACCAAGCAGGTGTTCATCAACCTCGACGAGAAGCCGATCGGCTGGTACTGAGAGCCTAGCTTCCCATCATCGCCTTCCGCACCAGCGGAATCGGCGGCCCGCCGTAGGAGAGAAAGCGGTCGTGAAAGTCGTGCCAGGCTTTCCGGCCGCCCCGGGTGCGGGTCCAGTCGTCGCGCAGCTTCCGGATCAGCAATTTTCCCAGCGTGTAGTTGAGGTAGGCCGGATCGTAGGTGCCGCGGAGCGCCTGCTGCTGGGCGCCGCCCTCATCCTTGAAGGCCTTGTCCAGAAACATCCGCTCCGACTCCGCGACGGTCATGCCCCTGGTGTGGATGCCGATGGCGGAGAGATAGCGCACGTCGCGCAGCAAGGCATTGGTGAGCTGCCCGATGTGGGTTTCGGGATCACCATTGCCCAGTCCTTCCTCCCACATCATCTCTTCCGCATAATGGGCCCACCCTTCGGCGTACGCGTAACCCACGAATACCCGTCCGATCTTCGATGTGACCCGCTTGGCATGCAGGAACTGGAGGAAGTGTCCCGGCCAGACCTCGTGCACGCTCGTGAAGAGCAGGTCGGCCCTGCCCGGGGTGTAGGCGTCCTGCTTGGCCCTGGGCCATGAGGGGTCGGGCGGGGCGATGTAGTAGATGGACGGCAGGTCCTTCTCGTAGGGCCCCGGAATGTCGATGTAGGCGAAGTTGAAGCGCTGGTAGGGCGGGGCCATCCGCACCAGCGCCTGCTCGCGGCCGGGCACCGAGGCCACGTTCCTGTCCCGGACGAACGCTTCCAGCGTATCGAGCTGGCGGGTGGCCGCCTCGACCGGACTGCCCGCCGCCTTGTGGGCGGCTGCCTTGGCCACGCAGGCCGCCTGGGTGGCGCCCGGCGCGAAGCCGGCGCAGGCCTGCCGCAATGCCGTGAGATTCCTCTCGAGATCGGCGCGTCCCCACGCTTCCAGCGTATCGAGCGGCAGGTTCACGCCCTCGGTCATCCGGAGCATGTCGCCGAACAGCTCCGGGCCAAGGGCATAGTCGTCGGTGCCGCGCTTCTGCTCCTCGGCGAACCATTTTGCCATCTCGCCGAGCGCCGTGACCGCGCCCGCGTTGGCGGAATCGAACGCGGCCTTGAGACCGCGGTCCGACACCGAGTCGAACACCTGGGGCACGGAGTTCTTCAGGTAGTCGGCCAGCCCGCTGAACCTGCCGTAGGCGATTTCGGCGTACGGCCTGGGCATGGGCGTGCGGAGATTCTCCCGCACCTGCGCGAGCGCGGCCGGAAGATTGGACGCATAGCGGGTGAACGCGCGCAGCCGCGTGGCGGCCGGCGCGTACTCGCGCGCGACGTAGACGTTCGGATCGAGCACCCCGGTGTAGAACTCGGGATTGCGGTGGGGCCAGTCGGCGCGCTCGAGCCAGAAAAGGTCGCCGTCGATGCGCGCGACGAGGTAGTCGCGCTCGAACCGCCGGGCGCTGTCGGCCGGCGCGATGGGAAACGCCGCCGCGCTGTCGCGGAGCCGGTGCAGCTCGGCGGTCCATTTCGCGAGTCCCGGCTCGCTCCAATCCGGGAGCTGTCCGTCGAACTCATGGCGGCCCTGGTACACGGCGAAGGGCGGGTTGTTGCGGAAATAGGTCTCCAGAAAGCCGTCCGCCAACCGGTCCCAGTCGGGTGCCGGCGGCTTGGCCGGAGAGCTGCAGCCGCCGAGGGCGAGGCAGGTGACGGTAGCGGCGGCGAGTCTGATACGATGCGATTTCATCGATTGTTCCATGGCCGAGAAATACGGTTGCGCGGCCCCGAGTTTGGGCGTTTGTTTCGCCACATGCAAGGCCCCATACCGGCCACGGCGGTCGAGGAGCTTCATGCCGCGCTGCTGCAGGCGGTGCTCACCGCGGCGGTGGCCCTGCTGTGCGCCTTCCTGTATCAGCGCTATCGCAAGCCGTATCTCGCCTGGTGGGCCGGCGCCTGGACGCTGTACGTGATACGCATCGGCGCCATCAGCTGTTTCCTCGCCACCCAAGACCGGATCTGGCTCTACTGGCACCAGGTCGTCACCGGCTGGACGGCACTGGCCCTGCTGTATGCCGCACTGGTGTTCGCGCAGGCGGTACGCTGGCGGCCGTGGTATCTCGCCCTCGTGTTGTTCCCCCCGGCGTGGTCGTACATCGCCATCTACCGGCTCGATCAGTTTCTCTGGGCCGCGGGCCCCGCGGTGCTCTTCCTCAGCCTCGCCACGCTCGGCACCGGCCTGGCGTTCGCCCGCTACCGGCGCCGGGTGGCATCGAGCGGTGCCACGCTGCTCGCCATTTCGTTCGGCCTCTGGGGCCTCCACCATCTCGACTATCCCTTCCTCCGGGCGCGCGGCGCCTGGACGCCGTGGGGGTACTACCTCGACATCCTGTTCACCCTCGCGATCGGCGCCGGCATCCTGCTGCTGGTGCTCGACGACCTGAGGCGGGGCCTGAGCGCCCTCTCGGCGCTCTCGGCCGACCTGCAGCCGGCCGGCCGGGAGCAGGACGTGCTGTCCACGCTGCTCGCGCGGCCGCTCACCCTGCCCGCGGTGCGAGGGAGCGCCCTCTATCTTTATATCGGGGGACGCCCGCATCTGGTGCAGAGCGCGGGCGCCTACCGGGAGGAGCCGGGCGCCGAGCCGGGAGGCGGCGGCCGGGCCGCGAGCGTGCTCGCCCGGGTGCTCGAGACCGGCCGGCCCCAGGTCAGCAACGCCTGGCGCAACGGCGACGCGTCGCCCTATCCCTACGCCGCGGTGCTGCCGCTGCTGCGGGGGGGTGAGGTGATGGGCGCGCTGCTCCTCGTGGGCGACGCGCGCGACCCGTTCACCGCGCTCGACGAGCGATTCCTGCTGGCGCTCGGCCACCAGG
>Ga0075288_1000026_pt1 | contig 14873 bp, 17 predicted proteins | sample SF_Rice_20C_0N_4_FD_69763 | JGI IMG/M metagenome (GOLD analysis project Ga0075288, IMG submission 69763) | Rice paddy soil microbial communities from Twitchell Island, California, USA - SF_Rice_20C_0N_404 | ecosystem: Environmental > Terrestrial > Soil > Paddy field/soil | place: USA: Twitchell... | reverse complement strand
GATCCGCCCCGCGACCTGTTCCTCATTTTCCTGACCAACCGGGCGTTCGACCCGAAGATCGACGAGTCGCTCAAGGAGATGAAAACGGTCCGGGCCGAGGTCTCCGACGCGGCGGTGCGGCTGGTTCCGCACTTCTGCGGGCAGGAGCTGGTCGTGAAATGCTGAGCGATTAGGTTGATGCGTATGACAACCGACACACCGACCCCCCCTCCCCCTGCCGCGCCCTCGCCCGAGTACATCCGGAAGGCGCTCCGGGCGGTCAAGGACCCCGAGCTCAATCTCAACATCGTCGACATCGGCCTGGTCTACGGCATCGCAGTGAGCGAGGCCGGCCAGGTTCACGTACAGATGACGCTCACCTCTCCCGGATGTCCGGCCGGCACCGAGATCATCGATGACGTCAACCGCGTGGTGCGCGATCTCGACGGCGTCGCCGGCGTGGACGTGGAGCTGGTCTGGGATCCCTACTGGACGCCGGAGAAGATGGACCCTCGCGTGAGGGCGTTCCTGGGATTCTAGGAAGCCGATCTTGACTGCCGCAGGTCCGCGCGCTAATATGTGACCTGATGGTCACATGAAATCACCTCCCGCCGACGCCGTCTTTCGCGCCCTCGCCGACCCGAGCCGGCGTCGGATGCTCGACCTCCTCAAGGCCACGCCCGGCCTCACCGTCGGCGAGCTCGGTGAGCGGTTCGAATTCAGCCGGTTTGCGGTGATGAAGCACCTGCGGATCCTCGAGCGCGTGGGCCTCGTCGTGCCGAGGAGAGAGGGCAAGACCAAGCGGCTCTATCTCAATGCGGTGCCGATCCAGACCATCTACGACCGGTGGATCTCGCAGTACAGCGCCCTGTGGGCCTCGAAGCTGACGTCACTCAAATACGAACTCGAAGCGGAGGACCGACCGATGCCTGCCGTCGCACAGCTCCAGCACGTCCACGTGGTCCACATTCGGACGACGCCGGAGAAGCTCTGGGAAGCGCTCACACGACCCGAGCTCACCCGCCTCTATTTCCACGGCACCGACGTGGTCAGTGATTGGAAAGTGGGGTCGAGGATCGAGTATCTCCTGCCGGGCGAAGGCGGGAAGATGGAGGCCGCGGTCACGGGAGAGGTGCTGGAGATCACGCCGCACCGTCGGCTGGTCCACACCTTCTCTTTCCCGAGCAATGGCGACGAGCCGACCCGGGTCACCTACGAGCTGGAGCCCGTCGGGAACATGGTCAAGCTGACGATGACCCACGAAGGGTTTGCCGGAGAGACCAAGACCTACCAGGGCATCAGAAACGGCTGGACGCCGATCTTCGACGGCCTCAAGTCCCTGCTGGAGACGGGGAAGGCGCTGGAGTTCCCGAAGATGTAGGGCCGCCGGTATTCCGGATCGCGTCGAGCAGCTCTCCGCCGATGGTGGAGAGCTGCCACCGGCGCAGCTCGGGGATCGCCGCCATGGCGTCCAGGCTGTCAGGGTTCGCCCTCGCGATCGCTTCCAGGGTGCCGTTGGGGCAGAGGACGCCAGGCGCCAGGTCCAGCTCGATCGCGAGCCGGTTGCGCGCCGCCTTGAGCCGTTCCAGCCGCTCGTCGAATGCCGGGTCGTGGGCCCGCCGCGGGGCGCGAGGGACCCGGGGGAGGTCGCGGTCGGGTACGGCGAGTCCGCGCTCCACCGCCGCGAGCAGCTCCTGCCCACGCCGCTCTGCCTGGTCGGCGCTGATGCCGGGAATCGCCTTGAGCGCGTCGAGGTCCCGCGGCGGCATGCGCGCCATCGCGAGAATCGGATCGTTGTTGAGGATGCGGAACGTCGCCTTGTCCGCTCGCTGCGCTACCCCGTCGCGCCAGGCGTACAGCTCGCGAAGCACCGCCAGCTCACGCCCCTTCAGCGCCTTTGCCCCTCGCATGCGCAGGAACGCCGGCTCCTCTCCGTTGGGCTGAGCGTACCGCGTGCCGGCGAGCGCCCCGAACTCCTCCTCCGCCCAGGCCAGCCGTCCTCGCTCCTCGAGCTGCCGGCGCAGAATGTCGCGCAGCTCGGGAAGATGCCGCGTGTCGGCGGCGGCATAATCGAGCATGCCCTGCGACAGCGGCCGCGCCGACCAGTCAGCGCGCTGGAAGCGCTTGTCGAGACGGACGTGGAGGTATTTCTCGAGCAGCGCGGCGAGACCTACACCTGGCTCGTTGAGTAGTTGGGCGGCGATGCGCGTATCGAAGAGGTGGTTGGTGCGCAGGCCGTACTCCCGGTCGAGAAGTCGAAGGTCGTAGTCGGCGTCGTGGAAGACGAGCTCGATCGACGGGTCGGCCAGGATGTCGGCGAGCCGTGCGAGCCCCACGGCCAGCGGGTCGATCACCGCCGTCTCGGCGCGCGAGGAGATCTGGAGCAGATAAACCCGATCGTGATATCGATGGAAGCTGGCGGCTTCGGTGTCCACGGCGAGGAGCGGCTCCTCGCGCAGACGCGCCAGGAGGTCTTCCAGTGCGGATACCGTCCCGATCAGCGTCACCGGTCGCTCAGTCGGCCTTGGCGATCAGCTCGAGCCCGGCGGCGATCTCGTCGAGCGCCTTGGACAGCGCTTTGTAGAAGTCGGCGTCGGGCTGCGGGGTGCCTCCCATGGCGGCATCCGTCTGGAGCTTGCGGGCGAGCCGGGCGGCGTGGCGAATGTAGTCGGTGGAGGGGGGCATGGGAGTCTCGAGTCATGGGTCGCGAGTCACGGGTCACGGGTCGAATGGCGACTAACCCGCGTCTGCTCTGTGTAGTATATCTACTCGGGCTTGTACAGGCTCCGACTCGCGACTCGCGACTCTTGACCCGCGACCCCGTGACATCCATCGACCTCACGGTCTACCCCGACGAGTGCGACGCCTTCGGGCACCTCAACCAGGCTTCCTTCCTCAGCCTCTTCGAGCGCGCGAGGTGGGAGATGCTGGCGCGGGGACCCGGCATGGATGTGTTCACCCGCGCCGGCGCGTGGCCGGCCGTTCGCAAGACGGTGATCGACTACCATGCCGCCGCCTTCCCGGGAGACGTCCTGCGCTTCGCGCAGGCGCTCACCCATCGCGGGCGCACCAGCTTCACCATGCGCCAAACCGCCCGCCGCACCCGCGATGACGCGCTCATCGCCACCGCTGAATTCATCTTCGTGTGCATCGACCGCGACGGCCGGCCGGTTCCGGTGCCGTCGGACATGGTCGCGTTGATGGACCCGCCCCGCCCCGAATCGGAGGAGACCCAGCGGGTCATGGTGAACGGCGTGAGCCTCGCCGTGCAGGTGATGGGCGAAGGGCCCGCGATTCTCTTCATCCACGGATATCCCTTCGATCACACCATCTGGGCCGCCCAGGTCGCCGGGCTCGACGGGTTCCGGCGAATCGCCCCCGACCTGCGGGGCATGGGCCGGAGCGACGCGCCCGATCTGGGGTACTCGATGAGCACCTACGCGCACGACCTCGCCGCGCTGCTCGATGCGCTGGGCGTCCGTGACGCCATTCTCTGCGGGCTTTCGATGGGGGGCTACGTGACCTTCGAGTTCCTCCGGCGATGGCCCGGACGAGTGCGCGGCATCGCGCTGGTGGACACGCGCGCGGAGGCCGACACGGTCGACGGCCGCCGCGCGCGCGACGCCGCTGCCGCGCTGGCGCGGGAGAACGGTGCCTCCGCCGTCGCCGACGCCATGCTGCCGAAGATCTTCTCGCCGGGAACGCTCACCGGCGCGCCCGAAACGGTGGAACGGGTACGGACCCTGATGGCGGCCACCCCCGTGTCCGGGATCATCGGCGCGCTGGCGGCGATGCGTGACCGTCCCGACAGCACGTCGCTGCTTCCGACCCTCAGCCGCCTGCCGGCGCTCGTCGTCGTGGGGGAGGACGATCAGCTGACGCCCCCCGACGCGGCGCGGCGGATGGCGGAGGCGGTTCGCGGGGCGCGCCTCGTGGTCGTGCCCCGCGCGGGGCACCTGGCCCCGGTGGAGAGCCCCGGCGACGTGACGAGAGTGCTGAAGGAGTTCGCGGAGGGAATTCGGGGCTGAGCCGGCCCTACCTCTTCGGCCGCCCCGGCGGCGCGTCGCTGTTGAAGACCTCCCGGTTCTTCTCGATGTAGGAGATCTGGGTGGGTGGAACGTCTTCCTCGGGAAAGATTGCCGTGACCGGGCACTCCGGCTCGCAGGCGCCGCAGTCGATGCACTCGTCGGGGTGGATGTACAGCTGATCCTCCCCTTCATAGATGCAGTCGACCGGGCAGACGTCCACGCAGCCCCGGTCCTTGACTCCGATGCACGCCTCGGCAATCACATACGTCATTGCTACCGGTCCTCCGCGGAAGAAAGCGACGAAATGATGCGCCGTGGGCGACGGCGCTCATCGAGTAGGTATACGAGGCTGCATGGGGCGGCGCAAGGGGCGGATGTATCTTCCTCCGCGATGCATGCGACCCTTCCTCGAGCCCTCTCGCCGAGCCTCGCCCTCGCACTTTCTCTCCTGCTCATCCATGCTCCGGTGGAGGCGCAGACCTGCCGCGCACCGCGCACCGCGCTGGTCCTGTCGGGCGGCGGAGCCAAGGGCCTCGCGCACATCGGCGTCCTCCGCGCCCTCGACGATTTCGGCATTCGTCCGGACCTCGTCGTCGGATCCAGCATGGGTGCGGTGGTCGGCGCGCTCTACGCGAGCGGATATACCGGGCGTGAGCTCGACTCCCTCTCACGCATCATCCCACTCGCCGACCTCTTCCGTACCTACCAGCCGCTCGCCCCGCGATCGCTCGGCATCCTCCAGCCCATCGTCGTCTGGGAGCAGGGCGATCACGGCCTCGTCCTGCAGCGCGCCGGGGTGGTCGAAGCCGAGGCGAGCGCGCTGGTGGATGCCGGCATGCTGCAAGGCAATCTCATCGCCCGCGGCGATTTCGATTCCCTTCCCATTCCCTTTCGCGCCGTCGCCACCAACCTGTCCCGCGGCGATCCGGTCGTCCTCTCCACGGGTGACCTGGCGCAGGCCGTGCGCGCCAGCTCCGCCGTGCCCCTGCTCTTCGCGCCCGAGATGCGGGACGGGGAGTATCTGGTGGACGGCGGCCTCTCCGCGAACATCCCCGTCGGGGCGGCGCGGGCCGCCGGCGCCGAGCGCGTGATCGTGTCGGACGCCACGGAGCATCCACCCGATTCCGTGGACGTCAGCTCGCCGATCCTCGTCGCCGACCGGCTCGTCGAATTTCTCTTTCAGCAGCCCGAAGACTCGCTCCGCGCGGGCGATCTGATGATTCGCTCGGCCGTGGAGGGATTCACCAGCCTGAATTTCGCTCCACGGGTGATCGACCGCCTGATCACGCTCGGTACTCTCGCGGCTGATTCCGCCCTCCCGCACCTCGCGTGCCCCGGCCTCCGGCGGGAACGGCCGTCGCCCCGCTTGCCGACGCATGTAGGCGAAATCGACATCGAGGGCAGCAACGCCTCCGAGCGACTCGCGCTGAAGCGGCTGCTCGGGCTGAACCCCGGTGATTCACTCGACGTCGCCCTCCTCCGCTCGCGCCTGCGCAACCTGGCGGCGGCATCCGAAGCATACCAGTCGGTTTGGCTGTCTCCATCCGGACATGGGGACACCGTGAGCTTCCGGCTCATTCTCCACCGGGCCGCTCGTCGGGTGGCGGGGCTCGGCGTGGCCTACGACAACGAGCTCGGTGGGCGGATGTGGGCGGGCCTGGTGGAGCGGCGGTTTCTGGGGCTCGCCCTCGAAGGGAGCGCCGCCGTTTTGCTGGGCGAGCTGCGCCGCGAGTTGTCGGCGGGACTGCGCCGCAACTTCCAGGTCGGCCGCCAGCTGCTCAACCCGACCGCCACGGTGCGCCTGGCGGAGGAGGAAGTGCGGCGGTTCGAGGCCGACGGCACGGAGCTGAACGAGGCGAACACCCGTGAGGCGATCGGGTTTTTCGGCGCCGAGCGAAGGCTACCGCATGGATGGCAGCTCGCGGCGGGTCTCGAGGCACGGACGTGGCACGAGCCGGGGCGGGGTGACCGGTCCACGCTCGGCGTGAGCGCGGCGGCCACCCGCGCGAGCCGGTCCCGCGGCCGAGTCGTTTCCGCCGAATTCGCATGGACCGGGGTCTACCGTCGCGCCGCGTTCGATTACACGCTCGTGGGCAAGGCGGGAGTCGTGCGATTCTATCCGAGACTTCGGCTCGGATGGGGGGAGAATCTCCCGCTCCACCTCGGCATGCCGCTGGGCGGGGACGACGGCTTCCCCGGCCTGCACATCGGCGAGCGGCGCGGCGATCGCGAGGCGATGCTCGACCTCCTCCTGGCGACCCCCATCAGAGGGCCGCTGCTCGCCCGCGTCGAGCTGGCGGTCGGACGCTCCGCCGCAGGCGGGCCGTTTCTCGATTCAGAAGGATGGGATGTGGGCGTGCGAGCGGGAGTAGGAGCCGATACGCCGCTCGGGCCCGTGCGCTTCGAATACGGCCTCGCCACGCGCGGTCGGGACGCGCTGTTCGTGCGGTTTGGCCGCTGGTTCTAGAGCAGCCCCGTCAGCGGCGTGGCGTAGCTCTCGTTCCGTGCCTCGGGTGATCCGTATCGGTGCGGTCCGTGAATCCGGTGCCACTCCTCGCGTAGACAGAACGGGTCGAGCCCGTGCGGCCGATCCACGCTCAGCACCCCGTCGAGGTGATCGATCTCGTGCTGGAGCAGCTCGGCGCGGTCACCCTCCAGCTCGACTTCCGACCACTCACCCTTGATGTCCTGGTATCGGACACGAATCCGGTAGGCGCGGGAAACGCGCACGAGGAGATTAGGGAAAGAGAAACAATCGTCCCATACGGCGAAATCCTCGTTTCCGATGTCCACGATCTCAGGATTGATGAGCGGCCAGGGACGATCCATCTCGACGAACACCATCCGGACCGGCGCCCCGATCTGCGGCGCGGCGATGCCGCGGCCACTGCCGAAACGAGACTGCCAGTCCCGCAGCGTCTCCCGCATGTCGTCGAGGATCACTCGGACAGCGGTCGAATGGGGCTTGGTGATGGGCTCGCACCGCGCGCGGAGTATGGGATCACCCAGGAGTCGGATGCGATGAATGGTCATCGGACGGTCTCCGCTTTTTCAAGACACCTGCTCTCGGGGGCAACCAATATGTGAAGGAGGGTGCAATCGGGACAGGAGGTAGTACCTACTACTACGTTCCTCCCTTTTCGACTCCGTTCCGCATTCCCAGCCTGCCCGGATCGGACACGGCCAGCCCAGTGGTCTTGAGCGCGAATTCGACCGGAGCCGAAGCCAGATAAGTGCTTATAGTTCAATATCATGGTCAATTCACACCAAATTTGCTGGACGATTTGACAATCCCGACTGCTTTACTTAACATTTCTCACATGGGTGCAATCCTCTCTTCTCCGGCCACGGCCACGCCGACCCTTCCCCTGGGCCACAAAGGACCGCGCGGGGAGTTGCTGGTCCAGCTCAAGCGAATGCAGCCCCTTACAGCCAAGGAGCTGGCCGCGGGCCTCGGGGTGTCGCTCAACGCGGCGCGGCATCATCTGAAGGAGCTCGAGGCGGAGGGCCTCGTCCGGTACGAGCGCGAGAATCGGGGAGTCGGGGCGCCGGTCTTTCTGTATCGATTGAGCCCCGCCGGTGAGGCGCTCTTCCCGCGGCGCTACGAGGAAGCCCTGAACGGGCTGCTCGATCACCTCGTCGAGCGGGAGGGGCGCGAGGCGGCCGTCGCCCTTCTCCAAGGGTATTTCGGCACCATCGCGCAGCGTTTGACGGGCGTCCTGGAAGGCACACCCGCCGAAGATCGGCTCAAGGTCGTCGCACGCGCCCTCTCGGATGAGGGCTACATGGCCGAGGGCACCGCCGATGCCGCCGGCGGCACCCTTACCGAGCACAATTGCGCCATCTCGGCGGTGGCTGCGCGGTTCCCCGAGATCTGCGCCGCGGAGGCGCAGTTCCTGGCCGATGTATTGAAGGCCGACGTGGCCCGCCGCGAGCACATGCTGAGCGGCTGCACCATCTGCCAATATCACGTGCGATTCCGGAACTCGGAGGAAGCGCCATGAGCTCGTCAGTCGAGTCTCTGGTCAACAAGGAATACAAGTACGGCTTCGTCACCGACATCGAGGCGGATACCGCGCCGAAAGGGCTGGACGAAGACGTCATCCGTCTGATCTCGACCAAGAAGGGCGAGCCCCCATGGCTGCTGGAGTGGCGGCTCAAGGCGCTGCGCGGATGGCTCAAGATGACCGAGCCGCACAACTGGCCGAACATCCGCTACAACCCGGTGGACTATCAGTCCATCAGCTACTACTCGGCGCCGCGCACCAAGAAGCCGCTCGGCAGCCTGGACGAGGTGGATCCCAAGCTGCTCGACACGTACGAGAAGCTCGGCATCCCGCTGTCGGAGCAGAAGATCCTGGCCGGTGTCGCGGTCGACGCCATCTTCGACAGCGTCTCGGTGGGGACCACGTACAAGGCCAAGCTGGCCGAGCTGGGCATCATCTTCTGCTCGTTCGGCGAGGCGGTGCGCGAGCACCCCGAACTGGTGCGCGCCTATCTCGGCTCGGTCGTCCCGTCGAGCGACAACTTCTTCGCCGCGCTCAACGCCGCGGTGTTCAGTGACGGCTCGTTCGTCTATGTCCCCAAGGGCGTCAAGTGCCCCATGGAGCTGTCCACCTATTTCCGCATCAACACGGCGGAGACGGGACAGTTCGAGCGGACACTGATCATCGCCGACGAGGGCGCCACGGTGAGCTACCTCGAGGGCTGCACGGCGCCCAAGCGCGACCAGAACCAGCTGCACGCCGCCGTCGTCGAGCTGGTGGCGCTGGAGAACGCCTCGATCAAGTACTCGACGGTCCAGAACTGGTACGCGGGTGACGAGGAGGGGCGGGGCGGCATCTACAACTTCGTCACCAAGCGCGGCAAGTGCGCCGGCCGTCGCTCCAAGATTTCGTGGACCCAGGTCGAGACGGGCTCGGCCATCACCTGGAAGTACCCGAGCGTCATCATTCAGGGCGACGATACGGTCGGCGAGTTCTACTCGGTGGCGGTGGTGAACGGGCGGCAGCAGGCCGACACGGGCACCAAGATGATCCACATGGGCAAGAACAGCCGCAGCACCATCGTATCGAAGGGCATTTCCGCGGGCCATGGGCAGAACAGCTACCGGGGGCTGGTCAAGGTGCTTCCGGGAGCCACCGGGTCGCGCAACTACACGCAGTGCGACTCGATGCTGATCGGCAACCGCTGCGGCGCGCACACGTTCCCGTACATCGACGTGCGCAACGCGTCATCCTCCACCGAGCACGAGGCGTCCACCTCGAAGATCGGCGAGGACCAGATCTTCTACCTCAAGCAGCGCGGCCTCAACACCGAGAACGCCATCTCGATGATCGTGAACGGCTTCTGCAAGGAAGTCTTCAAGGAGCTGCCGATGGAGTTCGCGGTGGAGGCACAGAAGCTGTTGGGGGTGAGTCTGGAAGGAAGCGTCGGGTAACGAGTCGCGGGTGACCCGCGACCCCAAGGAGACAGAGCTTTGCTACATATTCGCGATCTGCGCGCCAGTGCCGGCGACAAGGAAATTCTCAAGGGCATCACCCTCACGGTGAATGCCGGCGAGGTCCATGCGGTCATGGGCCCCAATGGCTCGGGCAAGAGCACGCTGGCGCAAGTCCTGGCCGGCCATCCGGCCTACACGGTCACCGGTGGCTCGGTCACCTATCTGGGCAAAGACCTGCTCGACATGGAGCCGGAGGAGCGAGCCCAGGCCGGCGTATTCCTCGCCTTTCAGTATCCCGTCGAGATCCCGGGCGTCACCAACGCCTATTTCCTGCGCGCCGCCTACAACGAGCTGCGGAAGGCCCGGGGTGAAGAGGAGATCGACTCGATGGACTTCGTCGATCTGCTCGAGGCCAAGCTCGAGATCGTGGACTGGGGCCCGGAGATCATGAGCCGGGCGGTCAACTTCGGGTTCTCCGGAGGCGAAAAGAAGCGGAACGAGATCCTCCAGATGGCAGTGCTCGAGCCCCGTCTCGCCATTCTCGACGAGACCGACTCGGGTCTGGACATCGACGCCCTGCGCATCGTGGCCGACGGCGTGAACCAGCTCCGGCGTCCCGACAACGCCACAATCGTGGTGACGCACTACCAGCGCCTCCTCAACCACATTGTCCCGGACTACGTGCACGTGCTGTCGAACGGCCGGATCGTCAAATCCGGCGACAAAAGCCTGGCACTCGAGCTCGAGGCTCGAGGCTACGAGTGGCTGGAAGAGACGGTCGGAGCCGCGTCATGACGGCTTCGCTGGTGCAGGAGTTCGAGGCGCTGGCCGATACAGCCACGGTCGATGGGCCCGAGTGGCTCGAGCCGATCCGGCGGGCCGCCATGGAGCGGTTCTCCCGGACCGGCTTTCCGACCGCGCGCGACGAGGAATGGCGGTTCACGCCTCTCGGTGCCATCGCGCAGGGGCGCTGGCGGCTTCCCCACGGCCTACCGGCCACGGTCGCCCGCGAGCGGATCGCCCCGTTCACCTTCGGCCATGCCGATTGGATCACGCTGGTCTTCGTCAATGGAGCGCTCAGCGAGTCGCTGAGCGAGGTGGAGCACCTGCCCAGGGGAGTCCGGATCGGCAGCCTCGGACAGGCGTTGCGCGGCGACGGGGTGCCGCTGGAGACGCATCTGACGCGTCACGCGCCGGTCGACGGGAGTCCCTTCACCGCTCTCAATACCACCTTCTTCCGCGAGGGTGGCCTGATTCACGTGCCCGCCGGCGTGGATCTCGGCCGTCCGGTGCATCTCGTCTTCGTCACCACGCCCGACGCCGCCGGATCGGTCATCCATCCGCGCAGCCTCATCGTGGTGGAGCGCGGAGCCAGAGCCTCGGTCATCGAGAGCTACGTGACGCTCGCCGAGGGCGCAACCTACTGGACCAATCCGGTGACCGAGGTGTTCGCCGGTGCCGGCTCCTGGCTGGAGCACACCCGGATTCAGCGTGAGAGCCAGCGCGCCTTTCAAACAGGCCTCACCCACGTGGACCAGGAGCGCGACAGCCACTACCGCTCGTTCTCGCTCGCCATGGGTGGGGCGCTGGCCCGCCACAATCTCCATGTCCGCCTGAACGACGAGAACATCGAGACCCTGATGTACGGTCTCTACCTGACACGCGACGATCAGGTCGTCGACAACCACACCGCCATCTATCACGACCAGCCGAACTGCCGGAGCTGGGAGGTGTACAAAGGCGTGCTCGATGGTCGTTCGCGGGCGGTCTTCAACGGCAAGGTCTTCGTGAAACCGGAAGCCCAGAAGACCGATGCCAAGCAGACCAACCGCAATCTGCTGCGGAGCGATCATGCCCGGGTCGACACGAAGCCGCAGCTGGAGATCTTCGCGGATGACGTGAAATGCACTCACGGAGCCACCGTGGGCCGCCTCGACGACGTCGCGCGCTTCTACGCCCGAAGCCGCGGCCTGTCGGCAAACGCCGCCGAGCGCCTGCTCACCTATGCCTTTGCCGCCGAAGTGATCGAGGAAGTTGCCTTGCAGCCGGTGCGCGAGGAGCTCGACCGGCTCGTTCTCGAGCGGCTGGGCGGAGTCTGAGGAAAACGTGACCGCGGCGACCACCCCGACGGCACGCGCGGGGCCTCCCGCGCCGCTCGATGTCGAGCGCCTCCGCGCGGATTTCCCGATTCTCGCGGAGCGGGTGAGGGGCAAACGGCTGGTTTACCTCGACAACGCGGCCACCACCCAGAAGCCCCGCCAGGTCATCGACGCCGTCTCGCGCTTCTACGCCGCCGAGAACTCCAATATCCATCGCGGGGTCCACTATCTGAGCGAGCAGGCCACCGCGGCGTACGAGGTGGTGCGCGAAAAAGTGGCACGGTTCCTTCACGCACCCTCGGCGCGCCAGATCGTCTTCACCCGGGGGACGACCGAATCGATCAACCTGGTGGCGCAGAGCTTCGGCCGGAGCACGCTCCAGCCAGGCGATGAGGTGCTGATCACCGGGATGGAGCACCACTCGAACATCGTGCCGTGGCAGCTCGCGGCCGAGGCGACGGGCGCCATCCTCAAAGTCGTGCCGGTGACCGATGAAGGTGAGCTCGATCTCGGCGCATTCGACCGCCTCCTCTCCGACCGGACGCGTCTCTTCGCCGTCACGCATCTCTCCAACGTGCTTGGCACCATCAATCCGGTGCGCGACCTCGTGAGGCGGGCGCATGCCGGTGGTGTTCCGGTGCTGGTCGACGGGGCGCAGAGCGCGCCGCATCTGGGTGTAGATGTGCAGGCGCTCGACTGTGACTTCTTCGCCTGTTCGGGGCACAAGCTCTACGGCCCGACCGGCGTCGGCGTGCTTTACGGCCGCGAGTCCCTCCTGGAGCAGATGCCCCCATGGCAGGGCGGGGGCGACATGATCGCGAGCGTCACGCTCGAGCGCTCCACCTGGGCGCCGGTTCCGGCCAAGTTCGAAGCCGGGACGCCCATGATTGCCCAGGTCATGGGCCTCGGCGCCGCGCTCGATTACATCGGCGAAATCGGGCTGGCCTCCATCGCGGCATGGGAAGAGACCCTGCTGGCCATGGCCACGGCCAGGGTGGGCGAGATCTCGGGTATCCGGATCGTAGGCACCGCGCGCGACAAGGCGTCCGTCCTCTCGCTCGTGGTGGATGGGGTGCATCCCCATGACGTGGGCGCGGTTCTGGACGACGAGGGCATCGCGATCCGCGCCGGTCACCATTGTGCCCAGCCTCTGATGCAGCGCTTCGGCCTTCCGGCGACCGCGCGCGCCTCGTTCGCCTTCTATAACACGCCCGCTGAGGTGGATGCGCTGGTGCGCGGACTCCAGCGGGTGCGCACGGTGTTCGGCTGATGGGAAGCCTGAGCGAGCTGTACCAGAACGTCATCCTGGAGCACAACCGCTCTCCGCGGAACTATCGCGCCATGGCCGGCGCCGACCGGCAGGCCCATGGCAGCAATCCGCTCTGCGGCGACCAGGTGACCGTCTGGCTGCGCATGGACGGCGATGTGATTCGCGAGGCAAGCTTTCAGGGCCTGGGTTGTGCTATCTCCCGAGCGTCGGCCTCCCTGATGACCAGCGCGGTCGCGGGAAAGACCCGGGCCGAGGCCGAAGCGCTGTTCGGGCGCTTCCAGCGCCTGGTAACCGGCACGCTCGAGCCGGCGGAAGCGGAAACCCTGGGGAAGCTTGCCGTGTTCAGCGGGGTATCGGCTTTTCCCATGCGGGTAAAGTGCGCCAGCCTGGCGTGGCATGCCATGCGGGAGGCCTTGAATGGCGGGAAACAGCAAACCGGGAACCGGGAACCGGAGCCGAGCGAGTAACTTTCGGCTCGTGGTGCTTCGTCCGCTGTTCTCCGTCATGTTCACCGTAACGATCCACTGTTTTCCTGGAGTGTAACGCACATGCCCTACAATCCCGCCCTCGTCGCCCCCATGCGCGAGGAGATGACCACCATGGGAGCCACCGAGCTCACCACCAGTGCGGCGGTCGATGCCGCCTTGGGAGACCCGCAGGGTACGATGCTTGTCTTCGTGAATTCGGTGTGTGGATGCGCGGCGGGCAATGCGCGCCCCGCGCTGCGCTTGGCGCTGGAGCATCCGGTGCGGCCGCAGCAGATCGTTACGGTCTTCGCCGGGCAGGATCTCGAGGCGACCGCGCGGGCGAGACAGTATTTCGCCGAATACCAGCCGAGCAGCCCCTCCATCGCGCTCCTGCGGGACGGCGAGGTGGTGCACTTCGTCCACCGCCATCAGATCGAGGGCAAATCTCCCCAGATCGTCGCCGCGAATCTCATTGCGGCCTTCGACCGCCATTGCGGCGCAACGGTCTGACGATGGCACGCTCCTCGGGTCCGGTCTTCCATCCGGGACATCACGAGCTGCACGGCATCACCGTCGTGGTGGAGACGACCGGCGCGCGCACTTACGTCGGGCGATTCGACAACCAGGACGAGCACGGCGTGCACTTGCTGAATGTGGCGGTGCACGATGGCGCGACTCCGTCCCCCTCACGGGAAGAATTTCTGCGTCGGAGCGCGACCTTCGGCGTGCGGATCGAGCACCAGCACGTGCTGGTGCCCGATGGAGAGGTGGTGCGGATCAGTCGGCTCGACGACGTCGGCGCCGGGCGCTGAATCAGGCGGGCCAGAGCTGGTCTTCGAATTCGTCGAAAACCGTGATGGCGTCCACCGGGCAGGCGCGTGCGGCGTCGAGAACCGTTTCGTCGCCGGCGCCCTCCGGATCGATCACCACTGCGACATTATCGTCGCCCAGCTTGAACACTTCGGGAGCGATGCCTACGCACTCGGCATAGCCGGTACACATTCTCCGATCGATCTTGATGTGGTAGGGCATAGGCAGGGGGTTGGTGCGACGGCGCTAAGATAGGACTCTCGCCGCCGGCATGCCAGAGGGAAATCTTTCCGCAGGTTCCCCATTACATTCGAGGACATGGCCGACCGCTACGACGTCATCGTCATCGGTGCCGGACACGCCGGCTCGGAGGCGGCGACGCTCGCCGCGCGGGCCGGTGCCCGCACGCTGCTCCTCACGCAGAATCTCGAGACCATTGGGCAGATGTCGTGCAATCCCGCGATCGGCGGGATCGCCAAGGGCACCGTGGTGCGCGAAGTCGATGCGCTGGGCGGGGTCATGGGCCGAGCGACGGATCTGGCTCGCATTCAGTTTCGGATGCTCAACCGATCAAAGGGGCCTGCGGTGCGATCACCACGTGCCCAGTGCGACCGCGGCTTGTACCGGCGTGCGGTTCGATCCCTGCTCGAGCGGCAGCCTCGCCTCGAGTTTGCGCAGGGAACGGCGGCAGCGCTGCTGCTCGATGGAGCCCGGATCACCGGGCTGGTGACACTCGATGGCCGGCGCTATCAGGCGCCGGCCATCGTGCTGACGGCA
>Ga0075288_1000025_pt1 | contig 15006 bp, 16 predicted proteins | sample SF_Rice_20C_0N_4_FD_69763 | JGI IMG/M metagenome (GOLD analysis project Ga0075288, IMG submission 69763) | Rice paddy soil microbial communities from Twitchell Island, California, USA - SF_Rice_20C_0N_404 | ecosystem: Environmental > Terrestrial > Soil > Paddy field/soil | place: USA: Twitchell... | reverse complement strand
TATGCCACTTCCTTGCGATCGAAAGGGTTTGCCATCGGAACCGTGGAGCATTTTCTCGCCGTGATGCACAGCTACGGGATCACCAACCTGCTCGTCAAAGTGCAGGGCGAAGTTCCGATCATGGACGGCTCTGCGCTGGAATTTTGCCAGGCCATTGAAGAAGCCGGTATCCAGGAGCAAGCCGAAGACTTTTCGGAGATTATGATCGATCGGCTGTACGAGTTCCATGCCAAAAACGGCGAGTCGATCCGCATCGAGCCGGCGGAAGCCTTCTCTGTGCGTTATTTATTGCGTTATCCGGAGCCGGTCGGCGAGCAAGAACATACCTACGTATACGGCGGTCCGGACTTCTTCAAAGCTGAAATCGCGCCGGCGCGCACGTTTGGCTTTTTACGCGATATCGAGAAGCTCCAAACGATGGGCTTGGCGGGAGGGGGCAAGCTCAACAACTGCATTATCATCGGCGATGAGAAAATCATCAATACGGACTTGCGCTATCCGAATGAATTTGCCCGCCATAAGATTCTCGACATTGTGGGCGATTTTTACCTCCTCGGCCGGCCCGTGCGCGGCGCCATCACGGCGTCGATGACCGGCCACTCCGACAACATTGCCTTACTCCGCCAGATCCGAAGCGGCATGAACCTTTAAGCAGGCCGTACTTGAAAACAAGGGTCGAATTTTAAAATTCCTTCATGGATGCTACGATCGGCTACACCAGGCTGTTTACCGTCAACGAGGCTAATGATTTGCTCCCCGAGCTGCGACCGCTCGTCGAACAAGTTCTCGAGAACATCCGGCGCTTAAAGAGCGCGAGCGAAACTGTGATCCGAAGAGAGCAGCTCGATCCTGAGGCGCCTAATTTAATGGAGCGGCTGCGCGAAAGTGATGAGGTCGCCAAACTCATCGGTCAAGTGCAGTCGTCGGTCGATGCGATCAACGCTCGCGGCTGTATCTGCAAGGGGGTGGAGCAGGGGCTGATCGATTTTCCGTGCGTGCTCGGCGCCGAAGTTGTATTTCTTTGCTGGCAGCTGGGCGAGCCGCACGTAAGTTTCTGGCATCGAATCGAGGATGGTTTCGCCGGACGTAAGCGGCTCCTCGAGGATGACGAGGATGCCGACGAAAAAACTTCGTACCACTAAACGCAATTCCATGACGCTCTGATCTGCCGGCCGCTTGTCCTCTGTTTGCGGTTTTACGAGTTCTCCCATGAGCGGTACCCTGGCTATCGATAACCTATCCGCGCGGATTAAAGAAGAAGCGCAGAGTTTAGGGTTTGCCCTGGTCGGCATCTCCGCAGTGAAGTTACCGCCGCACGAAGAATCGTTCGCGCGCTGGCTACGTCATGGCTTGGCCGGTGAGCTGGATTATATGAAGCGGACCGAAATGCTGCGCCGGGATCCACAAAAGCTCGTGCCCTGGGCGATTTCGGTGATTTCCGTCGGCATGAACTACTACACTTCGTTTCCGCGTTCGGAATCGACCCGTGAGGCTACGGGGTGGATATCTCGTTACGCCTGGGGCGATGATTATCATGAATTGATGAAACAGAAGCTCGAAGTCTTATTCGAGCGAGTGAAAGATATATATCCGGCAGCGGTGCAAGGCCGGGCTTTCGTCGACTCCGGTCCGGTTTTGGAAAGGGATTGGGCCGGGGTAGCGGGGCTCGGCTGGATCGGGAAAAACACGCAATTGATCTCCCCAAAGAAAGGCTCGTGGTTTTTTTTGGGTGAATTGTTTGTCGACTGCCCGCTTGTTTACGATCGGCCGATGCGCAATCGCTGCGGGCGTTGCGACTTATGTCTCAAGGCGTGTCCCACGGGAGCGTTTATCGGGCCGTATGTGCTCGATGCGCGGCGCTGCATTTCCTATCTGACCATCGAGCTCAAGGGTTGGATCCCATCTCATCTGCGGCCGCTGATTGGCAATCACATTTTCGGCTGCGATATTTGCCAGGAAGTCTGCCCTTACAATGTCAAAGCGCAGGCGACCGCTGAGAGCGCATACCAGCCAAGAGCCGGTTTGCATGCGCCCCAATTGATTCCGCTGCTGTCGCTCGATCGTAGTGAATTTCGCCGTCGCTTTAAGGGCAGTCCGATTCTGCGCTCAAAGCGGCGCGGATTTTTGCGCAATGTCGCCGTCGCGCTTGGGAATTTGAAGTCGCAAGAAGCGATCCCGGCCTTGTGCGGCGCGCTCGAAGACGAAGAGCCGCTGGTGCGCGGGCATGCGGCTTGGGCGCTCGGTCAAATCGGATCGTGTGCCGCGCTCGACGCGCTGGAGCGCCGACGGCGTGTTGAAACTGATAACGAAGCGCACGGCGAAATCGTCGCGGCGATTGGGGTGCTCCAGGACAGTCCGACAACGGCGGCCGGTTAATTTCCCGCGCGTGCGAGGGCGTCTTGCAGAAATTTCGGCATCCGCTTTAAACGACCATTGCGATCGAGACAGGCATGCTTGGTCGTTCCGGTAGCCAAGAGGCAGCCATCCGCCTCGCGTAAAATGCGATATCGAAAGTGGATCGACGCGCGGCCCAATTCCGGTAGCTCCGTCTCGATCCGGACGACGTCGTCATAATGCGCCGATTGCGCGTAGCGGCAATTAACTTCCACCACGGGAAAGCTGAACCCTTGCTGCTCGATGATCGAATAAGGCAAACCAATTTGGCGGAGGAACTCCGAGCGGCCTTTTTCGAACCAGCGCAGATAATTGGCATAATAAACGATGCCCATCTGATCGGTGTCGCCGTAGATCACACGGTATGAGCAGACGTTGATAACCTTCGCCGGGGCGATTTTCATTGAAATTCTTTTAGAGGGTTTTCGGTTGAATCTCAACGCCTTGACAGCGACTGGCAGCTCATTCATCTCCTCAGGTGCAGGGTTCGGCCTCTCCTGTATTTGCGCTGGGAGAGATGGCAGAAAAGACTTTTGACTGCGAGATTCTTGTTTACGGCGAAACCCGGCCTTGTTTCCATTCAATTTCTTGGAAATGAGTTCGCCTGACTGGACTCGTCGTCAGCGCGCAAAGATTTGTGCCACGAGACGCTTTCGCCGTGCTAGTCGCCTTGACAAGCGAAACTCAATTATGATTTAAGCTGAGAAACATTTTGGTCTGCGCGCGATAAAATCGTTGCAGATCAATGATTGCGGCCTTTAAGGAGGAGAAGAATGAACAGTTTCGTGAAGCATGCGTCTTTGCCCGTGGGGCTGTTTGTGGCGGGCGCCTTGGTTGTCGGCTGTAGCTCGGTTGATGACAAACCGGCGCCGAAGCCTGTGACGAAAGCGGCGCCTGCCCCTGCGGCCGCACCTGCCAAAGCTGAAACGACCAAAGCGAGCAAGACCAAGGCGATGGAAGTTCAAGGCGTGATTAGCGCCGTCGGACAGCGGACGATCACGTTTCAAATGGAACGGAAAGGCAAAGTGCGGGAAGAAGTGGTGGGCGTCGATGACAAGACCAAGATCGAAAAGGGCGGCGCCAATGTCAAGCTGCGCGACTTGGAAACCTCGGATCTGGCGTTGATCAATTATGAACCGGAAGCCTATACGCCCGCGATAGCGATCAAGGTGACCGGCAAAGGTAAGCTTAAAAAAACCGGAGGCGACGACTAGGAGCGATAACGGTCGGCGCGGTCGCCGCCGATTATATCCAAGTCAAACGACTGATCGTCACGGAGTATTCTCAAGGAGATCCGTTCTCCCGGACGCTTTTTCCACATTTCCTGGTAAAGCTCTTGGCGAGTGCGGATCTCTTTTTTTTCCACGGTCAACACAATGTCCCCTTGCTGCAGGCCGAACTTCGCCGCCGGCCCATTCGGCACGACGCCGCCGATGACAACGTGCCCGGCCATCGCTTGCGGGTAAATCCCTAACCAAGGCCGTTGAGGACGGCTGCGCACCTGGCCATATTGCTTAAATTCCCGTTCGTAAGTTCGATAGTAATCTATGGGGATCGCCAGAGAGAACTTACCGACTTCGTTCAAATTGAGAGAAACCACGCCGACCAATTCACCGCGAAAATTGGCGAGTGTACCGCCGCCAAAGCCGGGATTGAAAGTGGTTACGCGAATGGTCTTGTCGATCATATACTCCCATTGGCCGTCGTAGCCTTCGAGGGACGAAACATAACCGCCGCTCACACGCCGGCCGGTTTGCCCGCTGCTGGCAATCATCACCACCGGCTGACCGAGCGTCACCGAATCGGCCTCCGCCAACTTGAGGCACGGCAAATCCCGGGCGGCTATTTTTACCAACGAAAGCCCGCTCTCTTGATCCTGCGCAGCAATTTGCGCCGGATACTGCTCGCCGTCGGCAAGCGTTGCGGTGATCGATGAGGCGCCGATGGTGACATAGTGCACAGTTAGAATATAGCCGTCCGGATCGACGATCGTGCCTGAGCCGACTCGCTCGGATCCCAGGTTTTGCGCCGACGGGTGGCTTTCCGGGATGGTTACATGAAGATCGACCGTCGCGGGTAAAATCGAGTGGATTAAGCCGATATGGCCGTTCAAATTGCCGCTCCTTCAGGACAACTGGAGGTATCCCGTTCAGAGGAGGATCGTCCCTGCCGTAAATAAAGTCGCCCTTGCCATGTGTCGCGGTTTTCCAAAGCCTTGGTAATCGCGTTATGCACGCCGATCTTGTCGATCGACCATTCCGGCGCCACGGTGATCGCCCGATACGTTTCGCCCGATAACCTGTGAATGATCATATTTGGATTCAATCGCTCAAGAAAATCGACCACCAAGCCGACGTATTCATCTCTAGTAAAAAGCCTAATCTCGCCCCGACGGTAGAGCCTTTCCAAAACGGTGTTCTTGATGACGTGAAGGTTGTGGAGCTTGAGGCCATCGATATCAAGCCTGTTGAAGAGTTCGGAAGTTGCCAGCATTTCTTCGCGACTCTCGTTCGGAAAGCCGAGGATAAGATGAGTACAAACACGCAAATTTCGCCCTTTCGCCCGCTCTACCGCGTCGATATACGCGCTCAGGCCATGACCACGATTCACCCAAGTGAGAGTCCGATCCTGCATAGACTCCAGTCCGAGCTCGAGCCACAGGTAAGTTTCTTTCGACAACCCGCTGATTAGATCGAGGGTGTCCTCGGGCAGGCAGTCGGGCCGCGTTGCAATGGCCAGTCCGACGACACCGGGAAAGTCCAAAGCTTCGCGGTAAAGTTTTTCAAGTTTTGCCGGCGAGTCATAAGTGTTGGTGTAGCTTTGAAAATAGGCGATAAATTTTTCCGCTTTGTGACGCCGGGAGACGGCTTGCGCGCCTTTTTCGAGTTGCGCCGTTACGGACGTGCGCGGCAAGTAATCTTGCGCCGTATGGCTTGCGTTGTTGCAGTAGATACATCCCCCCACTGCAACCGTGCCATCACGATTCGGGCAGGTGAACTCCATTCGCAAGCCGATTTTATAAACACGTGAAGCAAAAATTTCCCGAAGAGCGGTATTGTACGAATGGAACCGCTTGCCGCGCCAACAATCTTGTAATGAAGTTGGAAATTTCATGACTCGGACAAAAGATGGTTAACAAAAAGGCTGTTGATTCTCAAGGCGCATTGGGGAATCGTCGCGAACGCTCGCAGCGACCTGATCGGTTACTCAATGAGAGTAATTGTTGCGCGGAAGTAACGAATAAATCATGATCTTTTCGTTACTGTAAAATGGGTGAAACTTGACAACAGAGGGGAATTGTCTATATTCAAAGGACGTCAGCGCCCGCACGATTGCGATGAAAATCCCGGTAGACGAGATTCCTCAATCCCCGAAAGAGATACAATTTTTCGAGAATATCGAGGAGCTCAATAAGATCTATCAAAGGGATAGTGATCCTGATTTTGGCTTTCCCCCCATCTTGGCGGTGGATCTCGTTTACTATCGTTCCGGGCCCGAAATTTTTTTTAACGGTAGTTTTTACGGGCAGTTCACAGGTCATTGCGGCCGATGTCTGGAAAACTATAGCTTTACATTGGATAAGAGTTTTGTTTTTGTATTGACGCCGGAACCGCTCAGATCGGAACGTGGGGCGGAAGAGCTGCGCAGTGGTGAATTGGGTTTAAGCTACTACTCGACCGACGAGATCGATCTGGCACCGCTCATTGCGGAGCAAGTGATCTTAGCTTTGCCGACGCGGCCGCTATGCAGCGAGGACTGCCGCGGCTTGTGTGAGCAGTGCGGTATAAACCTCAATCGGGAAGCTTGTGACTGTTCCGTTGAGAGCGGCGATCCTCGAATGGCTATTTTCCGCACTCTAAAAGTCGGCCGCTAAATCAAAAAATAAAACCCTTCATCCTGCGGACCGCAAGACCGCGGAGAAAGATAGGACGAATCCATGCCGGTACCGAAGCGAAGAACTTCGAAACGAGTCAAGAACCAGCGCCGGGCTCACGATAGTTTGACTAAACCTCAGTGGAGCACGTGCTCGAATTGCGGTGAAACCGTGCTGCCCCACCGAGCCTGCGGCCATTGCGGCTTTTATCGCGGCCGCGCTGTCATTCAGACCCAAGAAAGTTAAAGTCTCCCGCTCTATGCCGAAAATCGCCATCGATGCGATGGGTGGAGACCATGCTCCTCATGCGGTCATCGAAGGCGCGTTGCTTGCCGTCCAGGAGCTGCCTGCGGAGCTAGTTCTTGTCGGCGACGCGGATGCGATTGGCCGAGAGTTGGCGAAGCATCGCAGCGCGCCGAAGTTTGACGTGGTTGCGGCGTCCCAGATCGTGCCAATGCACGAGTCGCCCAGTGCCGCGCTGCGCAAAAAGGATTCATCAATAACAGTCGCGTTTGATTTGATGCGGCGCGGCGAGGTCGATGCTGTGGTCAGTGCCGGCAACTCGGGCGCCATGATGGCGGTCGGCATGTTCGTTATGGGCACGCTGGCGCAGGTGGCCCGACCAGCTATTTTGGTGGTTGTGCCGAGTATGGGCAAGGGAACGGTGATCGTCGACGCGGGGGCTAATGTCGATTGCAAACCGCGCCACTTGGTCCAATTCGGGCTTATGGGTTCGATTTATTCCGAACGCGTTCTCGGAGTGTCCCGACCGCGAGTCGGTGTCTTGAGCAATGGTGAAGAGGATGGCAAAGGCAACGATCTGACCAGGGCGGCGAGCGAACAGCTCGCGGCGACCGGGTTGAATTATATTGGCTACGTCGAAGGACGGGATATTTTCAACGGTAAGGTCGATGTTGTCGTGTGCGATGGCTTTACCGGAAATATCGCGCTCAAATCGATGGAAGGCGTGGCGAGCTTCGCCGGCGAAGTTTTGAAGAGCGCCTTTCGGAAAAACATTCCGAGCCGTCTGGGTTATTTGCTGAGCCGCAAATCACTGTCTGAAGCATACCGTCGCCTGGACTATGCCGAATACGGTGGCGCCCCGCTCATCGGCTTAGATGGAGTGGCGATCGTTGCTCATGGCGGCTCCAACCCACGAGCAATCAAAAATGCCATACGCGCGGCTTGCGACTCGGTGAACCAGGAAATGAATCGCCATATCGCGGAGGCGTTGAGCGAAACCGAGGATGCGACGGGTTTAAAAAAGGAAGGTTTGCCGCGAAAATTGTGGGAGCGTTTCAAGTCGAAGATCGAGTCGCTGGGTGAGAAAACCGAAGCGGTGAGCGGGCCTGAGGAGCGGCGCAAAAGTGGCGAGTGACCGGATCGCGTTTGTTTTTCCCGGCCAAGGCTCGCAGCATGTCGGCATGGGGAAGGACCTCTGCGCCGAGTTTGCCGTCGCCAAAGCGACATTCGCCGAGGCCGATGAAGTGCTTGGATCTAATCTGAGCGAGCTCTGTTTTTTCGGTCCGGAAGCCGATCTCAAGCTCACGGAGAATACCCAACCCGCGATTCTTACCGCGTCGATAGCCGCCCTGCGCGTGCTCGAGTCCGAAACGCCTATCCGGCCGGCATTGGTCGCCGGCCACAGCCTCGGTGAATATAGCGCGCTAGTGGCCGTCGGCGCCCTTGAGTTTCGCGATGCCGTGAGGACCGTTCGCGAGCGCGGGCGGCTGATGCAGCGAGCCGTGCCTACAGGCACGGGCGCTATGGCGGTGATCCTCGGACTGGAAATGCAAGCCGTGCGCGAGCTTTGCGAGGCCGCTGCCGAAGGCGAAATTGTGTCTCCGGCGAATTACAACGGTTCAGGGCAAGTTGTCATCGCGGGGGCAAAATCGGCTGTGGCGCGGGCCATGGTTTTGGCGAAAGGACGGGGCGCAAAGCGCGTTTTTGATTTGCCGGTGAGCGCGCCGTTTCACTGTCAACTGATGCAGCCGGCGGCCGAGGGTTTGAAAGTGGTTTTGAGTAAAGTTGCCGTGCATCCCTTCCATATTGGTGTCGTCACTAACGTCGAAGCCGACGTGAATCTCGATGCTGGCCGGGTGAAATCACTTTTGATCGAACAATCCGTTCGTCCGGTCCGCTGGGAAGAGTCGGTTAAAAAGCTTGCTGCTTTGGGCTGTAATCGAGCTATAGAAATCGGGCCGGGCAAAGTTCTGAAGGGGTTAATGAAACGGATAGTTCCGGACTTGGAAGTCGACAACTTCGAGTCGCCATCAGATTTATCGAAATGACGGTGGCGTAGTTTATGGGGTTGGAAGGTCGCGTGGCATTGGTCACCGGCGCGAGCCGGGGCATCGGTCGAGCAATTGCCTTGGGCCTCGGCCAAGCCGGTGCTTACGTTGTCGTAAACTATCGAGGCAATCACGAGTCCGCCCAAGAATCGTTGGCCGCAATCATCGCTCAGGGCGGGCGAGGCGAGCTCTCCCAGTTCGATATCGCTGCGGAGAGACAGGTCGATGAGGCGGTGAAGAAAATCATTGACGACCATCAAAAAATTGATATTCTCGTCAACAATGCCGGCGTAACCTCGGACACTCTCTTGCTGCGGTTGAAGCCGGCGGATTGGGACCAAGTCATCGGAACCAATCTCAAGGGCACGGTTCTCTGCACCAAAATCGTTTCACGCCAGATGATCGGCCAGCGTTATGGGCGGGTCATCAATCTTTCATCGGTGGTGGGGCAGATGGGCAACGTCGGGCAGTCGCTCTACGCTGCGTCGAAGGCGGGTATCATCGGTTTTACCAAATCGGTGGCTAGGGAAGTCGCTTCGCGAGGCATCACCGTCAACGCGGTGGCGCCGGGATTTATCGAAACGGACATGACGGACAAGCTGCCGGAGAAACTCCGGGAGGAGTTTCTGAAGAAAATCCCGCTAGGGCGTTTCGGGACTTGCGCAGAAGTGGCCGAGATGATTGTATTCCTCGCTGGAGCGGGAGCAGGATACATTACCGGCCAAGTGTTCAATGTTAATGGCGGGCTGTACATGTGACAATATGTAGCAGGAGGTAAGTGAAGATGGCGGCATCTGTTCAGGCTAGGGTGAAGGAAATCGTGTGCGAACAACTCGGAGTGAGCGCGGATGAGGTTACCCCCGAGGCCTCCTTTATCGAAGACTTGGGGGCTGACTCTTTGGACATCGTCGAGCTCGTAATGGCGCTCGAAGAAGAGTATGAGATGGAAATCTCGGACGAGGATGCAGAAAAAATCAAGACTGTCCAGGATGTCATTACCTATATCGAAGCCCATCGTTAGGATTTCTCGAGCGCCTGCTTCGAGGCGGGACTAATTGATCGCTTAAATCTTGTCCCCAAAAATGTCGCCAATCGCAGGGGAGTGGCTAGGAAAGTCCACGCCCTGCGATTTTCTTTATCTATGTTTGAGTTGATGAGAGATCAAGCCATATGATCGCTATCGGCTGCGACCACGGGGGTGTCGAGCTCAAACAAGCATTGCTCGATTATCTGCGTTCCAGGAATATAGAGGTCCGCGATTGCGGCACGCACGGGGCGGTATCTGTCGATTACCCCGACTTTGGCAAAGAGGTTTCCCGCTCGGTCTCTGCGGGCGAGGCGGAGCGCGGCGTGCTGGTTTGTACCAGCGGTATCGGCATGTCGATCATCGCCAATAAGTTTCCCTGCGTGCGCGCGGCGTTGGTGCATGACGTTGACGGTGCCCGGTCGAGCCGAGAACACAATGATGCTAATATCTTAGTCTTGGGCGGCGCAAAGACCGATGCACTTCTGGCGCGGCAAATCATCGAAACCTGGCTCGATACACCTTTTTCTGGCGGGCGGCATCAGCGGCGCATAGACAAGATCCGTCAGATCGAAAACGACCTGAGCACCCATCTTGCCGGTACCGAACCGCTCAAGAAATAGATCGGGGAATAGCATGACATTTCTTGAAAAGGCGGATGCTGAAGTTTTTGCGGCGATTCAGAACGAGACCCGACGGCTGGAACAGAACCTTGAGCTGATTGCTTCCGAAAACGTGGTGAGCGAAGCGGTTTTGGAAGCGCAGGGTTCCGTGATGACCAACAAATATGCAGAGGGCTATCCTGGAAAGCGCTATTACGGCGGTTGCGAATACGTGGATGTCGTCGAATCGCTGGCAATCGCGCGGGCCAAAGAGCTATTCGGCGCCGGTCATGCTAACGTACAGCCTCATTCCGGCTCACAAGCGAACATGACGGTGTATCTGTCAGTACTGAAACCAGGCGATACTTACCTCGGCATGAACCTCGCGCATGGCGGCCACTTGTCAATGGGCAGCCCCGTCAACTTTTCCGGGTTCATTTATAAAGTCATTCCCTACGGAGTATCGGAAAAAACCGAAACCATTGATTACGACGAACTCGAACGACTGGCCAGGGAGCATCGCCCTAAGTTGATCGTGGCCGGCGCCAGTGCCTACCCGCGAATTATCGACTATGCACGTTTTCGCAAAATTGCCGACGACATCGGCGCGCTCGTCATGGTCGATATGGCGCATATCGCCGGCTTGGTAGCGGCGGGTCTCCACCCGAGCCCCGTTCCTTACGCCGACTTTGTGACGACGACCACCCACAAGACCCTGCGCGGCCCGCGCGGCGGCATGGTGCTCTGCAAAGCCGAGCACGCCAAAACCGTTGACAGCAAAGTTTTTCCGGGTATGCAGGGCGGGCCGCTGATGCACGTGATCGCCGCCAAAGCCGTGGCGCTGAAGGAAGCCTTGACTCCGGAGTTCAAACTATACCAGCAGCAGATCGTGAAAAATGCCCGCGCGCTGGCCGAGGTTCTGATGAGCAAGGGCTTCCGCTTGACGTCCGAGGGTACAGACAATCACTTGATGCTTGTCGACTTGCGCAAGTCGGAACTGACCGGTAAGGTCGCGCAGGAAACCCTCGACAAGGCGCGCATCACCGTCAATAGAAACGCGGTGCCGTTCGATACTCGCTCGCCGTTCGTTACGAGCGGGATTCGCATCGGCACCCCGGCGGTCACGACCCGCGGCATGAGAGAAATGGAAATGACCGCAATCGCCGAATTTATTGCGCGCGCGCTTAACCACGTGACCGATGAGAGTGTGCTTAAAGCCGTGGCGGGAGAGGTGGGCGATTTGTGCAAGAGATTTCCGGTCTATCCCCACCGTCTTCGAACGGCTTAGCGGGACCGCGAAAGGATGGATTCAGGATAGAAGGTTGAGGATGGTCGCTACCATTGTCGATCTGCAATTGACGCCATGAAATGCCCCTTCTGCCACGAGACCGAGAATAGGGTCATCGATTCACGGCTGAGCAAGGACGGCAACATGATTCGCCGAAGGCGTGAATGCGAGCGTTGCAGCCGGCGATTTACCACCTACGAACGGGTCGAAGAGATGATGCCCATGGTGGTGAAAAAAGACGGCCGGCGCGAAAGCTACGACCGGCTCAAAATCATCAATGGTTTGAAGCGCGCCTGTGAGAAACGCCCGGTCAGCATCAATACCATCGAAGCCATCACGGACCGGATCGAAAGATCGCTGCAGGAGCGCGGCGAAAAAGAGATCCCGAGCTCGGTGATCGGCGAGACTCTCATGCGCGAACTGCACGATACCGATCCGGTTGCCTACGTCCGCTTCGCTTCGGTCTACCGCTCGTTCAAAGACATCAGCGAATTCATGGTGGAGCTCGAAGAATTGCTCAAGGAGCGCAAGGGCGTCCCGGCGCCAAAAAGGGCCGAGCTTCGGCAGAAAAGAGAATAGCTCTTTGTCCGAGACTCGCGCGAGCGCGCAGGACGAAAAATATTTGCGCCTGGCCTGCCGGTTGGCGGCAAAAGCGGCGGGCCGCACCAGTCCAAATCCTCAAGTCGGCGCGGTGCTGGTCCGCGCAGGGAAAATCGTCGGCACCGGCTATCACCAGATTGCCGGCGGCGACCACGCCGAGATTGTCGCCCTCAAGCGCGCCGGTGCGAAAGCAGACGGCGCGACTCTCTACATTACTCTTGAGCCATGCACCCATCAGGGGCGCACGCCGCCCTGTTCCGCCGCTTTGATTCGCGCCGGCATCAAGAAGATTGTATGCGGCACGGAGGATCCTAATCCGCTAGTGGCGGGCCGCGGCTTCCGGCAGCTAAAGCGCGCCGGAATCACAGTGCGCTCCGGCGTGCTCGAAAAGGAATGCCGCGTTCTGATCGAAGCTTTTGCCAAATACATCACTCGGCGAATGCCTTTCGTGACGCTCAAATTGGCGGCGACGCTCGACGGCAGAATAGCCTCGGCCGGCGGCGACGCGCGTTGGATCAGTGGTGAAACATCGCGCCTTGCCGTTCATCGATTTCGCAATGAGGTGGATGCGATTTTAGTCGGACTAGGAACCGTAAAAGCAGACGATCCGCAGCTCACTTGCCGGATTGCGGGCGGCCGCAACCCCTTCCGCATCATTTTGGATAGCCGTCTGAGGATTCCACTTTCGGCAAAAATTCTCCGTCTTTCCGACGCCGGCAAAACCATTATCGCGACGGGGGCCGGCGCAACGTCAGCCAAGGCGCGGGCGCTCAAAGCTCTCGGAGTCCAGCTGTGGCGATTGCCGCTCAAACGCGATCAAGTCTCGTGGCGCCCGCTGCTTAAGGCGCTCGCGCGTAAAGGAGTCGTCAGCGTGATGATCGAGGGCGGGGGCACTACCGCGGCTTCAGCGCTGGCGGAGAAAGTTGTGGATAAGGTCCTGCTTTTCTACGCGCCCAAAATTCTCGGCGGCGATGCCCGGCCGATGGTTGAACAATTGGACATTGCGCGAGTGAGGCAAGCGATTGCCGTAAAAGATCTCCGGTTCAGGCGATCCGGCGACGATCTTATGGTGACCGGTTATCTGATATGACTGATTGAAGGCTACTTTATGTTTACCGGACTGATCCAAGATGTTGGGGTGATGGGCGCACTGCGCATCGACCACGGCTCGGCCGTTTTGACGGTCAAGACCAAGTTGTCTGTCGCATCGATGCCTCTCGGCGCGAGCATCGCCGTCAACGGCGCCTGTTTAACCGTTGTCAAGAAAATCGACGGCGCGTTTATAGTGGATGTTTCACCGGAAACGCTCCGGCGCACCAATCTCAAGCAATTGGACGTTGGCAGCTTGGTCAATCTCGAGCAACCGATGCGCCTCGAGGAGCGACTCGGCGGTCATCTCGTTATGGGTCACGTCGATGGGGTTGGTTCGATTACAGCGATTACAAAAGAAGGGGATTTTACAATCTTCAGTTTTCGCGTTCCGGCGAGCCTGGGCGGTCTGCTCGTATCTAAAGGATCGGTGGCCGTCGACGGCATCAGTTTGACCGTCAATCAGTGCCGGGCCCAGAGCTTTTCCGTGGCGATTATTCCCTTCACACTGAGGCGTACGAATTTGCGCGCACGTAGGGTTGGTGATAAAGTCAACGTCGAAACCGACTTAATCGGCAAATACGTTCATAGCTTCATGCGACAACGGCACTAATCGATCGCAACTCGTCTGCTGCTTCATTTTTGAGCTTCATGCCCATCTCGACCATCGAAGAAGGTCTGGAAGAAATCCGTAACGGCCGGATCGTCGTTTTGGTCGACGAGGATGCGCCGGATAGCGACGGTTTTTTCTGCTTGGCGGCCGAGAAGGTTAGCGCTCAGAGCATCAATTACATGATGCACCATGGCCGCGGCATCATTTACGTGACGCTCACTGACGAGCGTATCCGCGAGCTCGGCATCCCGATGATTCCGGAAGAGAACAGTCTGCTGGGGGGGCTGATTTGCGGCGCGTCGTTTTCGGTGAGCTTGGACGGCGTCCACGGCGTATCGGCTCAGGGCCGCGCGCACACGATCCAGGCCGCGATTGCCGATCACACCAAGCACGAGGACCTGGTGATTCCAGGGCACGTCCAGCCGCTTCAGGCGCGCAGCGGCGGAGTATTGGCGCGTTCGGGGCGGACCGATGCGTCGGTGGATTTTGCGCGATTGGCGGGGTTCAAACCGGCAGGTGTCATTTGTCAAATTCTGGATGAGGACGGCTCGGTCGCCTTGTTGCCCCGGCTGCAGCGGCTGGCCGAAGAGCAGGGACTTAAGATCGTCTCGGTGGCGAATTTAATCGCGCATCGGTTGCGCAATGAAAGTCTTGTCAAGCGGGTCGCTGAGCAGGAGTTTCCGACGATTCACGGCGGCATGTGTCGCGCGATCGTCTACCGCAACGAAGTCGATGGTGTGGAGCACATTGCATTGGTGAAAGGCGATGTCGACAGCGCTCAGAGTGTTTTAGTTCGAGTCCATTCCGAATGCTTAACCGGCGATGTTTTCGGTTCGGAACGCTGCGATTGCGGCGATCAGATTCGTCAAGCCCTGCGTTTGATCGATCAGCAAGGCAAGGGAGTGCTCATTTACATGCACCAGGAGGGGCGCGGTATCGGTCTCACAAACAAAATCAGGGCCTATGCGCTGCAAGATCAGGGGCGCGACACCGTAGAGGCGAATCTCGAACTCGGCTTCAAAGAAGATTTACGCGACTATGGCATCGGCGCACAAATCTTGCGCGATTTGAACGTCGGAACAATTTCTCTGCTGACCAACAATCCCCGCAAGATCGCCGGGCTGGAAGGGTACGGCATAAAAGTGGTGGAGCGGGTCCCGCTCGAAGTGGCGCCCCGCGATACCAATATTCACTACCTACGTACCAAACAGAGAAAATTAGGCCATCTATT
>Ga0075288_1000023_pt1 | contig 15134 bp, 9 predicted proteins | sample SF_Rice_20C_0N_4_FD_69763 | JGI IMG/M metagenome (GOLD analysis project Ga0075288, IMG submission 69763) | Rice paddy soil microbial communities from Twitchell Island, California, USA - SF_Rice_20C_0N_404 | ecosystem: Environmental > Terrestrial > Soil > Paddy field/soil | place: USA: Twitchell... | reverse complement strand
ACGCTTCGGCGATTCGCTGCTGCGCGTCCACGATGTTGCTCACCCCGTCGGCGAAGACCGCCGGATCCTGGATCTCGGGCTTGAGGATCTCCTCGGTGAACACCGCGGTGGGATTGTCGAACACCCGTCCGAAAAAGGTGTGCACGAACTTGGCCGTGATGCGGTAGCCGAGCCGGCTCGCCAGCACCTTCTTCCCCTCGAACTCGTAGTCCTCGAGGCGCTCGAGGTGGCCCGCCTCGATCAGCCGCATCGGGTCGCGCTCGTGCGGGAAGAGCCGGCACCAGATCTCCGGAATCAGGAGACTGATGTCGTGGTCCGCCCGGAAGCGCGGGCCGATGTGCCCGGTTGCCGAGCTGAAGCCGGCGTAGCCGGTGAGCAGCATGGAGACCAGTGCGTTGTTGAGGTCGGCGGTGGCCGCGAGAGCGTTGAACGGTCCCTTGGTGAGCGCGCCCTCGGAGCCCGCGCCCGTGGTGCTCGGCGATTTGCCCGACAGCGAGGACACGTAGTCCATGAACAGCTCGGGCAGCTCCTGGTAGTGGATCGGCCCGTAGACGCAGAGCGGACGGCTGCCGTCCTCCGGCGGATTGTTGCGACGTCCCGAGAGCACGCTGATCACCGGGAACAGCACCGGCGCGTGGAGCGGCAGCCGGCGGTAGAGCCTGGCCCCCATCTCGGCGACGTAGCGCTCGCGCGGCTTGGCCAGATCGGGGCGGAGCTGGAGGTAGCGCGGGTTCTTCGTCGGCTTTCCATCGATGAGCCTCGGCTGCGCCGAGCAGATCGAGTAGCCGTCGCCGTCGCGGGCGGCGTTCCGGGAGACGTGGTCGCGCATGGGCGGCGTGAACGCGTCGTGCACCGCCACGTCTTCCACGATCCGCTGCGCGTCTTCCGGGGTGAGCGGCTGGAAGTTCGAGCAGAAGAGACCCGGCGAGGCCATGTCCTCTTCGGTCTGGCGGTCGAGCCCCGGATGAACCGCGTCGTCGGGGCGCTGGAAGAGGCGGAATTCGCAATTCTCGGTGAGCTTGAGGCTGGGATGGCCGTCGTACTCGCCGGGAAGGCCCACGAGCCGCCGCGCGGGCACCACCACCGACGCGGTGATGTCGTCCTCCATCTGCACCTTGTCCGCCGCGACGAAATCCTGGCGCAGCTTGTAGGTGCGCCACGCCCCGTTCTCCTCCCGGCCGATCCGGAGATAGTTGGCCACGAGGCGGCGCCCTTCGTACTTGAGCTCGTGTCCCGGCGCGCCGTTGATGATGTCCACGCTGAAATGGCTCCGCCAATCCGCGCCCCACTCCTGGCGATAGAACCGCTTGATCACGAACACCAGCGCCCGCACGTGGTTGGGAATGCTCTCGAGCCACGCGTTGTAGTCGGGCGTGAATTCGTCGGGACTCGGCGTGAGCAGTTTGACCACGGAGCCGAGCGAGCGGTCGGGTGAGAGGATCGGCCGGGCGCCGTAGTCCCTGTCGAAGATCCGCTGGACCATCGCCATGTCGTCGTCGAAGTTCCCGACGTAGAACGCGCCCGGGAGCACCGCGTCCACGAGGCTCTTGCTGATCTCCGACTTCCCACCGCCGGAGACGGTGCACGGCTTGTGACAGAAGGCGCCCTCCGGCACCGTCCCGATCAGCCGCCAGCTCGGGGCCGCGCGGTGCTTGGCCATCCGGATCTTGTACCCGCTCGGATGGATGTAGATGCGGCCGGGGAGGAGCTTGAGGTGCTGCTCCCGGCCGTCGTGCATCCATTTGATGTCCTGCCGGGTGACGTCGATCTCCATGTCCTCCGGCATGTAATGGATGTCGGGATAGACGGTGTCCGTGGCGTAGCCCGAATCGTGATACTTCGCGTGCGCGCCGACCAGCCGGAGCGCCTCGGCAAGGCGGTGGTTGGCGCTCACGATCCGGACGAGATCCGGCAGGAAACGGTCTCCCAGGTTGAACGTGGCGAACGCCAGCGCCCCGCCCGCGTGCTCCTCCTCGGCGAGCCCGAACAGGTTGGCGCTGTAGCCGATCTGGGTCTTCACTTCCTTCTTGCAGTAGCCGAAGTAGTTGTCGGCCAGGATCGTCACCATCACGCCGTCCATGCCGCGCGAGGTGAGCTTGAACGGCCGGCCGTCGTTGTAGATCTCGTTCTCGTCCGACCAGCACATCCCCGCGGCCTTCTGCGCATCGCTGGCATCGCTCACGTGGGGGAGGAGCAGATCCTTCTTCCGAAGCCGCGTGAGGTGGGGCGCGAGAATGACGCAGCCGCTGTGGCCGGTCCAGCGCTCCACGTCGAGCCCCGCGTCGTTGCCGGGGAGATACGGGTCGCCGGCGTTGCCGAAAATGCTTTCCACGAAATCGAGGTTCGATACCAGGCCGCCGGGGACGAAGAACCGCACCTCCATCCGCTTCTCCGGCGACACCTTCGGCACTTCGGGGCAGACGAGAGGCCGGAGCAGGAGCGAGACCATCGTCTCCACGGGCTCCGGCCAGGTAGCGCTGAACGGCAGGCGCTTGAGCGCTGGCGGTGGGCGGAGCGCCTCCGCGAGAAGCTTGAGGTAGGTCGCCAGCGGTACCCGCGTCTTGTCCGCGGGAATCGGCAGCCCGCCCTCCGCCACGTGAAACACACCCTGCGTGGTGCGCCGGTCGTTGACCGGATTGTGAAGGACGCCGTTGTCGAGCCGGTAGCTCGAGACCAGCTCGTTTTGCCAGGCGCGGCCGTCGATCGGCAGGGACAGCTCGCGGGCAAGCCCGTAGTGATCGAGGATCAGGGTCTCACCGGGGAGGCGCACCGGCTCCTGGAAGTCGGCGGCCGCGACGAGTCCGTCGATGTAGCGCTGGATGCGCTGGTCGGATGGGCAGAGGTGCTCGGAGAGAAGGCGGGACTGCTCCCGGTAGTGGGCGAACAGGTCGCCGGCCAGGTGGAGCACTTCGAGATCGCCGGTGTCCTCCGGAATCCGGACGCCCATCGCCGCGAGCTTAAGGAGGATGGAGCTGACCGCCGCGTGCCGCTCCGGCAGCCACGCCGTGCCGTCGGCCTTGAGTCCTACCGTGCGCTCCAGCTCCATGCGGTGCTCCCGTGCGGATAGATCGCTTACCTGCCCAACGTCTCACGGGCCGGATCGTCCGTCAACCACGTTCCGCTTCCCGCTTGCCGCTCCCGTTCCCTGTCCCCGTTCACTGCAGGTTCATCTTCCCGAGCAACGCCGTGAACCTCGAGTGCGACCGCAGGCTGGTGAAGACTCCCCCTCCACGAACGGCATGACGTCGTAGAGCATGCCGTCGGCCGTGCCGGAGTCGTGGACCGGAAGGATGGGCGGGTGGTGTTTCCATGAGTCCCATGTGCAGCAACGTCTCCCCCGCGAGGGGGATTCGTCAACTGTCAGCGGACGGTGACCGTCTGCTCCCAGAACGCGGGCAGGCCCGGACGCTGCGCGGTGAGCCGGTATCGCCCGGGACCGGGGGGAAGGAAGGTAGCGTCGGCGGTCTGGCCCACCGCGAGGACGATGGCGGCCGGCCCCAGCCGGGACTGCTGGGGCGGCAGGTCGGCGCCGTCCCTGGCCACGCGCCGCCAGATCACCAGGCCCGAGTCGGAGGAGAGTGAGAAGCGAACCAGCGCGGCCATGCCGATGTTGACGAGCCGGAACCGATGGACCACTCCGGCGGCGAGATCGAGCGGCGGCCCCACCGAGTCGCCGTTGATGACGATATGCGGAGGGTCCTCGTCTCCGTCCCATCCGGCCACGTAGACGTGATCGGTCGCGGGGTCGAAGGCGTGCCCCGGCTCGAGCGCCACGAGCGCCCCGTACATCCCCGACGTGAGCTGCTCCAGGTCGTTCAGATGCGTGTGATAGATGAACGTCCCGGCCCGGCGAAGCGTGAGGTGCGCGATGAACGAGTCGCCCGGCTGGATCTCCGGCGCGACCCGGTTGCCATAGCCGCTCCACCACGCCACGCCGTCCGAATAGCTCTCCAGCTCCAGCCCATGCCAGTGCACCGCCGTCGGCTCGTCGAGGCGATTGATGACGGTGACGTCGGTCGGCTCCCCGCGGGTGAGGGTGAGGACGGTGCCGGGCACCTCGACCGAATCCGGCGCGGGCGCGGCGTCACCATGCTGCAGCACGAACCCCATGGCCCGCGGCGCTCGCCCGTGGCGGGCGCCTTCCTGGGCAAAAAGACGGAGCCTGCGCGCCGTACCGCGTGGCGGCTCGCGCCACCCACGGGGGGCCACCGAGATGCCCAGGACCAGTCCCGCCATATGCCGCCCCAGATCGTGTTCCCTCTCGTGGCCGTGCTCCTTCAAAACCCCGAGGCGCGCATCGCCCAACGCGTGGAACATGAGGTGGCAGTGGAACAGCCAGTTGCCCGGCCGGTCGGGACTCCAGACGATGCTCGCCGTCGAGCGGGGCAGCAGTCCTTCCGTGACCACCATCCGCCGGTCGGCCGGCGAGAAGATCGTGTCGGCCAGCCCGTTGCCCCGCGCGTAGACGTCGAAGTAGAACCCGTGCAGGTGCATCGGGTGAGGCCGCAGCGATGCGTTGACCAGGCGCCAGCGCAGCGTGTCGCCGACGCGCGCCTCGATGCGCTCGTCGTACGGGAAGGAGCGCCCGTTGATGGCCAGCGCGTTCCTCCTATGCACCGCGTCCACCGGCTCGCCCCAGATGTTGATGACGAACACCCGGTCGCCGGGTGATGCGCCCGCCGAATCGACCACGAGCGCCCCCGCCAGCTGCTCCCGCTCCATCAGCGTGTCCTGCCGCCCGACTTCGGCATAGTAGAGGTAGGTGCCGGGCGCGCCCGCCGGAAACACGATGCGGGAAGACTCCCCGGGCGCAATGACCAGGCTGTCGGCGCCGGTAGCGGGCCGGGTCGCCAGCCCCCGGACGGTGATCGTCGAGTCCGAAAGGTCGTTGCGGACCGTCGCGTCGATCACCGTGCCGGCCGCCGTGCGAAGGAGCGGTCCGGGAACCTGGGGTGCCTTGCCCTCTTCGGCGAACGCGGGCACGGCGATAGCCGGCCCGGCATCGCCTTCGGGCTTCCAGGTGGCCATCCGGACGGCGAGAGTCACCCGAACGGTGTCGTGGCGGATGCGGCCGGCGGGATGCCGATTGTCGTTGGGTTTGACGTTCGGTAATGAGGACGCGTCCGGCCCGTGCGCGAGCGCGAGTCCGAAGACGCCGGCGAGCACGATCCGACCGACCTGGGTGGCCAGTGGAGCTGCCTTTGTTGGGGGTGATTCAATTTGCCTTGCGGTACAACTGGAGGCCAGTGTTGGGGTATCGGGGGATCAGAAGCGGATCTCGTACACCGCCGCGCCGAAGGCGTCAAGAGAGTCGGTGAACGCGCGACCGTCGTGCTTCAGGGGCGTCCTGGTCCCGTTGGCGTGGAGCCGCTCCAGGGCCCCGATCCGCTTCGGGAACTCGAAGCGCGTACCGAACGGCCGGTCCTCGATGTTGGCCACGAGGAGGGTGTAGGTGCCGCGGGTGCGCTTGAGCATGGTCCGGATCGGGCTCGGCGTTCGGCTCGCCCCCGAGAAGTACACCGCATACCGCATGCGTGCCGTGGGAGACAGGAGTCTCGGCGTCAGCCGCGCCAGCTCGGCGTTGAGCGCCGCCGCTCCGGTCCACAGCGTCCGGCTTGCCGCGGCCTCATCCGCGGTAACGGCCGGGTGGAGCCCGTCGCTCTCGGCCGTCTCCGGCGCGATGCCGATGACCGATCCGGCGCGCGTCACGTGGCTGTCGTAGGCGAACAGTGTGATGCCCGTAGCCCCGTGAATGATCGCGGTGAACGCCATGCCGCGAAGCTCCGCGGGAGTGGGCATCCGCACCGGGTGGCGCATCCCCGGTGCGGCGCCGAAGGCCTGGAGCGTGATCCAGACCGGCTTTCGCCCGCCGTTGAGGCGCACCGCCCGGACGATGGACCGCGCCATGGCGTCGAAATCCGTGGTGCCGGGCCGGAGCGGATAGTTGTCCTGCGCGGAGACGTCGCCCGCCGTGTTCCACCGCTCCCACCATGTCTCGTAGCCGGGCGGAATCCACGCCGCGTCGAGCGGGAACACCGGGTGCCGCGGGTCCAGGGCCTTGATGGCGGCTTTTCTCGAGAGGAAGGCCCGAAACCGCGCGGCCATCAACGTCGTGTCGGAGGTCCGCTGCATGTCGAGATACGTCTGCGCCGTCGGCTCCTCGTTCAGGTACCAGCCGAGGACGTTGGGATCGGCCGCCAGACTCTTCACGACGGCGTCGGTGGGCCAGTGCCGGATGAGCTGCAGGCCGGCGGATCGGACCTCGCCGATCACGTCCGCGATCGAGTCGCCTTCCCAGGTGTGGACGCAGTTGAACCCGGCCGCCTCGATCAGCTTGAACGAGCCCGCGATCGCGTGATAGATGCAGCGGGGAAAGAACGACTCGGGACCGTATGTCGTGCGGAGGTTGCCCTGGCGGTCGGTGTGCGGCACGCCGTGGCGGTAGAGCGCCTGCACGCCGGCGACGCTGACGTGATCGAAGAATCGGGAGTGCCGGCGCCACGCGGCCGGCCAGAGCGCCAGCACGGCGGCAAGGAAGAGCGCGGTCCGCACGGCTACGCCCGGAGCGGCCGCGCCACGAGAATGCCCGTGGTGCGGCGAATGGCCGCGACGTACTCGGCCAACGTGGTTCGGCTGATCTCGACCACGCCACCCGACAGCGGCGCGTGGAGTACCCGCAGGACTCCGTCCGGGCCCCGGTGCGCCAATGCCGCGTGGGTCACATCCAGCCCCGGAATCTCCGTTGCGAACGCGAGCACGTCGCCGGTGCCGATCCTCCCGACGATCTCGGGGATTCGCTTGGTGGGAACGACGCGCCGGGCATGGCCATCGAGCCCGCGTTCCATCGCCGCGATCTGCCTCAGCACGGCTTCATTCGCGAGCGCGGGGTAGCGGTCACGGTGCTCGGTCATGAATCGAAGCGGCCGCACGTCTTCCGCTCCACCCAGCTCCGCGCCCACGTCGCGCACCAGGCCGCGCCGGGCACCGTCGGCAATCCACTCGCTGAAGTAGTGCAGTCTCGACGCGTAGCCGAGGCGCACGCCCCCGCGGTAGCGCATGTGCTCGACCTCACGCCCAAAGCGTTCCCACGAAGGCGGCCCGGGGCGATCGGCCACCCGCGCGACGGCAAGGCACGATTCCACGAGCGTGGTGCAGTCGAAGCGGTTCAGTGAAAGCGTGAGCGGCTCACCGGCGGAGGGATCGCCGCCGGCCCGGATGTAACCCTCGAGCGCGTAGGCTTCGTAGGGCGTCCCGAGCGCCAGCTCGCCCACCCGCGCCGCGCCACGGCCCAACGGCACGCCGGGGCGGGTGAGCCCTTCCGCGCGGAGCGCCTCGGTCCAGTCGGCGAGGCGTGCCTGGCCCGGATCAGGACCCGCGCCCCGTGCCGTGAGCCTGGGCGGGAGCACCAATGCCGCCGCGGCCGCCGCGGCGTATCGGAGCAGGTCTCTCCGGGAGAACGGGGTCACAACAGGATAGGCCACTCGATCCAAGATAACCGCTGGGTTAACGTGCAGTGGGGCCTCGCGGCCCCAACGACTGAGCGGTGCCAACAACCGAAAGGAAGAGACGATGCTGACGATCGATGATCTTTTGCAGGAGCTGGAGCAGGAAGCCGGGCCGACGCGGCGCGTGCTGGAGCGCGTCCCCAACGACCGCCTGGATTGGCGGCCGCATTCCAAATCGATGACCCTGGGCCAGCTCGCGATGCACGTCGCGACGCTCCCCGGTGCCATCGCGGAGGTGTCCGCCCAGCCGTCGTTCGACGTAGCCACCTCGGTCCCCCGTCCCGGCGCGACGAGCGTCGCGGAGGTCCTCTCCGTACTGGACGAGAGCCTCGCGAAAGCGAGACGCGTCCTCGGCACCATGAAGGAGTCCGATCTGGCCACGCCGTGGCGGATGGTGAACGGCGACCGGGAGGTGTTCGCCGTGCCGCGCGGGGTTTTTCTCCGGGCGACGATGCTGAATCACTGGTACCACCACCGGGGACAACTCACCGTGTACCTGCGCCAGACCGGCGCGCTGCTGCCGGCCATCTACGGCAACAGCGCCGATGAAAATCCGATGTCGGCGGCGGCGCAAGGCGCGACTGTGTAGGGGAGGAGCGGCTTGGCGTCCTTGCCCTACACCGCACACGAGCCGAGTCCATGTCCGCAACAGTCGCGTCGAGCCGCCCCTCTCATCCGTTCATGTTCGTCCTGGCCGGTGGCCTCGTCGCCGGGGCGCTCGATATCACCTACGCGTGTGTCTTCTGGGCCCTTAAGGCCGACGTACCGGCCCAGCGAATCTTTCAGTCGGTGGCGGCTGGCCTGCTCGGCAAGGGCAGCTTCGACGGCGGGTGGAGCACCGCGGGGCTGGGGCTGGCGCTCCACTTCTTCATCGCGACGTCGATGTCGCTCACGTACTATCTCGTCGCCCGATCCTGGCCCGCCCTGTGGCGCCGGGCGGTGCGGTCCGGAATCCTGTATGGCCTGCTCCTCTACGGCATCATGAATTACATCGTCGTGCCGCTCTCCGCCGCGGGCGGCGGCGGGAGGAAGGCCCCCGTCTGGGTCGGGCTCAGCATCGTGGTTCACATGTTCCTGATCGGACTGCCCATTGCACTGTTCACCCGCCAGGCGATGAGGGCCACGACCGCGTCTCCGCCCGCCACACGCTGATTCTCCCTCCCCCCCAGGGGAGTCGCTTGCGCCGTGACGATAGTCACAGCAGGCTGACCCTTCCCGCGGCACAATAGGACGCCCACGCGACGACGATGGCAACTTCTGCCCGGGTGGTTGGGAACCATGAATTCGACCGCGCTGCACGCGCTGCACAAGGCCATCCAGAACCCCGAGCGTGCCGCACTGCGGCTGCTGCTGAAGGCGAGGATCGCCCGGACGCCTCTCCGTAAGGCGCGATACCGGCTGCTCGGCACCATCTCGAAGGCCTGGAACGTCGATGCCTGGGAGTACCTGCGGGAATATCGCGCGTCCGCCTACGCCCGCTGGTGCCGTCAGCGGCTCCTCGAGCTCGGGGAGGCGACGGGGAATTGGCGAATGGGGACCAGCGGGGCCTTCCACTCCGAGGCGCTGTATGTGCTCGTCCGCGCCGCCAGGCCGGCAACCGTGGTGGAGACCGGCGTCCTCTACGGGACATCGAGCGGCCACATCCTGGCGGCGTTGGAGGCGAATGGAACGGGCCGGCTCCACAGCATCGACCTGGGAAACAGCCCGGGCGAGCCGCCACACGACTTCATGGTGCGGCCTGAGTTCCTGCACCGGTGGGACTACATCGAAGGCGACTCCAGGGACGAGTTGCCTCGCCTGCTCCAGAGGGTGGAGGCGATCGACATGTTCCACCACGACAGCTTGCACACCTTCGAGCACATGACGGGTGAGTTCGAGACCGTCCTGCCCTACGTCGCTCCGGGCGGCGTGATCGCCTCGCACGACGTGTTCGTGTCCGACAGCCTCAAACGCATCTGGCGGCAGAACGCATTCCCTACGTTCTGCCGCCGTCATTCACTCCGGCACCTGATGATCCGCAATTCCGGCATCGCGCGGGTGCGGCGACGGGCCTCGAGCCGATCCGTCCCGGCGACGCCCTCCCTCGTCGTGGCCTAGGAGCCGCGCCCGAATTTCTTCGCGATAGCGAACTCCTGCCTGTTCCCGTCGGCCCCGGCCATCAGCGCCAGATACTCCCGGTAGCCGGCGGCAGCCGCGGCGCTGTCGCCGGCGAGCTCGGCGGCTCGCGCCACGCCGAAGATGCTTCGCGCCCGGCCGTGCTCCCGGGCCAGCGTGGCGCGATACGCCTCTCGCGCCTGCGGATAGCGGCCGGCCTCGAGCAGCATGTCGGCCTCGAGCTCGCGGGCCGGCAGCAGCTCGGCGGGCGTGATCGGGTGCTTGTCGGTCACGGCCTCGGTGTCCGCCGCGGCGGCCGCCAGGGGGAGCGCGCCGGCCGTGTCGCCGGCCGCGAACCGCGCCCAGGCCTCAGCCACGTCGCGCTTGATGCGGACCACGCGCGTCCAATACGGCTCCGGCTTCGCCTCGAGCGCCGCCGCGATCGTGTCCAGCACCGCGATCTCCGCGCGGGCCTGCGCCGCGCGACCGCTTCGGGCGAGGCCGATCGCGCGGGTGAAGCGGCCGAGCGCCGCCGCTACGGGAAAGAACGAATCGGCCGGCACCTTCATCTCGGCGGCGGCCGCCCAATCGCCGCGCTCGAGCGATATGCGCGCCGCGAGGGCCTCCCGGTTGTATCCCCCGATGGTGGCCCGTGAGTCCTCCATGGTGATGGCGGCCGCGGAGTCCGCCGCGGCACGCGCCGCCGAGTCCTCGCCCCGCTGCAGGTAGCCGTAGACGGCGTAGTCGAGGGCGTGCAGCTCCTCCCTCGTCGCGCCGGTCAGGCCGATCGACTTGGCGTACGCGACTCCCGCCTGATACGAATGCCAGTTCGACGCGACCGTCTCGTCCCAGAGCCCGAGGCGGACGAAGATGTGCGACGGCATGTGCTGGGCGTGAGGAGCCGCGGGGGCGATGCGGGCATAGCGCCGCGCCGCCGAGAGGCCGAGCTGCGCGAGGTTCGGAGAGTCGGTGGCGTGGATGACGTAGTGCGCCAGACCCGGATGGTTGGGGAAGCGCGCGAAAAGGGGATCCAGGATCGCGATGGCCTGACGCTGCTGGGCGAAGGTCGTATCGGTGCGCGGCGCCGTGGCCAGCATTGCCAGCGCGTGATAGATCGACACTTCCACGTCACGAGGGTAGTCGCGAGACAGGCGCGCCATCGTGTCCGCGTATGCCTGCAGCCGGGATGCATTGGACGTCGAGGCGGCATCCCGATAGAGGGCGGCCGCCGCGGCGATGAACCCACGCTCGCGCGGTGTGCGCGCGGGCAGCGACGAGGCGCGCTGGGCGGCGGCCACTCCCTTGGCCAGCCCTGGTCCGCTGGGCCCGCCGGCGAACGGGTTGCCCCAGGCGTTGAGGGCGAGTCCCCATGCGGCCATCGCGCAGGTGGAGTCGGCGTCCAGCACCGCGGCGAAGGCGCGCTCGCCCTCTTCCCACCAGAAGGAATGCAACACCGCCATGGCGTGCTCGAAGCGACCGCGGGCCTCTGGTGTGCAGGAGACGGGGAACGTGACGCGCCCGAGCCGACCGGTGGCATGCTGGTGGGCCTCGTGGTCCTGGGCATGGAGGGACGCGACCGCGGACAGAACGGCGGCGGCGAATACCGCCTGAGGTAGCGAACGTCGTGTCATGGGATAACCCGCCTTCGTGCTCGAGGACTCCAAGATGGCATGGAGCGGTACAAACGGGTAGCTTCCGCAAGACGCCCTCCGCCGATCGATTCACGCCCGATCTCGACGTTCTCTCTTCCGGTGTCCCGGCCCTGCTCGACAGAGCCGGACATCCTCACCTCAGAGGCATGGCATGCTGCTTCTCGCGCTCTCGCTCATGGCGACCACACCGGACAGCGTCGTCGTCCGCGACATCCAGGTCGCTCCTGGGGAGCTCATCCGCACGACGTCGATCGGCAGCGGCCGGCCGCTGGTTCTCATCCCCGGCATCTTCGGCGCCGCGTTCGGATACCGGAAGATCACGGGGCCCCTGGTTGACCGCGGTTACATGTGCATCGTGGTCGAGCCGCTCGGCTACGGCTGGTCGTCCCATCCCAAGGATGCGGACTACTCGTTCACCGCCCAGACAGCGCGGATCGGGAGCGCACTCGACAGCCTGGGCGTGACCCGGGCCCTCTTCGTGGCCCAATCGACCGGGGCGGCCATCGCCTTCCGCCTGGCCATCGTGCGGCCCGAACTGGTGCGCGGGCTCCTGTCCATCGACGGCGGGCCGGCGGAAAGCGCCGCCACGAAAGGCATGCGGAAGGCGTTCAAGTTCGGCGGGCTGCTGCCGAAGCTCGCGATGGACGAATCGAAGCTTCGGCACGACGTGCGGAAGGAGATCATCCTCAACTCGGGCGACACGAGCTGGGTGACCGACGCCGTGATCCGCGGCTACACGGCGGGGCAGACCACCGACATGCACGGGTCGATCGACGCGTTCCATCAGATGTCCAAATCGAAGGAGGCGGCCTCGCTCGAGGACCGCCTCCACGACTGCACGGTGCCGGTGCTGCTGCTGGTCGGCACGGTGCCGCACCCCGCCCAAGTCACGTCCGATCAGCGCGAGATGCTCAGCAGCAAGCTTCCCGATTTCGCCACGGACAGCGTCCTCGGCTCCGGCCAGTACATCCAGGAGGAGCAGCCGGCCGCGGTCCTGACGGCGGTGACCCGGCTCGACGAGGAGTCACCCTGATCGGCTAGAACCCCGCCGCGATCGACACCCGCACGGCGCGGGGCGACCCGGGGCTGATGTTGTTGTTGCTGTTCGAGGTGACGAAGTACTTCCGGTCGAAGACGTTCTCGACGTTCACCTGGGCGCGCAGGTCCCGGCGAATGGTGAGGAACGCGGCCCCGTCGAACCGGGTGAAGCTCGGCAGGGTCACCGCGTCGTCGATGGCCGCGAACATCCGGTCCTGATAGATGACGCCCAGACCCAGGCCGAGCGCCGGCACGATCTGATAGCGGTTCCAGAGCGAAAGGGTATTCCGCGGCACCAGCGGCACCTTGGCTTCGGGCACCGCCGAGGCCGTCCGGCTGGTGACGTAGGCATCCTGGTTGGCGTACCCCGCGGCCACCTGCCAGGCGGGCGTGACGTTGCCCATCGCGCCGAGCTCGAATCCCTTGGTGCGCTGGCTCCCGGTCTGGACGACCCTGGAGGGGTCCGCCGGATCGGGAGCGGTCGTGTTGGTACGGTCGAGACGGTAGACCGCGGTGGTGAGCGAGAGATCGTCGATCACGTCCCACTTCGCGCCCACTTCGTAATTGGTGAACTTCTCCGGCTCGAGCGTTTCGGTCGTCGCCGTGAGGGTGGTGAACTGGTCGCCCGAGCTGGGCAGATAGGAAACGCTGTAGCTGCCGTAGAACGAAAGCGGCTCCACCGGCTTGATCACCACGCCCGTGCGGGGCGAGACGATGTCATCGGTACGGGACAGGTCGTCACCGGAGCGGAAGTTGTGGAAATCGATGTCGAAGCGCTCGACCCGCGCACCGGCGATGAGCTGCAGATAGGAGGTGAGCGCCACCTGGTCCTGGGCGTACACGGAGAGCGTCGTCGCCCGCGTGCGGTTGTCGGCGTCGGTAGCGCTCTGGCGGAACGTCACGGGCGCCGAGACGGTGGGGTCGGCGAGCGGAACGGCCACCGAGGTCTGGGTGTCGCCGAAGAACCCGGTGTTCCGGAAGTTTCTCGTGACCTGACGGCCTACCTCCACGCCGCCCAGGAGCGTGTGGGTCACCGAGCCGGTGGCGGCGCGCCAGGTGAGCTCGGTCTGGTTGAAGGCGTTCCACCGGGGCACCGCATGGTTGTACGCGCTGAGAGCGACCTCCGTGCCCGTCGGGTCCACGGCGCCCGGAAAGACATTCTGGTAGAACTTGTCGTAGTACCCGTACACCGTCCGATTGCGGAGCTCGACGTCGGGCGTGATGGCGTGCTGGATGGCCATCGTGCCCACGCTGACCCGGGCGTCCGCGTAGCTCTGGGAAGGATCGCCGAAGAACGTCCGGGGATTCGCCGGCGCCGGCGCACCCGCAAAGGAAGGCACGCCCCGGTCCGCCGTGCGGTGGTCGTAGAAGTGCTCGTAGCCCGCGGTGATTCTCGTCTTCGCACCGGGGACGAACGACAGGGTGGGATTGACGCCGTATCGTTCGACATTCACATCACGGCGGAATACGTCCGAGTTCTCGTAGACGCCGTTGAGGCGGAGCGCTACCGTCTGCGACACCCCCTGCCCGACGTCCACGGTCCCCCGCTTGGTACCGTAGGAGCCTCCCTCGAGGGTCATCTCCCGCACCGGCGTGAATCCCGCCTCCTTGGTGACCCGGTTGATCACGCCGCCGCCCGTCCCCCGGCCGAAAATGAGGGCGTTGCCGCCGTTGAGCGCCTCGACGCGCTCGACGTTGTAGAGGTCGCGGAAGTACTGGACGTCGTCGCGCACCCCGTTCACGAAGAAGCCCGCGCTCGTGCCGTTGCCGCGGATAGTGGCCTGGTCGCGGTTCCCCTCACCCTGGGCGATGGTGACGCCGGGCATGTAGCGGGTGACGTCGGCCATGCTCTGCATGTTCTGATCGGCGATCAGGTCGCGCGAAACGACGGTGACCGATTGGGGCACGTCGCGCAGCAGGGTTGGTGTCCTGGTGGCGGAGCTGGTGAGCGAGCCGCGGTAACTCCTGAGCCGGGCCGCGGTGACCTCGAGGGTCTTGAGGACCCGCACGCCGCTGGGCGACGGGGTCGTGGTATCGGGCACGGTGAGGGCGGAGGAATCCTGCGGGGGCTGCTGGGCCGACGCGATTCCGGTCCAGGTCAGGAGCGCGCAGGCGAGCGAGAGCGGGAGCCGGGCCGCCGGTCCGGGGCGGGCAGGTGAAGCCATGGGGAGTCCTCGCCAGTGATAGCGGTTCTCATGTAGTCTTTCAGCGACGTGCGAGGATACAACAAATATACGAGTTACGCAATCGGAATTGCCGGACCGCTACCCCTGGGCCTGCTGATTCTGGTGGGACCGGGCGCTCACCTCCGCCCAATCCAGCTCCTCCTCCACTCGATGAAAGGCGTCGTCGCCGATGACTCCCCGTGTCCGAAGGTCGAGAAGCGTGCGTCGCTCCGCCGCCTGGGCACGCTCGACCGCGCGGCCGTAGGCACTCAGCGCTTCATCCTCTACCTCGCCGCCCGCGACCTCGTCCGCCTCGGCGTGACCCAGGCGGGCTTCGTACTTGCGCACCAGCAGCCGCGACATCTCGTCGGTTTCGTCCGCATCCCGATGACGGATGGCCGCCAGTCCCGCCCGCGCCGTCTCCGCCCGCGCGCGGCGGACCTCCTGCGCCACGGAGTCGTCGCTCTGGAGCCGGAGCGCCCGCATGAGCGGCGTCACCGTGAGCCCCTGAATGACGAGCGTCCCCACCACCACGCAGAAGGCCGTGAACAGGATCAGATCGCGATATGGGAATGCCGACGCGGGAGGCCCATGGGGCAAGGCGAGCGCGGCGGCGATGGTCACGAGCCCCCGCATGCCGCACCAGGCGATCACGACGCCTTCCCGGTACGACGGATAGC
>Ga0075288_1000022_pt1 | contig 15269 bp, 12 predicted proteins | sample SF_Rice_20C_0N_4_FD_69763 | JGI IMG/M metagenome (GOLD analysis project Ga0075288, IMG submission 69763) | Rice paddy soil microbial communities from Twitchell Island, California, USA - SF_Rice_20C_0N_404 | ecosystem: Environmental > Terrestrial > Soil > Paddy field/soil | place: USA: Twitchell... | reverse complement strand
TCGCCTTCGCTCGGCGCCAGGCCCTCCCATGCCGAGTCGGACAGGCCGACCTCCTCGACGCGCACGAGCGGGCTGGTGACGACATTCAGGGTCGCCAGCAGGGTCCGCTCCCCGCAGCTCACCCGAATCCGCGTCTCGGTGGCGAACCCCTCCGAGCGTACCACCAGCGAATCGCGATGGAGGTAGACGACCGGCTCCTGGCCGGTGTCGATGCCGAGGCGCCGCGCGGGACCGGTCCTCCCCGCGGCCGCACGACCGTCGGCCGGGCAGGCGAGGGTCATCGAGCCGTCAGGCTGGCCGATGCGATCAGATGGTCGAGCAGCGCGTTCGTCTCCGGGAAGAGCATCTCCCGCCGCAGGCCGGCCACCGCCAGCTCCATCTCCGCGCACCAGGTCGAGACCTCCAGCAGCAACGCACCCGTCTCTTCCGCCACCGCGGCTCCCGTCCCGCGCAAACGCCCTTCCTGGTCCAGGCTGTCGCGAATGATCTCGATCCGCTCGGCCCGCTCCGTGAGACGCACCGCCTCTGCGGCATCGAGCAGGTACCCGATCGAGGCCAGAAACGCACGCTCCAGGCGAAAGTGGTCGAGAAACTGATCGCCGAGATACCGCGTGGCCGACCAGCGGTCCCAGAATCCGGCGGTGGTGAGGGTGGCGGGCTCGACGAACCGGCGAACCTGATCCAACCAACGGGTGTGTACCGATGCCAGCAGCGATTCCACCGAGGGGCGAGACGATGAAATGGAGCCGCGCGTGTCGCATGTCATGTGATGCCTCCAGTGTGTCCTAACCGTAGGTCCACGAGCATGAAGGAATCGTGAAGGAGCGGCGAAAGCCTCTTGCGCCGGTATCTTTCGTCTCATGACCTCCACGCGCGCGATGCTGCTCGAAGCGCCGGGACGCCCGTTGCGGCTGGCCGATCGCCCGATGCCGGCGCCCGGTCCCGGGCAGGTGCTGCTCCGGGTGCGCGCGTGCGCGGTCTGCCGCACCGACCTCCATGTGAGCGAGGGCGAATTGCCGAATCCCAAGCTGCCGCTGGTGATGGGACACGAAGTGGTCGGAGAGGTCGTGGCGCTCGGCCAGGGTGTGACGAGGCTCGACATCGGGACCCGGGCGGGCGTTCCCTGGGTCGGCTGGACCTGCGGCGAGTGCCGCTATTGTCGGTCCGGACGAGAGAACCTCTGCGATCGCGCCCGGTTCACCGGCTACACGATCGACGGCGGATTCGCCGAGCACACCGTGGCGGACGCCCGCTTCTGTTTTCCGTTGCCGGAGAACTACGACGACGCACACGCGGCGCCGCTTCTCTGCGCGGGGCTCATCGGGCATCGCTGTCTCACCGCGGCCGGCTCGGCGGAGCGCCTCGGCATCTACGGCTTCGGCGCTGCGGCCCACCTCGTGGCCCAGGTCGCGCGGGCGCAGGGACGAAGGGTCTTCGCCTTCACCCGCCCCGGAGACCGCGACGGTCAGGCGTTTGCGCGGGAAATGGGAGCCGAGTGGGCCGGAGGATCGGACGAGGCGTCGCCGATCGAGCTGGACGCCGCGATCATCTTCGCGCCGGTCGGCGCCCTGGTGCCGGTGGCGCTCCGTGCCGTTGCGAAAGGCGGCACGGTGGTGTGCGGCGGGATTCACATGAGCCCGATCCCCCCGTTCCCGTACGAGATTCTTTGGGGAGAGCGGGTGATCCGCTCGGTGGCCAACCTCACCCGCCGGGATGGCCAGGACTTTCTCGGCATCGCCGCCGCCACGCCGCTTCGCGTCGCGACCGAGCCGTATGCGCTGGAGTCGGCCAACGAGGCTCTGGCCGACCTGCGATCGGGGCGCCTTCGGGGCGCGGCGGTGCTGATGCCGACGCGCTGACTCCGCTCACTTTCGCCGTCGAATGGTCAATTCCTTGTTTCCTCACGATCTCTTCACGCGGCAGACTGCATCGTACGGGAGGCTCGACAGACAACAGGCCCCGCGCAGCGTTCCATGAGGAGGTACGATGTCCACCCTGTTCACCGATCGCCACGACGCAGGGCGCCGTCTGGCGGCCAGACTGCAGCGCCTGAACGGACGGCCGGACGTCGTCGTGCTCGGCCTGCCTCGCGGAGGGGTGCCGGTGGCCTACGAGGTAGCGCGGGCCGTGAGAGCGCCCCTGGATGTGTTCGTCGTGCGCAAGCTGGGCGCACCCGGCCACGAGGAGCTCGCGATGGGAGCCGTGGCGTCGGGCGGCGTGCGGGTGATCAATGAAGACGTGGTGCGAGGCCTCGGTATCTCGCGTCAGACCTTCGATGAGATCACCGAGCAGGAGGAGCGCGAGGTGTTGCGCCGGGAGCGCACCTACCGTGACGGGCGGCCCTTTCCCACTCTCACCGGCATGACGATCGTGCTCGTGGACGACGGCGTGGCGACCGGCTCGACCATGCTGGCCGCGGTGCACGCCCTCCGCGAGTTCCGGCCGGCCTCCATCATCGTCGCCGCGCCGGTGATGGCGGCCGACGCCGCTCGCACGCTCAGCCGAGCGGCGGACGCATGCGAGCGGGTGGCCGTGCCGGAGCCGTTCTACGGTGTGGGCATGCACTACGACGACTTCACACAGACCAGCGACGAGGAAGTCCGCCGACTGCTCAAGGACCCGGCGATGTCGCCACGGCTCGGGGAGGCGCCCTATGCCGGACACGCATGACCGCGCGGCCATCGCCGCCGTTCGAGCGGCGGCGACGCGCCTCGAGGGCACGCCACGAGATTTCGACCGGCTGCTTGCCAGCATCGGCGATGCGCGTTACGTGCTGCTCGGCGAAGCCTCCCATGGCACGCACGACTTCTACCGCACCCGCGCGGAGATCACCAAGCGCCTGATCAGGGAGAAGGGGTTCCGCGCCGTGGCGATGGAGGCCGACTGGCCCGACGCCTACCGGCTGAACCGATATGTCCGGGGACACCCGGCCGACGCCGACGCCATCGAGGCGCTCGCCGGGTTCCGGCGCTTCCCCCAATGGATGTGGCGCAACGCCGACGTGCTGGATTTCGTGGGCTGGCTGCGGGAGTACAATGAGTCTCTTCCGGACCGGCGTCCCAAGGTGGGGATGTACGGCCTCGATGTGTACAGCCTTCACGCGTCCATCGACGCCGTCCTCGCCTATCTCCGCCGCGTGGATCCGGAGGCCGCGCGCAGGGCCGAGCGGCGCTACGCCTGCTTCGATCACTTCGGCCGCGATCCGCAGGCGTACGGGTACGCGGCCACCCTCGGGCTCTCCGCGTCCTGCGAGGCCGAGGTCGTCCATCAGCTGGTCGAGCTGCGGGCGTCAGCCGCGGAGTACGCGCGCCGCGATGGGCGGCAGGAGCCCGACGATCTCTTCTTCGCCGAGCAGAACGCGAGGGTAGTGACCAGCGCGGAGCGCTACTACCGGGAGATGTTCATCAGCGGCGCGGGCTCGTGGAACCTCCGCGACCGGCACATGGTGGAGACTCTCGGCGCGCTCACCGGCTTCCTCGAGGGTCAGGACCCGGTACCGAAGATCGTGGTCTGGGCGCACAATTCCCATTTGGGAGATGCCAGGGCCACGGCGATGCATATGCGGGGCGAAGTGAACGTCGGCCAGCTGGTGCGCGAGCGCGCCGGCACCGGTGCCTATCTCGTCGGCTTCACCACGCACTCCGGCACCGTCACGGCGGCCTCGGACTGGGACGCGCCCGCGGAGCGGAAGCGGGTGCGCCCCGCCCTCGCCGGCAGCTACGAGGCGCTGTTCCACGAATGCGCGAGCCGCAACTTCTACCTCGACCTTCGCGCATCGACCGAAGCCGCGGACGTGTTGACCAGGCCGCGGCTCGAGCGGGCCATCGGCGTGATCTACCGCCCCGATACGGAACGGGTGAGTCACTACTTCCAGGCCTCCCTCACGAGGCAGTTCGACGCCCTGCTGCACTACGACCGCACCCGTGCCGTCGAGCCGCTGGAGCGAACCGCCGCGTGGGAGGAGGGTGAGGTCGAGGTCCCGGAAACCTATCCGAGCACGCTGTAGCACACGGAGGATCGAGATGACGAACAGCACCGCCGGCCCGCAGGTCAGCCACGCCGTGTCGATCCCCGCGTCGGGCGTCTGGCTGCCGGGCGATCTCACGCTTCCCCGGCGATCCAGGGGGATCATCGTCTTCGCGCACGGGAGCGGGAGCAGCCGGCTCAGCCCCAGAAACCGGCAGGTCGCGACCCGGCTGCAGGAGAGCGGCTTCGGCACGCTCCTTTTCGACCTGCTCACGGAACGTGAGGAGCGCGTCGATGCCGTCACCGGAACACTCCGCTTCGACATCGACTTTCTCGCGAGCCGCCTGGTGCAGGCGACCGAGTGGCTCGTGGCGCGAGCCGACATACGCTCGCTCCCGCTCGGCTACTTCGGGGCCAGCACCGGAGCCGCCGCGGCGCTGGTGGCGGCCGGAGAAAAGCCGGATCTGATCGCCGCCGTCGTCTCCCGTGGCGGCCGGCCGGATCTGGCCGGCAGCTACCTGGAGAAGGTCGCGGCACCGACCCTGCTGATCGTGGGCGGGGCCGACCACGCGGTGATCGGAATGAACCGCGCGGCCCTGGCACGGCTCGCGGCCCCGATCAAGGAGCTGGCCATCGTGCCGGGCGCGACGCACCTGTTCGAAGAGCCCGGTGCCCTCGAGCGAGTGTCGGACCTGGCGGATGAATGGTTCTCACGGCACCTGCTCGCCTGATCGGAGCTGCTCGCTGAGCTCTCGATCGAGCCCATAGATGTCGGGATAGAAGCGCGCCGTGCCGTCGGGCATCGCCACGACGGTCGTGTAGAACACCGCCACCGGGAGCGGCCTGTCGAGCAGCACCCGTCGCGTGGCGGAGCCGCTCATGGCCGCCGCGATGCTGTCGGGCGTCCATTCGGGGTTGTCGCCAAGGACCCACTGCGCCAGCGCCGCGGGGTCCTCCACGCGTATGCATCCATGGCTGAAGTCTCGCCGGGTCATCGCGAACAGCTCGCTCTGCGGGGTGTCGTGGAGGTACACGCTCGCCGTGTTCGGAAAGACGAACTTGACGAGACCGAGCGCGTTGGCGGGCCCCGGCCGCTGCCTGACCCACAGCGAGTCCACCCTCAGCCGGCGGATTGCGTCGGCGGTGACCTGATCGCCTGCCGCGCCGCGGCCCGGGATTACCAGCTCCATGTCGTGCCTCCGCAGGTACGACGGATCGTGCTGCAGCGCCGGAATGATCTCCGACAACAGAATGCTCCTCGGCACGTTCCAGTACGGGCGGAACTCCACATAGCGCATCCGCGCGAAGAGCATCGGGGTGCGGGTCTCCAGGGCCTTCCCCACGACCACCTTCATCATGACCGACGGCGCCCCGGTTCCTCCGGCCGAATCAAAAGCGAAGAGCTGGAAGGCCGGGATGTTCACGGCGATGAATGGACTCTTGCCGAGAGGCGGGAGCCAGCGAAGGCGCTCGAGCGCGAGCTCGATCTGGCGTACCCGGTCGGCCGACTCGAGGCGCCGAAAGCGCTCGAGCAGCCGTCGAAGATTTCGATACTGGGCCAGCTGGGGCGCGCTGGCGGCTACGAGACGAGAGACCGAATCGCCGGCGATCGCGCCGCCCAGCGCGGCGGACCAGTCGGCCAGCTCCTCGGGCGCCCGTGCGAATGGCGTGGGACGCACCCGGCCGAAGCGGAGGTCCGAGAGGTACCGGGTCAGCGAAACCGTGATCCAGAGGTCGAGGCGTGCGCGCGCGGACTCGGTGGCGGGCCCTCGCTCGAGCCCTCGTGCGAGGCTGTCCAGGGTCTGGGCATCGTAGAGGCCGGGATCGAGGCCCTGCGAGCCAGCGTCGAGCAGCTCGGCGATGGCGGACCTGCCGGCGTGGGAGACCCCGGAATCGACGAGCCAGGCGGGACGATCCTGCCGCACTGCGTAGAACCGGCCGATCGCGTCCACCAGCAGGGAGAAGTCCTCCGCATGGGTGCCGGGCAGCCCGGCTCTTGAGATGAATCCCCGCAGGCTGGTCTCGAATCGTTCCTGCGCCGCCAGCGGCCCGGCGACGGCGACGAGCCCCAGTACGAGGCTCAGGAGGCGGAGGATAGAACCTTCCGTCGGCCCGGGAGTCTGGCGCGCCGCCAGGTCCGCTCCATCACGAGGTGGCGGACGAACCATGCCGCGGCCCATCGGGCGGCCTCGGCGAGCCCACCGTCGCGGGCCGCGAGCCCGGTGACGCCGATGATCTGCCTCGCTCCGCACAGGGAGGTCGGCGCTCGCTGCTGACAACGGAGCAGCCCCTCGTCCCCTACTCGCAGCAGCAGCAGCGTCGGCACGGTAATCCGCGCAAGCGCATCCCGCGCCTCATCGGGCCTCCCTTCCCACACGACGATCGCCTCGATGCCGTCGAGCACACCCGCCGCGGTGAGCGCCGCCGATGCGGCTGCATCCACACCCAGCATGCCGACAGGCAGGCTCCGGGCCATCGGGTGCCTGGAGAGCCACAGGGCCGCGGCTTTGGTCCGCTCGACCAGCAGGCGCATCGGCACGCACGCCTCGTCGCCGAGCCCCGTGGTCAGGTCTACGACCAGCGTGGCGAGCCCCGCCCGTCGCAGACCGGCAGCGAGCCCATCGGCCACCTGCGTCCCGTCGTCTCGCCGTCCGGCCGCGAGCACGAGCACGACGGCGGAGGGGTGGCCCGGCCAGGCCAGCACGCCGGGCAAGGAATCTCCAGTTCCGACGTGGACGCTCAGCGCACCCGTCGCGTCCGTCGGCTTGGGTCTCATCTCGGTGGCGATCATGTGATCCTCCTCTCGTTGGAGGCAAACATGGCGGGGCGGAGATGAAGAAACCTTGAAGCGGCGGTGAAACGCCCTGAACGCGGCCGGACCTTCCTCCACCCTTCATGACCGCTTCATGCATGCAGCAGTAGAATCGCTGGCGTAGGGCATTCCATCGATCCATCGTCAACAGGAGGAACAGATGAAAGTCGCCAAGCTGCCGGCCACCGGCCCGGCCACGCTTCAGACCATTCGGGAGGACTTCGACCGCTTCGCCGAGCGGCTGTTCAATGGCACCGTCTTCGGTGCCGCGCCCCGGGTCTTCGAGACCATGTGGTCGCCCAATCTGGACCTCTCGGAGAACGAGAAGGACTACATCGTTCGCCTCGAGGCCCCCGGCATTCCCAAGGACGATCTCCACGTGAATCTCGACGGTCAGACCCTGACGATCTCCGGGGAGCGGGATTTCGCGAAGGAGGAAAAGACGGAGGAGTACTTCTGGCGGGAGCGGGAGCAGGGTCGTTTCGTCCGCACTCTCCAGCTTCCGAGTGCGGTGGACGCCGCCAAGGTGGACGCCACCTACGACGACGGGATCATGACGATCCGGCTGCCGAAGAAGGAGCCGACCGGCAGGACCCGCATCGCCATCAAGTGATCCCATGACGTACGTGATGCCCTTCCAGGCGATCACGCTCGAGGCGCTCGCCGAGGTAGGAGGCAAGAACGCCTCGCTCGGCGAGTTGCTTCGCGCCGTGGCCCCGAGCGGGGTACGGGTTCCGGGCGGGTTCGCGCTGACCGCCGCCGCGTTCCGGCTGCACCTCGAGGAGGCGGGTCTCGCGGAGTGGATCTACAGCCAGCTCGACGGGCTCGACGTTACGGACGTCGCCAGGCTTGCCATCACGGGGCGCGCGATCCGCGAGCGCGTCGCCGCGGCGCCGTTGCCCAGAACCGTGGCGTGGGAGCTCGAAAGCGCGTACCTCGCACTGTCGAAGGAATACGGTGAGGGCGCCACCGACGTCGCCGTGCGATCGAGCGCCACGGCCGAAGACTTGCCCACCGCCTCATTCGCCGGGCAGCAGGAGAGCTTCCTCAATGTGCAGGGGGTCGACGCCCTCGATGCCGCGGTTCGCGAGTGCATGGCCTCGCTCTTCACCGACCGGGCCATCGTCTATCGGACGCAAAACGGCTTCGCCCATCGCGGCGTCGGGCTCTCCGTCGGAGTGCAGAAGATGGTGCGCAGCGACCTCGGGTCGGCCGGGGTCATCTTCACGCTGGACACCGAGACCGGATTTCGCGACGTCGTGCTCGTCACGGCCTCCTGGGGCCTGGGCGAGACGGTGGTGAAGGGACGGGTCCGGCCCGACGAGTTCTGGGTCCACAAGCCGACCCTCCGAGCGGGATACAATCAGATCCTGCGACGCCGGATCGCCGACAAGGAGATCAAGCTCATCTATGCCCAAGCGCCCGGCAAAGCCGTTCAGGACGCGTCGGTTCCCGCCGGCGACCGCCGGCGGGCATCGCTCGCAGACGAGGACGTTCTCACGCTGGCCCGATGGGCCATCGCCATCGAGGACCACTACTCCGCCCGAGCCGGGCGCCCGACGCCGATGGACATCGAGTGGGCCCGAGACGGCCGCACGGGAGAGCTGTTCGTGCTGCAGGCCCGTCCCGAAACCGTTCACTCTCGCGCCGCGCGGCCGGCCCTCCACTTCTTCCATCGCCGCGGCAAGGGGAATGTCCTTCTCAGGGGCCGGAGCGTCGGTACCCTGGTGGGGAGCGGACCGGTCAGAGTCGTGCGCTCCGTCGCCGACCTCCCGGCGTTCCAGGCGGGAGAGGTTCTGGTGGCTCCGATGACCGACCCGGACTGGGAGCCCGTCCTCCAGCGCGCCGCCGCGGTGGTGACGGACGAAGGAGGTCGGACGTGCCATGCCGCGATCGTCTCGCGCGAGCTCGGCATTCCGTGCGTCGTCGGAACCGGCAATGCCACGGACGTGCTGTCCACTGGCCGGATCGCGACGGTCTCGTGCGCGGAAGGCGACGACGGATTGATCTACGACGGCCGGGTCGAATTCGAGGAGGAAACCATCGATCCCGCCACCCTGCCGGCTCCGCGCGTGCCGCTGATGCTGAACCTCGCCGACCCCGACCGCGCGTTCCAGCTCTCACAGCTGCCCAGCGCCGGGGCAGGCCTGGTGCGGATCGAGTTCATCGTCTCGAACTGGATCGGCGTCCACCCCATGGCGCTGCTGCATCCCGACCGCATCGAGCCGGCGGAGGCGGCGCGCATCCGGGAGCGCACGGGCGGTACCGACGGACCGGCGTTCTTCGTCGAGCGCCTCGCCGGCGGTATCGCGCTGATCGCGGCAGCGTTCTACCCCAGGCCGGTGATCGTGCGCTTCAGCGACTTCAAGACCAACGAGTATGCGGGACTCCTGGGCGGCTCGTCCTTCGAGCCGGTCGAAGCCAATCCGATGATCGGCTTCAGGGGCGCGTCCCGCTACTACGACGAGCGCTACCGCGAGGCGTTCGGCCTGGAGTGCGCGGCGATCCGGAGGGTCCGTGACACGATGGGTCTCACCAACGTGAAGGTGATGATCCCCTTCTGCCGCACGCTCGACGAGGGGCGCCGGGTACTGGGCGAGATGCGACGGAACGGTCTTACGCGCGGCGAACGGGATCTCGAGGTCTGGGTGATGTGCGAGATCCCCAACAACGTGATCCTCGCGGAAGAGTTCGCCGAGTTGTTCGACGGCTTCTCGATCGGGTCCAACGATCTGACCCAGCTCGCCCTGGGGGTGGACCGCGACTCGACACTTCTCGCCCGGCTGTTCGACGAGCGCGACGAGGGCGTCAAGCGGCTCATCCGCATGGTCGTGGACGCGGCGCATCGCCGCGGGCGGAAGGTGGGCATCTGCGGCCAGGCGCCTTCGGACTTTCCCGACTTTGCCGAGTATCTCGCGGCCATCGGCATCGACTCGATGTCGCTCAACGCCGATTCGCTCGCGACGGTCGCGACCCGGATTCAGGTCCCGGCGGTCTCCCGGCCGCCGGTCTTCTCCACCACGAGCGTGTAGTCGGAGGCCAGCGCCGCGACGGCGCCCAGCGCCACGAACGCCGGGAGAAGCATGGCGCCGACCACTCCGACCGTCAGCGGGATCTCCATGATGGTGCGGCCGTCATCGTCCTTGAGGATGATGCGGCGGATATTGCCTTGGCGGATCAGCTCCTTCACCTTGGCCACGAGGCCCTCGCCGCTCACCCGGTGCTCCTCGGTGCGTATCGGCTCGTCGCTCATCGTACTCTCCGTGGTATCGGTAGGAATGGCCATTCCGGGCTCGTGATCGGATCGTTCCGGCGCTCACACCGGCAGGCGCATTCTCGCCTGCCGCTCGGCGTCCCCCCTGATGACCCTCAGGGTGACGCGGCGGATGAGAAGAATGCCGGGCGATAGGACGGTCCAGTAGCGGCGGAAACGCGCGCGTGACTGGGCATCGGTCGTGCGCACGCGGGTCTCCGTGCTGCACCGCGAGCGCCCCGGCCCGAGCGGCTCCGCGGCGAGCGTCCAGGCGATCTTCGCGTATCCCGGCTCGGCGAAGCCGGCGAACTCCGCGGGCGGCACGCTCCGGAACGTGACGTTGGCCTCCCACGGCCGGGTGACCGCGCCGAGCACGATCTCCCGGCCAGGCTCTTCCACGAGCACGCCCCACCCGAGCGCCAGCACTCTCTCCAGAAACGACCCCGCCTCTGTCTCGGGCGGCGGCGACGCGCGCATCAGCACTTCGCGGGCGGCAAAGATGGCGCGAATCAGCCGCGAGCGATCGAGGCTCACCCGCCGGGCCGCGGCCCAGGTGACATGTACCGGCGCGCGGACGTCGATCTCGTGCCGCTCGCCCACCTCGTACTCCGGCATGAAGCGGTCCAGCAGAGGATCGGGGTCGTCCTCGACCGGAGTCTTGCCATACCGGCTCCAGGTCCTCGCGAGGTACCCGACGCCGAACAGAGCCGCTGCCGCGCCGCCGGCGGCAAGCCATTTCGTGCGTTTCGAGGGTTGGTTCATGCCAGCCTCCTGATACGTCAGATACGGAGGCGCTCGAAGAACGGCCGCTTGAGCGCTTCGGCGGAGAGGAAATAGGCGAGCAGGATCAGCACGATGAACCCGAGGATCGGGACAGGCAGAAGGACAAAGGAGAAGTAGCCCCGCACCGTCGAGACGAAGGGCAGCGCGAAGACCAGCGCGCCCGCCGCGAGGGAGCTCCAAAGCAGCGCCGCGCCAGCCCGGCTCCGAAAGAACGGCCTCCGTGTGCGGATGGCGAACGTCACGAGGATCTCGGAGCAGGCCGACTCGACGAACCAGGCCGTCCGGAACGTCGGCGCGCTCGTGTGCCAGACGCGCAGGAGCCCGCCGATCAGGAGCAGATCGAAGACCGCGCTCAGGAGCCCGAACACCACCATGAAGCGGCCGATCCCCCCGATGTTCCACCGGCGTGGCCGCTCGAGCAGGCTGGGGTCGACCCGGTCGGTGGCGATGGTGATGAGGGGTACATCGCTCAGAAAGTTGTTCAGCAGGATCTGGGACGGCAACAGCGGGATGAACGGCAGGAAGAGCGACGAAAGCGCCACCGTGGACATGTTCCCGAAGTTGGCGCTGATGGTGTTCAGGATGTACTTCGTGATGTTCGCGAACGTTTTCCGCCCCTCGACGATGCCGCGGGCGATCGCACCGAGACTCTTCTCCAGGAGAATGACGTCGGCGGCCTCCTTGGCGATGTCGGTCCCGGAGTTCACCGAGATGCCCACGTCGGCGGCGTGCAGCGCGGGCGCGTCGTTCACGCCGTCGCCGAGAAACGCCGCCACGTGCCCGGCGCTCCGGATCGCCGCCACCAGCGCCGACTTCTGCTCGGGGGTGACGCGCGCGAAGACCCCGCACTCCAGCGCGGCGCGGCGGAAGTCCTCCTCGCCCAAGAGGGCCAGCTCCGCGCCGGTCATGACCCGCCCGCCGGGAACCTCGATCCCCGATTCGCCGCAGATCCGGCGGGTGACGACGGCGCTGTCGCCGCTCAGGATCTTGATGCCGACGCCGAGGCGTCCCATCTCCGCCAGGGTCGCGACGACGTCGGACTTGGGAGGATCGAGGAAGAGCAGGAACCCGCGAAGGCACAGCTCCGACTCGCTGCCGGCGCCGATCCGGTCGCCGGCGAACGGACGCGCCGCGATGCCGAGGACGCGAAGCCCTTCCTCCTCGTACCGCTCGATCGCCGACGTAAGCGCCCGCCGGCGCGGCGGGTCGAGGGACACCGGTCCATCCGTCCCCAGGACGGCGGTGCAACGATCGAGGACGGACTCTGCGGCGCCCTTCACCACCAGCGACGTCTCCTCTCCGGCTCGTACCAGAGCACTGGACAGGCGCCGGTGGAAGTCGAACGGAGCCCTGTCCAGCACCTCGAAGCCGTTCAACTCCGCGGTGACCTGCTCCAAGGCGGGTGCGGCCCACACCGCGCGGTCGGTGGGATTGCCGCCCTCGGATCGGGGCCGGCCCCGCTCGGAGACGGCGCTCACGGCGCCGTAGAGCAGGACCCGCCTGTCCTCGACCCCGTCCGGATTCACGAACCCGTGGAGCGCGAACTCGCCAACAGTGAGCGTCCCGGTCTTGTCGCAGCAGAGGATGTCCACGTTGCCGAGGTCTTCGACCGATACCAGGCGCTTCACCACGACCCGGTCGCGCGCCATGCGCAGCGCCCCGTTGGCGAGCGTGATGGTGATGATGGCCGGGAGCACCTCCGGCGTGATGCCTACGGCGAGCGCCACGGCGAAGAGGAACGAGTCGAACCATCCCTTCCCCAGCACCGCGTTGACCAGGAAGACGAACGCCGTGAGCGCGAGGATGACCCGGACGAGGAAGTCGCTGAATCGGCGAATGTTCCGCTCGAAGTCGCCCAACGGCGCAGGCTCTGCGAGCAGGCTGGCGCTCCGTCCGAGCAGGGTGGCCGCCCCCGTTTCCCGAACCACCCCGCTCCCGCTCCCGCCCACCACGGTCGAGCCGAGATAGACCTGCGACCCGGGCTCCTTGGCGACGGGAACCGACTCGCCGGTAAGCGAGGCCTCGTCGACCGAGAGTTCCTCGACGGACGCCAGCACCAGGTCCGCGGGGACGAGGTCGCCCAGCTCGATCAGGACGAGATCGCCGCGGACGATGTCGGCTGCGGGGACGATGGTGACCGCTCCGTTCCGGCGCACACGAGCCGTCGGTCTCACCAACCCCTGGATCGCCACGAGCGCCCGCTCGGCTCGGTACTCCTGCACGAAGGCCAGCACGGCGTTCAGCACCACGATCGCCAGAATGACCGTCGCCTCGATCTGCTCGCCCAGAAGATGGCTGACGGCCGCGACGACGATGAGCAGCAGGACGAGCGGGCTGGAGAACTGTGCCAGGAGGATGCGGCCGGCCGGCCGCGCGCCCCGACGAGCGACCGCGTTCGGCCCTTCGACGGCGAGCAGCCGGGCGGCCTCATCCGAAGTGAGCCCGCCGTCAGGGATCGCGGGACTGGAGCCACGCATGAAGGATGTATATCCCCGGAACGGTGAAGCGCGAGTGGCGGCCCGATGAAGGTGGTTTCATGATTCTCTTACGGGCCCTTCACGATCGGAAGGCTAGACTTGGCGGCACACGATCGGCTGGCACCGCTCTCCGTGAGGATCCCGTGTCACTCCATGCGCCCGTGAAAGTGCGATACGCTGAACGAGGCGCCCGGGGAGCGCTGGGACGTGCCCTGGGCCTGGAAGGATTCGTTATACTTGGCCATCCTCTGAGCACCAGGCACCGAACCGCACGCCGCGAGTCACCTCGCGGTCCGCATCCGACTCTTCCGATACTCGCACTCGAGGACTCCGGTATGCGCCGAAACCCGTCGGCACGGCCTTCCGCACGCATCGCCTTCGCCATTCTTCTTTCCCTCCTCGTCCACGCGGCTCCGGTCCTCGCCCAGGAAACCGGTACGGTCACCGGCACCGTCCGGCGTGCCACCGACGCCGAGGCGCTGAGCAGCGTCTCGGTGACCGTCCAGGCGACTGGGCAGAGCACCGTGACGGGCGCGGACGGCCGATACACCCTGCGCCGGGTCCCGGTCGGGAGCCAGACGATCGTCTTCCGCTGGCTCGGCTACAGGCCGGCTGCGATCCCGGTGACCGTGAGCGCCAACAGCACGGTGACGGCCGACGCGAATCTCGAGGCCGTGACCATCTCGCTCACGGAGATCGTGGTCCAGGGGGCGTCCCGGGCGCCCGACCGCATCGTAGAGGCCCCGGCCGCGATCTCGGTCGTGCCGCCGCAGACGCTCGCGAGCACGTCCATCACCGGCCAGGCGCCGGTGGCGCTCCAGGCCGTGCCCGGCGTGGACGTGGTGCAGAGCGGCGTCAACGATTTCAACGTCAACGCGCGCGGGTTCAACAGCTCGCTCACTCGCCGGGTGCTGGTGCTCCAGGACGGGCGCGACCTCGCCATCGCGTTCCTCGGCTCGCAGGAGTGGAACGGGCTCACGCAGCCGCTCGAGGATCTCGGCAAGGTCGAGATGGTACGGGGGCCCGGCTCGGCGCTGTACGGCGCGAACGCCTTCAGCGGCGTGGTCAACATCACCACGCCCACGGCGCGTGAGGTGATCGGCACCAAGCTCACCGTGGCGGGCGGCGAGCTCGAGACGTTCCGCGGCGATCTCCGGCACGCCGGGGTGTTCGGCGACGGCCGGTTCGGCTACCGGTTCAACGGCGGGTACAACCGGAGCGACACCTATTCCCGCTCCCGCACCCGGCTCGACGGCACCTCGCTCGCCCGCGAGTACGCGGAGGCCACCGACGAACCGGTCGGTCTCGCACGCGAGTTCGCGCCGCTCGCCGGACAGTCGCTGGACCCGGCGGGAGAGGCGACGGGCGACCGTGAAGCGCTCAAGAACGCGTACGGCGCGGGCCGGCTCGACTACTACGCCGACAACGGCACCGTCATCTCGGTGGACGGTGGCGCGTCGCAGGTGGAGAATGAGATCTTCGTCACCGGCATCGGCCGGGTCCAGGTGCCCCAGGCGATCAAGCCCTACGTCCGCGCCGCGGTGGCGGCGGAGCGGTTCAACGTGTTCGGCTACTGGAACAGCCGGACTTCACTCGAGCCGCAGGTGTCGCTCCAATCCGGGCTGCCGCTGGAGGAGCGGTCAGACATCTTCCACGTCGAGGGTCAGCAGAACTGGAACTTCCAGGCCGACCGCGGGCGCGTGGTGTATGGCGCGTCGTTCCGGAACACGCAGGTAAACACGTCCGGCACCCTCATGGATCCGCTCAACGACGACCGCAGCGACAACCTCTACTCCGGTTACGGCCAGGTGGAGTACAAGGTGACGCCGCAGGTCCGACTGGTCGGCGCCGTCCGGTTCGATGACGGCGACCTGATCGATGCGCAGGTCTCACCCAAGGGCGCGATCGTGTTCAGCCCGAACGACCGCCACTCTTTCCGGTTCTCGGTGAACCGTGCGTTCCAGACGCCCAACTACTC
>Ga0075288_1000021_pt1:0-10000 | contig 15536 bp, 17 predicted proteins | sample SF_Rice_20C_0N_4_FD_69763 | JGI IMG/M metagenome (GOLD analysis project Ga0075288, IMG submission 69763) | Rice paddy soil microbial communities from Twitchell Island, California, USA - SF_Rice_20C_0N_404 | ecosystem: Environmental > Terrestrial > Soil > Paddy field/soil | place: USA... | reverse complement strand
CCAGCCTATCTATGGCCATCTTACTCTCACTTATCCCGTGTTCCGAATCTGGTGGGACTCTACAAAATCACTCCCGCCCATACCGTAATAACCCAAACAGTATCTTCGGATACAACGGTGATCTCTCTCGTCTTGCCTTGCTCATCCTAACCCTTCACCCCCGCTACACTTTTTCTCTCCCTCTCTTATATCATAAATCTTTACTGCGGATTTCCGGTTGAGATATTACTTCGTCGCGGGTTCAGGGTAGAGCTTGCGCAAAAGCGCAGATAGTTCTTTTTGTTGAGCGCTATCGAGCCGCTCGAAAATCGCTGAGACGCTTTTTTCGAATAGAGGTAGCGTCGACTTGTAAAGCTTCGCGCCCTTGTCCGTCAGCACGACGTGGACGACGCGGCGGTCATGCTCGTCGCGCTTGCGCGATACTAGTTTTTTTTCTTCAAGACGATCGACGATACCAGTCAGATTACTGACCGTCACCATCATTTTCGCGCCGATTTCACCGAACGGCAATCCGCCCGCATAACCGATGGTGGCGAGCACATAGAATTGCGGCGGCGTGAGTCCAACCTTGTTTAAATCGTCTTCCAGTTTCTTGTGCGATTGCAGTCCGAACCTGAGAAAACGAACCCAAAGGCTGGTAGTGTACGCCGTGAAAAATGGGCGTTTGTAGATTCGCACGGCGCTCAATGTAGTCGCACAAGCGCTTAAAAGCAACTTCACAGGACAGGTAACATCGGCAAAAATGGGATTTGAATTCCGTTGCAAGCACGTCAGCATCGTGTTAGGGGCAACCTTAGACAGTCGCTCACGGAAGGGGAACTAGCGATGAAATTACACGTTCTTGGTTGCGGCGATGCCTTCGGCAATGGCGGCCGCAATCAAAGCGGTTACCTGGTTGAAGCCGGGGACATTCTGTTTCTCTTGGACTGTGGACCCACTACGCTGTTGGCCATGAAACGCGCCGGTTTCGACTCACGGCGTTTGGATGCGATTATTCTGAGCCACCTGCACGGGGATCATTTCGGGGGCATTCCCTTTTTATTTATCGAATATCTTTATCTGAAGCCTCGCGATAATCCGTTAACAATCGCCGGCCCGCCGGGTACCGAAGAGCGGGTACGCCAACTCTACCGAGTCATGTACGGCAGCGGCAAAACGGAGGTCGAAATCCCGCCGGTGAGCTTTGTTGTCTTACAGCCCGAGCGACCCCAACGTATCGCTGCTATCGACGTCTGGCCTTTTTGCGTGCCGCATCAAACCCACGACGTTTCGCTCGGATTGAAAGTCACTTACAGAGGCAAGCAGATTCTTTTTTCTGGCGATTCGGCATGGACGGACGCCTTTATCCAGCACGCCAATGGAGTGGACTTGTTTCTATGCGAGTGCTCGTTTTTCAATGAACAGCCTGGCATGCATGTGAATTATTGCGCCTTGGCAGCCAATTTAGCGCGCCTAAACTGCAAAAAACTTGTTCTCACTCACCTCGGCGAAGACATGCTCGCGCGCCGTCATGAACTATCAACGACAATGGCTGAGGATGGAATGGTGGTGGAGGTCTAGCTTGAGTCGATTGGGTGCTAGCTCTGATCGCTCCCGCCTTGGCGCTCGCGTCGCAACGGTACGATCAGAACTCGCTGCCCGCTCTTGGTTAATATATCTTGAGCGGTTTCTTGAGCGGTGAGAAGTTCCGAATAGGGGCCCACACGAACGCGATAGCCAGTCTCACCCTGCCCAAGCGAAGTTCGTTCGATAAAGGATTCAAAGCCTTTTTCGTTCATCTGCCGCGAAAAAAATTCAGCTCGGTTCCTTTCACGAAACGTCGCCAGCTGTAGAACGTAGCTGTCCGATAACTTTGTTTGTTTGTTGTCTTGTGACGAATCGATGGTCGGGGGCAAGCGGTCAAAGCGGGGGCCGACCTGCTGTTCGACCGGAGCAGCTTTACCAGGGGGAGGAGACTCCTTCAGATCATCATAGTGATCGAAGCCATACTCCAAGAGCCGCTTGGTGTCGCCCCACTGATCGCGCGCACCTAGAATGGCGATGATCAGAGTCGCGCCATTGCGCTGCACAGCACCGACAAAGCACTTCTGCGCCGCAAAGGTATAACCGGTTTTACCACCAATCGCCCCATCATAACCCCAGAGCAAGCGATTGTGATTGCGCATTGCGATGCGCCGCGGCACAACCTTCTTCTTCACCAAGGCAGTGGTATTGACTGAACTAAACTTGGTCTGAACAATCTCGCGAAAGGTTGGGTTCTTCATCGCGTACCGAAAAATAATGGCAAGGTCTCGAGCAGTGGAATAATGATCCGGAGCCGTCAAACCGTGGGGATTGGAAAAATGGGTATTGGTGGCACCGATCTCGTGCGCTTTTTTTGTCATTAGCTCGCTGAAGCGCGCGACCGAGCCTGCAATGCCTTCGGCCAGTACCACGCTCGCGTCGTTCGCCGACGCCAGCATAATGCCGTAAAGCAACTCCTCGATTCTAACCGACTGCCCCGGTCGCAAATAAAGCTTCGATGCCGGGACCCTGGTCGCTTCTTTGGAAACTATTAGTTTTTGGCCGAGACTCTTTCCGCTTTCGAGCGTTAAAATGGCAGTGGCAACTTTTGTGGTGCTCGCTGGCGGCAACCGCAAATCAGCTTCCTTTTGATAAAGAATTTTGCCCGTCGCCGCGTCCATAAGAACGGCGGCGCGCGCGGTCAAATCCTCGTCAGGAGCGAAGGCCGATGTCGAACTAATAGGTGTGACAACAAACACGATCGCTAGCATAAAACTAGCCGAAAGCAAATTCCGAAAGCTCAGTGTTGCGCCCTCCTGCCAGTCGGAGTAAAAATTGCCATTATTCAAATCATCCTGATAATTAAAACTCGATTCTATCCCGTTTCTTTTAGCTTGAAAAGGAGAAAGTGGCAACCGGCTGCGATGTGCGACAGTAGAAGAGAGTGCTACCAAAAACTCCAGGATTTACTTCTTTATCGGCGTTACGCCGTGATGGCTAAGCTCGCGATCAGCGCCCTCAGCCGCTCGCGCCTGCTCGCCCATGGCTTCTCTGCGAATCTTGTCCTGACAGGCCTCGCAAATTCCGCCCGTTAAAACTGGCGTCGGCTTAGCGCGCACCATGCACTTTTCCTCTGTTTAAGACATCCGAACAACCTCGCCTATGGTGTCAATTAAGGATCTTGATCTGTTTGGGATGCTCAAGAACAACTTCTAGCCCATATTGCGGATGATCTTTGATGAAGCCAATGATTTCCACATCACGGTTCTCAAACTGCTTGAGCGGCTGTTTGTTTTTTTCGAATAGCTCGGACGCTGAGTTGAAAATCACAGCGGTCAAGGCTTCGCGCGATGGGCCAAAATTAATGAAATAAGTATTACTTTTAGCAGAATGACCGACGCGGAAAACGCGCCCGCGGATGCGTGCTTGCTGTCCGATCATGGAGCGAATTTTCTCCACATCGCGAGCGACGATGGGTGCAAGCTCGATATTGGCGTCCGTTGCAGTGGCCGAGAGTGGCACATAATTCACGCGAAAACTTGGCGACTCAGCATACGGCATCCCTTGGTCTTGGCGTATTGTTACCGGCCAGGTTGAAATCGCAGTCTCTGGCGTCCACCGCTGGTAGAGTATGTGGCTCAGAAAGCCGCCGCCAAAGGCGAGCAAGAGAGCGGGAAAAACGCCGGGGTTACATCGCATTACGGTTTTCGCTCCCAGAGGCGCAAGAAAGATTTACGATATTCTTCGGCCAACGGACTCGCATCGCGAAACATTAAAAGATTCTCATCATTGAGGTTCTCGGCTGACCGGGTCCAATTGTAAGAACCGGTAAAGACGGTGCGGCGATCGATGACCGCGAATTTTTGGTGCATCAGGCCGGGATCTTTATCGCCGGCTTTGGCTGCGGCTCCAGAGAGACGCCGCACGGGGATTTTTTGCTCCTCAAGGAACTTGCCCTTGGAGTTCTCGTTGGTCCGGTCGAATTCCCTATCGACAACAACTTGAACCGCCACACCGCGCCTTTTGGCTTGGACCAGCGCCATCGCCAAATCATCGCTCGTAAACGCATACACCGCCACCAATAACTCCCGCTTGGCCGATTCAATTTCGCGGAGAATATGAGCTGAACACTTACCTTGTGGACTGAAGCATGGTTGAACGACCATCTCTGCGGCAGCCGAAAATTGGAGCGAAAAGATGGTTAGACAACAAAAACCTGCCGTGATTAATCCACGTTTCATGCTACCAAGCTTTCCCGCCGACTGCGACGCTTTGGCGAGCCGAGGCACAGTTCCAAGAACAGCTTCTCTAAGAGAATGCGCGGCTGGCTAGTGCTCGATTTAAGGCGAAAATCGGTTTCGAATAGGCGCTGCATGAAACGACTCAATTCGGCGAGCGAAAAGCGCTCCGCTCGCTGGAAACACATATAATCTCCATATGGATTACGCCCGCCCAGTGGTGAGCCATCCTGCTTTAATACAATTTGCTGAAATTGGGGGTAGGTCATGCCGCGGCGCCAAAGTTTTGCCAACTCGCCGGCCAAGAGTTGTCGGGCAGAGAGCAACCGGCGCGCTTCGCTTGCCAAAGTCCCCAGGATTTTTAGCGGATGCTCTCCCTGTGCGATTAAGCGCGCCAACTGAGTGAGCGCTGCCACTGCGTCGCGCTCACCTAAAGCACGCGTAAGGTCGAATATCCAGCCTTCGCCCTGATCGGCAACAATCATATCTATATCTTCTGCTCGTATCGTCGTTCTATCGCCGACGAACAGAATCAATTTATCGAGCTCCTGCTGAAGGCTTCGCAGTTCGTCGCTGGCTCGGGTTAGGATCATCTCCCTTGCCTGCGGATGCAAATTCTTACCGGCTTGGCGCAGGCGCTGGCCGACAAACTCCAACAAATTCTCGCGGGAGATCTTGCCGCTCCGATCCCGCTCTAACGCTAAGTGCAGCACCGCCCCGAGCTCGTCGAGGCGTTTGAATAATCGGGTCCGACGATCGGCTTGCACTGCCGTCATTAAAAGAAAACTCCATTCGGGCAGCCCGTCATCCAACAAAGCACTCAACCTATTTCCTTCGGCACCTTTGCGCTTGGTCAGATTCATCTCGCGGCGTTTGCAATAAGCCAACAGCGCTTGGGCATTTTCCTGATCTTCACGATCCTCAACCCCAAAAAGATTAAAGAACGGGGTTGCCGCCGCACTATCGAGTTCATCCCACTGTTCTTGCGACCAACCCTCAACGACTAACAAGTCGAGTAATAATTTTGCGGCATCCTCTTTCTTGTCATTGCGCCAGAGATCCAGAACTCTTTCACCGAGCTCACCGCCTTGCTCGGGCGCATAAAAAAACGGCGCGCTATCAATCCAGAGGAGTTTTTTCCCGGGAAAAAAGGGAGGAGTCTTCAAGGAACTTTCAATTTGGTCCCAGGTGGCCGAGCGACCATCCAGCCGCTCAAAATTGAATCCGCGCTTTTCCACGGGCACCAAATTTTCTAGAATAGCTTTGCAGGTCTCGGCAACTTGGAGATCATCGCCGAAAAGGAGCAGGAGTTGTGGCCCTGTTCCGGCGGTTAAATCTGCCAGAACGGTTTTTGCATCACGTTTCATAATTATTGCGCTTTACGCTAAATCTTCGTGCCGCGTCGTCACTGGACCTTCGAGCAGCCAATCTCGCTTACCCGAATGTCAGTGCTTCGGCACCCACATCTGGTTTTTTTCATTCCAAGCATAATCCGACCGCCATACCTTGAGGCCGATGGTGTATTTGCCACCTGACTTCGTCACGAATATTCTTTCATTAGAATGCGGAACCTCGGTGCGCGCGATGATCATGACCTTTTTTGAAATACCCTTGTTTATAAGAATACGATCGCCCTCTCGCATGGTCACGCGATTGTCTCGTCTTCGCCGTTGGCTCATGCCGCAAAAATATCACCGCACAACTCTACTGGCAAATAATTTGGTCAGCTGGATGTGACTAGGTGTTCCAGCCTTCAGATGGGGCGGCGAAATGCCCCCGCAGCTTGACAATTTTCCATACCTCCGATAGCTCTCGCTGACACGCGAACCGAATATCATGAGCTGGTGACGTTCACGCGGGCTGCGTTCCACCGCGTTGCCTTAATCGCGACGACGATTGGCGGCCAGTGCCGCTGAAGGACCGGTAACACCCGGATTAAACATCACAACGTTGTCAAACTTAAAAGGCAGCTCGACCGATGACAAGCAGCGCACACTCGGCGCCAAGTTTCGAGATGGCCCTGAGGTGACATCGCTCCGGCGAGCGTCAATGACGAACAAAGCGCCACGATTTCCTCGCAATGCTTGTAAACTTTTCGGAATTGGTGTTTAAACGTCTAACTTTTTCCTCCTGGAGGCAGCGATGCGACTAGTCACCTTCACACGCAAGAACGAGCAGCGGCTAGGAATGATGGGGCCGCAGGACCAAATTATCGATCTGGCAGAGGTTAACCGCCGCTATCTGAAAGGCGGCAACCCGTCTTTTTTGAAGAGCATGCAGGTATTTATCGAATCTGGGAGCAAGGCGCTGCAAGTCGCCCGCAAAGCGGAAAAATATGTCGCTGGGAAAACCGCTGACGAACAGAAGAAGCTTTTGGGCGTCGGAGCGCTGGTAAAACCCAGCCAGGCGAAAATTATTTCACCGATCCCGCAACCGAAAAAGAATTGCGTAATGCTGGGAATTAATTATCGGGAGCATGTCGAAGAAGGGGCGCGCGCGCGTGAATTGGAAATCAAGTACCCAGAATGGCCCGTCTTTTTCACCAAACCTTCTACTTCGGTGATAGGTCCCCTTGGCAAAGTCGTAAATCATCAATGCACGACCAAGCTCGATTGGGAAGTCGAGTTAGCCGTGGTCATTGGCCGGAAGGGCCGCGACATTTCTAAAGCTAAGGCATATGATTACGTATTCGGCTACACGGTGTGCCTTGACATGACCGCGCGCGAATTGCAGCGCCAACATGGACAATGGTTTAAAGGCAAATCCTTGGACACGTTCTGCCCCCTCGGTCCATGGATCGTGCACAAGAGCGCGCTCCCGGACCCGCAGCAGGTCCGCCTGATCTGCCGAGTGAATGGTGAGGTTATGCAGGACGGCAATACACGCGATATGATCTTTGACATCCCGACCGTTATCGAAAGTCTATCCGCTGGCTTGACGCTGGAGCCTGGGGACATTATCAGCACGGGCACGCCATCCGGTGTGGGGTTTGCGCGCGTACCGCCGGTATTTCTTAAACCAGGCGATAAAGTCGAAGGTGAAATCGAGGGCATCGGCACGCTGGAAGTGGAAATCGTTGCTCCTTAGGCGCGGAGTGTCCATTACCGTGCATGCAGCAATAGCTCGGCACGATCGCGTGGCAGTTAGCCTGTAAACGATTCTTCTACGCGATCCGCGAGCGATCCCGCAGCAAGGATCGGCCCGCCTTTAATGGTCCGCAATTTGACAAAAAAGCGCTGCAACACCTTGGTTTATTTGACTTGATGTCGTTGCTTTGTTAATTTTTTCTGTCGATGCTAGGGGTGTCTGCCCAATGCGGACTGAGAGCCTGTGCAGTCGCAGGTAACCCTTCGAACCTGATCCGGGTTGCGCCGGCGTAGGGAAGCGTGAGAGTCAAAGTCTCGTCGGCGGATAGTCGGCGCGGCTCAATTCAAACCGTATTCCCTGGTCACTGTTGAGTGGCCCACGTGGGTACGGTTTTTTATTTTTGTGAAAGTCCAAATAAACGGTGAAGACAAAGAAATTGCCGACGGACTGAGTGTTGCCGGCTTACTCAAGCAACTTCAGATACGCCCCGGTCGTGTCGTCGTAGAGCGAAATCGCGAGATTGTGGCGCGCGACACCTACGATGCTATCTTTTTGGCTGAAGGCGATGCATTGGAAATTGTTCATTTTGTAGGCGGAGGCTAACGATGGAAGACTTTCTACAGATAGCGGGAACCAATTATCGCTCCCGTCTGATCGTTGGAACCGGAAAATATAAAGACTTCGAAGAAACGAAACGAGCGATCGAAATATCGGGCGCCGAAATCGTAACCGTCGCCGTTCGCCGGGTCAACATCACCGATCCAAATAAGGAGAACCTCCTCGATTATCTCAACCCGAAGAAATTTACGATCCTTCCCAATACGGCGGGCTGCTACAACGCGAATGACGCCGTTCGTACGTGTCATCTGGCGCGTGAAGCGGGCATCGGAAAATTGGTGAAGCTCGAAGTCATCGGTGACGACAGGACACTGTTTCCGGATATTCCCGCGACTCTTGAGGCAGCCAAAGTCCTCGTAAAGGAAGGTTTTACGGTTCTACCGTATATCAGCGATGACCCGATCACCGCGCAAAAACTCGAAGACATAGGCTGCGCCGCCGTAATGCCCCTGGCAGCGCCGATCGGTTCCGGTCTCGGCATTCGTAATCCTTATAATCTTCGAATAATCCTTGAACATGCTAAAGTGCCAGTGATCGTGGATGCGGGTGTTGGCACGGCATCGGATGCAGCCATGGCGCTAGAGATGGGCTGTCACGGCGTACTCATGAATACAGCTATCGCCAACGCCAAAAATCCAATTCTGATGGCCGAAGCTATGCGTCTAGGTGTCGAGGCCGGACGTAAGGCTTATCTCGCCGGAAGAATTCCCAAGAAGCTTTATGCTACAGCTTCGAGTCCCCTTGATGGAATGTTGAGCTAACGTCAGCAAGTGCCGACTCCGTCTTTTAACCTTTACCTCGTAAGCGACAGAACTCTGACCGGCGGGCGAGATCTGCTCTGGGTATTAGAGCGAGCCCTGGAAGGCGGCGTCAATGCGGTTCAGCTCAGAGAAAAAGACCTTAGCGGCAGGGATCTTTTTGAGCTTGCCAAGAAAACGCGCACGCTCTGTGAGCGCTACGGCGCACCGCTCTTCATCAATGACCGAGTCGATGTTGCACTAGCAGTTGATGCTGCCGGCGTGCAGTTGGGCAAAGCTTCATTGCCGATCGAGGTAGCGCGAACGCTTCTTGGACCTGACAAACTCATTGGGGCGTCTATACATTCACCAGAGGAAGCGACGGACGCTAAAAGCGCCGGAGCCGATTTCCTCGTCTTCGGTCCAGTTTACTTCACGCCATCTAAAGCGAGCTTTGGCGGCCCGCGAGGGGTATCGGCTTTGCGAAAAATAGTGGAAGTCGGCTTGCTGCCCGTCTATGCTATCGGAGGAATCAGTACCAAGAACACGGCAGAAGTGCGAGAGACTGGCGCTAACGGCATTGCATTGATTTCCAGCATCATTGCAAATGAGAATCCGAAAGACGCTGCTGCAGCAATGGCGAAATTATTGAGGAGCTGACGGCTTGCTAGAAAGCGCACAAGAAGTCTTTGCTTATCTCCAAGGCAGCGTCATCGTATCATTGGGCTTGGCTTTTGTCGCTGGCTTTGCCGCCACCAAAACTGTAGCGCACGAGCGGCGATTTGGCGTGTTGTTTTTTCTGGTAGTTGGCTTACTCGGTTTATTCCTGGGCGAGTTCATGTTAGTTTATTCGCGTATTGTTGAGTACTTGGAAAACATAGCCGCGCTTAGGATTGTCGTTGATTTAGTTGTCGCATATCTGGGTTCGTTTTTTGTCACCGCGATCATTCACTTCGTAAAACCCAACTAAGCCACCCTAGCTCAGTCGGTAGAGCAACTGATTCGTAATCAGTAGGTCGGCGGTTCGAATCCGCCGGGTGGCTCCATTTCTGCCCGATCCTGCCGGTAAGCCAGAAATTTGTCACCCCAAATGGCGAGAGTTCATTAAGAATATTGGCAGGAGCGCGAATTGCTCTCGTTCGAGTTTCTCAAATAGTCACGGTGGTGCATAAGGCCAGTGTTTTTTTAAACGTTGGATCGGTGAGACGCCGTGCAGATTCATCGCCAGGGGTAGGGCAGCAAGGGTTTGGCCCTTTTCAGACTATGGCCTAGTTGTAGTAGTGCCCTTGGCCGACCGTGCTATCGGCAACCTCCAGC
>Ga0075288_1000020_pt1 | contig 16257 bp, 12 predicted proteins | sample SF_Rice_20C_0N_4_FD_69763 | JGI IMG/M metagenome (GOLD analysis project Ga0075288, IMG submission 69763) | Rice paddy soil microbial communities from Twitchell Island, California, USA - SF_Rice_20C_0N_404 | ecosystem: Environmental > Terrestrial > Soil > Paddy field/soil | place: USA: Twitchell... | reverse complement strand
GAGGAGCATGCAGGTAACTCGCCACCGCCACGAAAGACGCCAGTATCGCCGCGGCCCCCGCGCAAACCCAACGCGCCACCGGGCGGCGATCAGACCCGATCGCCTGTGCCATCTCGTCCCACGAGCAGAAAGAAGATGAACCGGCCGAACAGCGGACTCTCAGCCGGTTCATCAACAGACAACATTGGCAAGTCTCAGCCTTAGGGTGTGAACCCGCCCAGCGCAGGCCCGGAGACGAAGCGGGCGGCGACGACCCCCACGATGATGGACAACACGACGCCCACAACGATGACGACCACCGTGTAACCCAGCGCCTTTTCCTTGGGGGACTTCATCAGGACCGGAAGCCCCAGATACAGGAGATACAGGCTGTACAGACCGAGGATGCCGAGGAAACGGAGCCCGGGAATCAGGGCGAAAATGCCCGCGATCCAGGCGGGCGTGTAGGAGTACGCCGCCACCTTGAGCGCCTGGATCGAGTTCTTCGTGCCGCCGAACGTGGGCGCCAGATTGTCGATGATGAGGGCCACCACGTACACCACCACCAGCGTCAGCACGTACTGCACCACCGCGCTGGTGACCGCCGAGCCGATGGGGGTTCGATATGTCCCCACGAATGGCATGTGAATCCCGAACACCGAATATCCGATGGCCTGGCAGATCGGGGGAATGGCGGCCAGCGGAAGGATGTACCCGGTGTAAAGGCTGCCAACCGTGGCGGTCTCGGTATCGATGACTTCCCACTCCTGGCGGGGACTCAGCAGGATTTTCTTCACGCGGTCGACAAGTCCCATCGCGCTCTCCTTGAACGAGGACACACGGCTGCAGGCGGGAGAGGATAAGGTGCGGCGCGAAACGCCAGTCGTAAAGAGGCCGGGAGCTACGGGCTATGGGCTACGGGCGCCACGGAAACCGCAGCTCCAGCCCCGGCGTAGGACAGGCTGATGACCCACCCCCACGACATCCCGGAGAACCCGTGACTCGACGCGCGCTCCTGCCCGGCCTCGTCTTCTGCCTGGCCGCCTGCGGGCACCAGTCGTCCACCGCCGGCGCCGTCCCCGTTTCCACCTCCGCCGAGATCACCGCCGCCGACCTCGAGACCCGCCTCCGTATCTTCGCCGATGACTCGATGCAGGGCCGCCGCTCGGGCACCGAAGGCAACAGGAAGGGCACGGACTACATCGCCGCGGAGGCCCAGCGCATCGGTCTCTCACCCGCCGGGGAGCGCGGCGGGTGGTTCCAGACGGTGCCCATGGTCAACCGGGACATCGCGAAGGAGACGACACTCGAGGTGGACGACACCTCGTATTCACCGTGGTCCGACTTCATCCCGCGCGATCAGGGCGTCGGCGCGCGGGCGGTGGACGGCGCGCAGGTGGTGTTCGGCGGCGTGGTGGGTGACAGCACCGAGCTGCTCTCGCACGACGAGGCCGCGGGCAAGCTGGTGGTGGTGGCCGTGGGACCGGATTCCACCGGGCAGCCCTCGGGCACGGTGAACCGCGCGGCCACGACGGCGTTGTTCCCCACGGCCGCCGGCATCGCCGTGGCCACGCTCGACGCGATCAGCCCCGCCGACCAGGCCGGACTCCGGCAGGGCAGCGCCAGGCTCGCCCTCCCCGATTCGCAGCCGGCGACGCCGGCCTTCATGTACGTCTCGTCACGCCTGGCCAGGGCACTCATGGGCGGCGAGACGCTGGCCGAGGCCAGGGTCGGCGACCCGGGCCGGACGGTGCACGGGATCGTGCGGTTTTCGGAATCGCCGCCGCCATTCCCCGCCAGGAACGTGGTGGCGGTGCTCCCCGGCGGCGACCCGACCCTCCGGGGCGAGTACGTCGCCATCGGCGCCCATAACGACCACGAGGGCATCGCGCCGGTGGCGGTGGATCACGATTCGCTCCGCGCCTTCAACGCGGTGATGCGGCCCAGAGGCGCCAACGATCCCTCGGGCGTCACGCCGACGGCGGAACAGCAGCGGCGGATCACCGCCATGCTCGATTCGCTCGGGAAGATCCACCGCCCGCGTCGGGACTCGATCCTGAACGGCGCCGACGACGACGGCAGCGGCACCGTCTCGGTGCTCGAGATCGCCGAGAAGCTGGCCCGGGGACCGGATCGCCCGAAGCGCTCGATCCTCTTCGTCTGGCATACCGGCGAGGAGCTGGGCCTGCTCGGCTCCGACTGGTTCACCCGGCACCCCACCGTGCCGCGCGACTCGATCGTGGCCCAGCTCAACATCGACATGGTGGGCCGCGGCGACGCGGCCGACATCGCGGGTGGCGGACCCGGGTACCTCCAGATGATCGGATCCCGGCGTCTCTCCACCGAGCTGGGGGATATCGTGGAGGAGACGAACGAGAAGGGAAAGTTCGGGTTCGACTTCGACTATTCCTACGACGCCGTCGGCCACCCCGACAACTACTACTGCCGGAGCGACCACTACATGTACGCCCGGTTCGGGATCCCCATCGCGTTCTTCAGCACCGGCGCGCACCGCGACTATCACCAGGTGACCGACGAGCCGCAGTACATCGACTACGCGAAGATGGCACGCGTGGCGAGCCTGGTTGAAGCGACGGCGCTGGCGGTGGCCGACCTCGATCATCGTGTGGTGGTGAATGGACCGAAGCCGAATCCGTGGGCGGTCTGCAAGCAATAGCCGCAGTCGCTTCGTTCTTCAGTTCGCGGTCGCTTCATTCGTCGCAGCGAATCGTGCCCGGACACGCCACAAAAGAACGCAGTGGCGCGCCCGGACACGATTCGCTGCTCCGACTCAAGTCCGCGATCGTATATAGCGTAAGCTATTGATTTGCAATTGCTTACGCTTCCCTTGACAGGACCCAACCCCTCCTCCTTATTCCCGCCATGTCAGCCAACCCGGCCCGGGCTCTGCCCGCAGTAACCCCCGTTTCCGAGCCCGCCGCGGAGGCTTTCCCGGCCCATCTTCCCACCCCTCAGGGGGTTATCCCGGCCCCCCCGAAGGCCGCCGTTCGCCCCTTGGTCCACCGGCTTCACTCGGATATTCGGGTAGACGAATATGCCTGGCTCCGCGACCGGGACGACCCCGCCGTGGTGGCCTATCTGGAAGAGGAGAACCGGTACACCGAGGCGGTCATGCGTCCCACCGAGGAGCTGCAGCAGCAGCTCTTCCATGAAATGCGAGCCCGGATCAAGGAGACCGATCTCTCGGTGCCGGAGCGGCTGGACGGGTGGCTCTACTACACGCGAACCGTCGAGGGCGCGCAGTACCCGATCTATTGCCGCCGCCGGACCGAGGAGGGCTCTCCCGAGGAGGTCATTCTCGACCTCAATCCGCTCGCCGAGGGCCTGAGCTACTTCCGCCTGGGCGCGCTCGAGGTGAGTCCCGATCATCGCTTGCTGGCCTGGTCGGCCGACACCAGCGGCGCCGAGGCGTTCACGCTCCGAATCAAGGACCTGACCACCGGCCAGGACCTGGGCGAGCGAATCGACAACGTCTCCCCGGCTGCCGCGTGGGCCAACGACAACGCCACGCTGTTCTACGTCGTGCTCGACGCCGCGCGTCGGCCTTGCCGGCTCTGCCGCCACCGGCTCGGCCATGACCAGTCGCTGGACGAGCTGGTGTACTTCGAGCCCGACGAGGCCTTCTTCCTCGACCTGGGCCGCACCCGGAGCCGGTCGTACCTGTTCCTGGAGTTGTCGAGCCACAGCACGTCCGAGGTCCGGTTCTGCAGCGCCGACAGTCCCGGCGACGACTTCCGGGTCATGGTGCCCCGGCGGGCCGGCATCGAGTACCACGTCAGTCACCACGGCCACCGGTTCTTCATCGCCACCAACGAGGGCGCGCCCAACTTCCGGCTGGTTTCGGCGCCGGTGACCGATCCGTCTTCGTGGACGCCGGTGCTTCCGTACCGCCCGGCGGTCAAGGTGGACGAGACCGATGCCTTCCGCGATCACCTGGTCGTGTGGGAGCGGGAAGCCGGCCTGCGACAGATCCGCGTCATCGACCTCGCCACCGGCGACGATCACCTGATTCCCTTCCCCGAGCCGGTCTACAGCATCCGGCAGCACGACAATCCCGAGTTCGACACCACGGTGCTGCGCTTCACCTATACGTCCATGGTGACGCCGAGCTCGGTGGTGGAATACGACATGCGGGCGAGGACCTGGACGGTACGGAAGCAGACCGAGGTCCTCGGCGGCTACGATCCGGCGCTCTACCGGAGCGAGCGGCTCTTCGCGACGGCGTCCGACGGCACGCGCGTGCCGGTGTCGCTGGTCTACCGCCGGCCGCTCGAGCCGGGCGTGCCCCGACCGCTGTGGCTCACCGGGTACGGGGCGTACGGAATCAGCTACGACCCGTCGTTCTCCTCCAACAGCCTCACCCTGCTCGATCGCGGGTTCATCGTGGCCATCGCCCACGTCCGCGGCGGCGAGGAGATGGGTCGCGCGTGGTACGAGGGCGGGAAGCTCCTGGCCAAACGGAACACTTTCACCGATTTCATCGCGGTCGCCGAACATCTGATGGCGGAGGGGTACACCGCGCCCGACCGGCTGGCGATCAACGGCGGGAGCGCGGGCGGGCTCCTCATGGGCGCGGTGACCAACATGCGGCCCGATCTCTTCGCGGCGGTGGTGGCGGAAGTGCCGTTCGTGGACGTGGTGAATACGATGCTCGACGCGTCGCTGCCGCTCACGGTCATCGAGTACGACGAGTGGGGCAACCCCAACGAACCCGAGGCGTATGCCTGCATCCGGTCGTACTCACCGTACGACAACGTGAAGGCCCGGGACTACCCCAACATGCTGGTGACGGCGGGGCTGCACGATCCGCGAGTGGCCTACTGGGAGCCGGCCAAGTGGGTGGCCCGGCTCCGGGCCCGCAAGACCAACGGCAACCGACTGCTGCTCCGAACCAACATGGCGGCGGGCCACGGCGGCGCGTCGGGCCGGTGGGACTTCCTGCGGGAGGTGGCGTTCCGGTATGCGTTCGTGCTGGAGGTGCTGGGAGTCACGAGTCGCGAGTCGCGGGCGGTTCCGGCTAGTGGCGATCAGTAAATCGAACGCAGTCGGACGCCCTCGCCCCGAGTTTATTCCGCGACAGACATTGGGATGAACGTTACGAAACAGAGCCGGGCAGAAACCGTCCGACTGCGTTCTCTTGTCGGATGGTTTCTGACCGGCTCTGTTGAGTACACGAGAGTCGCCCGGCTCCGTCGAGTACGAGAAAATCCCGAACGCCTACTTCTTGTGAAACCCCGCCGCGACCCGCTCCGTCAGCGCGGCGGTGGCCGACACGCCCGCCCGCAGAGCCGCCGCCGCCGGGGGGCGTAGCAGTCCCTCCTTCCGCGGCGGCACGCTCACGAGCGACCGCACGATCTCCGCGGTGAGTCGGCCCGTATTTTCCCAGTCGAACTGCGGCCCCCGCACCAGCCCCTTGGTGATCAGCTCGGCCCGAAGCCCGGCATCGTCGAGCACCTGGCTCAGCCCCACGGCGATCGCCTCGGGATCGGCCGGATCCACCAGCACCGCCGCGCCACCAGCCACCTCGGGGGCGGCGTGCCGCCCGCTCGACGTGACCACCGGACACCCGCACGCCATCGCCTCGACGATCGGGATGCCGAAGCCCTCGTACCACGAGGGCAGCGCCAGGCATTCGGCCGCGGAGTAGAGCGCGGCCAGATCTTCGTCGGGCACGTAGCCCACGTACTTGACCCGGTCCTCGAGCCTGAGCTCGCGGATGGGCGCCAGCTCCTTCTCGAAGCTCCAGCGCTTGAACCCCGCCAGCACGAGGTCCACGTCGTGCGTCGCCGCGAGCCGGGCGAAGGCGCGCAGGAGATTCCCGATGTTCTTGAGCGGCGTGATGCCGCCGAGGAAGAGGATGTAGCGCCGGCTAAGGCCGAGTTTGTCCCGAAGCGCGGTCTTGGCGGCCTCGGGGGCCGGGCGAAGATAGCGGTCCACCCCGTGCGGCACGACGAACACCCGCTCCGGATCGGCGCCCATCATGATGCAGTCTTCCTTGCCGATCTGCGTATGCGTGATGAGCGCGGTGGCGCTCCGGCAGAAGGCGGGCACGCTGAGCGAGTTGTAGATCCGGTTGTACCAGGGGAATACCCGGGCCATGGCGAGCTGCTCGCGGCCGGGAATGACGATCAGCGTCGGAACCCGGCTCAGCAGGGGCACCGAGAACTTCGGGTTGAAGAGGAGCGACAGCCCCTCGCGCTCGGCATATCGTGGCGCGGTCACCTGGTCCCACCGGAGACGGGCGGAATCGGGCAGAACGACGTGGGTGCCGGGGAGGTCCGCGAGCACCTCGCGCTGCGAGTCGTCACTGTACAGCAGGTGATACTCGATGTCGTGCGGATGGGTGAGCAGGTAATGCATCACCCGCCGGGTGAACACCGTGACCCCGCCCGGCGCGGCGACGTGCCGGAGCATCACTCCGACTTTCGGCTTGCCCGGCCCGGTGGAAGTCACGGGGTCACCGGCGCGGTGGCCTTCCAGAGCGCCTCCAGCCGGTTCTCCGAGCCGGTGAACAGGTTTACCGGCGGCCTGCGATAGGACAGGATCTGCTGGTAGATGGCTGCCTGGTCATAGGTGTTGAGACCCAGCCCGGCAAGGTATTGCAGCCGGAGATTCCGGTCGCGGTTGATCTCGGCGCCGGCGAGCCAGGGCTCGAGCGTCGCGCCGCTGCCGGCGTAGGTCGAGAGAAGGTCCACCGCCGACTCGAACCCGATCTCGCGAAGCGAGCGCGCCACCTCCGCGAACTCGGGCCGGGCCAGACGCGCCGCGATGCTGTCCACGTCCAGCCGCGCCGTGTCGTCGCGCGCCAGCAGCACCATGTCGTAGCCACGTCCGCGCTGGGTATTGCCGAAGACGACGCCGTTGGGAAACACCTCGAGAAAGGTCGCGATGGCGCTCTTCACCGCGGGCAGCGTGCTCTGGTACAGCTCCACCCAGACGGTAACCACCCCGCCCGGCTTGAGGTGCCGCTTCGCCTCCTCGAAGAACTCCCGCGTGTACAAGTTCGCCGCGCCCTTGACCCATGCGTCGAACGGATCGGACGTGATCGCGTCGAACTTCCGACCGCTGGTGAGCAGGAAGTGGCGTCCGTCGTCGATCCGCATCCTGACCTTCGGGCTGGACACGACGCCGAAGTTGTAGGCGCCGAAGTACCGGGAGACGACCTCGGGCACGAGCGGCTCGATTTCGGCGATGGTGATCTCTCGCACGCGCGGGTCGATGCTCACCGCGCCGGCCGTCACGCCCGACCCGCACCCGATCACCAGCACGCTCTCGGGATCGGCCGAGGCGAGCGTCGTGAGGTGGCCGAGCATGCGCTGGAGACGCATGTCCTGGGGGCCACTCGACGCCTGGATCTTGCCAGCGTTGTGATAGTTGAGCGACCCGTCCCGGTCCCGCGACACCGCCACCGACGAATGAACGCCCTCGCCCACGTACAGCGGCCGGCCGAAGTTGCCGAACCGCGTCGCCATCGCGCGGCCGTACATCACGAGCAGCGCCGGCGTCACCGGCACGAGCGATATCAGGAGGATCGCGACATCGGCGGCGGCGAAGACCCGGACGCCTCTCCAGATCATGGGGGAGCGGCGCGACGACACGGGCTCCGATACCAGAAGCAGAATACTGCTCAGGGCCCCGATGGCGATCAGGATACGCTGCGCGTTCTGGGTGCCGAGCACCGGAATCGCGACGAGGCTCGTGAGTCCCGCGCCGAGAATCGCCCCGATGGTATTGGCCGCGTAGACCCCGCCGACCAGACGGCCGGGATCGCGCCGGCCCGGCGCCACCGCGGCGAGCGCGAGCGGAAAGCTCGCTCCCCACATGCACGCCGGCGGCAGCACGGCCCAGACTGCCCGGATGAAGTCGAGCTCGAACGTGAACCGCGGCCGCGGCGAGAGCGACGGATCGATGGGCCAGAAGGGGAGCACCGCTCCCAGCGACCACGCGCCCCACGCGAGCCCCGCCATCACCAGGAGCTGGCACACGCCGAGCGCGAGCCGGGGCCGCGCCACCGATCGTGCCAGCACCGACCCGGCGCTGCTACCGATGCCGAGGCCGAGGAGGAATGCGGCCAGAATGAGCGAGAACGTGTACACCGTGCCGCCAAGGAGAAGCGACAGGAGCCGGGTCCACACCACCTCGGCGCCAAGCGCCGTCATCCCCGACAGTCCGATGGCGACGTACACCGGCCATGCGCCACGCGGACTCGCCGGCAGCTCCGGCTCGTGGTTCGCCGCGTGCGCCGTCCGGCGGGAGAGCACGAGCCCCGCGCCGGCCACCGCCAGATTGATCGCCACCGCGACGAAGGTGGCCACCGACGTGTCGTAGATCCGAAGGAGGTAGAAGCCGGCGAGCAGAGAGCCCACCACCGCACCGGCGATGTTGCCGCCGTAGAAGAACCCGAGCCACGACACCCCGCGCGGGGTGGTCTCGACCCATCGGGCGATCGCGGGAAGCGTCGCTCCCATGAGCGCCGTCGGCGGGAGCAGAAACATCAGGCAGAAGAGGCTGCGAAGGAGGAGGCCCGTGAATCCGCTTCCCCCGAACGACGTGTACAGCCCGCCCACCGCCGGCAGGAGGGCCAGCACCAGCAGGCCGCAGCCGCCGATGCCGGCCTCGAGGAGTGCGTACATCAGGAGCGGATGCTCGCGGGCCGAGACGAAACGCGCCAGCGCGAGGCTGCCGATGCACATGCCTCCCATGAAGGAAACGAGAAGCACCGCCAGCGAGACGGCCGACGACCCGATGATGAGCGAGAGAAGCTGGAACCAGACGATCTCGTAGATCAGCGCGGCGCACCCGCTGCCGACGAAGAGCAGCACGAGCAGCGGGAGATAGCGAGGCGACGCCGCGCGCGTCGGCATCACCAGAGCGGCGACCGGGGCCACCGATTCGCGAGGAACTCGTCCACCCCGAGCGTCCGGCCCGCCGCGCCGATGAGGAGGGCCAGCGAGATGGCGGCATAGGCCGCGTCGTTGCTCGATGGCACCCAGGGCCACGCGCCCTTCGCGAACATGTAGTTCACCATCAGGAACAGGGTCCCCGCCGCCGCGAGGCGGGTGGCGAGCCCGAGCACGAGCGCCGCGCCCGCGAGCACCTCGCCCCACGCCACCAACGAGGCGAATGCGCCGACGTGCGGAAGCACCACGGCCTGGATGAATTGCTGGTAGAAGGTGTGGCCCCGCTCGAGCGCGACGTTCTCGATGAACTGGGTGAGCCTGGGCGTGTAGTCGGCGGTGATCTTGGGAATCCCGGCGACGAGCAGGACGACGCCGAGCTGCAGGCGGAGCAGCACCAGGGCGCCCCGGGCCAGCACGCCCTGGAACACTTCGGCCGGCAGGTTCATGGCCCCAAAGCTACCGCGGTGCGGCTCCCGACGCAGGGGGAAGACCGGTGGGCCGCGACAGAAAGGCTCGCGGCCCTCGGCTCGTAGTGCTACCCGTTGACCGTCCGCATGGACGATTCCTGGTACCGGGGGCCCGCCGCGACGCCCACCGGGGCGATGGCGTCGATCTCCTCCAGGTCAGCGGCGGTCAGCTCGACGTCCAGCGCGCCGAGATTCTCCTCGAGATACTTCCGGCGCTTGGTGCCGAAGAGGGGAACCACGTCCTGCCCCTGGGCGAGCACCCAGGCGAGGGCGAGCTGCGAGGCGGTGCAGCCCTTCTGCCGCGCCATCTCCTCCACCCGGGCCACCAGATCGAGGTTCTTGCGGAAATTCTCGCCCTGAAAACGGGGGTGTGTGCGCCGGTAGTCGTCCGCGGGGAGGTCGTCCACCGAGTGAAAGCGGCCGGTCAGAAAGCCCCGGCCCAACGGGCTGTACGCCACGAACCCGATATCCAGCTCCCGGCAGGTGGGCAGGATCTCGTCCTCGGGGTCGCGCGACCAGAGCGAGTACTCGGTCTGGAGCGCCGCGATGGAGTGTACCGCGGCGGCGCGGCGGATGGTGGCGGGCGAGGCCTCGGAGAGTCCGAGGTAGCGCACCTTTCCCGCGCCCACCAGCTCGGCCATGGCGCCAACCGTGTCCTCGATGGGGACCGTGCGATCCACCCGGTGCTGGTAGTAGAGGTCGATGTGGTCCACCCCGAGCCGCTGGAGCGACGCGTCACAGGCGCGCCGCACGTACTCGGGGCGCCCGTTCACGCCGCGCCAGCTCCCGTCGTCTCCCCGCACGTTGCCGAACTTGGTGGCGAGGGTCACGTCGTCGCGCCGCCCCGCGAGGGCGCGGCCCACGAGCTGTTCGTTGGTGTAAGGGCCGTAGACGTCGGCGGTATCAAGGAAGTCGACGCCGAGATCGATCGCCCGATGGATGGTCGCGATGGACTCGGCGTCGTCGCGACCGGCGTAGAAGTCCGACATGCCCATGCAGCCGAGGCCCAGAGCGGAGACGTCGAGGCCCTGGTGGCCGAGGGGTCGATGGGGGAATGGTGGCATGAGTACCTCAGGTGGGAACGGACAACGGTGACCGGACCACAGGAAACACGGACACGGTTCATTCCGTTCCCCGTTCCCTGTTCCCCGTTCCCCGCCTAATATCAACTCACCAATATCCCAGGAGAGGCATGGAAAACGAACACACGTTCCGCCGGCTCTGCGTCTTCTGCGGCACCAACGCCGGCTCCCGCCCCGCGTACGGCAAGGCCGCACGGGAGCTGGGCGAGCTGCTGGCGGCGGAAGGCATCGAGCTGGTGTACGGCGGCGCCAGCGTCGGAATCATGGGCGAGCTGGCCGATGCGGTGCAGGAACACGGCGGACACGTCACCGGGATCATCCCGCAGCAGCTCATTCAGAAGGAAGAGGCCCACAGGGGCATCCCCGATCTCATCGTCGTCGCCTCGATGCACCAGCGGAAGTCGCAGATGGCCGACCTCTCGGACGGCTTCATGGCGCTGCCGGGCGGCATCGGCACGCTGGAGGGGTTCTTCGAGATCCTCACCTGGGGCCAGCTCGGCATCCACTCCAAGCCGTCCGGCATCCTCAACGTCGCGGGATACTTCGACCGGCTGACCGAGTTTCTCGATCAGGCCGTGGCGGAGGGATTCCTGCGGCAGGAGCACCGCGACTCGATCATGGTGGACGTCGATCCGCGCGCCCTCCTCGACCGGATGCGGGCCTACACGGCCCCCGAAGGCGAGCGGCTGATGGGACGGACCAACCGGTAGGAGCTACTTCTTTGGCTTCGGAAAGGTTCCGGCCAGCGAGATGGACGTGCCGAATACCAGGGTCTCGCGGTCCTGCCTCCCGGGCGCCAGCGGCGACTCCAGCGGGTCGGGCACGTAGGTGTAGGTGAGGTAGGGCGCGATCGTGGTACCCGCCACGAGCAGAGAGGTCCCGGCCGTCAGATCGAGATGGGTGAAGCCGTCGCGCTCGTACGGCGCGAAGGCCGCCGGCGCGCTGTCCACCTCCTGCCTGATGCTCCAGCCGGCGCGCGCGGTCAGGTCGAACGTCACGCCCTTGGAGAGCGGAGTCCGGTGCCGCACCGTCCCCTCCACGTAGGCCCCGTTGATCGCCCCCACGTCGTACGCCACCATCACCGCGGGCGACAGCGGCAGCCGCTCGAGGCTCACCGTACTGGCCAGGTCGAGCGTGTTTCCGTCCTTGTTGATGCCCACGGTGTTCGGGAACAGCTGCATGGTCGCCTTGAACGCCACGCGGGCCAGCCCCATCGGCTGGGCCAGCTCCAGCGACGGCCTGACCTCGGTGACGTTGGGGCTCTTCTCTCCCGGCGCCATGCTGAAGTAGCGGGACCCGGTATACGACGACGGCTGCACCACCGCCCAGGCCCCGATCGTCACCGTTCCTCCGCCCGCGGGGAGCCCGATCGAGAGGGAGGGCTGGAGCACCGGCTGATTGGTCCGGATGACGCCCCGGTCGAGGTACGTGCTCACGAACGCCAGGCCGCCCGCCAGCCGGGCGGAGAGTTGGGCGTGGAGCGCCGCGGGGAGGAGCATGGTCCCGGCGATGATCAGAGCCGGCAGCAGGCGTCGTACCGGTCGGGCAGGCTGTGCGGTCACACGTCCGTCCAGGCGAGAGAGGGCCGGGACGGATTATCGGCATCAGGTGGACAGGACCTTAGCCTCCGGGCATTCGGCGGCAAAGGCCGCGGGCTCCGGGGTCCGGCCGGTTCGCTGCACCCACGCCCGCGTGAACTCGGAGCCGAGCAGGACGATCTGCGAGGAGTAGTTGACCCAGAGAAGCAGTACCACCACCGACCCGGCCGCGCCGTAGCTCGAGGCGGTGGTGCTCGTGCCGAGATACAGGCCGATGAGATACTTGCCGATGGTGAACAGGAGCGCCGTTACGAAGGCGCCGACCCACACGTCGCTCCATTGGAGGCGCACGTCCGGCAGCACCTTGTAGATCATCGCGAAGAGCACGGTGATCACCCCGAGCGACAGGACGATGTTGAGAACCTGGCCCAGCACGACGTACGCGGGAAAGCGATGGCCGAAGTAGGTGTCGAGGGCGGCCAGCCCGGCACTCACCACCAGCGACACGAGCAGCAGGAACCCCACGCCGATGACTAGCCCGAAGGACACGAGGCGCTGAAGCACCAGGCCGCGCACGCCGGATTCGGGATCGGGCTTGACCCGCCAGACGATGTTGAGCGCGGTCTGCAGCTCGAGAAAGAGTCCGGTGGCGCCGAGGAAGAGGGTGACGAGCCCGATGACGGTGGCGAGGATGCCGGAGGAGTGCTGCGACGCGCCTTTGAGCATGGCCTGCACCGCGACCGCGCCCTGGTGGCCCACCAGGCCCTCGATCTGGCCGACGATCTCGCCGCGCACCGCTTCGGCGCCGAAGGCGAGACCCGCGATGGCGATGGCGACGACCAGAATCGGCGACAGCGCGAAGAGGGTGTAGTAGGAGATCGCCGCTCCGAGATGCGGGATGTCCTCCTTCCACCATCCTCTGAGCGCGCTTTTCAGCACGTTCCAGAACTCCCTGGCCATTCACCACAATGGCGGAGACCCGGGCGCCGCGTCGTGCGCCAGATCACTCCGATTCGGAGAGGGCGGCAGCGGGGGCGGCCTCCTGAATCCACACCGCCTTCGTGTTCACGAACTCGCGGATCCCCACCAGCGCCAGCTCGCGCCCGTAGCCCGACTGCTTCACGCCACCGAAGGGCAGCCGCGGATCGGACGCCACCATCCCGTTGATGAAGACCATGCCCGCCTCCAGCTCGGAGACGAACCGCGAGCGCTCGGCGCGATCGGTGGTCCAGGCGCTGGCGCCGAGACCGAACGGCGAGTCGTTGGCCAGACGAATGGCGTCGTCGAGGTCGCGCGCCCGGAAGATGGTCGCCACCGGGCCGAACACCTCGTCGTGATACGCCGGCGAGTCCGGCGTGACGTCGGCGAGCACGGTCGGCGCATAGTAATAGCCGGGCCGGTCCAGCCGCTTGCCGCCGGTGAGCAGCCTGGCGCCGGCGGCCACCGACCGCTCCACCTGCGCCGCGATGGTCTTCACCTGGCTCTCGTTGGCCAGCGGCCCGACGTCGGTGGCGGGATCCATCGGATCGCCGACGTGAAGCGCCTCGAATCCCCGCACGAACCGTCGCTCGAACTCGTCCGCGATGGGCTCCGCCACGATGAAGCGCTTGGCGGCAATGCACGACTGCCCGTTATTGATCGTCCGTGCCCTGACCGCCGTGCGCACCGCGGACTCGAAGTCCGCGCTCGGCATGACCACGAAGGGATCGCTCCCGCCCAGCTCGAGCACCGATTTCTTGATGGCCTTCCCCGCCGCGCTCGCCACCGCCGACCCGGCACCGGTGCTGCCGGTGAGGGTGACCGCGGCGACGCGCGGGTCGGCGATCACGTCGCGCACGTGCTCCGTCTCGATGAGGAGCGTCTGGAAGCATCCCTCGGGAAACCCGGCGCGCCGGAAGACGTCCTCGATGGCGAGCGCGCACTGGGGGACATTGGATGCGTGCTTCAGCAGCCCGACGTTGCCCGCCATGAGCGACGGCGCGGCGAACCGGAACACCTGCCAGAAAGGGAAGTTCCACGGCATCACCGCCAGCACCGGCCCGATGGGCTGATAGGTGACGTAGCTCCGCGACGCATTGGTCTCCACCATCTCGTCACTCAGGAATCGCTCCGCGTGCTCGGCATAGTACCGGCAGCCCCAGGCGCACTTGGCGGCCTCCTCCACCGCCGACCTGAGGGTCTTTCCCATCTCGGTGACCATGATGCGACCGAAGGCGTCCTTCTCGCGGTCGAGGATGTCGGCCGCGGCGAGCATCATGCGCTTGCGGTCCGCAAACGGCGTGAGCCGGTAGCGGCGAAAGGTGTCGGCGGCGAGCTGAAGCCGGGCGTCGAGCTCGCGCGGCGCGAGCGGCTGGAACGTGCGAAGCGTCTGTCCCGTGGCGGGATTGATGGTGGCGATGCTCATGACGTCCAATCTAAGCCCGGTTACATTTGCCCCACCATGACCGCCCTTCGTGCGCTGCTGGCCGGCAGCATCGACTACGCCGGTCTCTTTCCACCCGCGCAGCTCGGCATGCGGGACGCGGCCGAGAACTACGCCGCCTATCGGCGGAGCGAGGATCGCTGGGCGCTTGGGCGGTTCGTGGTGCCGGCCGCGCGGCTCGGCGAGCTGGAGCAGAGCGCGGCCGACCTCCTTCCCCAGACCGCTGCCCCCGATCCGTGGCGACTCAGCGTGCTCCTCGGCGCCGACCCTGCGGCCGACGTCCGCGCCATCGGCGAGCTCAACGCCCGCCACTCGGGCGCCGGCGCCATCGTCGCCGACGTCGTGGAAGGAAAGGCGGCGACGGTGGACGCAGTCGAGGCCCTGCTCGCCGTCGTTCCCGACCATGCTCGGGCCTACGTCGAGATCCCGGCGGACCCGGACCCTGCTCCGCTCGTCTCCGCGATCGCCGGCCGCCGTGCGCGAGCCAAGATCCGGACCGGCGGAATCACGGCGGACGCCTTCCCCTCGACGGACGATGTGGCCCGGTTCATCGACACGTGCGTCGCGGCCGAGGTGCCCTTCAAGGCGACGGCGGGTCTTCACCACCCGCTTCGCGGCAGGTACCCGCTCACCTACGAGCACGGCAGCCCGAACGGGTCGATGTTCGGCTTTCTCAATGTCTTCGTGGCATCGGTGTTCGCGGCGCAGGGAATGGGCGCGGGGGAGATCGCGCGCATACTGGACGACGGCTCTCCCGAATCCTTTCTCGTGACCGCCGATTCCATCATCTGGTGCGGTTGGCGTGTCGGCCCGAGTGCCATCGAGGCCGCGCGCGCCGGCACCATCGTATCGTTCGGCTCGTGCTCTTTCACCGAGCCGATGAGCGATCTGGCCGCCCTCGGCCTTCTCTAGGTCAGGATATCCCCGTGGACCAGACGCACGATCCGTCGCTCCGGACCTGGGTGGAGTCGGCCCGCGGCGACACCGACTTCCCGATCCAGAACCTTCCCCTGGGCGTGTTCCGCCGGCGCGCCGAAGACGACGAGTCCGCGGCCGTCGGCATCGCGATCGGCGAGCACATCGTCGACGTCACCGCGTGCCACGACGAGGGACGCTTCACCGGCCCGGCGGAAACGGCCGCCGCGGCCTGCGCCGCCGCCCCGCTCAACGGGCTCATGGCGCTTGGCCGCGAATATCGCGCGGAGCTGCGCCGCCAGGTGAGCGCGCTCCTCGCGGAGGACTCGCCCGGGTGGCGAGCCAACCACCGGCTTGGCGACCGGTTCCTCGTGCCGATGGCCGAGGCGGAGATGCTGCTGCCGGCCAGAATCGGCGATTACACGGATTTCTACGCCTCGATCCACCACGCCACCAACGTGGGAAGCATGTTTCGCCCCGAGAATCCGCTGCTGCCGAACTACAAGTGGGTACCCATCGGGTATCACGGCCGCGCCTCGTCGATCGTGCCGAGCGGGACGCCCGTGCGCCGGCCACGGGGGCAGATCAAGCCGCAGGGCGCCGACCTTCCCATGTTCGCCCCCTCGCGCTGGCTGGACTACGAGATGGAAGTGGGATGCTTCGTGGGTCCCGGCAATCCGCAGGGCACCCCGGTGCCGATGGGACAGGCGGAGTCCCACATCGTCGGACTCTGCCTGGTCAACGACTGGTCCGCGCGTGACGTGCAGAGCTGGGAGTACCAGCCGCTCGGGCCGTTCCTGGCGAAGAACTTCGCGACGACGATCTCACCCTGGCTGGTGACGCTGGAGGCGCTGGAGCCCTTCCGGATTCCCGCGGCGCCCCGGCCGGACGGCGACCCGGCGCCGCTGCCGTATCTCACCGACGAGGCCAACC
>Ga0075288_1000019_pt1 | contig 16439 bp, 15 predicted proteins | sample SF_Rice_20C_0N_4_FD_69763 | JGI IMG/M metagenome (GOLD analysis project Ga0075288, IMG submission 69763) | Rice paddy soil microbial communities from Twitchell Island, California, USA - SF_Rice_20C_0N_404 | ecosystem: Environmental > Terrestrial > Soil > Paddy field/soil | place: USA: Twitchell... | reverse complement strand
CGGAGAAACCAGACGGTGGACGCCTCGGTGAAGTTGGTGAGCGCGTCGGTCACGATGCCCCGGCGCCGGCAGGTATCGTAGCGGATGCCCTCGCCGACCAGCACCTGATCCTTGTCGAACAGACGCGGCTGGCCCCGGGCGTCGAGCATGCAGCCGTTGCGCTGGTAGGTGATGGTATCGGCCTCGAGGAGCGACCCCTGCCGCTCCGTGAGCGCCTGGCCCTGCAGCAGCACCCGCTGGTCCTCCATGTACACCGTCGCCGAGTCCGAGCGGTAGCGCGTCGCCGAGTATCCCGGGCGCTGGAGCAGGTCGTTGATGACCGAGTCCGCCGGCGCGAAGCTCCGGGACGGCGCCGTGGGAAGCCCTAGGCGGCGCGCCGTGGTGGAGTCGAGCGGCTGGCCGGCGCGCGGCGTCCTGGTGGTGTCCCGCAGCGAGTCCGCACGCAATGAATCGGCGCGAAGCTGCGGCACCTGCCGGCGCGATGGCACCTGGGCCTGGGCCGCCGTCGCCCCGGGTCCCGCGCCCCAGGCCAGCGCCAGCACGACTCCCGCCGCGATCGCCGCTCGCTTCCGGCGCCGGTGCACCAGCACCGCACCCGCCACTCCTACCTCGTACAGCACCAGCAGCGGAAGCGTCATCATGACCATGGACACCAGGTCGGTGCCCGGGGAGAGGATCGCGCCGGCCCCGAACGCCACCACGACCGCATAGCGCCGAAAGCGATTGAGCTCCGGCGGCCCCACGACGCCGAGCCAGGCGAGGAGCACGATGATCAGGGGAAGCTCGAACGAAAGCCCGAGCGCCAGCGTCACCTGGAGGACGAACCCGAAGTAGGCATCGTACGTGATGAACGGCTGGATCGCCTCGGTCTGAAAGCTGAACAGGACCCGGAGCGCCTGCGGGACCACGAAGATGTAGGCGAGGATGGCACCGGTGGCGAAGAGCCCGAGCCCGATGAAGAGCGCCGGCACCAGCGCTTTTTTCTCGCGCTCGTAGAGCGCCGGCGCGAGGAACGCCCAGAGCTGCCAGAGGATGACGGGAGACGCGAGCACCAGCCCGACGAGGAAGCCCAGCTTGAAGACGATCATCACCGGATCCGTGGGGCTGGTGACCACGAGCTTGCCGCCGGTGAGATACGGAGCGATGGGCTGCTTGAGGATGTTGACGAGCTGAAAGCGCTGGACCGCCCAGAGCCCGAGGGCACAGCCCACCACCACCGCCCCGAGCGACCGGAAGATGCGGAATCGCAGTTCCTCGAGGTGATCGAGGAAAGGCATTTCCCCGGCGGGACCGGTCATTGGAGCGGTCGCGCCCGGGCTTAGCGCCCGAGCGCCTTCAGTCGATCACGGGCGAGAGCCGCTTCGTCCGATTGGGGATACTTCTGGACCACCCGCTGGTACGCCTCCCTGGCCTTCGCGGTATCCTTCCGGCGCTCGGCCAGGAGACCCAGGTTGTACAGCGCCGACGACACCCGAGGCGAGGAGGGATAGCTGTCCACCACCTGCGTGTAGTAGGCCGCCGCCGAATCGGGATTCTCGCTGGCGTAGCTCTGCCCGATGAAATAGACCGCGTCTGCCGCGTGCTGGCTGGTGGGATAGTTCTTGAGCATTTCCCGCAGCCCGAGCCGGGCGGTGCTGTTGCTCCCGCGCCGGAGCTGGGTCAGCGACGCCTCGTACATCTGGTCGGCGGAGGCGTTCGGGGCACCCTGCGGCTGGGCGGTGTCGCCTGGGGTGGTGGGCGCGTTGATCTGTGCGCCGCGCGCCTCGAGCTGGGTGTGGAGCTCGCTCAGCCGCTGCTGGCTCTGGCCGGTCAGCTCCTGCAATTGCACGAGCTGCTGCTGGATGTTGTAGAGGTCGGTCCCCAAGTCGCCCTTGAGCTGGGTGAGCGCCTTCCGGGTTCCGCTCAGCGAGTCCATGATGCTCTGCTGCAGCCTGATGACGTCCGCGAGCTGGGCCGCCCGGGTGGAGTCGCGGCGCGCGCTCTCCGCCCGGAGCAGCGAGACCTCGCCCTGCACCATCTGCACGTCGCCCTTGGTCGCGCAGCCGGCGAGGGGCAAGACCAGCGCCACGCCGAGGAGGAGTCCGCCGAGCGGCGTCGGCGCGCGCGCGCCGCCCGGGTGCCGGACCATTCGGCTCACTGCGGCGCGACGAGGTTTTCGCCGCCGGCGGTCACCTGGAACTCGTCGCGACGGTTCTGGGCATAGGCGGCTTCGTCGTGGCCGGGGTTGAGCGGCCGCTCCTCGCCGTACGACACCACGTCCATCCGCCCCCCGTCGATCCCCTTGTTCATGAGATAGCGCTTGGCCGCGCCGGCGCGCCGGTTGCCGAGCGCCAGGTTGTACTCGTCCGAGCCGCGCTCATCGGCGTGGCCGCTGATGGTGAGCCGCACGTTCGGGTTGGCCTGGAGGACGGCGGCTTTGCGGTCGAGCGTGGCCTCGTCGGCGGAGCGCACCAGCGCCTGGTCGTAGTCGAAGTTGATCATCGCCATCAGATCGGCGTTGAGCGCCTTGATCCGGTCGGCTGCTTCGCGCTCCGCCCTTTCGCGTGCGATCCGTGCCGAGTCCGCACTGGCATCCGGAGGCGGCGTCGGGGCCGGCACGGGGGCCGGGGCGGGCTGGGGCGCGGGCTCCTCGGGCGGCTTCTTTCCACCGCAGCCGGCGGCGACCACGGCAGTGGCCAGGAGCATCAGCAGAGACGAAGCGCGCATCATGACTCCACGTTCAAGGGTTGGAGGCTACCGCAGTCCGGCCCAGGCGGCGGGACCACGCAGGGAGCCGCGCCGCGCCAGGACTATGGAGCTGACGCACGCGGCCGGTTTCGATGTCCATGACCCAAAGCTGCCGGAGCCCGCTCCGGTCGGACACGAAGGCGAAATGACGGCCGTCCGGAGCCCAGGTCGGATCCTCGTTGCGGCCGGCCGAAGTGTACTGGCGCAGACTCCGCCGGCCGACGTCGACGAGGAAGATCTGGGGACTGCGATCGACTTCGCGGTGGAAGACCACATTTGCGCCATCGGGAGACCACTCGGGCGCGTTCGAGGCGCCCGTAGCGCCGAAATCGAACGGGGCCAGGAGCTCCTGATCGGTCCCGTCGGCGGCCATGACGTAGATCTGCGGCGGTCCGGCACGGGTAGAGACGAAGGCGATGCGCCTTCCATCGGGCGAGAACGTAGGAGATAAATTGTCCGCATAGCGTCCCACGGTCAAGCGTTGGGCGCAGCACCGATCGGCGATGTTCGCGGAGTAAATGTCCGTGCCGTTCTCGTCGGAATGCGCGTACGCGAGCGTGCGGCCGTCGGGCGAGAACATCGGCGTGATGTTGAGACCCGACTGGGTGCCGGGGACCGGCAGCGTCGCCCCGGTGCCGAGATTCTGCACCGCGACCCCGCCCCGCCCGGCGCCCAGCTGCGTGTAGGCGAGCTGCTGGCCGTCGGGCGACCACACGGGCGAGAGCGCGGTCTGGCCCGCCGGCGTCAGTGCGGCGAGATCGGAGCCGTCGCTGTCGATCCGGTACACGCGCCCGCCCGACACGAAGAGCAGACGGGTGGCGGCGACCCCGACGGTGCCGGTGGCCCAGCGGGCGATCTCGTCGGACATGCGATGGACCTCGAGACGAAAGCCGGCGTCGGTGTCGGCCGGCAGGGGGAACACCTGCTGGCTCCGCACCTGCGAGCGGCTCACGTCGTGCAGCCTGGCCGTCACCCCGCCCGGCGCCTCCCCAAGCTCGAGGGCGAATGCCGCGCCGAGACTCTTGTAGATGCCGTAATTGACCGGCCCGGGCGTGCCGTCCGTCGTCGCCGGCGTGCCGAGGTCCACCATCTCGAACCGGTCGGTGTAGTCGAGGTCGCGCCGCACGATGGCGCGTACCGAATCCAGCCCGGGCCCGGGCAGCACGACGAGCCCGGGCCGGACACCGGGCGTGTACTTGAGGACTACCGTCACGCCTTCGCGGTTGACCTGGTTGGTGTCCTGCGCGTCGGCCCGGGTGACGCACAGCGCGGTGGCCGCAATCGTGGCGGCGGCGAGCGTGAGAGATCGTGTCATCGATCGATCGGCTGGAATTGAAAGGTCACCGGCAGGACATCGGCGTCCCAACCGTCGGGGAGTGGTCCGAACGCGTGCGCGTTCGCCGATGCCTCGATGGCCCCTTGCGCGCTCAGGTCGAACGAGAAGCTGCCCGAGCGTGTGACGAACCGGATATCCCGGACCGAGCCGTCGCGCAGGATCAGAAAGCTGATCTCCGCGAAGTGGTTCTGCTGCGCGGCATCGCGATCCCAGTTGCGATACACCTGCGAGACGATGTTCCGCAGGTACTCCGGATATGGAAACTCCAGGCCGGGAGTCTTGATCGTGGCTACGTCGGTACCCGTGCTCGGCGCCTCGCCCGGGAGCGGCGTCACCGGGGCCGCCGTCTTCGGCGGGGGCTCCTTGTTCGTGTCCTTCGGCTCCGCCTTGGGTGTCGGCGCCGGTGGCGCCTTGCTCGGCTTGGGCTGCGACTTGACCGGCGCCGGCTTTTCCACCGGCGGTCGGGGCGGCGCTTCCTTCGGCAGCCGGGTCTTGGTCGTCGGAGCCGGCGCCGCGACGAGCTCCACGGCATACGCCGGCGGGCTCGCCTTGGACGACTGGACATGGGTGAACAGAAGGGCTGCCGCGGCCGCGTGCACCACGACCGTCCCTATCATGCCGACCGCCGTGCCGGGGGGACGCGCCCGGCCGGCTCGAACCATCACGACGACCCTTCCTCCTGAGCCACGAGGCCGACGTTGACCACGCCCGAAGCCCGAATGATGGCGAGCACCCGAACGACCTGCCCGTAGGGGACACGGGTGTCCGCCTGGAGGTACACACCCGAGGGTTTCCGCGTCTTGACCATCGACGGGAACGTCACCCGAAAGTCATTGTAGGACACCGGCGTCTGGTCCACGAAGATTCGGCCGTCGCGGTTAACCGTGACAACCATTCCTTCCTTCGGGTTGAGCGGCTTTGCCTCCGCCCGGGGCAGCTCGACGTCCACGCCGCCCTGCATGATCGGGGCCGTAATCATGAAAATAATCAGAAGGACCAGCATGACGTCGACGAGCGACGTGACGTTCACGTCGGCCATCAGCGGCAGCTCGCCCCGCTGGCTCCCGAGTCCCCCACCGAGGCCCGCCATTTAGAGCAACCCCTCGCGGGCCATGGTGCCGATCAGCTCGTTGGCGAATCCCTCGAGCTCACCGGCGAAGAGCCGGACGCGGTTGACGTAGAGGTTGTAGGCGATGACCGCCGGAATCGCGGCAGCCAGGCCCGCGAACGTCGCCACCAGCGCCTCGGCGACGCCGGGCGCCACCGCGGCCAGGTTGCCCGAGCCCTTGGTCGCGATCCCGGTGAATGCGTTGATGATGCCGAGTGTGGTGCCCAGCAGTCCGAGCAGGGGGCTCACCGACCCGATGGTGGCGAGCCACGGGACATAGTGTCCGAGCAGGTCGCGCTCCGCCGCCACTTCCTTGCCCAGCACCATCTTGAGGGCCTCGAGCTGGGTGGGGGTGAGCGTGCTGCGGTCGGCGCCCCGCTCCTCGCGCAGGGCGCCGGGGCGAAGCTCGGAATAGAAGGTGATCGCCTCGCGGAACAGTCGGTTATAAGGAGACGGGGGCTGCTTCATGACGGCATGATAGGCGTCCTGGAGCCGCGTGGTCCGCTCCATCTCGGCGAAGAACCGGTCGGCCTGCTTGTTCAGCTTCCGGAACTGCCACCACTTGTAGACGATGATGAACCACGAGACCAGCGAAAAGATTGCCGTGACGACCAGAACCGCTTTGGTCTCGGTGCTCGCGGTGAGCACCAGTTCCACCGCGGAGCCGGGTACGGCGCCGCCCGTCTGAAGGATCACGTCCCCTCCTTTCGGAACCACCCCACCAGCTCCCGGAGACCGTCGTCGAAGGCCACCTCGGGGCTCCATCCCAGCACCCGTTTGGCCTTGCCGATGTCGAGCGAGCTGCGGAACAGCTCGCCGGGTCTCGGCGGCGCAAACTCGAGGTCCGGTTTCCGGCCGAACACCTTTCCCACCGCATCGGCCAGCGAGAGGACGTCGCGCTCCCTGGCCGTGGCGATGTTGAAAGCCGGCGCGTCGAAATCCGCACCCGATGGCATCGGCGCCGTGCTGGCGAGCACGTTGGCCCGCGCGACGTCCTGGACGAAGACGTAGTCCCGCGTCTGCTTGCCGTCGCCGAAGACGGTCAGCGGCTTCTTCTCCAGCATACGCGAGACGAAAATCGAGACCACCCCCGCCTCCGACTTGGGATCCTGCCGGGGACCGAACACGTTGGCGTATCGCATCGCCACGCCTTCGAAGCCCCGAAGCGCGGCGAGCGCCCGGAGATAGTACTCGCCCGCGAGCTTGCTCACGCCGTAGGGCGAGACCGGCATTTTCGGCGCGGTCTCGGCGGTCGGAATGACCGCGGCATCGCCGTACAGCACGCCGCCGCTGCTCGCGAACACCACGCGGCGCACGCCGCCTGCTCCCGCTCCGTCCAGTAGGTTGACGAAGCCGCCGACGTTGATGGACGCGTCGAGCGCCGGCTGGTCCACCGAGACCCGCACGTCGATCTGGGCCGCGTGGTGGTTGAGCACGGTAAAGCCGCCGCTGGCGAGAACCTGTCGGGCCTCCGGCGAGCGGATATCCGCCTTCACCAGGCGAGCGCCCGACGGGACGTTCCGCTCCTTGCCGCGGGAAAGGTCGTCGAGCACGACGACTTCCCATCCGCCACGAAGGTACGCTTCCGCGATGTGAGAGCCGATGAAGCCGGCCCCGCCCGTCACCAGGACGCGCCCACTCACTTGACCGCCTTCGTCATCAGGATCTCCAGACGCGAAACGAGATTAGGCCTCGGGGGGGACCGCCACGCAATATAGATATGTGAGGCGAGGAAGGAACCGGGAAAAATGACACAGCGCCGGGGAGATCCCCGGCGCTGTGAGGGCCGCGCTACTGCCGGAGGTCAGGACGGCAGCTTCGCGACTTGGCGAACCTCGGTGCCCGGAGCGATATCGGGCAGGAGGATATTGATGAGACGACCGGTAGCCGTGTGACCGCGCACGTGCACGATCTGCATGACGGCCAGCGGCTCGCCGATGAGCTGGCGGCCGTTGTCGAGACGCTCGGCCTTGCGGCGGATCTCGAAGATGTCGCCGGGGGCGACGCCGTCTTCACGGCCCTTGTCGATGAACGCCACCATCTGCGGCGCCTTGAGGTCCTGACGGCCGGGGCCGCCGAGGAACTTGCCCCGAATGCCGTCGCTCACCGCGACGGCGTGCTCGCTGCCGGCAGGCGTGAACTTCTCGACGGGCAGCGCCGCCTGGCCGGGACGGATCGGACCGTACAGCGCGACGACGCTCGCGATATACCGGCCGGAGACCGTATCGACGACCCTCGCGAGCCCGGTCGGAAGCACCACCTCGCCGTACTTACCCCAGTCCGCGCTGCGACGCGCGAGCAGCAGCGTGTCGCCGATCTGATAGGTGGCTCCGCGCGGCGCGTCGATCGCGACGAGCCGGTAGGGCATGACGTCGTTGTCCACCGAGCCGCCGATCTGTGACGGAGTCACCGGCCCGACCACCTTGGCCCAGGGCAAATCCTGCTTCTCGGTCAGGAAGCCCGACGAGTAGAACTCGCTCCTGCGGAGCGGGCGATACTCCTTCCGGGTGTAGGCCTGAATCGATTCCTCGAGGGTGTTGGAGCGGGGCGTCCCGAAGAGCGGCGCCATCTCGTTATCGGGCGCATGCGCCGTCAGCTCGGCGAGCGAGGCCTGCCTGACGGGGGCCGGCTCCTCCACCGGCGGCTCCGGCTCGGCGACGGCCGAATCGGTCCTCGCGACGGATTCACTCGAAGGCTGCGCCTCGGACCGCGACAGAACCTCGGAGTCCGCCACCGCGGCCTGGGCGCCCTGGCTCTCCGTGACAGCCGGGGGTTCAGGGGTATCGACCGCCGGCACCGCGGCGACGGTTTCGTCCCCAGAGAGCTGCAGCATCTCGCCGGGGTAGATCCAATGGGGGTCTTCGACCACGGCGGTGTTCATCCGGTAGAGGTCGGGCCAGAGAAACGGATCGCCGCGGTATTGCTTGGCCAGATCCCAGAGGGTGTCGCCAGGGCGAACGGTATGAGTCTGAGCGGGGGTACCCTGGCCGCTCGCCACCGCCGGACTCAGGACCAGGGCAAGCATGGCCAGCCACTTCACGCTGAACGGACGCAGCATCGAGGTCTCCCGCGACATCGTTGTCGGATATGGAGATGGAACGTTGACTTGAAGCGGTTCAGGGGCAGGACTGGCAAGATCAACGCCAGCCCTGGCGCCGCTGGCGCCGACAGCGTAACAGATTTACTAACAGCAACTTACAGGTTTGCGGCCAGCGTCGGGCGATGGCGGGGGAGTCTGGCGTTCGGCAGTGGCGGCGGGAGAAAGCGAAGGCGGGGCGGCCGGGTGGGGCGCCCCGCCTTGGAATGGCCGGGAGGGTCAGAACGGCAGATCGTCGTCTTCCGCGTCGAGAGCTTCGGGGAAGTCTTCGAACCCTTCCTTGGGCTTGGCGGTGCCGCCGGACGACGCGGCGGCCGCCCCCACCTTGCTGGGCGCCGCAAAATCGGACGAATCGCCGCCCCGACCGGACAGGAGGATGACCTCGCGCGCGGTGATTTCGGTGGTGTAGCGGGTTTGGCCCTCGCGATCCTGCCAGGAGCGATACTCGATGGACCCCTCGATGTAGATCTTGTCGCCCTTCTTGCAGTACTTCTCCGCGAGATCGGCCAGCGCCGAGCCCTTGTTGTTCCACAGAATGACCCGATGCCATTCGGTTTTTTCCTGCTTTTCACCCGACTGGTTTTTCCACTGCCGGCTGGTAGCGACCGACAGCGTGGCGACCCGGGAACCGTTCGAGGTGCTGCGGACCTCGGGGTCCGCGCCGAGGTTCCCGATCAACTGCACTTTGTTCAGACTCCGGCTCACGTGCACCTCCAGGTTCTCGAGGGGGCCCGACCATGCGGACCCGGATAAGATGCCGACCTGCAAGTTGCGGCCGCCATCAGAACTCCGCCATGGCAACCATCCTCACGCCGGTTGCTGAAGCGCGAGCCGCAGCACCAGCGCGTCTTCCTTGGGGTTTCGGTAGTACCCTGCTCGCTGCCCGACCGGTCGGAACCCGCGGCTCAGATACAGCGACTGCGCCGACAGGTTCGACTCGCGCACCTCGAGGAGGACCTCCTCCACGTTCCGCCGACGAAAGGCGGCCAGGCCGGCCTCGAGCAGCCCCCCCGCGATGCCGCGACGGCGAAACTCGGGGGCCACGGCGAGATTCAGCACCTCGCCGGTACCGCCGACCTCCCGCCCGATCAGATACCCGGCCACGCCCCGCCGCCGCTCCGCAACCAGACCGAAGGTCCATGCCGACGTCAGCGCCTCCTGAAAGCTGGCCTCGCTCCACGGATCGGTGAAGGCCCGTCGCTCGATCTCGAGCAGCGCCTTCACGTCAGCCGGGACTGCCGACCGAATCCGGTAAGGGGCGTCCATGCGTCGCCTCCCAGCGTGCCTGGGCCTCCGCGGGCCGGCCGTAGGCCGGCTCCCATCCGCTTGCATTGTCCACCCGAGCCGCGCCGCCCGCGCGCCCCACCAGTCCGAGCAGCCGCGCCGCGTGCGGCGCACCCTCCGGCGATGGGACCACCTGGCATCCGCACCAGCGCTCGAGCGTGGCGCGCGGACCCGGAGGAACGTCGCCGACGAGCATCGCGGGACCGGCCAGCCGGCTGGCGAGCTCTTCCGGCCGGCACACGAGGGGCGCCAGCTCGGTGACGACGGCACCGGCGGGAAAGCGATAGGCGGCCGCGTAGATCTCGCCGCGCAGGGCATCGGACACGGCGACGATGACGCCACCTGCCGCCGTCGCGCCCGCGGCTCGCACCATGAGCGAGGGCGCCGCATAGAGCGGAAGATTCCTGGCCTGCACCAGCGCCTTGGCCGCGGCGGCGCCGACTCTGAGTCCGGTGAAGCTCCCGGGTCCGTCCGCCACGGCGACGCCGGTCAGATCGTCGAGCGTGACGCCCGCGCGGCGGAGAGCGGAGGCGATCATCGGCAGCAGCGCCGACGCATGCCGCCGCGCGCCCGTCACGCGCTCCTGGGCGGCGTCCGTCTCCGAGCGGCCCACGGCCACCGAGGCGCCGTCGGTGGCCGTTTCGATGGCGAGCAGCATCAGAGCGCCTCCAGCCCGCGCCGCTCGGGGTTGTCGAGATGATGGAGCCGGAACCGCCGCGAGGGAGACGGCAGCCATTCCCCTGCTCGTTCCGGCCACTCGACGAGGATGGCGTCACCCTCCGCCAGCAGTCCTTCCCAGTCGAGGTCTGCCGCCTCGTCCGGCGAGCGAAGCCGGTAGCAGTCGAGGTGAAAGACCGGGCCGCGCCGGCCATGATACCGGTGCACCAGCGCGTAGGTGGGACTCGTGGCCTGGCCGCGGACGCCGAGACCGCGGGCGATGGCCTGGATGAAGGTGGTTTTGCCGGCGCCGAGATCGCCCTCGAAGGTGACGAGCGACCCCGGCGGCAAATGTTCACCCACCGCGATCCCTTCCGCTACCAAGTCCCGCTCGTCGAGACTCCGAATCACGCGCGCCGGCGCATCCGGGGCGGCCCGCCGCTCCCGCGTCGCACGTCCGGAGCGCCGAGGGCCCTGAGATCGTTGAGCTGATCGCGCAGCATGGCGGCCATCTCGAATTCGAGATTGGCAGCCGCCTCGCGCATCTGCCGCTCCAGCGCCTGGATTGCCGCGGCGCGGCGCGCGGGGTCGTGGAGATCGACCCGTTCCTGCAACGGCCCCCGCGCCGGAGGACGCTCGGTGCGCGCGTCGGCCACGTGGGTGGACAGGCGCACCTCGTCCATCGACTTGACGATGGAGCGGGGGGTGATTCCGTGCTCCGCGTTGTACTGCTGCTGGATGGTGCGCCGGCGGGTCATCTCGTCCAGGGCCCGCCGCATCGAGCCGGTGATTCGGTCGGCGTAGAGAATGGCACGGCCGTTGACGTTCCGCGCCGCGCGTCCGATCGTCTGCACCAGCGACCGGTCGGAGCGGAGGAAGCCCTCCTGGTCGGCATCGAGGATGGCCACCAGCGACACCTCGGGGAGGTCGAGCCCTTCCCGCAGGAGATTGATCCCCACGAGCACATCGAAGTCGCCGAGCCGGAGCCCGCGGAGGATTTCCATCCGCTCGATAGCGTCGATGTCGGAATGGAGATAGCGCACGCGCACGCCGGCCTGCTGCAGATAGTCGGTGAGGTCTTCCGCCATGCGCTTGGTGAGGGTGGTGACCAGCACCCGTTCGGCCTTGGCCTCGCGCTCCCGGATTTCGGCGAGGAGATCGTCCACCTGGCCGCGCACCGGCCGGATGTCCACCTCCGGGTCCACCAGGCCGGTGGGCCGGATGATTTGCTCGACGACGGCGCCGCCCGAGAGCTGCAGCTCGTACTCGCCCGGCGTAGCGGACACGGAGATCATCTGCGGCACCAGCGACATGAACTCGTCGAACTGGAGGGGACGGTTGTCGAGCGCCGAGGGAAGTCGGAAGCCGTACTCGACCAGGACGAGCTTGCGCGCGCGATCGCCGTTGAACATCCCGCCGATCTGGGGCAACGAGACGTGGGACTCGTCCACCACCACCAGAAAGTCGGCCGGGAAGTAGTCGATGAGGCAGGCGGGACGCTCGCCCGCGCGGCGCCCGCTCAGCGGGCGGGAGTAGTTCTCGATGCCGGCGCAGGTGCCGACCTCGAGGAGCATCTCGATGTCGAAGTTGGTGCGCGATTCCAGCCGCTGTGCCTCGAGCAGCTTTCCCGCCGCCTTGAGCTCCGCCAGGCGCTCGGCCAGCTCCGCGCGGATCAGAGTGACGGCGCGCTCGATCTTGGAGCGCTCGGTGACGAAGTGCTTGGCGGGGTAGATGGCGCACTGCTCCAGGTGCGCGATGGTGTCGCCGGTAAGCGGATTGACCTTGCTGATCCGCTCCACCTCGTCGCCCCAGAGCTCGACCCGGATGGCCTGCTCGGCGTAGGCGGGGAAGATCTCGATGCAGTCGCCGCGGACCCGGAACGTGCCCTGCTCGAACGCGACGTCGTTGCGGCCGTACTGGATTCGGACCAGCTCGGCCAGAATGGCGTCGCGGCCGCGGCGCTCGCCCCGCTGCACGGTCACCATGAGCTTCCGGTAATCCGCCGGATCGCCCAGGCCGTAGATGGCGCTCACCGTGGCGACGATGACGACGTCCTCGCGCTCCATGAGGCTCGACGTGGCACGGAGCCGGAGGCTCTCGATGTCCTGGTTGATCGAGGCGTCCTTCTCGATGTACACGTCGGTGGCGGGGACGTACGCCTCCGGCTGGTAGTAGTCGTAGTAGGAGACGAAATACTCGACCGCGTTCCGGGGCAGGAACTGGCGCAGCTCGCCGTAGAGCTGAGCCGCGAGGGTCTTGTTGTGGGAGAGCACGAGGGTGGGCCGCCCGTGGGCCGCGATGGTGTGGGCGAGGGTCATGGTCTTGCCCGAGCCGGTGACGCCCAGCAGCGTCTGATATCGGTCGCCGCGGTGGAGCCCGGCGATCAGCTCGGTGATGGCCCTGGGCTGGTCGCCGGCGGGCTCGAAGGGGGCGACGACCTCGAAGCGGGGGCTCATGAGGGAAGTATAGCGGCTCCCTACTTCGTCAACTCCCGGCAGAACTCCCCAAACACCTCCACGTAGCGGTCCACGTCGGCCTCGGTATGCTGCACGGACAGCGTCCACTGCTCCTCGTCGCCCGGCGTCATGAAGATGCCCCGATTGAGAAGCCACGGGTAGGACGCCGCGAACAGCTCGGGACGGGTCTCCAGGAAGTCCCGGTAGTTCTTCATCGGCGTCGGGCGGTACGACACGCATCCCTTGGCGCCCAGGTCGATGGTATGGGCGGGAATCCCGAAGCGCTCGATCGCCGCACGGCAGCCGTTGGCCAGCCTGGTTCCGAGGCCGGCGAGGTGCCGGTACGCGTCGGGGGTCAGCACCTCCGTGAGCGTCACGAGCCCGACCTGGGAGACGAGGGGGTTGCCGTTGTAGGTGCCCATCTGCGAGACCCCCCGCTCGATCAGTCGCATGAGATCCTCACGGCCGCCGAAGGCCGCCGCCGGGAGCCCGCCGGAGATCGCCTTGGCGAGGCACACCAGGTCGGGCTGCACGCCGAATCGCTCGGTCGCCCCACCGGACGCGATGGTAAAGCCCGTCTTGATCTCGTCGAAGATGAACACCACTCCGTGCCTGGTGCACAGCTCGCGCACCCGCTGGAGATACCCGGGCTCCGGCACCACGATGCCGAGGTTCATCATGGCGGGCTCCATGATCAGGCAGGCGATCTCGCCCGCCTGCTCGGTGAAGAGGCGCTCGAGATAGTCGGCATCGTTGAACGGCACCACCCGGATGTACTTCGCGGCGTCCTTCACCATCCCCTTCGACACCGGCGCGCTGGAGGGACGGTCCCGTCCGCCCATGACGTCGGCATTGGGGATCACGGAGAACATCACGGCGTCGTGATGTCCGTGATAGGAGCCCTCGATCTTGCAGACCACGTCGCGGCCCGTGGCGGCACGGGCCACCCGGATGGCGTCCATCGTCGCCTCCGTGCCCGAGTTGGTGAAGCGAAGCATCTCCAGGTTGAATCGCCGGCAGATCTCCTCGGCGAACCGCACCGCCGACTCCGTGGTGACGGCGAAGTGGGTGCCGCCGCGCGCCGCCTCGTGGATGGCCTCGACGATCCGCGGGTGCGCGTGGCCGACCACCATCGCTCCGAAGCCGCAATGGAAGTCGAGGTACTCGCCGCCGTCATGGTCCCAGATGTGGCTCCCCTGCCCTCGCGTCACGTACACGGGATAGGGCTGCATCTTCTGAAAGGACGACGCGACGCCGAACGGCAGGATCCGCACGGCCCGCTGGTACAGCTCGGCGGATCTGGGCGTCCGCGACAGCAGCCGGCTCATTTCCGACTGGGCGATCTGCTGGGCTCGCGCGAGCAGCCGTTCGGTGGCCGCCCGCTGCCCGGAAGCAAGGGTGGTGCTCATGGGGTCGTGTCCTGTGATCCGGAGTGGTTGGAGATGCTATCGGCCTCGGAGGGGTCGCACGATGTCGCCTGAGTGGAGGTTGCCCCGCGAAGCCGGAGTTGTCAACTGTACGAACCCGTTGCACATTGGCGTACATGACCCCCATCACAGCGCCGGTGTCCGGATCACGCGACGACGTGATCACCATCGACCATGTCATCAAGCGGTTCGGCGGCTACGTCGCGGTCCAGGACGCGAACTTCGCCATCGCGCGTGGCGAGTTCTTTTCGCTCCTGGGGCCGTCGGGCTGCGGCAAGACCACCACCCTCCGTATGATCGCGGGGTTCGAGCAGCCGACCGAGGGCCGCATCCTGCTCGACGGCAAGGATGTCTCCCGCGTTCCCCCCTACCACCGGAACGTGAACACGGTCTTCCAGCACTACGCGCTCTTTCCCCACATGAACGTGGCCGACAACGTGGCGTTCGGCCCGCGCAGCCAGCGGATCGCCGAGGCGGAGACGCAGCGGCGGGTGACCCAGCTGCTGGACGTGGTGCGGCTCACGCCGTTCTCGCGCCGGAAGCCGGGGCAGCTTTCCGGCGGGCAGCAGCAGCGGGTCGCGCTGGCACGGGCGCTGGCGAACTACCCGAGCGCGCTGCTCCTCGACGAGCCGCTTGGGGCGCTCGATCTCAAGCTGCGCCAGGCCATGCAGATCGAGCTGAAGCGGATTCAGCGCGAGGTGGGCATCACCTTCATCTACGTGACGCACGATCAGGAAGAAGCGCTCACGATGTCCGACCGGATCGCGGTGATGAACGAGGGCCGGGTCGAGCAGATCGGCTCGCCGACCGACATCTATCACTCGCCCCGGTCGGTCTTCGTCGCCAACTTCATCGGGGTCGCCAATCTCCTGCCCGGGGTCATGGGGCAGACCAACGGAACCCACTCGACGGTCACCGTCGCGGGGAATCGTCCCATTTACGTGCCGACCGGCGGATGGCAGTTCAAGCCGGGCTCCGCGGCGACGGTGATGATCCGGCCCGAGCGCCTCCGCCTGGCCAATACCGAGCCGACCGGCGAGATGGCGATTCCGGTCACCGTGAAGCACGCCGTCTTCCAGGGGCCGGTGGTCCGCTGCGCGCTGAGCGCCCTCGACGGCACCGAGATCGTAGCCCACGTGGGGCCGGAGGACGCCGTCTCGGGACTCGAGCCCGGCGCCTCCCTCTGGGCGAGCTGGGACCCGGATGCCGGCCGCTTGCTGCCGCAGGCCGGGCGCCACCCGGACGACGAGGCGGACCTGCGGACCACCGTGGAGCGCGCGCTTCCCTAGCCGACCACCCCTTCCACCAGGAGCACCGCGATGAGCAACCGAGAGTCTGACGGGAAGGACCACGAACTGCATCGATTCCTGCGGGAGGCGATCAGCCGGCGCGGCTTTCTCGCGCGCACGGCACTCGGCGCCGGCGGCATGGCCCTGGGCGGGAGCTTTCTCGCATCGTGCGGCGGCAAGGAAGGCGCCTCCAAGGCCGGCGAGGCCGGGGCGGGCGGGGGAAAGACGCTCCGGGTCTCCAACTGGCCCCTCTACATCGACAAGCAGACCGTCCCCGACTTCGAGAAGGCGACCGGCATCAAGGTCGAATACACGGAAGACATCAACGACAACAACGAGTTCTTCGCGAAGATCGACGAGCCGCTCAAGCGCAACCAGAGCATCGACCGGGACATCATCGTGCTCACGGACTGGATGGCGGGCCGCCTCATCCGGCTGGGCTACGTCGCGCCGCTGGACGACTCGAAGTTTCCCAACAAGGCCAACCTGGTCGACACCGTGAAGGACGTCAGCTTCGACGCGGGCCGGAAATACAGCGTGCCATGGCTGTCCGGTATGACCGCCATCGGGTACAACCCCAAGAAGACGAAGCGGGAGCTGACGAGCGTCAACGACATCTTCGATCCGAAGTTCAAGGGCCAGGTCACCATGCTCACCGAGATGCGGGACACGGTCGGACTCGTGATGCTCGGCATGGGGAAGGACCCGGCGGCCGTCACGCTGGCGGATGCGAAAGCGGCCTGCGCCAAGATCAAGAAGGCGCGCGAGAGCGGGCAGATCCGGAAGTTCACCGGAAACGACTACGCGGAGGACCTGGCGGCAGGCAACATCGCGGTGGCCTTCGCCTGGTCGGGCGATATTCAGGGCCTCAGCGCCGACAATCCGGACCTCAAGTGGATCGCGCCCAACGAGGGCGCCATGCTCTACTCCGACAACATGATGATCCCGAAGACCTCCGACCGGCAGACGGAGGCGATGGCCTGGATCAACTACGTGTACGATCCCAAGCACTCGGCGCAGATCGTGGCCGGCGCGCCCTACGTCTCGGCGGCCAAGGG
>Ga0075288_1000018_pt1 | contig 16578 bp, 11 predicted proteins | sample SF_Rice_20C_0N_4_FD_69763 | JGI IMG/M metagenome (GOLD analysis project Ga0075288, IMG submission 69763) | Rice paddy soil microbial communities from Twitchell Island, California, USA - SF_Rice_20C_0N_404 | ecosystem: Environmental > Terrestrial > Soil > Paddy field/soil | place: USA: Twitchell... | reverse complement strand
CTCGTATGCCGACCTCGAGCCGTATTACACGAAGGCCGAATGGGAGCTGGGGGTCTCGGGGCTGGCCGGCGCGGCCCTCAACGAGCCGCCGCGGAGCAAGCCGTATCCGTTGCCGCCCCTGCCGATCAAGCCGGCCGGTGTTCTGATGGAGCGCGCCGCGAAGAAGCTCGGTTGGACCGCCGCCCCCGCGCCGCTCGCCATCCTCTCACAACCGTATCACGGCCGCGCCGCGTGTACCCAGTGCGGATTCTGCGAGTACTTCGGGTGCGAGATGGGCGCCAAGTCGAGCACGCTGGTCACCGTGATCCCGGCCGCGGAGCGCACCGGCCGTTGCGAGATCCGGCCGGGGAGCTACGTCCGCACGATCGAGGTGGACCGGCGGGGCCGGGTGAGCGGTGTCGTGTACTTCGACTCGCGCCGGAAGGAGCACTTCCAGCCCGCCCGTGCCGTCGTCGTGTGCGCCAACGGCGCCGAAACGCCGCGGCTGCTCCTCATGTCGAAGTCGAAGCTCTTCCCCGACGGGCTGGCCAACTCCAGCGGCCTCGTCGGCAAACACCTGATGTACAACGGCGGGGCGTTCACCGGAGGCCTGTTCGAGCACGAGATCAACGGATACCGGGGTGTTCACGTGTCGAGGGTGGTGCACGACTTCTACCAGCTCGATCCGTCGCTGGGCATCGTGGGAGGGGGAGGGATCGACACCCGGTTCGACTTCCCGCCGATCGAGTTCGCGCTCACCGGACTTCCGGAAGACGGTCCCCGATGGGGAGCCGAATTCAAGCAGGCGCTCAGGGCCTGCTTCAACCGTTCGATGTACGCGCTGGCCCACACGACCTCGCTGCCGGTCGAAAGCAACAGCATCAGCCTCGACCCGGACCTCGAGGACGCGTGGGGGCTCCCCGCCATCCGGGTCACCTTCCGGGAGCATGAGAACGACATGCGCTTGTACAAGTTCTTTCAGGACCGGACGCTCGAGCTTCTGAACGCGGCGGGTGCCGTCCGGACGTGGACCTTTCCCCTGGATACCTACTATCCGGCTGTGCACCTCCTCGGCACCTGCCGCATGGGGAACCGACCGGATCGCTCGGTGGTCGATCGCTCGCACCGCGCGCACGATGTTCCCAACCTCTTTCTGGTGGACGGCAGCAGCTTCGTGACCGGCGGCCGGGGCCAGCCGACCGGTACGATCCAGGCGCTGGCGTTCCGGGCCGCGGACGAGATGACGCGGCTGGCGAAGAGCGGGGAGCTGGGGTGACTCGTGACTCGCGACCCGTGACTCGACCAAACCCCCTGGACATGGCGCCGGAGGAGTTCCGGCGCTCGGGACACGATCTGGTCGACCGGATCGCCGATCTGCTCGCCTCGATCGGGTCCCGTCCCGTGACGCCCGGCGAGAGCCCGGCGGAAGTGCGGGCGCGACTCGGGCATCGCCCGCTGCCGGGAGGCGGGGCCGACCCGGCGCGGCTGCTCGGCGAGGTCACCGACCTCCTCTTCGAGCACTCGCTGTTCAACGGCCATCCCCGGTTCATGGGGTACATCACCTCGTCGGCCGCGCCGATCGGCATGCTCGCCGATCTGCTGGCCGCCGCGGTGAATCCCAACGTGGGCGGCTGGGAGCTGTCGCCGGTGGCCTCCGAGATCGAGGCGGAGACCGTGCGCTGGGTGGCGGAGCTGGTGGGCTACCCGGTGGACTGCGGCGGCCTCCTGGTGAGCGGCGGGAACATGGCCAACTTCCTGTGCTTCCTGGCGGGCCGCCGCGCCATGCTCGGCGAAGGCTTCCGCACCGCGGGACTCGCGGGCGCCGGGGTGGGGCGGCTCAGAGTGTACGTCTCCGAAGGCACGCACACCTGGATTCAGAAGGCGGCGGACGTGTTCGGGATGGGCACCGACTCGATTCGCTGGATTCCCGCCGACGATCGGCACCGGATGCGGGTGGACCGGCTGCGCGAGAGCATCCGCACCGACCGCGCCGCCGGCGACCAGCCGATGATGGTGGTCGGCGCCGCGGGCACGGTGAGCACCGGCGCGGTGGATCCGATCAGGGCGCTGGCCGCGGTGTGCCGGGAGGAAAAGCTCTGGTTTCACGTGGACGGCGCCTATGGGGCACCGGCCGCCGTCCTGCCCGACGCGCCCGACGATCTCAAGGCGCTCCGCCTGGCCGATTCGCTGGCCGTCGATCCCCACAAATGGCTGTATGCGCCGCTCGAGGCCGGGTGCGTGCTGGTGCGCGACGCGCACCGGCTGCCCGACGCGTTCGCCTATCACCCGACCTACTACCACTTCGAGACGGAGGGGGAAGAGCCGCCGATCAACTATTACGAGCTCGGCCTTCAGAACTCACGAGGATTCCGCGCGCTCAAGGTGTGGCTCGGCCTTCGGCAGGCGGGCCGCGATGGCTACGCGCGCCTGATCGGCGAGGACTGCCGCCTGGCGGCCATGCTCCACGACGCGGTGGCCCGGCATCCGGAGCTGGAGGCGATGAGTCTGGGACTCAGCATCGCCACCTTCCGGTACGTCCCGGCCGGTATCGCGGCGGGCGCGGCGGACGTGGAGACGTATCTGGACGCGCTCAACGAGGCGCTGCTCGAGCGGCTCAAGACCGGGGGCGAGCTGTTCGTCACCAACGCGCAGGTGCGTGGCCGATTTGCCCTGCGCGCCTGCATCGTAAATTTCCGCACCACGGAAACCGACATCGCCGCGATTCCCGACATCGTCGCGCGCGCCGGCCGGGAGCTCGACGCCGAGCTTCGGCCCGGCCCTCTCCGGGCCCGCGCGACCCGCTGACCGTACGGAGGTCATATCAGAGTCGACACGGTGTACCTGACGGCGCTGCTGCTCGTGGGCTCGAACGTGTTCATGACCTTTGCCTGGTATGCCCACCTCAAAAACCTCGCCGACCGCCCCTGGTACGTCGCCGCCCTCCTCAGCTGGGGCATCGCCCTGTTCGAGTATCTCCTCCAGGTGCCGGCCAACCGGATCGGCCACACCACACTGACCCTCCCGCAGCTCAAGATTCTCCAGGAAGTGATCACGCTGGTGGTGTTCGTGCCGTTCGCCGTGATGTACATGAAGGAGCCGGTCAAGCTCGACTACCTCTGGGCGGCGCTCTGCATCCTTGCCGCGGTATTTTTCGTCTTCCGCGCACACGCCCGGTGACGGCGCGCCTCGTGGCACTCTGCTGCCTCCTGGCGACGACCGCCGCCGCGCAGTCCCATCCCATCCGCGCCCGCGACCTGGGCGTACCCTTCGACGGCGTGCCCGGTTCGCGAAACGCGATTACGGACGTGCGCGGAGTGACGGTGGGCCACGCGACGATCATCCAGGGACATGGCAGGCTCAGCGTGGGAAAGGGGCCGGTACGAACCGGCGTGACCGTCATCTTTCCTCGCGGCCGCGACGATCTGGCGCCGGCGTTTGCCGGCTGGTTCAGCATGAACGGCAACGGCGAGATGACCGGCACGCCGTGGATCGACGACTACGGGCTGCTGGTGTACCCAGTGGCGATCACCAATACCAACAGCGTGGGCACGGTTCGGGACGCCATCATCGGATGGGGACGCAACCGATTGGCCGACGCCTCCATCTGCTGCCTGCCGGTTGTGGCCGAGACCTGGGACGGCGACCTGAGCGACATCTTTGGATTTCACGTGCACCGGGAGCACGTGGAGACGGCGATCGCGGCTGCCGCGGGCGGGCCGGTGACGGAAGGGAACGTGGGAGGCGGCACGGGGATGATCTGCCTGGGCTTCAAGGGCGGCATCGGCACCGCCAGCCGGCAGCTGGCGGATGGAGACGGCGGTTTTACCGTGGGCGTGCTGGTGCAGTGCAACTTCGGCCTGCGGCGCCAGCTCCGAATCGCGGGCGTGCCCGTGGGGCAGGAGATTACCGCGCCCGAGCCCTGTTACGATACCGATGAGCCGCTCGACTCCGCGCGCGCCTCGGAGCGCTGCCCGGCGGCGGCGGGCAGGGGACAGGAGCACGGCTCGATCATCGTGGTGGTGGCGACCGACGCACCGCTTCTGCCTCATCAGCTTCGGCGCGTGGCCAGGCGTGCCGCGCTCGGCATCGGCCGGATGGGCGGGATTGCGGGGATGGGATCGGGCGATCTGTTTCTCGCCTTTTCCACCGCGCCGACCGGCACACCCGGCGAGCACGGGGTGGCCAGCGTGCGGATGCTTGCCGAGCAGGCGATCGACCCGGTGTACGAGGCGACGGTACAGGCCACGGAGGAGGCGATAACCAACGCGATGGTGGCGGCCCGCACGATGACCGGCGCCGACGACTACCGGGTGCCGGCCCTGCCGCACGAGGAGCTGCGGGCCGTGCTGGCCCGCCATGGGCGGCTGCTCCAGCGCTAGGCTCACCCCTCACGCACCGCCTCCCAGCTCCCCGCGGCCAGCGGGTGAAAGTCCTTCCAGACGTTCGCGTACGGCTCCATCATCAGCGAGATGAATCGCTCGAGCGCCACGGCAAAGGGATAGCGGCGCCGGAACTCCAGCGCGGTGACGCCGAGCATGGCCCGAAGGTGCCGGCCGAAGCTCTGCGGCGACGAGTACTCGAGGCGGTAGGCAACGTCGGCCACCGAGAGCCCGGCGGTCTCGAAAAGATGGGCCGCATGCAGCAGCCGGATGGCGGCGAGGTAGCTCTTGGGCGACGGCAGGCCCGCCCTGGCGAAGCGTGACATCAGGGTGCTGGGCCGCACCGAGAGCTGCGCGGCGATGCCGCTGACGGTGGGCACCTCGGCAGCCACGCGGATCAGCGCCTCGAGAAAGAGCCGGGCATCGGGTGGCGCCTCGCGCATGCTCTCGAGCACCGGGCCCTGGATGCGCGCGACCGCGCGCGTGGCCGGCTGGCCGACGATGCGGCGGAGCCGACTCCATCCGGATGGTGAGGTGACGTCCACCACCTGGCGCACGCCGGAGGCGCCCAGGCGGAGCAGGGTTTCGCTGGCGGTGGCATCGTGCTGGGAAACCAGCGCCACGGTAGGAACCGTAGGGAATTCCTTGACCAGCACTCCCAGCACCTCCATCTGGTCAGGACCGCAACGGTGCACGGAAACCAGGACGGCGTCGACCGGGCGTTCGCGAACCACCCGCATGGCGTCGGGAATGGAGTCCCGGTGGACCACCGAAAAGCAGCCGTTACCCGCCGCATCGACGCGCGGACGCTCGCCGGGCAAGAGAACCGCCGCCACCGTCGTCGAGGCCTGATCCGGATCGAACACCACGGCTCCCCCTTTGTGGTGCAAGAGGATAGGCCTCGCACGTCAACCTCTATTCAACCTGAATCACAGCCCAAATCCCCCGGCCGTGTTCCCCGCTCGCCGGGCGGGTATATTGCATTTTCGCTCCCAGAGCCCGGCGAACCATGACGGACGCGACCTCCGATCCCTTCGCAATGCTGCAGGCCGCCCTCGGCCCGCACTATCGTCTCGACCGGGAGCTGGGGCGCGGTGGAATGGGCGTCGTGTTCCGAGCCACCGACACGGCGCTCGATCGTCCCGTCGCCATCAAGGTCGTCCACCCCGAGCTCGCCGCTCACTCCTCCATCGCCCGGCGCTTCCTCGCCGAGGCGCGGACCATCGCACGGCTCCGTCATCCCAACGTCGTCGCGGTCCACGCCGCGGGAACCGCCGGCGATCTGCTCTACTACGTCATGGACGAGATCGCGGGCGAAAGCCTTCGCCAGCGGCTCGCGCGCGAAGGCCGCCTCGAGCCTGCGGAGGCCGGACGGATCACCGCGGATCTCGCGCACGCGCTCGACGCGGCCGCGCGCGCCGGCGTCGTGCATCGCGACGTCAAGCCCGAGAATGTCCTGATCGAATCGGGGAGCGGCCGCGCCATGCTGGCCGACTTCGGCATCGCCCGGGCCGTCGCGGGCGACGGGGCAGCGGGAGCCTCGAGCACGGGGCAGGGCGTGGCAGTAGGAACGCCGAACTACATGAGCCCCGAACAGGCGGCGGGAGAGGACATCGATGGGCGGAGCGACCTCTACGCGCTCGGCATCGTCGCGTACGAGATGCTCGCCGGCCGGCCGCCGTTCACGGGAGCGAGCCGGGTCGTCGTATCGAAGCACATCGCGGAACGGCCGGTGCCCATCGCCAAGCTCCGCCCGGAGACGCCGCCCAGACTCGCTGCCGCGATCATGCGCGCGCTGGAGAAGCACCCGTCGGAGCGGTGGCAGACGGGAGAGGAGCTCCGCCAGGCGCTGGCGGGCGAGCGGGACATGCCGATCCGGCCGCGCGCGCACCGGGGCTGGTGGATCGGCGCGGCGGGACTCGCGGCCGCCGCGCTGGCCGGCCTGGTGGCGCTGGCCGGACGGTCCCAGCGACCGCCCGATGGCGTCAACCCGCGGCATTCGATCATGGTGCTGCCGTTCGACAACCTGCGCGACGAACGCTCGGCGGACTGGCTGCGCGAGGGCAGCGTCAGCATGCTGTCGCTCAACCTCTCGCAGTGGAACGACCTCACGGTCGTGGACCATGCCCGCCTGCACGACCTGCTGTCGCACCACAAGGTCAAGCCGGGCGACGAGATCGGCCTCGATCTGGCCCGCCGTATGGCACGCGAGGCCGGCGTGTGGACGGTCGTGCTCGGCGACTTCACCCAGGCCGCCGACTCGCTCCACCTCGTCGCGCGAATGTACGACGTCGCGAGCGGCGCGCGGGTGGACGTCGCCCGGGTGGACGACCGGATCGGCCCCGACGTGCGGCCGCTGTTCGACAACCTCGCGGTCAAGCTGCTCGATCTCTCGGGCGCGCCGCGCGAGCTGCGCGTCGGGGTGGCCAGCGCCACCACCGGCTCGCTCGAGGCCTACCGCGCGTACCTCAACGGCGCGGAGCTGCTCAACAACTGGAATCTCACCGCCGCCGAGCGCGACTTCCGCCGCGCCACCGCGCTCGACACGACCTTCGCGCTGGCCTACTACCGGCTGGCCCTCACCCGCGGATGGCTGGTGGGCGTGGGCGACTCCATCGCCGACAACGCCATCGCGCGGGCGACGGCCTACTCCGGCCGTCTTCCCGCGCACGACCGGTCGGTCATCAACGCCTACCGGGCGTTTCTCGCCGGTGAGTTCGGACCCGCGCGCGAGGCGTACCAGCAGCTGATCGCGCGCGACCCCGGCGACGCCGACGCGTGGTATGGACTCGGCGAGGCGTGGTTCCACGACACGGCGGGCGTGGACCAGTCGCCGGCCTGGACCCAGGCGCTGCGCGCCTTCCGGCGAACCCTGACGCTCGATCCGGAGTATGCCCTGGCCTACGAGCACGTCCAGGCGATGCTGTCGAGCGCGGCCACCTCACACCCCTACTACGCCCTGGTGGCGCCCGACTCCTTTACCGTGGCGGGGCGGCTCGACGGACAGCCCATCATCGACAGCGCCGGGGAGAGCGCGGCGGTCGCGCGCGCGCGCGCCGAGGCGCTGGCGACCGCGCGCCGCTGGGTGACCAGCCAGCCCACCACGCTCCGGGCGCACGCGGCGATGGTGGACGCCTACCTGGTCTCGGGGAACTACAGGGCCGCGATGGGCGAGGTGGACCGGTTCCGGCAGACCTCGCCCATACATCCGGAGCAGCCGTTCGTGGAGGCCCGCATCCGCTTTGCGTCCGGCGACATCGACCGGGCGGCCTCCGAGCTCAAGACCGCGCTCGACACGGTTGCCGCCCAGGACTTCAAGCCGTACGAGGGCACACCGACCGTGGTGGGCGACATCGCGGCAGCCGCCAATGTGTTCGCCTATCAGGGCGACCTGGTGAACGCCGCCAAGGCCCTCGACCTCGCGGACCAGGTGCGCAAGGAGGTCGTGCGCGAGGGAGAGAAGCAGGGGGCCGGCGACGGCTGGCGGCGTTCCGCACTGGGCGATCTGTACGCCGCCACGGGGGGTCCAACGGCGTCGCTCCGGCAGGTGTGGCAGAGCGCGGCCGAAGCGGGACGGATGGTGTCGGCGGAGGAGCGGAAGCACATCGCGCACAGCGGAGCGTCGGCCGCGATCGGGCTCTTCACCGGACCCGCGGCCGACAGCAGCGCGCTCAGCGAGTACCAGGCGATGACCGGCGAGGCGCCGGTCAAAGAGGTGCGCGCGCTCATGGCGCTCACCCGTGGTGACTCGACTGCCGCGCGCCGCGTGCTGGCCGAGCCCGACACCGTGGCCGACTCGAAATGGATGTACTCCACCTACCGCCGACCGCTCGCGGCCCAGGCGTACTTCCTCCTCGGCGACTACCACGCGACGCTCCGGGCGCTTCAGGATTTCGAGCCGGGCTCGCTCCGGACGGCGGGCTTCGACTCGCGCTGGGGCATGCTCGGCCGGGTCCGGCTGCTCCGTGCCGCCGCGTACGAGCAGCTGGGGCTCCGGGCGGAAGCACGGGCCGAGTACCGCCAGGTGCTCAGCCAGTGGAAGTCGGCCGACGCCTCGCTGCAGCCATTCGTGCGGCAGGCGGAGCTGGGGCTGGCCAGGGTGGGACAGGCGGGGTAGGGGATCGCGAGTCGCGGGTCGCCGCGTTATTTTTCCCCTACTGGCCGGGTACGATGGTCGCGGGCGCCGAAAGGCGTCCGAGGAAAGTCCGAGCTCCACAGGGCAGATTGCCAGGTAACGCCTGGGCGCCGAAAGGCGACGGATAGGGCCACAGAGACCAGACCGCCCCCGGGTGTCGCAAGGCACGCGCGGGGTAAGGGTGAAACGGTGGGGTAAGAGCCCACCGCACCGCTGGCAACAGCGGTGGCACGGTAACCCCCAGTCGGAGCAAGGCCAAATATGCGGCGAGGTGCGGCCCGCACCGACCAACCCGAGCCGAAAGGCACCGGGAGCCGCGGGTAGGCTGCTCGAGGTGGCCGGCGACGGCCATCCCAGACAGATGACCATCTCCGGTGCGCAAGCACCGGACACAGAACTCGGCTTACGGCCCGACCAGCGAACGGAGCTGCACGGAGAGGGCGGAGAGGACGCTGTCCTCTCCGCCCTCTCCATATCTCAGGGTCCCGAATGACCGCCCCTCCGGTTACCTTTTTCCGTCCGGACCTCCAGGGGGGAAGACGATGGCCTCACACATCTTCGGGCTGACCGCCGCCGGCCTCGCGGTGCTGGTGCCTGCTATCGCCGGCGACGCTCCGTACACCGTCCGCTACCGGATCGATCAGACCCTGACCCAGGAGATCGATGCCACGGCGAGCGGCAAGGGCAAGCAGAGCATTTCGTTCTCCACGTCCGGCTTTCTCACCCTCACGTTGACCGACAGCACCGGCGGCAAGGTGGTAAAGGTGGTGGTCGATTCGATGCATGGCGACAGCACGTCGCCCGTGCCGGCTTCGGTGTTCGACAGCGCCAAGGGCAGCGAGTACCACGCCTTCCTGGGCAGCAACGGCAAGCTCTCCGAGCTCGAGGTCGTCACCAGCTCGACGGCGGCACAGCAGATCCAGGGGTTCCTCACCGACTTCTTCCCCTGGGTCAAGCAGGGCGTCAAAGTGGGCGAGCGCTGGGCCGACACCACGTCCCGGGCCACGGTGGCCGGCAGCGACACGGTGGTCGTCAAGCGCATCATCGCCTACCAGGCCGCAGCCAGGGACAGCCGGGACAATCAGAAGGCCATCCGGATCACGAGCGACTACGCGTCGAGCGTCGCGGGAACCCAGCCCACGCCCAACGGGCCCGCCAAGCTGGAGGGCGGAGGGAAGGGTACGGGCACCTACTTCGTCACCTCCGACGGCCGCTATCTCGGCGGAGACTGGCAGCTGCAGTCGGCGCTCCATGTGTCGGGCGCATTCACCGATCAGCCGCTGCCGATCACCATCACGCAGACCACCAAGGTCACGACGCTCAAGTGAGCCGGAGGCCCCGGTGATACGCTGGCATGCGGCGGTCGCTGCTGCCCTGCTGGCCGGCTGCGCCGGCGGCTCGACCACGAACGACGGCACCGCGCCCCAGCCCGAGCCGGGCAAACCCGGCGCGCCCACCACGACACCCGCCAACCCGGGACTCACGTACCGGCCGGCGCCCGCGGCCGCCTATCGGCTCGAACGCCACGACAGTCTCGAGCTCCAGTATCCGGGCGGCGCCGTTCAGCAGCAGGTGCGCGATCGCATCGCGTTCGTACACGTGACGGTGGGCGGCACGGACGGAGCCACGAGCTATCCGGTCACCATCGTGGTCGATTCGCTGCAAGCATGGGAGAACGGCCAGCCGGTGGACTCCGCAGGCGCAATGAGGGGCACGCGGTTCACGGCGATGCTGAATCCCGACGGGCAGCTCTCGCCGCTTCAGGCCGATCGGGGAGGCACCCTGTCGGACGAGCTGATCGGCCGGCTCCGGGCCCTGTTCCCCCGCCTCCCGCCCAACGGCGTGCGCGAGGGGATGGAGTGGTCCGACTCGTCCGAGTACAAGCTCGTGGCCGACGCCTTCCCCGTCACCGAGAAGCAGACCACCACCTATCACGCCGCCGAGGGCGCCGGCTCGAAAAGCAGGATCACGCTGGAGAGCACCGGTACGTACACTAGAGCCGGAACCCGGCAGCAAGCCGACCAGTCGCTCGAAATGACCGCGACCGGCACACGCCATTGGGTGCTCCAACTCGGCAGCGACGGCTCCATCATCTCGGCACAGGGCAACGACAACGGTGACATGACCATCACCGTGCCCTCGGTCGGCCAGACCGTGCCGGTCAAGCAGACGGGCAGCTATACGATCGCCCCCGTCGCCGGCTCCTAGACTCGCCGCCCGGAGGCGGCCTGTGTTCCGCGTCGTTCTCTTCCTGCTGATTCTCCCCACGCTCTTCGCGGGCTGGCTCCTGGCCGTCTGGCCGCCGCCGATCTGGTACCGAAGCCACTGGCCTTCCGAAACGGCGTTCATGGCCATGCGCCGGGCGGAGGATCCGAAGACCCGACCGTCCTACCATCCCGTCCCCCTCGACTCGATCGCGCCGGCCATGGCCGAGGCCGCGACCACGGGCGAGGACGCGCGCTTCTGGACCCACGACGGCATCGACTACACCGAGATCCGCGCGGCCCTGGACTACCGGCACGCGACATTCGACTGGCATTCGAAGCCCGACCGCACCGAGCTGTGGCGCGCGCTCATCAAGACATGGGGCAAGCGGGACGGGATGCGTGGCGCGAGCACGATCACGCAGCAGCTCGCGAAGAATCTGTACCTCTCACCCGCACGCAGCCCCCTGCGCAAGGTCAAGGAGGCGGTCACCGCCTACCGGCTGGAGCGCGCGCTCGGCAAGAAGCGCATCCTGGAGCTGTATCTGAATGTGGCGGAGCTGGGGCCCGGCGTGTGGGGCGTGGAGGCGGCGAGCCGCAAGTACTTCGGGCGCTCCGCCGCGCGGCTCACCGCGAGCCAGGCGGCGGCCCTGGCGGCGACTCTCCCCTTTCCCCTGCGATCCAACCCCAAGTACAAGCCGGCGCGCATGCGCCGGCGCCAGGATTTGATCATCAGGCGGATGCAGGGCGAGCGGGTGGTGGTGCCGAAGGTGGAGGACGAGCCGGTGCTGGAGCCGGGAGACACGATTCAGTGGACGCCGGGGCTGGATTCCCTGCTGGACAGCATGCGGGCGCCGGTGGAGACGTTGGGGGTCACGGGTCGCGACCTAATCTACCAACCTCAACGGCATCACCAGGGTCAAGAAGCTCGAGGGATCGTCCCAGCCTACCGGCTCGCAGGTGGCGGCCCGCTCGGGTGCCTTGAAGGTGAGCCGGACCTCGTCGGTGGGGATGTACTTGAGGATCTCGAGCAGGTAGGAGGCATTGAACCCGATCTCGAGCGGGTCGCCCTCGTAGGAGACGGTGATCTCCTCCTGGGCTTCGCCGAGATCCGGCGTCTGAACCGAGAGTTTGCAGGAGCCGTTGGCGAATGCCATCCGGATCCGGTGGGTCTGGTCGCTCGCCACGATGCTCATGCGCCGGAGCGCGGCCGCGAACGCGCCCTTGTCCGCCGTGGCCGACTTGTCGTTCTCTCGCGGGATCACCTGCTCGTAGTTGGGGTAGGGCCCCTCGATGAGCCGGGTGAAGATCTGCGTGGTGCTGGAGCGGAAGCCCAGATGGTTCTCGCTCCGGGCGATCTCGACTTCCTCCTCCGCCCGGAAGAGCCGCCGGATCTGCTCGAGCGCCTTGGGCGGGACGATGAGGTCGGCCTGCGCCGAGCTGCCGGCGGGCGGGGTGGGCACGTCCATGCGGGCCAGGCGATGGCCGTTGGTGGCCACCATCCGCATCCGCTCCGGACGCAGCTCCCAGAGCACGCCGTTGAGAATGGGCCGGCTTTCCTCGGTGCTCGCGGCGAAGGCGACGTGCGCGATCAGCTTCTGGAGGTCCTTGGATGAGGTCCGCCAGCCGCCGTCGAACGAGACGGTCGGAAAGGCGGGAAACTCCTCCCGTGGGAGCCCGAGGAGGCGAAAGCGCGAGCGACCGCATTCGATGCCGACGCGCTGCTCGCCCGAGGTGGTCACCCGGATGGCCGCGTTGGGCAGCTCGCGGACGATCTCGACCAGCTTGCGGGCGGGAAGCGTGATGGCCCCTTCCTGGTCCACCGAGGCGGGCACCGTGGTGCTCACCGCGATGTCCAGATCGGTGCCCGAGAGACGGATGCCGTCCTTGGTGGCCTCGACGAGGATGTTCGACAGAATGGGCAGTGTCGTCTTGGCGGGCACACTGGCGGCTACCGCGACGAGACCTTCCTGGAGTTGCTCCCGCGTGATCGTGACCTTCATGCCGCTCCTCGGAGGAGGCTAATACAACTACGATCTTACCAGTTTATATAACTAGCAGCAGTAGTAGAGGGTCTGGAAATGTTGATCGGCGCGATAACCACGACCCGCATCCGCACTTGCCGCCGACGTCCTCTGTAGACTGCGTGTGGGCCATGGGGATCGGGCCCGACTGCTCTCCACTCTCATCAAGAGTTCCCACAGCCCGCGCCCGGCGCGGGGATTATTCTGCGGACAACTCCTGCCGGGCGTGATCCACGCGCTCGCGGAAGCTGCGGTCGCGCGACATCTGTCGGCTCACCTTGTCGACACTGTGAATGACGGTGGAGTGGTCGCGGCCGCCGAACGCCTGTCCGATCTCGACGAGCTGCATCTCGAGCAGCTCGCGCGCAAGATACATCGCGATCTGTCGCGGCACGGTCAATGTCTTGATGCGCGCCTTGGACCGGAGACCCTCGGGCGTGACCCCCCAGCGCCGGGCCACGACCTCCTGCACCTTGTTGATCGACGGGAGCGCTCGGGGCGACGCCAGCGAGTCCTCGCCCGGGCGGATGCGGTCGGACAGGGCCTCGCGCGCCAGCTCGATCGACACTTCCTTGTGCTTGAGCGAGGCGAACAGCAGCAGTTTGATGATGCAGCCCTCGAGCTCCCGCACGTTGGAACGGACGTGCTCCGCGATGAACCGGAGCACGTCGTCGGGAATGGTGAGCTCGAGATGATCCTGCTCCTGCTTCTTGCGCAGGATGGCGATTCGGTGCTCGAGGTCGGGCTGGCCGATGTCGGCCACCATGCCCCACTCGAACCGGCTCACCAGCCTGGCCTCGAGGCCGGGGATTTCCTTGGGGGGCCGGTCGGAGGTGAGGACGATCTGCTTGTTGCCCTCGTAGAGGGCGTTGAACGTGTGGAAGAACTCCTCCTGGGTCATTTCCTTGCCTTCCAGGAAATGCACGTCGTCCACCAGGAAGAGGTCCACGTCGGTCCGGTACCGGCGGCGGAATTCCGGCATGGTCCGGCTGTGAATGCTTTCGATGACTTCATTGATGAACTGCTCGGCGCCGACGTAGAGGATGCGGGTCTCGGGAATGCGCTCGCAGACCGAGTGCGCGATCGCCTGCATCAGGTGGGTCTTGCCCAGCCCGGTGGCACCGTAGATGAACAGGGGGTTGTAGGTCTTGCCGGGAGATTCGGCGGCGGCATGGGCCGCCGCGGCCGCGAGCTCGTTGGACTTGCCGATGACGAAGGTGTCGAAGGTGTAGCGCTCGTTCAGTGGCTGCGTGCTCGAGTTGGGCACGGGCCGGATGCCGCCCTCGCCTTCAGGCCGCCTCGGCGCGGGAGCCACGAAGAAGTCCATCTGCGGCCGCTTCTGCCTATCCTCGTGGACGCGGAAGACTACCGACGTGGGCGAGCCGAGCACCGGCTCCGCCAGCTTCGACAGCAGCGGGGCGTGCTTCGTCTCGTTCCATTCCACCGCGAACTGGTCCGGCGCTCCGACGATGAGACGGCCCTCGTCGAGAGCAATCGCCTCCGTCGGCTCGAGCCAGGTCCGGATCGTGTGGTCTGGAAGTTCGCGGTGCGCCTCATCGAGGATGCGCTTCCATGCGTCTTTGGCGGACAGCTGCATCTGTGCTCGAAAGCGGTGGGAGATTTTCAAGGGCAGGAGATGTTACGGGTCGGGTGTTGAAAAGTCAATGCATCTTGACAGCAGAAAAAAAGTACTCAGGCGGCACGCGCTCACTCGGAAAAAAGTCGCGCGTCCGCGCCGCGCGACGACGCGTCTCGCGCGCTCCGCGGCGACGGATCCGTCGGTCGTTGCGACGCACCCAGAGGCCCGCGCCATGTGGCTCCGCCGCAACGCATCGGCTTGACCACCGGCCACCGCCAAACTAGCTTCCCCGGCTCACTTTGAAGGAACGCTCGGATGAAGCCGTCATATCGGCCGCGCAACAAGCGCCGGATCAACAAGCACGGATTCCGGACACGCATGGCCTCGCGCTGGGGTCGGGCGGTGCTCTCCCGGCGCCGCAAGAAGGGCCGCAAGCGGCTCACCATCTCGCTGCCATCGAAGCACGGGGGCTCTTGACGTCTTCGGCGCGCCTGCCGCGAGCCAGCCGGCTCGCCCGCGCGTCCGACATTCGCCGCTGCCTGACCGAAGGACGGCGTCGCCGCTTCGAGCACCTGGACATGATCTGGATGGACAACACGACGGGCCACGCGCGGATGGGACTGATCGTTCCGAAGTTTCGGTCGTCCGCGGTGGCCCGCAACCGTCTCCGGCGCCGACTCCGGGAAATCTGGCGGGTCGAGCTTCAGCCGCATCAGCCGGCGTGGGACCTCATCGTCCGGGCCCGGCGCGAGGCCTACCGCGCCGGGTTCGACGCGCTCCGCAGCCAGATGCTGGCATGGCGCGCGTCGGTCCTGGAGGGTCGGTGAGCGGTGGACGCCATCGCCCGCTTCCCCCGTTTGATCCTCGCCACGCTGATCCGCGGATACCAGCGATTGCTCTCCCCGCTGCTCCCGCCAAGCTGCCGGTTCTATCCGTCCTGCTCTCAGTACGCGCTCGAGGCGGTCACCCGGCACGGCGCCCTCAAGGGGAGTTGGCTCGCCGTACGCCGCCTGGCTCGGTGCCATCCGTTCCATCCGGGTGGCTTCGATCCCGTCCCCTGACCTCGTGACCTGAGTATGGACCGACGTACCATCTGGGCGATCCTGCTGATGATGGTCATCGCCATCGCGCCCGCGATCTTCATCAAGCGGACGCCCAAGCCGGCCGCTTCAGCAGCCAAGCCGGCCGGCGGCCACCCAGCCGACACCACGCGCCCGGCGCCGCGTCCGCCGGCGGCGCAGGCACCCGCGCCTGCCGATACGGCGGCGCCCGCGGCTCCCGTTCCGACCGCGACCGCACGGGGCGCCGATACCGTGTGGGTGACGTCACCGCTCTACACCTACGGCGTCAGCACCGCCGGCGGCCGTCTGATCGAGGCGCGGCTCGCGCGCTATCAGTCGATGTGGCCGCCGGACCACAAGTCCGTCGCCCGGATCCTTCCGCCCGACTCCAAGCTGCTCGACATGGCCGTCGTGCTCGGCGCCGACACCATTTCGCTCGGTGATTGGACCTTCAAGGCCTCGACCGACTCCCTGGCGGTCGGCACCGGCCCCACCCCGCTCAACCTCACCGCGTCCAAGGGCGCGATCTCGCTGGACCTCACGTACGCCTTCCGGCCCGACGACTATCAGATCGCGGTGACCGGCCGGGTCACGGGCGTCGGCCCCAATGGCGGGCAGCTCCTCGTCGCCCTGGGCCCCACCCTCGCCAATACCGAGGCCAACGAGCAGGAGAACCAGCGGGCGCTGGCCCTCGTCACCAAGCGCAACGAGGCCGATCGCACCGACTTCTCGGGCCTCAAGCCGGGCGAGCCGCGCACCATCAGCGGCCCGCTGGAGTGGGCCGCGATCAAATCGAAGTATTTCGTGACCGCCGTGCTCGCGTTCGACAGCACGGGCGGAGGCATCAGCGGCGTCACCGCCGAGGCGAGAAAGACGACGGAGAAGCATCCCACCAGCGCCGACGTGCGGCTCAGCATGCCGCTCAGAGCCTCGGGGGAAATCGGCTACACCGTCTACGCGGGACCCATGGAGTACGATCGGCTCCAGCGAGTGGGCCACGACTTCGACGACGTGAACCCGTACGGGTGGCCCGGATTCCGGACCGTCATCCGCCCGGTCGCGGCGGCGGTGCGGTGGCTGCTGGTCTGGATGCACGACCATCTGAGCCTTCCCTACGGCCTGGTGCTGGTGTTCTTCGGAGTCCTCGTGCGGGTGCTGCTCTGGCCGCTCAATCAGAAGGCGATGCGGGCCAACCTCCAGCTCCAGGCGGTGCAGCC
>Ga0075288_1000017_pt1 | contig 16941 bp, 20 predicted proteins | sample SF_Rice_20C_0N_4_FD_69763 | JGI IMG/M metagenome (GOLD analysis project Ga0075288, IMG submission 69763) | Rice paddy soil microbial communities from Twitchell Island, California, USA - SF_Rice_20C_0N_404 | ecosystem: Environmental > Terrestrial > Soil > Paddy field/soil | place: USA: Twitchell... | reverse complement strand
GTCCGCCCGTCCGCCCGTCCGCCCGTCCGCCCGTCCGCCCGTCCGCCCGTCCGCCCGTCCGCCCGTCCGCCCGTCCGCCCGTCCGCCCGTCCGCCCGCTTGCCCGCTTGCCCGCTTGCCCGCTTGCCCGAACCTCGTCTCGCAGCTATGCTTACGGGCTTATGTTCGACGACCTTTCCGCCAAACTCAACGCCACGCTCCAGAAGCTCACGGGGCGGGGCGTTCTGACGGAAGAGGCGGTCAAGGAAGGGCTCCGCGAAATCCGCCGGATCCTCCTCGAGGCCGACGTGAGCTTCGATCTCACGCGCGAGTTCCTCGAGCGAGTGCAGGCCAAAGCGGTGGGCATTACGGCGCTCCAGGAAGTGCGGCCGGGCCACCAGCTCGTCAAGATCGTCTACGACGAGCTGGTGGCGCTGCTCGGCGAGAAGCAGGCGCCCATTGCGCATGCCACCGTGCCGCCGACGGTCATCATGCTCGTGGGCCTCCAGGGGTCGGGCAAGACCACCACGGCGGGCAAGCTGGCCAGGCGCCTCAAGCTGGAGCAGAAGGCGCCGTTTCTGGTGGCGGCCGACGTCTACCGGCCGGCGGCGGTGGAGCAGCTCCAGACGCTCGGCCGGCAGGTAGATGTCGGTGTGCACGGCGAGCCCGGCGAGCGTGACGTGGTCAAGCTCGTTCGGGACGGCCTCGTGGCCGCGGGCAAGGCGCGCGGCCGGACTGTCATCGTCGACACGGCCGGCCGGCTCCAGATCGATGACGAGATGATGGACGAGCTGCGGCGCCTCAAGGCCGCGGTCTCGCCCCACGAAATCCTGCTCGTCGCCGACGGCATGACCGGTCAGGACGCGGTCCGGATCGCCAAGGGCTTTCACGACGCCCTCGGCATCACCGGCGTCATCCTGACCAAGATGGACGGCGATGCGCGCGGTGGCGCGGCGCTGTCGATCTACGGCGTCACCCACGCGCCGATCAAGTACATCGGCGTCGGCGAAAAGCTCGATGCGCTCGAGCCGTTCCATCCCGACCGCCTGGCCGGCCGGATCCTCCAGCAGGGCGACATCCTCTCGCTGGTGGAAAAGGCGCAGGTCGCGGTCGACGAAAAGGAAGCCGAGCGGCTGGCGAAGAAGGTCACGTCGAAGAAGGGACTCGATCTCGAGGACTTCCTCGGCGCCATGCGGCAGATGCAGAAGCTCGGGCCGCTCAAGAACGTGCTCGGCATGCTCCCGGGGGTGAACCCGGCCATGCTGCAGGCGGCCAAGGTGGACGACAAGAAGCTCAAGCACGTCGAGGCCATCGTGCTGTCCATGACGCCGCGTGAGCGGTCGAACCCCGACGTCATCAACGGACAGCGCCGGCTCCGTATCGCCAAGGGCAGCGGCCGCACGGTGCAGGAAGTGAACACGCTGCTCTCGCAGTTCAAACAGATGCAGAAGTACATGAAGATCGCGGGGAAGACCGGAGGCGCCGGTCTGAAGCTGCCGTTCGGACGCGGCGGCTTCCCCGGTTAACCCAGCGCACCCAGGAACGCACATGGCAACTCGCATTCGCCTCCGCCGCGTCGGCCGGAAAAAGGTTCCCCTCTATCGTATCGTGGTCGCCGACCAGGAGGCGCCGCGCGACGGCCGCTTCATCGAAATCATCGGCACCTACAATCCGAAGGGGGCGACGCCGGGCGACAAGGTGCAGGTCGACGCAGACAAGGCCCGGCAGTGGATCGCGAAGGGGGCCACCCCCTCGGATACCGTCCAGTCGCTGCTCAAGCAGGTCGGGGTGTTCAAGCCGACCGCGGTCTGATGGGCGCCGGCCGCCACGTGGTGGTGGGCCGGCTGCGCAAGCCGCACGGACTGAAGGGCGATTGCACGCTGTTCCCGCTCACCGGCGAGCCCCAGGTGTTCTTCGCGCCGGGCCGCGCGGTGTGGCTGGTGGATATCGCGGGTGAGGTGGTGGCCGGACCGCTCACCGTGGAGCAGAGCCGCGAATACCACCGCGAATGGCTGATCAAGTTCGTGGGCGCCGACCGTCGTGAAGCCCTCGAGCCGTGGCGCGGATTGTTCGTCGCGGTGCCGGAAGCGGAGCTCACGCCGCCCGAGGGAGAAGAGGTCTATCTGCACGAGCTGGCCGGATTCTCGGTTCGGCTCGAGGACGATACGCCGCTGGGTCTCGTGAGCGCGGTCTACGAGCTGCCAGGCGGGCTGACCATCGAAGTACAGGGCCCCAAGCGCGAATTTCTCCTGCCGTACCGGAAGGAATTCGTGCGCGCGGTCGACCGGGCGGGACGCCGGCTGGTCGTGGCGCCACCCGAGGGCCTGGTGGAGTGACATGCTGACGATCGACGTCGTCACCCTCTTTCCCGAGGTGATCGCCTCTTTCGTGGCGGCCAGCATTCCGGGGCGAGCGGCGGCGGCCGGATTGGTCGAGTTCAACCTGGTCCAGCTTCGTGACTTCACCCACGACCGCCATGCCACCGTCGATGATTACGCGTACGGTGGCGGCGCGGGCATGGTGCTGAAGCCCGAGCCGTTCTTCGAGGCGGTCGAGAGCCTCCAGCCCGCCGGGCCGGTGGTGCTCCTGTCGGCGCGGGGCCGGCTCTTCCGGCACGATGACGCGGTGCGGTTTTCGCTGGGCTCGCGTCTGACTCTGTTGTGCGGGCATTACAAGGACGTCGATCAACGGGTGGCCGATGCACTCGCCACCGACGAAATCTCGATCGGCGATTTCGTGCTGTCGGGGGGCGAGGCCGCCGCGCTCTGCGTGCTGGACGCGGTGGTGAGGCTCCTGCCCGGCGCGCTCGGCGATCACGAGTCGGCCAGCGGCGACTCGCACTATGACGGACTCCTGAGTCCGCCGAGTTACACCCGGCCGCCGGAGTATCGCGCGCTGTCGGTGCCCGATGTTCTCAAGTCGGGCAATCACGCCGAGATCGAAGCCTGGCGGCGGGCGCAGGCGGAGCGGCTCACCCGGGAGCGGCGGCCGGACCTGTGGGAGAAGTACGGGGAACAGTAGGGAGTCGCGAGGACCCGAGACCCGCGACGGGTGGTTGTGGGTCGGCGGTGTGGCTTCAATCTTCACCTGGAGGATGCGGCGATGGAGCGACTGGCAGAGGTGGCCCGTGAGGGCTTGCGCACGGACATTCCTGCGTTCGATCCGGGGGACACGATCCGGGTGATGGTGCGGGTCCGCGAGGGCGACAAGGAGCGCCTGCAGGCATTCGAGGGCATTGTCATCGCCAAGCGGGGCGGCGGGATCAGCGAGAATTTCACCGTGCGGAAGGTCTCGGCCGGCGTCGGCGTCGAGCGGGTATTCCCCATGCACAGCCCCACGATCGCGTCCGTCGAGCTGGTACGCCGAGGGCGGGTACGCCGGGCCAAGTTGTACTACCTGCGCGCCCTGAGCGGCAAGGCCGCGCGCATCCGGGAGAAGAAAGAGAGCTGACGCGGTGCCCCCGCGCCCTTCGCTCACGCGTGAACGCGCGGCATGGGCCGGGGAGCTGCTCCTCGTCGGCGTCGATGAGGCGGGCCGCGGCCCACTGGCGGGACCGGTGGTTGCCGCGGCCGTCGTGTTTCCACCCGGCTGCCGGGCGGTGCGCGGCCTGCGCGACAGCAAGATGCTCCCCCCGCTCATTCGCTCGCGACTGGCCGCGCGGATCCGCCAGGTGGCGCTCGGTTTCGGCGTCGGCGCGGCGTCGGCGCGCGAGATCGACCAGGTCAACATCCGGGTTGCCACGGCCATTGCGATGCGCCGCGCCATCCGGCACCTGCTGTACCGCACCAATCTGCCGTCACGCCCCTACCGGATCCTTATCGACGGTCTGCCGCTTCCCGAGGTGGGCTACCCGCACGACGCCCTGGTGGACGGCGATGCCCTGTGCCATTCGGTGGCTGCCGCCTCCATCCTCGCCAAGACCATTCGCGACCATCTCATGCATCGCCTGGCCGAGCGGCACCCGGAGTACGGCTGGGGGACCAACGTCGGATACGGAACGCCCGAGCACCAGGCGAGCCTCTCGGTGCACGGCCCGACGCGCCACCATCGGTTCTCGTTCGCTCCCATCGCCCAGATTCCGCTGGAGCTTTGAGAGCACGGGGGTGGTCGGGGATGTCGGAGAGACCGAGATGAGGGAATTGCGTGAACAGAGGGGACCGAGGACGGAAAGGGCGGCGGTGCTCGCCGCCCTTTCCGTCTTCTGCACCTTCTCGGTCGTCTGCGCCCAATCGAACGCCGAGCGCGTCACCGGCGGCTACTACACCTCCTCGCACGACTACGACCTCGTCCACCAGCGCATCGAAGTGAAGAACTTCGACTGGGACTCCACGTCCTTCGATGGCACGGTCGCCACGACGCTCGTCTCGCTCCGGCCCGGTCTCGACTCGGTGATTCTCGACATGGACCGTCAGCTCGACGCGCGTTCGGTGATGCCGCGCTGCGCGGGGAAGCGCTCGTGCCGCGGACTGGTCTTCTCGCGTCCCGGAGACTCGCTCGTCGTCCGCCTGGCCCGGCCCGCCGCGTGGGGGGACACCGTCCGCTTCACGATCGCCTATCACGGCCGCATCACCCAGGGCCGGGGCCTCTACTTCTTCAAGGAGGAAGCGGGTCGCCCGCACCGTCCGCAACAGGTGTACAGCGGCGGCGGCACCGACGGGAATCCCCGCTGGATCCCGACCTGGGGCGGGCCGGCGGACAAGGCGACCTGGGAGATGATCGCTACGGTGCCGAAGCGTTTCACGGTCGTCTCCAACGGACGCCTGGTGAGCGACCGGAGCTTTCCCGGCGGCACGCACACCGCGCACTGGTCGCAGGAGAAGCCCGCCTCGACCTACCTCATCTCCCTCGTCGTGGCCCCGCTCGCGAAGATCTCCGACCGGTGGCGGGGCATTCCGGTGGACTACTACGTCTACGCGGAAGACCGGCCGAAAGCCCGTGCGCTCTTCGGGGTGACGCCCGACATGATGGAGACCTTCTCCCGCCTCACCGGCGTGCGCTTCCCGTGGAACAAGTACGCCCAGACGACCGTCGCGGATTTCGTCGGCGGCATGGAGAACGTGAGCGCCACCACGCTCGTCGACTGGCTGCCCGACTCCGCCGCCTACCACGACCGCCCCTGGTTTCAGTGGGCGCTGATCCCCCACGAGCTCGCGCATCAGTGGTTCGGCGACCTGGTGACGGCGGAGAACTGGGCCAACTACTGGCTCAACGAGGGCATGGCCGAGTTCATGCCCGGACAGTACTGGGGCGATCGGCTGGGCCGGCGTGTCGAGGAGGACTACTACCTCGGCGAGTACCAGGAGTTCATGGCGGCGGACAAGCGCCGGCGCATGCCGCTCGCCACCTGGAACTCGAACAACGTGTATCCCAAGGGTGCTCTGGTTCTCGAGATGCTGAAGAAGCAGCTCGGCGCGGAGCGGTTCTGGGCCGCGATGAAGCGGTATCTCGCCGATCACGCGTTCGGCACGGCCACCAGCGACGACCTTCGCCAGGCGGTGCTCGACGCGACGGGCGAGAGCCTCGACTGGTTCTGGTCGCAGTGGATCTATCGGGCGGGATTTCCGGCCTTCAGCGTGACCTCGGCGTACGACTCGGCGGCCGCCACGCTCACGCTGTCGGTCCGGCAGACGCAGGTGGATACCGCCAGGGCGGACAGCGCCGGCTTTCGCTTCGAGACGCCGCTCGTCTTTCGTGCCCCGGTGGTGATCCGCGTGGGCACCGCCTCGGGCGACGTCGTCGTCAAAACGGTGATCGATCGGCGGGAGCAGCAGGTGACGATCGGCGGGGTGCGGTCGGCGCCGACGATGGTGGTGTTCGACCAGGACAATGCCGTGGTCAAGACCCTCGAGTTCATGCAGCCCACCGCCTGGCTGGTTGCGATGCTCGAGCGGGAAGGCGGGCTCTGGAACCGCGCCTGGGCAATCGAGCAGCTCGCCGATCGCCGAGGCGACCCCGCGGCCGCCGACGCCCTGGCGCGTGCGGCTCGCGGAGCCGACTACTATGCCGTCCGGGCACGCGCCTGCGCCGCGCTTGGCGGCTTTCCGGCCGCGGCTGCGCTGCCGGCGCTCGAGGCGGCCACGCGCGATACCTCGTCGCAGGTGCGGAAGGCGGCCGTCGTCTCGCTCGCGTCCGTGGGCGGCGAGCGGGCCCTGTCACTGGCCCGGCGCGCCTGGGCGGACGACCGAAGTTACGAGGTGCGTGCCGCGGCGCTCACGGCGCTCAGCCGACTCGACAGCGCCGGCGCCCGGAGCGAGATCCTCCAGGGCCTTTCGACCACCTCCTACCGCGACGTGATCCAGACCGCTGCCGCGGTCGCCGCCCTTCATCATCCGGATTCCACGTTGATCGAGGCACTATCACGCCAGGCCGGCGCGCAGGTGCCGTCCGTCGCGCTTGCGGTCCTCGCCTCGCGCGGAGACTCGATGGCGTTGGCCGGGCTGGCGCGGGTGCTCGACGATGATCGGGAGTGGGTCCGGCGCCAGGCGCTCGAGGCGGTGGAAGGGCAGCTCGAGCCGGACGACGCGGTGGGCATCCTGCGCGCCGCGCTTCCTGCGGTGGGGCACGACGAGGCCCGGGCCGCGGTGGAAAGCGCGATCAGCCGGCTGGAGCGCGCGAAAGGGTAGGGCGCTACGGGCCGACCGGGTGGACCTCGAGGATTTTCTCCACCTTGCGAAGCCGCTCGGGAAGGTCGAGGGCGGACAGGTCGTAGATCTCATCGCCGCCGCCGGTGAGGGCGTTCATCGTCCCCGCGGCGCCGGCACCGAGATCGACCTCGACCTTCCTGATGAGCCGGATTTCGTTGATGTGTTCGACCGGCACCCGGACCAGCGAGTCGGACTGCTTCACGACGAGCGAGTCGCCGTCGAGCCGCACGAGCTGGATGTCCCACACGTACTTGTCGCCATCCAGCGTCACCTGCCAGCGATCGGTTTGTGCGGCCAGCCGTCCCGCCAGTGCCAGCGAGAGCAGCAGCACGCCGATTGATGCTCGGATCATGCGATCAGTGGCCGGACGAATCGCCCGGGCGGCTCGCCTCGAACAGGAACCAGGCCCGCCGCTCCGTCTCGTCCACCCACACTTCGATCAGGCTGGTCGTGGCGATGTCCCGGTGCTGCTCGCAGACGTTGTGGGCCTCGCGCAGGCTCGCCACGAGCGTCCGATTGTCCTCCCGAAGCTCCGACAGCATGTCCGACGGCTCGACATACTCGGCATCGTTGTCGGCCAGGCGCTGGGTACGGGCAATGTCGCCGATCGATCGGATGGTCAGGCCGCCCAGCTTGCGCACGCGCTCGGCGATCGGGTCGGTCATGGCGAAGATCTGCTCGGCCTGCTCGTCGAGCAGCAGGTGGTAGTCCCGGAAGTGCGGCCCGCTCATGTGCCAATGGAAATTCTTGGTCTTGAGGTACAGGGCGAAGACATCCGCCAGGATGGCGTTCATCGCCGCCGTGATGTCTCTGGTCGCGGCCGGGCCCAGATCGGTCGGCGTGCGCACGGGGGCGTCGCGCCTGGTGGTCAGCTCCTGCCGCTTCTTCGTCTCGATCGCACTCATGACTTCCGTCCTCGTCAAGGGAATGGAATCCGCCGCGATTGCTCCGTGTCCAACGCCCCTCCCGGATCGAGGTGGCGTCACAGGACTATGGGGCAGCGAGTCCGCATCCGCCAGAGGCCGCGAGGTTGCCGCTGGGAGTCGTGGGTGGGATATTTCGCGACGTCCAGGGGGCGTAGCTCAGCTGGTAGAGCAAGGGACTTTTAATCCCTAGGTCGTGGGTTCGAGTCCCACCGCCCTCATCATCCGGAGCAGCGGCGACGCCGGCTCACTCGCGCCGGGCCCTGGCCCTCGCGGCCTTCTTCGCCGCCGCCGACCGGCCCGCGCGTCCCTTGGTTCGAGCCCCCTTCTTTTCGGCCGCGGAACGGCTGCTCGCGCTTCGCTTCCTGGCCGCCGACCGGGCCTGGCGCGAGAGCGATCCGCGCGAGGCGGCGCGCCGCCCCTCCCGCTTCAACCACCTGTCGAGGCGCGGGAGCGCTTCGCCGAGGGTTTCTTCTTCCTGCCAGCTCTTCTGTCCCTTGCGGTAGGCCCGCTCCGCGCCGCAGCGGGTCTTCCCCGACGCACTCGCCTTGCCTTCGCGCTTGTCCTCGTGGGCGCGCTCGATCGTCTTTCTCCGGCATCGCTACGTCCTGCATTCCGAATGCGTGCCACGACCTCACCTCAGCGAATCGTGACAGGGGGCTGACCCGGATACCCTGCGGCGCGTCACGAAGGACCGCCGGGCCGGCGGCTCTCCGCCTCTTTGCGCTGGTCATCGCGCCAGTCCTGGTACTTCTTCCACTGGTCCTTGTCTACCATGTCCTTGACCGCGTCGTCGAAGGTCTTCTGGCGGCCCGAGAGCTCGTCGCCGAGCGACGTGAGCAGGGGCATCTGGCCGCGCATCGCATCGCGGTCGCGGCTGCCGAACGCGTCGCGCATCGCTCCCCGTGCCGCCGCCAGACTGTCACGCTGGGGCTTGGTCGAGTCCATGAAGTTCCCGTAGAGCCTGGCGTAGGCGGTGGTGTCGGAGAGACCGGTGATACTGGCGAACGCAGCCGGTGCCGGCGGGCCGTCGGCGATCACGGGGTCGAGCGGCTTCATCCCGCCGCCGTGCCGGCCCATGCCCATCATGCCGTGGCCCCGGCGCATCCCCCCGTATCCCCCTCCACCATAGCCGCCGCCGGCGCCCCCGTCGGGGTACTGCGCGACCGCGGCGGACGCGACGCCGAGCGACAGAACGAGACACGCGGCGAGCGAGTGTCGGCGCATTGGAGCATCCTCTCGATTGGAACGTTGGAACGCTGGAATCCCCGCCCATCCCGTCCTCCACCGCTCATCTGGATGCCCGATCGGGCGAGAGCGTCGCTGACGAAAACCGATTCCGAGAGGTATAGCCCGATGCCAGCCGGGGCAGTACATTGCCCGAATGGCAACCACAATGCAGCCCTCCAAGCAGTCCCCCACGCCCGGAGCTGGCGTGCCCACCATCTGGCTCGACGGCAAGTGGTACGATCGCGATTCGGCCACGGTGTCGGTGTACGATCACGGCCTCTTATACGGTGACGGCGTTTTCGAGGGCATACGGATTTACGGCGGCAAGATCTTCCGTCTTCACCAGCACCTCGAGCGGCTTTACGACTCCGCCAAGGCCATCTGGCTCACCATCCCGATGCCGCTCGACGAAATGGCCTCCATCACCGAGGAAGCCGTCAGGCGCTCGCGCATTGCCGAGGGCTACATCAGGCACATCGTCACGCGAGGCGTCGGCGATCTCGGCCTCGACCCCCGCAAGTGCCCGCGCCCGTCGGTGATCATCATCGTCGACGGCATCAAGCTGTGGCCGGAGGAGGTGTACGAGACGGGGCTCACGGTGATCACGGCGGGCACCCCCATTCCGCAGCGCGAATCGCTCTCGCCTCGGGTCAAGTCACTGAACTATCTCGCACACATCCTCGCGAAGATCGAGGGCGTGCACGCCGGCGCCGACGAAGTCCTCATGCTCGACAGCAACGGCAGCGTCGCCGAGGGCTCGGGGCAGAACATCTTCGTGGTCAAGGACGGCCGGATCCGCACGCCGCCTCCGTACGCCGGCATTCTCAAGGGCGTCACGCGAGACGTGGTGATCGAGCTGGCGCAGGGGGCGGGCTACGACGTGCGGGAAGAGATGCTCAACCGGTACGACGTCTATACCGCCGACGAAGCATTCTTTACCGGAACCGCGGCGGAAGTCGTCGCTATCCGTCAGGTCGACGGCCGGCTGATCGGTGCGGGCGGGTCGGGTCCCGTCACGCGTGATCTCCGCGGCCGGTTCCAGACTCTCGTCCGCAGCTGACGCCCAGAGCCTCGAGTGACACGCCCGCCGCTTCGGCCGGTCTCGCTCCACGATCTTCGCCGCATCGCCGATAGCCTGGCCGCGCTCCGTGGTCGTCCGGTCACGGGCGCCGTCATGCGCTCCGACCGGCGGCAGCTTCGCATAGAAATGGCCGACAACATCATGCTGGTCGTCGGCGTGGACATCGATGAGGGCGGGCACCCCCGCCTCGAGGTCGACGTCGTGCGTCCGCCGGCCGAACCGGCCAATCAATTGGAGGTTCGTTTCGAGACCGCGTAGCACCCCCCGGTGGCATGGTGCTTGCCCGCTCCACCGGGCGTCGCATCCCCTTGCATTCAGCCTTCCAAAGGACAGTCATGGCCTCGCCCAATCCGCTGAACGAGCGGCTGCGCTTCGCCGAATTCGTCCTTGACCGGCTGCCGAACGGTCGCTGCAGGGCCCGGGTCGGCCTGACCTGGAAGGATTCGGAGCAGTTCGCGGGGGAGAGTGAGGGATTGGCGTCACAGGCCGGGGAATTGCGCTGTGCCGCCGAGGCGTGTGTTCACGCCCTGCATGAGGCGGTGAACGGGGAGATCGGGTTCGAGCTGCTCGGGGTCAAGGCAGTGCGGGCATTCGACGCCACTGTCGTCATCGTGTCGCTGGCCACCCAGGGCGATGAGGGCGGACACCGGGTCGTCGGCTCTTACTTGACCGAAAACGATGCCGCGCGCGGTGCCGCGCTGGCGGTACTCAATGCCACTAATCGCATTCTGGGCAACCGGCTCTTCATGCGCTGACGCGGCGGGTCATCCTGCCTCAGTTCGCGTCTGCTCCCGCGGTTTGCCTGCCGGATTCAGCCATCGAGCCGTCCGCGCGGCTCCAAGAACCGAATAATAGCCGAAAGATGATGCCTTGAGCCGCGCTCTCCCCATGCTTGTCGTGCTCGCCGCCTCGGTCTCGCTGGCCTGCGGTGGCAAGCCGGCGCCTACCAGCGTTCCCGCGCCCAGCCCGTCGAGCCGTCACGGCCAGACGGCGGCCGGTTCGGCCGCCGCGCCCTCGATGTTGTCGGAGCTTCCGGCGGCGCCCGACATGGACAGCACCATCCCCGCCGAGGAGCTCGTCGCGGAGCTCGCGATTGCCTCCGATTCCGCGGCCGACGAAGCGGTACTGGAAGCTCTCGCCGAGGCCGGCCCATCTTCCGAAGATCCCGACGACGCCGCGAAGGAAGCCGATCCTGCCGCATCGTGGGACATCGACGTCGCCTCGTTCAACAGCCACAATCGGGTCCAGTACTACCTCGACTTCTACCGCCGCCGGGCGCACGAGCGGTTCGGCATCTGGCTCAGCCGCATGCCTCGCTACGAAGCCATGATCAGGGAGCGCCTGCAGGAGGAGGGGCTCCCCGGCGATCTGGTCTATCTCGCGCTGATCGAGAGCGGGTTCTCCAACACCGCCACCAGTCGCGCCAAGGCCGTGGGCATGTGGCAATTCATGAAGGGCACCGCGAAGCTCTACGGCCTGCGCGTGGACTCGTGGGTCGACGAGCGTCGTGACCCCTACAAAGCCACGGACGCGGCCGCCCGGCACCTGCGCGACCTGACCGCACGCTTCGGCTCCGTCTACCTTGCCGCCGCGGCGTACAATGCCGGCGCCGGAAAGGTCTCGCGGGGCTTGGTGCGCCTTCCCGACGACGAGAGCGATTCGGTCAACACCGACGCCACCTTCTTCCGCCTCTACGACACCAGGCTGCTGCGGCGGGAGACCAAGGACTACGTGCCGAAGCTGATCGCGGCTGCCCTCATCGCCAAGGAGCCGCGACGGTACGGGTTCGACGTCCCTCCGGCGGAGGCGGCCGCGTACGATTCGATCGTCGTGCCGGGCATGACGGGCCTCGACGTGATCGCCCGTCTGGCCGATACCACCGTCGCCTCCATCCGCGCCATGAATCCCCAGTACCTGCGGCTGGCCACGCCCCCCGGAGTGCCGGCGCTCGTGAGAATTCCGCCGGGCCGCGGGCCCGCCACCGTCGCGGCGTATGCGGAGCTGCCGGTCTCCAAGCGCGTGACGTTCGTCGAGCACATCGTCGCCAGGGGCGAGACGATGAGCGGTATCGCGCATCGGTATCACGTGAGCCTGAGACTGCTTACCGATGCCAATCCGCGGGTGCGTGGGCGCCTGCTTCGCCCCGGACAGCAGCTCATCGTTCCCACCGGCGGCGCGCTGTCCACGTCGGTCGCTCGTCGCGTGGCCGACCCTGTCGTTCCACCCAGCAGCAGCCCGTCCGGCTTCCACCGGGTTCGCCGGGGAGAGACGCTCTCGGGACTGGCCGCCGAATACGACGTCACCGTGAGCCAGCTCCGCGCCTGGAATGCGCTGGGCCGTTCGGAAGGGATTCGCGCGGGCCAGCGCCTCAGAGTAGCCCCGCCGCTGCGGCCTCGGATCAGGGTCGTTCACACGACCTCGCTAGCCGCCTCACCGGCCAAGGCGGCGGCTTCGACGGAGCGCGTGCACGTGGTGCGGCGGGGGGAGACACTCGGGGGCCTGGCGAGACATTACCGCGTCTCGGTCCAGGCCCTGAGAGAAGCGAATGGATTGGCGGAAGACACCCCCATCAAAGCAGGCGCCGCCCTCAAGATTCCCGGCTAGCGCCAGCCGGGCTCGGCATTACGCGGGGGCGTATATCCGTTCAGCACCGCGTCGGAATAGCCGTTGGCCGGATTGCCGCCGCGCGCCAGGATCTCCGTGACCCGGGTCGGACCACGATTGTAGGCCAGCAGAGCCAGGTGCGTGTCGCGGTCGAACCGCTCCAGCAGGTTACTCAGGAAGCGAAATCCGATGCGCAGATTGGTGTCGCGCTCGAGAAGCGCCTTTTCCGTCAGGTCGGGCTCGTAATACCTGGCGGTCGCCAGCTGTACCTGCGTGTAGCCCAGCGCGCCCATGCTGCTCCGGGCATCGCCCTTGAAGCTGCTCTCGATCTTGACGAGCTGATACCCGAGCGCGGGGTCGATGCCCTCGCTCAGCGCGATGTCGTAGATGGCCGCCGCCAGATCGGCCGGGATCTGGTACTTTGCCGAGTTGGCCATGATGGCGTTGGCCCGATCCAGTTGAAGCTTGGTGACGGCAATCTCGCCCCTGGCCGCGTCGAGCTGCTGGCCCAGGCTGCCGAGTCTGCTCACGATGAGTCCCATATCGGGAAGACGGACCGTATCCCCCGCGCTCACCCGCCGCGTCCAGCCGGCAAGCGTCCCGACGAGCGCGACAGTAGCGAACACCAGGCCGCCCCGCACGAGCAGGCGGCGGGTGCCCTCACCCGGAGCCTCGTTGTACTTGTCGGTCGGTCGCTTCATTGGCCAACCCTCCTTCATCTATGAGAAGCCCGTCTGCCGCCTACGACTCGGCGCGGCGCCAATCTCCTCCCGTACCCCCGGTCTTGCTGAGCAGTTTCACCTCGCGGATGGTCATGGACCGGTCGACGGCCTTGACCATGTCGTAAACTGTGAGACATGCCACCGCCACCGCGGTGAGCGCCTCCATCTCTACTCCCGTGCGCCCCGTCACCTTGGCCGTGGCCGTTACCCGCACGCCGGGCGCCTCGGGCGCCAGAACTGCTTGTACGGTCACGAGATCCAGCCCCAGGGGATGACAGAGGGGGATCAGGTCGCCGGCGCGCTTGGCCCCCATCACTCCCGCCACCTCCGCCACCGTCAGCACGTCGCCCTTGGTCACGGCGTGACCGGCCACGAGCTCGTAAGCCTCGCGCGACATCGTCACCAGACCCTCGGCGACCGCGGTTCGCTCCGTCTCGGGCTTGCCCCCCACGTCCACCATACGAGCCCGGCCGCCCTCATCCATGTGGCTCAGCTTCACAACGCCTCCGCCAACTCGCTGCCCAGCACCGCAAGCAGGAGCTGCGGGTTCACGTTGCCCCACGCCGCTTCTCTCGCCTCCGCTACCAGATCCATGGCCCGGAGGAGCGGCGCCGGGTCCCGGTGCCTGAGCGACTGCGGCACGGCCCGTCGCGTGGAGCCTCCAAGAGACGCACGGGCGGCCTCGCCCAGCGTGTCTGCCAGCGCGTCGAGCATCGCGGTGAATTCTCCGCGCGCGGCGTACGGCGTCTGTCTGAGCGCCCGCTCGAGCGCCGCACCCTTGCCCGCCGCCACCGCCTCCAGGAGCTGCGCGGCCGCGGTGTAGGCTTTGGCCGACTCGTCGCCCGCCGCGATCGCCTGGCCGATCGAGCCGGCCGCCGTGCTCACCCGCGCGTCGAGCTCGGTCGCATCGAGCTTCCGCGGCAGGTGCGCCGCGAGGAACCCCCGAACGTCCGCGTCGGACAGCCGGTTGAGTCTCACCGGGGCCGTGCGCGAGCGCATCGTCGGCAAGAGCCGACGGGGATCCACCGTCGTCAGCACGAAGAGACTCCGCGGGGGAGGCTCCTCGAGCAGCTTGAGCATGGCGTTGGCCGCCTCCTGACTCGCCTCCTGAGGGACCAGGCGGTCGGCGTCGCCGATGATGAATACCCGCCACCCTGCTTCCACTGCGGTGAGGCCGGCCTGCTGCTGGAGCAGGCGCACGCTCGCGATGGGGTGGATGGCCATCCCGTCGGGTAGCGCGTACATCGGTTGCTTGCGCCGGGCCGCGATCTCGTCGGCCAGCGCGTCAGCGGCTTCCTCGACCTGCTTGCCCGGCTCGCCGGCCTTGGGCCGGGCGATGGGGAAGAACCAGTGGAGGTCGGGGTGCGCCAGCTCCTCGACCATGCGGCACATCCGGCATCGGCCACAGGGCTCGTCGCCCGGGCGCTCGCAGAGCACCAGCTGACCGAGCCAGAGTGCCAGCCGCTGTTTTCCGACCCCCTGTGGGCCGGAGACCAGCAGGACCTGTGGCAGATTGCCCGCCCTGCGCCCGTCCGCCAGGCGACGCCGGGCCCCTGCGTGCCCCGTCAGTGGTGGCAGCGGCATGGGAAGCAAGCTAGGGACCGGAACGGCCAGCGGAAGCGGGTAGTGTGTAACATCTTTTTCAGGAAAGACTTAGGTGAGAATGTGGCATGGCTTTGCCCCATAAAGTGCAGGGAGGGATCACGCACACTGTCAAAGTGAACGCTCACAGCTTATGCAAGTTCCTTCACCCATCGGTCGAGTCACCAAGCATCTGTTGACGCAGCCGCAAGAAACCCAGCCACCGCGAATCCCGCGTGAAATCCCGTTGCCTCCCACAGGCCCAGGCGGTAGTTTTCCGCGCCCAGTGGTGGCAACCATAGTGATCCTTCCCGAGTAGCTCAGCTGGTAGAGCAGGTGACTGTTAATCACCGGGTCGGGGGTTCGAGTCCCTCCTCGGGAGCTCGCGAGATTCAGCATCATCATACGACGATGTCGAGACGAGGGGTGCCTCACGAGGCACCCCTTCTGTGTCTCACCGGCGCCTGCTGCTGCCGACCCATTACTTTTCCCGCACAGCCCGGACCCTCCAGGAGACCGAATGTCGAAGCGGGAAGACCAGCGCCTCGCGGCGCTCGCCAGGAAGAACGCCGCCAAGGTGATCGTGCCCAAGGCCGACCGCGCCGTGCAGTACGATCCGACCCTCCGCCAACGGCCCGACGAGGAGGACGGCGAGACGCGCCGCCTCTTCAAGGAAATGAAGAAGCGCGAGTTTTAGCGGCGGGGGCGCTTGAACACCGGTCGGCGCTCGCCCCCTTCGGTGTCGTCCCGCCCATGCCGCGGATCCTGCGCGGCGGGCCCGGGCCCGGGTCGATCTCCCGGGTGTTCTCCAGACTTCCGTTTGGGAGGCAGCGGGGTGCGGCTCATCGGAGGTCTGGAACCGTGGGCCGGAGTCCTCCGCGCAACCGGCTGATCGAGCACGGGCTTGGGAGGATTCGGGCGAGCGGCCGGCGTGGGTAACCGCTCGGTGGCAGCGAGAACGCCCAGCGCCGACTGCGTCGCGATGCGGATCGTGTCGAGGGAGGTCTCGAGCGCATCGCGGACGTGGGCCTCCACTCGCGGCGCCTCGAGCGCCAGGATAGCGCGCACCAGCTCTCTCGCGGTATCCGGTCCTACCGGCAATCCCAGCTCACCCAGCCGCTCGCACAGCATCTCGACGGTTGCCAGCGCCGGCTCGTGGGAAGTCCCCGGTGCAGTGACCTGACCCATCGGATTACCCTCCTTCCGGTTCACGTCCGCTTCACCTCCTACTGCTCGACCGCCCGCCAGAGGTACCAGCTCGCGATGCTGCGATACGGCCGCCAGCGCGCCGCCCGCCGAGTCATTGCCTCCGGCGTGGGAAGCCCTCGCGTCCGGAACGTCCGCGCGTAGCCCTTGCGCACGCCGAGATCGCTCACCGGAAGCACGTCGGGCCGGCCGAGCCGGAAGATCAGGAGCATCTCGACGGTCCAGCGGCCGATGCCTCTGACCAGCGTCAGGCGCTCGACCAGCTCCTCGTCGTCCATGCGGCGGGCCAAAGCGATCGAAGGCACCGTGCCGTCGATGGTCTTGGCGGCGAGGTCGCGAAGCGCGGCGGTCTTGTTGGTCGAAAGGCCGGCGCCTCGAAGGCGCTCGGGCGGCATGTCCACAATGTCGCTGGGCCCGGGAAAGCGCTTCGGATGACAAAGCGCGACGACGCGGCCGAGGATGGTCTCGGCGGCCTTTCCCGACAGCTGCTGGTATACGATGGATTCGGCCAGCGCCGCGAAGAGACTCTGCGTGTGGACCGGACGCATCGTGAAGGCACCCGCGCGCGCAATCAGGGCATCCAGACGCGGCTCGACGGCACGGAGGTGGAGACAGGCCTGTTCGGGGTCGTATTCGAGACCTCGCGGCCTCAGCGCGCGTGTGGCCATATGGGGCAAGATAACCCTGGGGTCTCCGCGGAGCCCCGCATCGGCTTGACGCCGACGAGCGAGGCGCATTCCGTTCGGGCCCATGCAGCCCGATGAGTTCCGTCGCCATGCGCACGCGATGGTGGACTGGATGGCCGACTATCTCCGCGATGTCGGAAGCCTTCCGGTTACGCCCGATCTGTCGCCTGGCGACGTCCGCCGGCAGCTCCCCGCTGACCCACCGAGGCTGGGCGAGTCATTCGACGTGCTGTTCGACGATTTCCGGCGGATCATCGTTCCGGGCATGGTCCACTGGAATCATCCC
>Ga0075288_1000016_pt1 | contig 17205 bp, 16 predicted proteins | sample SF_Rice_20C_0N_4_FD_69763 | JGI IMG/M metagenome (GOLD analysis project Ga0075288, IMG submission 69763) | Rice paddy soil microbial communities from Twitchell Island, California, USA - SF_Rice_20C_0N_404 | ecosystem: Environmental > Terrestrial > Soil > Paddy field/soil | place: USA: Twitchell... | reverse complement strand
CACCACGCTCCGGTCGGTGAAGCCGAGGACGTAATCGAAATACTTGCGCGCATCCTCGGGGTAGCAGCGCGCGTGAGGGCCGCCAAGGACGGTCACGGCGCCACGGCCCCGGAAGAAGTTGCTCAGGGCATAGGCCAGCTGGGCCGATTGCGTGAATGCGCCGATGAAGATGACGTCGAGATCGGAGGGCAGCTCGTCGAGGAGGTTCTCGAGACCCGTGTAGCAGACCAGCCGGACGTCATGACCCTCCCGCTCGCACCATACGCTGATCACCTGGGGCATGATGCTCGCCAGGTTGGCATTCATGAGACGACCGTACAGGGAGGGATTGGGACTCTTCGTGACCAGGTCAAGGACGCCTATGCGGAGCCGGCGCATCCACGATTCTCCTGCGAGGGACATGCCCCTCCAGGCGTGGCGCCTGTGGGCGTTTGCGCGAGCTGGCCGGCGGGAGCCGGCAGGACAGACTCTCGAGCCTGGTGGGCCGTCTAGTGGCGGCCGGGCGGGGCGAGATCATGCTGCCGATGGGATGAACGTCTAAGCCCGCGAAACATGACAACCCGACACGGCTATGGCAACCCGGGCCGGGGAAGATCCGCGAAAGCATACCCGAACGGCCCCCGGCAGATCAGAGCGGGCGCTTGCCGATCGGGGAGAACACGAAACCCTTGCCCACGGTGATCACCCACCCCGCCTTCTGCGCGTCGTTGGCAAACCGCCGTGCGAGGTCGAATCGCAGCGCCTCCGTGTCGGTCGATCGTGTGGCCCCGAGCCGGATACCCAGGCCGGCGTCCCAGCCGGTTCTCCTGGCCGAGCCGGCATACCAGGCCCCGCCGTGGTCCGCGAACCCCGCGATCCCCAGCCCGACCATCCCCAGAAAATCCTCGACCACGGTGACCCGGTACTCCGCCGTGGCGAAGAACATCCGGTCGCCCGTAAAGGAGTGACTTCGGAACGCGCGAGGCCCCTGCGACAGCCCCAGATCGAACTCCGCTCCAGGAAGCGGATTCCTGATCCAGCCGCCCTCGATGTGCGCGATGCCGACCTGGTTGCGCCGGGGCTGGACGACGGCGGTGGCCGCGAGCTGCACCGACCCTGAGTCGAGCCCCGCCGAGTCGTACAGTCCGCCGGCCAGTGCTTCGGCATAGGCGAATCCGAGCGGAATCCTCATCCCGTACCGCGCGGTCAGGAGCGGAGCGACGCCGTCGCGATCGTAGCCGAATGCCTTGGGCGCCGCCATCAGGCCCACTCGGACCGTGGCCCCGAGGTCGACGTCTTCCTCACGGGTGAAGCCGGCAAACCCGCGTGCGACGAGGAAATTCGCGCGGCTCCAGACGAGATACGGCCCGAGCGCCGCGGTCACGGTGTTGGGGAAGAGGCCGGTGAATCCTTCGGGCACGAAATCGTCACGCCGCACCTGCCCCTGCGCCCCGAGGCGGAGGAATCCTCGCTCGGACGCGCGCAGCGCCCATGCCGTCGCGACCCGGCCGATGCTGTAGCGCCGCGTGAGCGTGTCTCTCGCCACCCGCTGTCCCTCGAAGAAGCGCAGCACCCGCTCGTCGTGATCCTCGCCTGAGATGGAAAAGGCGTGACGCGTGGCGAGGGAAAAGAAGGGTTGCTCGAGAATCAGGGCGGTAAGCCGGCCGTCGGACCGGTCCTCGTATTGGGCCCCGAGACCGATCTTCCCCGCGAAGAGTCGCGGCCGCCGGAACGCGAGCGCCACCGTTGAGCGGTCGGTGTCCTTGCTGTAGCGCACCGCCGCGGACGAGGCCGTGCCGAGCAGGTTGCTTTCGACGAGGCCGATCGTGAACTCGACCTGGCCGCCGGCACTCCGGAAGCGATAGTCGATCTGGGTGCTCCATCCGTCCTTGGTCAGGACGCGAGCCACGAGGCCCGAGTCGGTGCGGACAGTGTCGATCAGCACCCTCCGGAACACGCCGAGCGCGCGCAGATTCCGCTCCGACTCGGCTGCCTTGGCCGAGTCGAACGGCTCGCCCGGGTGAAAGAGGAGCTCACGCCGAATGGTGGATGGACGTGTCTGGATGTGGAGAGCGTTGCCGAGCCGAGCCACCCAGCCGGTCTCGTCGGGGTCGAAGATGTCGCGCGGAATGATCTCGACGCCGCGAAGGACGGGCGAGGTACTGTCGGCGGCGGCAGCAGAATCGGGGACGGCCTGAGCGGACAGCGGCAGGCAAATGCCGGCGGCAAGCAGCAACGGAAACAGGCCGACCCGTAACAATGGGCGATGAATCGCCAGAGATACCATCGCCGATCAGGGCAAATCGGCCACACTGGCCAGGATCAGGTCGGGGCGCACGGAGGCGCTGCTCAGGAGATGTTCCCGGAATTTCCCGGTCCGCACCAGCCAGCCCTGGAGACCCGCCCGCTGGGCGCCTTCGACGTCGGACCAGAGGTCATCGCCCACCATGGCCACCGAGCCGGCCGGCACGCCGAGGGTGGCGACGGCGGCCTCGAAGAACGCCTTGCTGGGCTTGCCGGTCACCTGCGCCGTCGTCCCCGTCGCGAACTCCAGACCGGCGACGAACGGCCCGGCATCGAGGGTGAGGTGCCCATCGCGCTGCCAGTACCGGTCTCGGGACAATGCCACGAGCGCTGCCCCCGCCAGGAGGAGCTCGAAGGCCTCCTGCATGAGGCCGAAGGACCAGCGCTCACCGAGATCTCCGATGACGACGGCGTCCGTGGCCGCAGCCCGAGGCTTGCCGCACGTGCCTCCGGCGAGGGTGAGGTCCCTCATGTCCTCGAGCGCGCCCTGCGGTACGAACGGCGCGACGGTGTGGTAGCCCGCCGCGCGGAGCACCCCGACGCCGGCGAGAGTGGCGGTGAAGATGTCGTCGGGCTGGACCTCGAACCCGTACCCGGACAGGCGCGTCACCAGCGTGGCGCGTGACCGGCTCGTAGTATTGGTCACCAGCCTGAACGGCGTGCCACGGCGTCTCAGGCGGGCCAGCGAGTCGACCGCGCCGGCGATCGCCGCGCCACTCTCGTAGAGGGTTCCATCGAGGTCGAGGAGGTAGGCCGCAGCGCCACGCATCAGGATATATTCATTCTGAACAGTCTCTTCCGATCCCAGGTCAGGTCTTTCGATGCCTGTTTCGCTATTGCTTGCGCACGCCGCGCTGCTCGCGCGTCTGGCGGCCCCCGCCCCCGCCCCCGCCCCCGCCCCCGTTCCCGACCCCGCGTCGGTCCCATTCGCGGTCGGAGAGGTGCTGCAGTACGAGGCGACGCTCGGCGTGTTCCCCATCGGCACCGCCAGCGCAACCGTCAGCCGGGTGACTCGCGAGCGAGGCGTCGAGGCGTTCGTCTTCGATGCCACCGGGCAGGGAGGACCGCCGGGGTACCGGGCGCGCTACGACCTGACCTCCTGGGTCACTACGGGCTCATTCAATTCGCTTCGCTTTCATCGCCGTCTGGTCCAGGGCCGAAGCGTGGACGAGGAGGTCTACCGGATCATCCCCGATTCGAGTCGCTATCACATCGAGGGAAAGCCGGGCGCCTGGGTCGCGCCGAGCAACCCGCTCGACGAGCTGGCCTTTCTCTACTATCTCCGCACCCTGCCCCTCGAAGTGGGTAGCATCTACCGGATTCCCCGGTACTTCAAGAACGGCTACAACCCGATCGAGGTCCGGGTGGTCGCGCGTGACACCGCCCGCCTGCCGAGCGGCCGCACCGTCCCGGTGCTCGTGGTCGAGGCCAGCTCCCACGGCACCGTGGTCAGTGTCCGCTTCACCGACGACTCGCGGCGGCTCCCGGTGGCGCTCGAGCTGCCGCTTCCCTACGGCAGCGTCTCCCTCGTGCTCACCGGCGGCGCCTAGTACCTCCCCAGATAGTTGTCGATTTCCCAGCGGCTCACGTGCAGGCTGTGCTGCAGGATCTCGTTGCGCTTGGCTTCGAGGAAGCGCTCGGTGAGGTGCTCCCCCAGGGCCCCGGTGACCACGTCGTCCTTTTCGAGCATCTCCAGCGCTTCGTGCAGGTCACGGGGCAGCTCGTCGATGCGGTACTTGCGCCGGTCGCGGTGGCTCATCGTGAAGATGTTCCGGCTCACCGGCTCCCGGGCCTGCAGCTTCCGCTCGATGCCGTCGAGGCCGGCCGCGAGCTGCACCGTGAGCGCGAGGTAGGGATTGCACGCCGGATCGGGCATCCTGAGCTCGCACCGGGTGCCGAGGCCTCGACGGTCGGGAATTCGCACGAGTGGGGAGCGGTTGCGCATCGACCAGGCGACGTTCACCGGCGCTTCGTAGCCCGGAACAAGGCGCTTGTAGCTGTTCACCAGCGGGTTGGTGATGGCGCAGAAGCCGCGGGCATGCTGGAGCAACCCCTCGATGTAGCTCAGCGCCACCTTCGACAGCTGATTCGGCGCCTTCGCGTCGTAGAACGCGTTTTCCTTGCCCCGGAAGAGCGACTGATGGGTGTGCATGCCGCTGCCGTTCAGCCCCTCGATCGGCTTGGGCATGAACGAGGCAAGAAAGCCATACCGGTTGGCGACGTTGCGGACGATGTACTTGAAGGTGGTCAGGTTGTCCGCCGTCATGAGGGCATCGGCGTACTTGAAGTCGATCTCGTGCTGCCCGGGAGCCACCTCGTGGTGTGCCGCCTCCACCTCGAACCCCATCTCCACCAGCTGCTCCACGATGACCCGCCTGATCTCCTCGCCTTTGTCGAGGGGACCGAGGTCGAAGTAGGCGCCGGCGTCGTGCGTGATAGTGGAGGGCGATCCGTCCGTGGAATGCTCGAAGAGAAAGAACTCGGCTTCGCATCCGGCCATCATCGAGAAACCGAGCTTCCTGGCGCGGGCCAGCTGCCGCTTGAGCGTGGTCCGCGGGCAACCCGCGAACGGCTCCTCGTCTGGGGTGTGAATGTCGCACAGCAGCCGCGCCACCCGGCCGCCCTCGTCGTCGTAGGGGAGGATCCTGAACGTCTCGAGGTCGGGCTTGAGCAGCATGTCCGATTCTTCGATGCGCACGAAGCCCTCGATCGAGGAACCGTCGAACATGATCTCGCCGTCGAGCGCCTTGTCGAACTGGCTCCGCGGCACCTCCACGTTCTTGTTGATGCCGAGGATGTCGGTAAACTGGAGACCGATGAAGTCCACGCCGAATCGCCGGGTGAGCTGAAGGACGTCGTCCTTGCTCGCGCCGGTCAAGTTGGTGGGAAAGCCGTCCAGGCTCGCGCGCGCCGCCGTGCCGGTCCCCCGCGGTCTGACTTGGGCCATGCCTTGCAGCCTCGACTCGATGGGTGAAGGGAGAAAGGAGAACGCAGAAGGGAGAAAGGGGAAGGGGCCCGTTCCCTGTTCCCCGGTACCCGTTTACCGTTCCCCCGTCATGACCGCCACCCCCACCATCTGCCCCGCCTGCGGCGGGCCGGCCGAGGGCAACTTCTGCAGCGGCTGCGGCGCCAGTCTGGCCCCTCGGACCTGTTCGGCCTGCCACGCCCGACTCTCCACCCAGGCTCGATTCTGCCATCGGTGTGGCCATCCGGCCCCTCCTCCGAGCGCGGGACCGGCCCGCAGATCGGAGCGCACCGCCTGGATGGTCGCGGGCATCCTCTGCGTGCTGCTACTCGGGACCATCGTTCTCCACGTGATGAAAGGCGTCGCGGCGCCTGCGGCTCCCGACATGGCCAATACCGGCGCGGCCGCCGGGGCGTCGGGCCCGGCGCCCGACATCAGCCAGATGAGTCCGCGCGAACGGTTCGATCGGCTGTTCAACCGCATCATGCAGGCTGCTCAGCAGGACGACACCGCTCAGATCCAGCGGTTCCTCCCCATGGCGCTCGGGGCCTACGGACAGCTCGACTCGGCGAACGTGGATGCACGGTATCACGCCGCGATCCTTCACCTGCAGGGCGGCGACGCCGCGGGGGCCCTCGCGCTCGCCGACACGATTCTCGCGGCGGTCCCCACCCACCTGTTCGGATACCTCGTCCGGGGAGAAGCCGCCCGGCTCCAGGGCGATTCGGCGGCGCTCGCCCGCGCGGAGCGGGACTTCCTGACCCACTACCCGGCGGAAATGCAGGCGAAGCGAGTGGAGTACCAGGAGCACGAACCGGCCCTCGACGAATTCAGGAAAGACGCGGAGAGCGGAGAGCGGCGAACGGGGAACAGGTAGTCCGCCTCCGGTCCTGTTCCCCTGTTTCCCCGCCCACAAGGCCCCCATGCCCACACCCCGGACCATCCGCGTCGCTCATAGCCCCGACTCCGACGACGCCTTCATGTTCTACGCGCTGGCCGAGGGGAAGATCGACACCGGCCGGCTCCGGTACGTGCACGAGCTGTCGGACATCGAGTCGCTGAATCAGCGTGCCCGCCGCGCCGAGCTCGAGGTGACCGCCGTCTCGATCCATGCGTACGCCTACGTCTGGCGGGACTACGCCCTGCTGGGCTCCGGATCCTCCATGGGTGACGGATACGGTCCGCGCCTGGTGTCCACGTCGCCCAGGCCCTCCGACCCCCGTTCGGCAATTCGCGGGCGCCGGGTGGCGGTTCCGGGTCTCCTCACCACGGCGTATCTGGCGCTCAAGCTCTATCAGCCGGATCTTACCCCGATCGTGGTGCCGTTCGACCGGATCGAGGACGCCGTCCATGCCGGTGAGGCCGACGTGGGACTCCTCATTCACGAAGGCCAGCTCACCTATGCCGACACCGGGCTCCACCTCTGGGCCGATCTCGGCGCCTGGTGGCTCGAGGACACCGGTCTCCCGCTCCCCCTCGGCGGAAACGCGGTTCGGCGGGATCTGGGCGACGAGGTGATCGGCCAGATCGCCAGGGATCTGCGCGCCAGCATCGTCTACGCCCTCGAGCATCGGGCGCCCGCCCTGGCGCACGCCAGCCGGTACAACCGTGGCATCGGTGACGAGCGCACCGATACCTTCGTCGGGATGTACGTCAACCAGTGGACGGTGGACTACGGGCCCCGGGGTCGCGCGGCGGTGCAGGAGCTGCTCGATCGCGGCTACCGGGCCGGCGTCATCCCCGAGCAGGTCACCGTCGACTTCGCGGGGTGATTGACCACCCCGATTTCGGGTCCTACCTTCCCGAAACCCTGAGCGGGGACGATTACCGCCTCCCTGAGGAGCGTCAGTGTCCCTGAAGGAAGGACCCGTGACCCTGCTCGTTGTGGACGACGAGGAGCCGATCCGCAACGCCCTCCGCAAGTATCTCGTCCAGCAGGGCTTCGAGGTAGCCGTCGCGTCCACCGGCGAGGAGGCCCTCGCCGTCCTTCGCCGGCAGAAGATCACGGCAATGGTCCTCGACGTGAACCTCCCCGGAACCAACGGCATCGACCTCGTGCCGAGGATCCTCGACCTCGAGCCGACCATCGCGCTCCTCATGCTCACGGCCGTCAACGATGCGACCACGGCCGCCCTCTGCATGCAGCGCGGCGCCTTCGACTATCTCATCAAGCCGATCGACCTCACCCACCTGGGGCGGGCGATCACCGCGGCCTTGCAGCGCCGCCAGAACCTGCTGGAAGGGCAGCTGATCAGTCAGTCGCTCAAGGAAGAGGTCGCGCAGCGTGTCGCCCTGCGGCGCGTGGAGCAGATGACGCAGGAGCGCATCTCGGTCGCCACGCTCGAGGCGCTGGTCAACGCCCTCGAGGCCAAGGATCCCTACCTCCGCGGCCATTCCGCCAGGGTCGCCGATCTCTCCGCCATGGTCGCGGCCCAGCTCGGCTGTGCCGACGAAGACGTCGAGGCCGTGCGCACCGCCGGCCGGCTGCACGACATCGGCAAGATCGGGATCCGCGAGGAGGTCCTGAACAAGCAGGGCCCGCTCACCGACGAGGAGTATGAGCACGTCAAGCAGCATACGCTGGTAGGCTCGCAGATCCTCGCGCCGCTGGTCCACCTTCGCGATGTGATCACCTTCGTCAGGAGTCATCACGAGCGGTGGGACGGGTTCGGCTATCCCGACCGTCTCGCGGGCGAGGCGATTCCGCTCGGCGGGCGCATCATCGGAACGGTCGAGATCTACGATGCGCTCACCACGGCGCGGCCCTATCAGGAAAAGATGCCGGCCGAGGTGGCGGTGGAGCGCATGCGCGACCTCGTCGGCACCGCGCTCGACCCGACGGTACACCGCGCCCTGGAAGCCGTCATCACCCAGCGTCAGGCCCTCGTGTTTCTCGACGACCCGCAGGCCTGATCCGTGCGCCTCCTGCCGCTCGCGGTCATCCTGATCTTTGCGGCGGCGCTGGCGGCGATCGCTCTCCTCGCCATATTCGCCTGGTTCGGCTACACCGCCTGGCTGGATTGGTACGGGCGCCGGCTCGAGCGCCGCAAAGGGATGTACCGGACGCTGGTCGCCGAGCTGGCGGCGGGCGAGCGTGACGCTCTCGACCCGGAAATCCACCGGCCCGAGGTGCTCAAGGACCTCGGCGCGCTCGAGGCGGCCCTCGAAGAGCAGGCCCGCCGCACCACCGATCGGCCCGGCTGGCTGCTCGAGGCGTACGACCGCCTCGGCCTGGTCGATAAATACGTCGCCAGACTTCGCGATGGCCGCCGCTGGAGACAGCGCGCCCTGGCGGCCGAGTTGCTCGGCCGGGTTGGAAACGCCAAGGCGGTGCCTGCGCTGCTCGACACGATTCGGGCCACGCGCACGGAGGACGCGGACGTGCGCGACATCGCGCTGCGCGCCCTGGCGAGAATCGGCGACGGCCGCGCGGTACCGCCGCTCATCGAGGCGCTCGAGACCGCCGAGCCCTGGCTCGCGCCGCACATCGCGGACATCCTGGTGCGTCACGGCCAGCCCGCGATCGAGCCGGCGCTCGCTCTCCTCGACCGGCGCGAGCCGTTCCTCGCGCGGGCGTGGGCCGCCAACGTGCTCGGCGAGCTGCGCGCGGGCTCGGCGCTCCCGTCGCTGCTTCGGGCCCTCGACGACCCCGACGACGAAGTCCGCGCCAAGAGCGCCACGGCGATCGGGCGCCTGGCCGACCGGAGCGCCGTCGCTCCGCTGCTCGATCACCTCCTCGCCGATCCGGCGCCGTTCGTGCGTGCTCGGATCGCCCATGCGCTCGGACAATTCGATGACGCGGACGTGACCGATCGCCTGATCCACGCCCTCGGCGACCCGGCATGGTGGGTGCGCGTGCGGAGCGTGGAGGCGCTCGAGCGGATCGGGCCGCCCGCGCAGCAGCCGCTCCTCGCCGCGCTCGATAGCGGAGACCGGGAAATTCGCGGCCGGGCGGCGATTACCCTGGAGCGGATCGGCACGGCGGAGGCTCTGGCGGCCAGAATCAGAAACGACGACCGTGCCGCGGACGCCGCCGAGACGCTGGCCAAGTTCTCCTCGGCCGGGGCGCGGGAGCTGGCGGCCGGGCTCCTCGTCGCTCCCATGGAGCCGGCCCGCCACGCGGCGCTGCGAGCGCTCCGGCGGGCCCGCCGGAGCGATCTCGCCCCAGAGATGGCCCAGATGGCGTTCTCCGACCCCGACCCCGCGCTTCGGGCCGAAGCGCTCGCGAGCCTGACCGCGCTCCGCCTGCCGATTGCGGCGTCCGTCGCCGTCGACGCGGCGGGAGCGGACCCCGAGGCGATGGTGCGCGCCGCCGCGATGAGGACATTGGGCCGGCTCGGCGACGCATACGGGGCCGCGCCGCTGGCCCGCGGACTCGCCGACCCGGACGCGGAGGTGAGGGCCGCGGCGGTCGACGCCAGCGCCCGGCGATCACTCCGCGAGGCGGGAGACTCGATCCTCGCGCTCCTCCGTGACGATCCTTCTCCGCTGGTGCGCGAGCGTGCCGCCCTGGCCACCGGCCTGCTGGACTTGCCCACGGGAGAGGGCGCCCTGTCGGACGCCTGCCTCCGGCCCGAGCCGCCTGAGGTACACGCCGCCGCGGTGCTGGCCAGCGGCGTTTTCGACCAGCAGAGCATGGTCGCGCGTCTCGCCGCCCTGCCCGGGACTGCCGAGGTCCAGGAGGCGCTTCGCCACCGGCTTCACAGCGATCCGTGCTTCCGCCTGCTGCGGCGGTGTCTCTCGCCGGCGCGCCGCCCGGAGATTCGCGCGCTCACGACGCATACCGCCGAGGCGGCCGAGGCCGCGCTGGCGAGTGGAATGGACGAGGTGCTCGAGCCGGGCGGCAGGATTCGGCTCATCGGCGCACTCAAGGCTCTGCCGGGCGAGGAAAGCCGCGAGGCCCTGGTCGAGGCCGCTCGTCGAGACCCGAGCCCGGAAGCGCGCACCGCGGCATTGGAAGCGCTCGCCGACGTGCTGGAGCCCGACGCGCTCCATGGCGTGGCCCGCGACGCCCTCGGCGATCCCAGCCTGCTCGTACGGCGAGCGGCGGTCGGGCTGTTCTCGAGAATTCCGCCCGAGCAGGGGTTCCGCACGCTGCTCCGGTCGCTTCGGCCCAACGACGATTCGACCGTCTTCGGAGCCGTGGCCGATCTGGTGACGCCGTCGTTCAGGGTGTTCGCGGACCGTGCTCTCGCCATGCCGGACGACGGTGACGAGGCGCTCGTCGCGGTGCGGGTGGCGAGGCGCGTCGGTCACCCGGACGTGCAGCGTCTGGTTCGCCCGCTCGCGCGGAGCCGCTCACCGGAGATCCGGGAGGCGGTCGCCGCATTCTGGCGGAGCCGCCCCGAGACGACCGACGCCGAATCCCTCGCCGCCCTGACACTCGATCCGGCGGCAGGCGTGCGTCGCGCGGCCGCGAGAGCGGCGGCGGCGGTGCGCTCCTGGGGCCTGCTCGACCGGATGGCCGGCGATCCCGATGCCTCGGTACGTCGAGAGGTGGCCCTGGCGGTCGGGGGAGTGGGTGAGGGGGGCGCGGCCGCCGGCCTTCTCCTGGACCGCCTCTCCGCCGATGGCGCCATGACGGTGAGGGCGGCCTCCTACGTCGCCAGGCTGCTGCAGGGCAACCCGGTCGCCCTGGCACCCGACATCGTGCCCCGAGAGGCCGCTGCCGCGCTCCGGGATGCCGCCGACCTGGCGGCCCTGCGGGAGATCGCGCGCACCGCGCCCGGGGAGAATCAGCGGCTGGCGGCGGGACTGGCGCTGGCGCTGGTGCAGGACCAGGTGGCTCACGAGGTGGCGCGCACCGACCCGTTCCCCTCCGTGCGCCACCGTGTCGGCGGGGCGCTCGAGATTGCCGCCGCGCGGGCCGGCGACGCCGGGTGACCCGGACGATTCTCGAGGCGCTCGTCGCCGCGGCGGTCGCGGCTCAGCCCCTGTTCCTCGCCTATTTCCTGCTCCACAACACGTACACGCTGGCGCTGATCGTCCTCTCCGCCCGGCAGGTGCGCCGCCGGGTCACCAGCCATTTCGTCGAGGATCTCGACCTGATGGACGGCAACGATCTCACCAGGCCGCTCACGATGATCGTCCCGGCCTACAACGAGGAGGTGACGATCGTCGACAGCGTCACCAGCCTCGTCAACTGCGAGTATCCCCGCTTCGAGATCGTCGTCGTCAACGACGGGTCCACCGACGCGACGCTGGAGCGTCTGCGGGCCGCCTTCGGCTTGCGCCTGGCCGACCTCCCGTATCGCCCCGCGATCGCCACGGCCCCGGTGCGCGCCATGTACGAGGCCACCGTGCGCCTGCCCTCGTCCGTCATCCGCGTCGCCGTCATCGACAAGCAGAACGGCGGCAAGGCCGATGCGCTCAACGCCGGCATCAACGCGTCCACCGCTCCCTTCATCGTGTCGCTCGATGCCGACTCGATTCTGGACGACCACGCGCTCAAGGAGCTCATGCGGGTCGTGCAGGAAGACCCCCGCGTCGTCGCGGTCGGCGGACAGGTCGCGATCGCCAACGGCTGCACCATCAGGCACAGCCGCGTCGCCGAGGTGAGGCTGCCCAGGCGGCCGCTCGCCCGCTTCCAGATGGTGGAGTACCTCCGGTCGTTCACCACGGGCCGCACCGGGCTCGACCGGCTCGAATCGGTGATGATTCTGAGCGGCGTCTTCGCGGTGTTCGAGAAGGCCACGCTCATCCGCGCGGGAGGATACCTCACGCCTTTCGCACGGCATCGTATCGTGGAGGAGTACGTCGGGACCGGCGTGGGCACGGTGTGCGAGGACATGGAGATCGTCGTGCGCCTCCACCGGTTCATCCGGGACAAGCGGCTCGACCGGCGGATTGCCTTTCTGCCGCATCCGGTGGCCTGGACCGAGGTGCCCGAGACGTTTGCGTCGCTCCGCAAGCAGCGGGGCCGCTGGTATCGCGGGCTCCGCGAATCGCTGCGCTACCACCGCGCCATGATCGGTCGGCGGCCATTCGGCCGGATCGGGTGGTTCGCGCTGCCGGCGTTCTGGCTCTTCGAGTATCTCGGCCCGCTGGTCGAGATCGCGGGATACGCGCTGCTCCTGTTTCTCTTCATCGTGGAGAGAACCGGCGGCGGCCGGGTGCTCGCCCCGGCCTACATCCTCGCCTTCCTGCTGGCCTCGCTCGGATACGGGGTGCTGGTGAACGTGGCCGCCGTTCTGGTCGGCGCCTGGCGTTTCCGCGCCGGCCTCGCGGATCGTCTCCAGCGCCGCCTCCTGCCGTTCGGGGGCGCCAGAGAGGTGCTCATCCTCCTCGGCTACGCCGTGCTCGAGAACTTCGGGTTCCGGCAGCTCACGCTTTACTGGCGTCTGCGCGGACTGTGGGACGCGTGGCGGGGCAAGACGGGGTGGGAGAAGTTCGCGCGCGTCGGCTTTCGGGAAGGGCCCGCGCCGGCACGCGTGTGAGCCGTCAGCCGGGAAGCGGCTCCGCGGGCTCGACCGGGGTGGCCGTCCCCCCGTAGGCCATGGCTTGGAGCCGCGCGATGCGCTCGCGGATCGGAGGATGCGAAGCCAGGGTGTCGGCCAGAAAGCCCTGCTTGTCGGACAGGAGGCCGGGAGACGGATCCACGATGCAGAGGTGCGCGGCGCCTCGCGTCACCGCTCTGGTCGGCGCCGCTGCCGCCGCGAGCTTCTCGAGCGCGGAGGCGAGCGCCATCGGGTTCCGGGTGAACTGGGCGCCCGTGGCGTCGGCCAGGTATTCCCGCTTTCGGCTCACCGCCATCGCGAGGATCCGCGAGACGATCGGCGCCACCACCAGCGTGAGCAGCCAGAGCACCAGCACCACGAGCGCCAGCGGATTGCCGCCCTTGCCGCCGCTCCGGCCCCGTGATCCCGTCGAGAGTCCCCGTCCTCCCATTCGGCTTCCCCGAATCATTCGCCCCATCCCGTCCGACATCAGGGCGATCGCGCCGACGATTCCCGCAAGCAGGGTCATGAGCCTGATATCGAGGTTGCGCACGTGCGCCATCTCGTGGGCGACGACGCCTTGCAGCTCGTCGCGCGAGAGCGTACGCAACAGCCCTTCGGTGACCGCGACGCTCGCCGTGGCCGCCTCGCGTCCCGTGGCAAAGGCGTTGGGGTCGTCGTCGGGCACGATCCAGACCCGGGGCTTCGGCTGCCCCGACGCGACGGCCATCTCCTCCACCACGTTCACGAGCTGTCGCTCCTCCGGCGTCGCGGGCTCGGTGACCTCCCGGGCGCCGGTGGACCAGAGCACGCGCTGGGCGCCGAAACGCCAGGAATACCAGCAGATCCCGGCGGCGACGAGGGTGGTGACGATGCCGATGGCGGGGACGACGTGGTGGTAGGAGCCCGGCGGCGCGTCGGCGGTCAGGAGGTAGAAGGCGACGTCGCCGCCGAAGCCAACCCAGGCGAAGAAGAGGATGAAGCCGGCGACGAGCCAGGTGGAGCGCCGCCGGTTGGCCTCCTGCTGCGCGAAGAGCCCGACCGGCTCACTCACGGGCGAAACCGGCTAGGACGGGTTTCCCAGCGACAGGTCCACGTTGGGCACGGCCCGCTCGGAGGCCTCCTGGATTTCCCAGAGCTCCACCGGCGCGGCCTTGGCAATGCCGGCGACGAGCATGGTGGGGAAGGTGGCCTGCGCGGTGTTGTACTGCGTGGCCGTGTCGTTGTAGAGCTGCCGGGCGAACCCGATCTTGTTCTCCGTGCTCGTGAGCTCTTCCTGGAGCTGGGCCACGTTGCCCGTCGCCTTGAGATCCGGGTACGCCTCCGTCAGTGCGAACAGCCGGCCGAGCGCCTGGCTCAGCTCGCCTTCGGCCTTGGCCGTCTGCTGGACGCCGGTGGCATTCACCGCCTTGTTCCGCGCCGCGATGACAGCCTCGAGCGTGGTGCGCTCGAAGTTCATCGCACCCTTCACCGTATTCACCAGGTTCGGGATGAGGTCGTGCCGCCGCTTGAGCTGCACGTCGATCTGTTTCCAGGCGTTGGCAACCTGGTTCTTGAGTGAGATAAGTCGGTTGTAGGCGCCGACCATCCAGAGGACGATGGCGACTACGACGACGAGGAGAATGAGCGCGGCCATGAGCGGTTTCCTTGCCGGCAGCGAAAGTTAGGGCGGTATCAGCCCGGTGAGGGCCTGACGGAACGCCTCGATGATTGCGGCGCTGTCGCCGTTGAGGCGAATGACGGGGTGCTGCTCGTCGATAATCACTTCGATGCCGGGTGCCACGAGGAGCCGGCGGCAAACGGCACTTTCGGCGGCGCCTTCGACGGGCGCGAGCCAGCCGAGGACGGCCCGACCCACCCGGCCGCGGCCGGTGCCCGGCGTCTGGAGCAAAGGTAGACGGTCGGGTCGCGGGAGGCCCGCGCCGAGGGCGGCAGCCACCCGGCGCTCGATCAAATCGCCCGTGAGGTCGGTGAACTCACGGATCATGGCCTCCAGCGTCGCCCCTTCCATCTGGCGAAGCTTGATGGCAAGGACCTGAAGGAGATGACGGTAGGAGTAGACGGCCGCGGTGCCCCGGCCGTCGGGCGGATTTACCAGGCCCCGCGCGACGTAGAATCGGATCGTGCGCTCGCTCGGCAGGGCGCGGGCGGCCGCGTTGATCGGCACCACGCCCGAGGCGTCGAGAATGCCGGCGGCCAGCGCGGCCAGGTCCCGGAGTCCCCACGGCGCGAGGGCTCGGTATTCCCTGAGAGTGGTGAGCGGGTCGGAGACTGCGGCTGGACCGGGCGCGGTCACCCGTGGCCGTTGCTCGCCCGTCTCCCCCCCTCCGCCGCCGCCGCCGCCGCGAGCGCTGCTCGGACTGCTTTCCCCAACGTCTCCAGCGTGAACGGCTTGAGCAATATCGGACAACTCAGGAGCTCCCGAGGCCAATGGTCCTTCTCGGCGAAGGTGTCGCCGGTCATGAGGATGACGCGATCGCGAAGCCGGGGCCAGCGGCGCACCAGCGCGAGGAACAGCGCATCCCCCGAGATCTGCGGAAGGTGAAGATCGAGCAGCACCAGATCGATATCCGACTCACCCAGCATCGAGTACGCCAGATCCGGGTCGCCGGCGGTGACCACCTCGAAATGCAAGCTCTTGAGCGCACGCTCCAGCGTGCGCCGCAGGGCCGGCTCGTCGTCGATGACCAGAATGCGTGGACTCAAGAGGCAGCCTGGTGAAGCGGGGTGAAGTAACGGTTCGTCACGGCAGCCAGCGCCTCGTGGATCGACAGGGACACACGCAGCTCACCGGCCGTCAGCCCGAATACGTCCCGCAGATGCATCTGCAAAGTTTTCGTCTTGCTGTAGCCCAGCTTGAGCGCCACGTCTTCCACCGTATAGCCCGGGTCCAGCAGGAGCCGGTGGGCATACAACAGCCGGGTCAGGACCATCACGGTTCGCGGCGAGGGCAGTCCCACCTTGGTAAACCAGCGCTCGCAGGTCCGCCGCGTCAACTGGGCCCGCTCCGCCAGGGCGGTCACACTCGGACCGTCTCCTGGGGCGTGGAGCATGGCCTCGAGCGCCTGGCGCAGCACCGCGGGCAGGTCCCGGAGGATGTCCGCGAGCTCCTGGATGACCTGCTGGGAGGCGCTCAGCTCCAGCTCGGCCATCAGGGCATGCCGGAGCGCCCCGGGCGCGTCCTCGAACCGGTGGACCACCACCCGCCGGATCCCGGCCCGGCCCAATTCCAGGAGGACGCTGGCCGTAGCGGGGGCAAGCTCGGTATAAACGAGAAGGGGCAGGGAGGGAAAAAACTGGCGCAGGCGCTCGATTCCGTGCGGTCTGGGGCTCCCTCCGCCCAGCAAGGGGTCGACCACCGCCATGTCTATCGGCTTGGCCCGGATCACGTCGACCGCCTCCGGCCAGGTGTTGACCGATTCCCAGGCGAAGCGGTCGGGATCGAGGGTCCGGAGGCGAAAAAGACGTTCCGTAGGGACGGCGGCGAGAAGCAAATGTCGCAAATCGGCCCCTATTTGTCGCAAAAAGGACCTAAACAGCAGCCCGGCTCACCCCCAGATTGACCCGTCCCCCTGACAAAGCATCACCAACCTGAAAGGGTGCTCCCATGTCTCGGCCCACCACCAAGTGGATCGTCCTCGCGTCGTTGACCCTGGCCGCCATCACCTCGACCGCCTGCACTCGCAATGACGCGACCGGCCCATCCGAGCAGACGGCGCCGTCGTTCGAGGTTCAGGGGGGGAACAACTAGGCCAGAGCGTCCCAGGCGCTCGGCTCAGTGCGGCCCCTGGCCGCCGTGTCAGCCGATCGCCGCGGCGTACTCGCGAAGCCCGACCGCCACCTCTTCCAGGGCTGGGTAACCAGCATCTGAATACGTGGCCGGCTCGGGCTCGCGGGGCTGCCCAGCCGCAAGCTCGGCAAGCTTCTGCTCGAATCGGAAATACCAGGCGTTGAGGTTATGGCTCTCGCTCAGGGCCATGCCGGCCTCGAGGAGAGCGCGCCCCCGGCTCACCTGGCCGAACCGGGCCAGCCCCGTACCCGCCTTGAAGTGGAAGTCGGCCAGCATGCTTGGCGGCATGCGGTCCATGATCCCCTCTGCCTCGGCACGCCGGCGCTCGAAGGAGACCCGGTTGCCCACGCTCGACTCCACTTCCATCAGCTCGAGCCTGGCGTTGTTCTGAACCTGGAAGCTCGCCTCCGAAGCGAGGACGATCTCGAACGCGACCCGAGCGCTGTCGAATGCGCCCAGCTTCATCAAGCCGATCCCGATGTCTCCGAGTATCCACATCCGCTGGAGCGGATCTTCTGTCAGACGAAAGGCGCGGTAGTTGGCCTCCACCGATTCGACCTTCTTGCCCTCGAGGAAGTAGACGGCACCGAGATTGGTGTACGCGAGCGACTCCATCTCGTGCAGGTTTTCCTGTGCCGCGGTGACAGCTACTTCTTCTCCCATCCGACGAGCCTGTGGGAAGTTGCCCATTCCTCGAAGCACAGCCACGCGTCCCAAGCGCCCACGTAACT
>Ga0075288_1000015_pt1 | contig 17546 bp, 14 predicted proteins | sample SF_Rice_20C_0N_4_FD_69763 | JGI IMG/M metagenome (GOLD analysis project Ga0075288, IMG submission 69763) | Rice paddy soil microbial communities from Twitchell Island, California, USA - SF_Rice_20C_0N_404 | ecosystem: Environmental > Terrestrial > Soil > Paddy field/soil | place: USA: Twitchell... | reverse complement strand
GAATTTAATCGGTTAGACGTTTCAACAGAACGAGTCGAAATTTATTCCGCCAAAAGGCGGCGGTGCGTCTCGCCATTTCGTGCAAAGGCTATAAAGATCTGTCTTAGATTCCCGCTTTTAGGGGGCAGCCTCGCATTCGGGCGAGACATTGTTGTCTGACATTCGCAATTCAAATGTTTTTGAACTCCCAATCTATTTGGCTGGTGTTATGAAAAGATCGCTTATTTTGAACGTGAACGGCGAGGAACACGAGGTCGAAATCGAGCCGAATCGACTCCTCCTCCAAGTTCTCCGCGACACCCTTGGATTGACCGGTACCAAGGAAGGCTGCAGCATCGGCGTTTGCGGCGCTTGCAGCGTCATCATCGATGGCCGTTTGGTAAGTTCATGCCTGACATTGGCCGCAGGTTGCGCCGGAAAAAAAATAGAAACTATCGAAGGGCTGGCCAAGGATGGCAAGCTCCATCCGCTGCAGCAGGCTTTTATCGAGTACGGCGGTTTTCAGTGCGGCATCTGCACGCCGGGACAAATCATGGCCGCTAAAGCGCTGCTCGATGAAAACCCCAAGCCGAGCGAAGAGGAAGTCAAAGAATGGATGTCGGGAAATCTTTGCCGCTGCACCGGCTATTATAAGATCCTCGATTCGGTCATGGCTGTGGTGAACGGCAAGACGGACCCCAACTATACATTCCGCAAGCGCGAGACCACGGCGAAGATACAGAGCCTCGACGTTTACAAACCGGTGGCGAAGACGAGTTGATCCACGTGGTGGTCGATCAGGTCGCGCTGAGTGAAACGAAGGGCCTGTTTTTTTCCTCTCACCGAATCAACTAGCGAGAAGAGTAATTATGGCGAAAACAGAAAAATACTCCGTCGTCGGACAACGTGTTCAGCGCGTCGAAGGTTTCGACAAAGTTACCGGCGAATCGAAATTTATCGCCGACATTCAACTCCCCGGCACGCTGATTGGACGAGTGCTGCGAAGCCCGTATCCGCATGCGCGGATCCACCGCATCGATACGAGTAAAGCGGCGAAGCTTTCCGGCGTGCGCGCGGTCGTCACTGCCGAGGATACGATCAAACGCCCCTGGGGAGCATTCTTTGCAGATCAGTACATACTTTCGGTCGGGAAAACGCGCTATGTCGGCGAAGAGGTCGCGGCCGTTGCCGCAATCGATCCTGATATCGCCGAGGAGGCCATCGATCTGATTGAAGTCGATTGGGAGCCGCTTCCGGGTGTGTTTGACGCCGAAGAAGCGATGAAAGACGGCGCGCCGCTGGTGCACGAGGATAAACCGAACAATATTGCCATGCAGATGGACCTCGAGCGCGGCAACATCGCCCAAGCTTTCGCCGAATCCGACGTGATCGTCGAAGACACCTTTACGAGCATGCCGCAGTGGCACTGCTCCATCGAAACCATCGGCAGCGTGGCCGAATACAGCACCAGCGGCAAATACACGATCTACATGAACACCCAGACGCTGTTCAACGCGCGTTATCGAATTGCGACGGCGCTGGGCGTCCCGGAATCTAACGTGCGGATTATACAGAGCGCCGTCGGCGGCGGGTTCGGCGGCAAATCCTGCGACGACAACAATGCGCTCGTTGCGGCGGTCCTGGCGAAAAAAGCCGGCAAGCCCGTAAAGCTAATCAACAGCCGGGAGGAAGAATTTCTCGCCGGCTGCCGGCCGCGCGTTTTCATGAAGATCAATGTTAGGCTCGGTTTCAAAAAGAACGGCCGCATCCGCGCCAAGCATATCAAAGTGATCGCCGACAACGGCGCCTATTCGGCTAAAGCGCCGGCTATTACCGGCGTCGCCGCCATGCGGCATGACACTTGTTACAAATATACTGACGTGAAAACGGAAGCGCTGCTGGTATACACCAACAAGATTCCCACCGGCGCTTTTCGCGGCTTCGGCAATCCGTCGGCCGAATGGGCAGTCGAACAGGCGATCGATCTGGGCGCTCACGAGCTCGGCATCGATCCTATCGAAATCGCACGCATCAATGCTGCAGAAACCGGATATGTATCGCCGCACGGCAATCGGGTGACGAGCTGCGAGCTCAAGCAATGTCTCGATATGGCGGAGAGAATGATCGAGTGGAAAGCCAAGCGCGCCGCCAAGCGGCCCAATACCGGATTGGGCCTCGCGTGCACGGTACACGTGAGCGGAAAACGCCATTTCGGCGACTACGACGGCAGTTCGGCTACAATTAAGATCAATGAAGACGGCAAGGCGCTGATTTTGAGCGGCGAAGGCGAGTGCGGCCAAGGCGTCCACACCGCCATGTGCCAGATCGCCGCGGAAGAGCTCGGCGTGGCGATTGAGGACGTCGAGATCTCGCGCGCCGACACCGATCTCACTACTTTCTGTTTGGGTGCGTTTGCGAGCCGCCTTACCTATGTGAGCGGCAATGCGGTCAAGAACGCAGCAACCAACGTCAAAGAGCAACTCTTCGAGCAAGCGGCCGAGATGCTCGAAGCCAATCCGCAAGATCTCATGTCGCGCGACGGAAAGATCTTCGTCCAAGGCGCGGAAGGAAAATCCTTAACCGTCTCCGATGTCGCCCGGGCGCGCCTGTTCCGTCACAACGGCGCGCCGATCGTCGGCTCGGGGAGTTTCGACGCCGATTCGGTATTGCCCGATAGCACCCGCTTCGGCAATGAATCCGGCGCTTACAATTATGGCGTTCAAGCAGCCGAAGTTCACGTCGATCCGGACACTGGACAAGTGAAAATTCTCAATTTCGTTATCGCGTCGGACTGCGGCACGGTGATCTACCCCCTCGGCGCAGAGGGCCAGGTCGAAGGCGGCCTGGCTCAGGGAATCGGTTATGCGCTCACAGAAGGATTGCAGATCGACGAAGGCAAACCGATCAATCCGAATTTTTCCGACTATCGTATCCCATCCATGCGCGACATGCCGCCGCTCCAGCACGCGTTCGCAGATTCGTATGAACCCACCGGCCCATTCGGCGCGAAAGGATTGGGCGAGCTCAACATGGACCCGACCGCCGCGGTGATCAACAATGCAATCTTCGAGGCCGTCGGCGTGCGTGTCAAAACCCTGCCGATCACGCCGGAAAAAATACTGCGCGCACTGAAGGAAAAACCGCGAGAAAAGTAGGCCGAGGTTAGAGTTACTTGTTTCACGCAAAGGCGCCAAGGACGCAAAGGAAAATCAATTGTCATTTCGACCAGAGGAGAAATCTTTCTTACGTTTAGGCTTCGATCCGAAACGGTATATTCACCACGAAGGCACGAAGAACACGAAGTTCGGAATTCTAGTTTTTCACAATCCTTCGTAGTACTATCGTAGTACTATCGTTGAAAGTTTTCGCGGCTCGCGCAAATTTTCCAGTGGTCATCCAGACTATCTCGGTCCAGAAGAGAAATCACCGCGGAGACGCGGAGTACGCTAAGAAAAGAATTTTATGAAGCAAAACTCCGAACTCCGCGACCTCTGTGCCTCTGCGGTCAGTCCTTCTTGTGCTCCTTTGGTTGCGGCTCTGCCGCGCTAGATCCTTCGTGGTGAGCAATCTTTGGCATTACCGGAGAACAGATGATCCGATTCGATTACCAGGAACCGACCACGCTCAAGAAAGCTTTCGGCTTGATGGAGAAGCACGGTGACGATGCGCGTGTGATCGCCGGCGGAACGTCATTGATCATCATGATGCGCCAGCGGCTGCTCATGCCTAAGGTTGTGATAAGCCTGGCACGGATCCCCAAGTTAAACAGCATCACTTTTAATGCTAAAGACGGGCTTCGCATCGGCGCCGGCGCGCGCCATCGGGATATCGAGATTTCACCCGTGGTAAAAAAGCACTATCCCCTGCTCCATGAAACTTTTCGCAAAGTCGCCCAGCCGCGCATTCGTAACATGGGCACCATTGGCGGTAATCTAGCAGCCGGCGATCCGCTAACCGATCCAGGCGCGAGTTTGATCGCGCTCGACGCCGAAGTGACTCTAACCAGCAGCAAGGGCCGGCGAACATTGCGCCTCGACGAATTTTTTATCGATTATTACCAAACCGCTTTGGCACCGGGCGAATTGCTGACGGAAATCCATGTGCCGCCGCCCGTGCGACCGGGTTGGTCCCATATCAAATTCACGCCTCGCAGCATCGAAGATTTCGCAACCGTCGGGGTGGCCGTTACCTTGAAGGCCGGCAACGGCACTTGCGAAGATGTCCGGATAGGGCTTAACTCAGTTGCGTCCACCATCGTGCGCGCCAGAAAAGCCGAAGACATCCTGCGGGGAAAACCGATCGATGATGTGACGCTCAAAGAAACGGGCGAAGCCGCGTCGACCGAATGCGATCCGACCGACGACAACCGCGGTTCCGCCGAATACAAGTTAGAACTGGTAAAAGTGCTCGTGCGCCGTGCCGTGCTGGAAGCCTACCAACGTACTCGTTGAGCTCAATTTCCAGATCATCGCCGCCAAAAGTCTGGATTCATAAAACCGCACGCACAAACCAGCAACGCCGCAAGCCGACGAGCAAACTGTCATGCCGAATCGTATGCAGATTTTTACGGCTAGCCACCCTTGTCTATCAGGTGAGCTACTTCCACCCGACAGGCTCGTAGCCTTTTTCGCGGAGGCAGCGGTCGACGATTTGCTGATTGGATGGCTCGGGTGGCTTGGATCGGAACAGCCCCTGCAAGAGCGCGGACATGAGGCTCCCCACTGCCCCACCCACTGCGCCTGCTGCGGCGCCCGAACCTGCATGCCCCACAACTGCGCCGCCGGCACCGCCCGCGGCCGCGCCTACGACACTACTTGTCGCGGCTCCGGCGACCACACCTTCCTTGGGTGTATCCCGGCCTTCGGATAATGCCGCTTCGGCGTGTGCGATGCACTCGTCGATATCCCTCTCCCCGGCAGCAGATCCAACGCTCATCAGATGTGCGTTCGAAGAGAGCACCGGCCTTTGAGTCGAACATGCCGGAATTACAGCCAGCAGAGATGAAAGCGCCGCGATGCGCAAGATCGCTTTTTTCATCCTACTAGTTTGCCACCATCTTTATGTGGGTCAACCCGCTTACAGTTACAATGGCGTGATACAGACGGCAAGGCTGGAAATATTTTTGGAGGGAATCAGCGAGCGGTTTAATTGAATGGCCACGTATTCATTGAGGCGCGAATTACGGTGACCGCTTATGTTCCAGTGCAAGTTCGGTGGACACGTCAGCGTCGGAGAACCATTCGAGCCGGACCTGCGCTATTCCGGATTTCACCATGTCGAGCGCTTTTGCCGCCGCGCGGGAAAGGTCAATGATACGGCCCTTACCGAAGGGTCCGCGGTCATTAATCCGCACTTCGACTGATTTGCCATTGGTTACATTGGTGACTATCACTTTGCTGCCCCAAGGCAACGTTCGGTGAGCAGCGGTGAATTCGTTTTGGTTAAAAACTTCTCCGCTCGCGGTCAGTTTGCCGTGAAATCTTGGGCCGTACCAAGAGGCGATGCCGGTCTCGAGCAACGTGGGCTGCGCAGGCGCGGGGATGGTTTCAATTGACGGTGGCGGCTCGGTTTCCGGAGGCGAAGGAATCTTAGCTGTCGACGGAATTTCCACCGGAGCGCTATGTGCCCGCGGCTTATCGATAAGGGGCTTGTTCGTACGAGGCTCCGGAGGCAAGCCGGCCCTGATCGACGGCGTACGGCTAGATGTGCCCGAGATGCTACTACAACCGTGAAACGCCGCCGCCAGCGCAGCTATCAATATCCATGGACTTATCCGCCGGGGTAAGTCAGCCGCTTGGAGAAGCGCAATTGATGTTGATAAGAATCGTGGCATCAGTCACCGCCAAGCACAGCTTCCGCAATGACGATGCCTAAAAGATAATTGTGGCTATAGTGCTCAAGAGAGTCGGATAAAGGGCATTAGAGGACAGAAGGACGGCGGGAATCCGCTGCGTTAGTACAGGAGCGTACGAAAATGTCCCTGTGCTGCTCCCCGCTCAGGAAAAAAGTTCTCCGCGCAATTTTGATTGATCGGGCTCTCGAGTTCGGAGGGCAACTTGATCGGGAACTATTGTTTGGCCCTGCCCCGAGGCGTATTAATGAGTGGGATCTGGCTTGGCAGCGGTGATTTATTGAAATGGATAGCGCGCTATCGATACATCGCCTTCACTTCGCGTTCACGGTCACCTATCACTATATTTTCCCCCAATTGACGATGGGCCTCGCCCCGCTAATCGTTATCTTCAAGTCGATCGCAATCCGCACTGGGGATGAGCGCTACAACAGAGCAGCGCGATTCTGGGCCAAAATATTCGCCATCAATTTTCTCTTCGGCGTGATCACCGGCGTTCCGATGGAATTTCAGTTCGGGACCAACTGGGCGAGATTTTCCCAATATGCAGGCGGCGTCATTGCTACGGCGTTGGCAATGGAAGGGGTCTTCGCTTTTTTTCTGGAATCTTCGTTCCTCGGGCTTTTTCTATTCGGCGAAAAGCGCTTCGGGGCGAGAGTGCATTGGCTGGCAGCGTTCATGGTATTCGTCGGCTCATGGCTGTCCGGTTATTTTATTATCGTTACCGACGCCTGGATGCAGCATCCGGTTGGCTACCAAATCGCCGCGGACGGCATGGCGCATCTCAATAGCTTCTGGTCATTGTTATTCAATGAATGGGCGATCTGGCAGTACATCCACAACATGGGCGGGGCGCTGATTACCGGCTCATTTGTCGTGGCAGCGCTCGGTGCATTCTATCTCCTTTCCCGCAGGCAAGAGGAGTACGGCCGCATGTTTCTTAGCCTGGGCGTGATCGTCGCGTTCCTGGCGTCGGTCTTTCAGCTATGGCCGTAGGGCGACCGTCACGGCCAATTGGTTGCGAAATATCAACCGATCACGCTGGCTGCAATGGAGGGACTGTTTCATTCAGAAGAGGGAGCGCCAATCGTCCTTGTCGGCCAGCCCGATACCGACCGGCAACAGCTCGATAATCCAATCTACGTGCCGAAAGCGCTGAGTTTTCTTACTCACCGTCGCTGGGAAGCCGAGGTGAAAGGCTTGAATGAATTTCCCCGCGACCGTTGGCCAGACAATTTACCTCTACTCTATTACTGCTATCACATCATGGTCGGTCTGGGGACAATCTTCATTGCGATCACGACTAGCGCCGCATTCCTCTTATGGAGGAACAGACTCTTCAGCGCCCGCTGGATGTTGTGGATTCTCATGTTGAGCTTCCCTTTTCCATTCATCGCTAATACCGCCGGCTGGATTACCGCCGAAGTCGGGCGCCAACCCTGGATCGTGTATGGGCTGTTGCGAACGGAGCAAGGTTTCTCATCCCATGTCTCGGCCGGCAACGCCTTGTTCAGCTTGATTGGTTTTATGGGCATGTACACCGTCCTGAGCGTGCTCTTCTTGCTTTTGATGTGGCGCGAGATTATGCACGGTCCGGAATTCTTAAGCGCAAGCCAATTACGGCCCGGCGTGGGAATCATGCCCGATCGGACGAGCCGTCGAGAGGGAGTCTGACAACGGAAACTCTCTGGTTTATTCTCGTCGCCCTGATGGTGATCGCGTACGTGCTCCTCGATGGCTTTGACCTTGGCGCGGGGATCATCAATTTTTTTGTTGCGCGAAATCACCACGAGCGAAGTCTGATACTGCGCGCCATCGGTCCCGTATGGGACGGCAATGAAGTCTGGCTCTTGGCGGCGGGCGGCGCGCTATTTTTCGCTTTTCCCCTGCTCTACGCGTCGAGCTTCAGCGGCTTTTATTTGCCGCTCATGATCGTCCTTTGGCTCTTGATGCTGCGCGGCGTCGGCGTGGAGTTGCGCTCCCACGTTGACGACCCGCTCTGGTGGTCCTTTTTTGATTTCCTCTTTTCCTTTTCCAGCCTGCTGCTGGCGATCTTTTTCGGCGCAGCGGTCGGCAATGTTATCCGCGGCGTTCCGCTCAATTCCGAGGGCTTCTTTTTTGAAGCGCTTTGGACTGATTTCCGACTCAGTCCTTATCCCGGAATTTTAGATTGGTACACGGTTTTGATCGGCGTGCTGGCGCTCGCGACACTCACGGTTCACGGCGCTCATTATATTGCGCTCAAGACCGAAGGCGACATCTGCAATCGAGCCCGGCGGGTCGCCGCTCTGTCTTGGTGGGCGCTCTTGCTGTTGACCGTGTTAAGCCTCGTCGCAAGCCTGTACGTTCGTCCCCAGGCGCTCGATAACTTTCACTTGCGTCCGTGGGGCTGGATTATTCCGGCAGTCGTCGCGGCCTCCTTGATCGCAATGCCGTTCTTCCACACCCGAGAACGGGACTGGCCTGCATTCCTCTCCTCGAGCGCATACATAGTCGGCACCCTCGGCGGCGCCGCGTTCTCGATGTACCCGATCCTTCTGCCTGCAAGCACCGATCCGCGATACAGCCTCACGATACACAACGCCAAAACCGGAGCCTACAGCATGAGCGTGGGCTTGATTTGGTGGCTCATAGGAACCGCGCTCGCCATCGGATATTTCACCTTTTTGTATCGCTTCTTCAGCGGTAAAGTCAGCCTGGATGAAGACGGCTACTGACCGGGCGGACTTGAAAACGGTACAAGCTTACCCATGCTCAAAGAGATCTTTTGAAATTTTCGAAATGAAAGTTCCCGCGCGTGGTGAGATCATGCAGTCTAACGTTTTCGCGATTGGGAGCGACGTCGCCGCTGCGATACATACTTAATGGGGCAGTTGCCACATGATTCCGAACATTGTGCCTGAAGATTTGAAAGATCATAAACATTGGATGTGCGAATCGTTATTACCGAACTAGACATCCTCAGTCGTGATCCATCTAACCTAACCATTCTACCCCTCTGTATTGTGCGACGGAAAATTACCGGTTCGACATCACCTGACATGTACACAATTCAAACTAAAAGTGTTCGACATCATCTGGCATGTGTCCCTTAATGCCTGACATTTACTGGATCTTGATCCATTGGAGGAATCCTCGGGAGAGTGCCAAATCGCAGCCGCCAGCGCCTGAATATCCGCTGAACAAAGTAGCAACGGATTGCTATCGATGTTGGAACCGTTATTCTAAATTAATGACAGGCTAACTCTATGAATCGCAAAATGGACCATGACTCCAGGAAGTTAGATCAACCCGTAGAACGGGCTAGCGAGACCAAAATAATCAATGTTGTTACAAGAAATTATCTTAATCATTTCCGGCATTGCCGCACTGATCGCAGCGGCTGCAGGCCTCTGGGCCGCGCGCGCGGCTCATCGATCGGCCATGACCGCGTATGAGTCGGCTAAACACGCCGAGCAAATCGACCGCCGTGGAATACTCAGGGATCTGATCATTACCTGTCATCGCCTTATCGCGGTCTCGGCTCAGGTCGGTTCAGTGATAGAGGAATTGAAAGCCGAGTATAAAATCCTCTCGACTTTCTCCGGGCAGTCAGGAAGTTCCAGAGAGAAGTTTCTCATTCAACGGGCGGAATTGAAACAGAAAGAAATACTGATTTTTCAAGAAGAAGCACAAAAACAGATCGAGGAGCGGGGTCAACTTCTCAATGCCCCCGAAGAGGACTTTACGCGCGCACTGAGCAAGTTCGACGGCTACCTCGTCCAGGTGCTGCGGGTCAAAGATAGCCTGGAAAGAGAACTCGCCTCGGTGACGGGAAACAACCGAATTTACCGCGAAGGTCGCATCAAAGGCATTAATCAGCGCATCTCAAAATCGTAGTGCGGCATTTGCAGAACTGAAGGTTTATCGCACGGCGTATCGTCAGATTGCGCAGTTGCGCAATTTCGCGAGACACGCTCATGGCAGACGATGCGCGTTCGCCTCGAATTGTTATTCGTCACAGAGAGGTAAACAACAGCACGACGGCACGGCTAGTCCGCCTCGGAGCTTGATTCACCGAATGTCTACAGCTATTCTCCGCCTTTATGAAACAGACAATCCGCGTCACGATCAACGGTAGGCTTTACGAAGAAGACGTCGAGCCGCGTATTTTGCTCTCGCATTTTCTGCGCGAAAACATCGGCCTCACGGGCACCCATATCGGCTGCGTGGTTGGCGAGTGCGGCGCCTGCTCGGTGCTGCTCGATGGCAAGGTCGTTAAATCCTGTCTTCATTTCGCGGTGCAGGCGGACGGCCGGGAAGTCACGACCATCGAAGGTCTGGCGAAAAATGGTGAGCTGAGCCCGATTCAAGAGGCTTTCGTCAAGCACTATGCATTTCAATGCGGCTATTGCACGCCGGGCATGGTGATGACGAGCTATGCGCTCTTAAAAACCAACCCGGACCCGTCTGAGGCGGAGATCCGCAAGGCGCTCGCCGGCAATCTTTGTATGTGCACCGGGTATGTGCAGATCGTCGAAGCAGTTAAAGACGCGGCAGAGAAGCAGAAGGCCGCGAGACCGTGAGCTTCGTTTCTTGCCGGAGAGAAAGATTTCTCGCTGCGCTCGAAATGACAATCGCAGCCCAGCAAGTCGGTTCAAAAACTCCACTATCTTTCTTGTGAACAGTACGAAGGTAAATTAACTATGGCCGAGAAAAAATTTATCGGTGCTCGCACTCGCAGCAAAGAAGGCCCGCGTCACGTCACCGGACGGGGTCTCTACACGGATGATTTCATGCTGCCTGGAATGCTCCAGGCGATGATCTTGCGGAGCCCGCATGCGCACGCAAAAATCAATTCCGTCGATCCGTCCGAGGCGCTCAAAAATCCCAATGTGATGGCGGTGATTACCCCCGCCGACGTGAAGCAGCTCACTAAACCGTTCAAGCCGGGCCGGTATGCCGCCGGACTGAAGCGACCCATCGATGAATATGCCGGAGCTATTGAAAAAGTCCGCTATGTCGGGGAGCCCATCGGCGCTGTCGCGGCGCGCGATCGCGGCACGGCGGAAGACGCGCTCGAACTTATTCAGGTCGACTACGAGCCGCTGCGCGCAGTGGTCGATGTGCGCGAGGCAATTAAATCATCGTCGGCGACATTATTCGATGAATTGGGCACCAATCTGGCATGGACAGGTTCGCTCCAATACGGCGATATCGACGCGGCATTTAAATCCGCCGATCAGGTCGTCAAAGAACATTTGAAGATTCATCGCTATAGCTCCACACCGCTCGAGCCCTTCGTGGTCATCGCTTCTTACGACGCCGCGAGCAAACGTCTATCGGTTTGGGTGACCGCCCAGGTGCCGGAGGTGATCTACGATGGACTGCGCGAAGCCCTGGGACTGCAGGATGTTCGAGTGATTATTCCCGATGTCGGCGGAGGTTTTGGCCAAAAGATTCATCTGATCCGCAAGTACGTCGTCCTGGTCTCGCTGCTCGCCATGAAAACCGGCCGACCAGTAAAATGGGTCGAAGACCGCAGCGAGCACATGATGGCCGGCGGACACGCGTGCGCGCAGGAGTTCGAAGCCGAAGCTGCGATCAAGAACGACGGCACCGTGCTCGGTCTCCGCTTCAAAGAATATGACGATGTCGGAGGCTCGATCAGCACGCTGACGATTCACTTCACGAACAAGCTCAATAATTTGTCGAATACTTACCGCACGCCGGCCATTCACATGGAAGGCCATGCGGTCGTGACCAATAAGTGTCCGGTCATTCCCAACCGAGGCATCGGCAAGCCCGGCATGTGCTACATCTGGGAGCGCATGATGGACCGGGTGGCTCAAGCGTTGGAGTTGAGCCCCATTGAAGTGCGGCGAAAGAATCTGATTCAGCCAAATGAGATGCCCTACCGCACGATCAGCGGCAACGTCTACGACAGCGGCGACTACCCGGGGCTGCTTTCCACGCTGTTGGAGAAAATCGATTACGACAAGCTGCGCGAGGAGCAGAAAAAAGCGCGCACAGAAGGCAAGCTCATGGGCATCGGCATCGTCATCGGCGTCGAGCCCGGCGGCCGAAACGCCGCCCGCGACATGGCGATCTTTCCGGAAATGAAAGAACCGCCCGGCTCCGGCGGCGTCAACGGCGCTAAGATCAAACTGGAGAAGAACGGCACTCTGTCGCTCCACTTAGGCTCGCCCAACTGCGGTCAGGCCCATGAAACTACCACTGCCCAAGTCGCGGCGGAGATTCTGGGCTCGACGCCGGACAAGATCAGCACTAGCATTCCCTTCGACAGCGACCTTTCGGCTTGGGGTGTTGCCGCGGCCAACAGCGGCAACAATTTTCACCTTTACGACATCGGCGCGATTCACGGCGCCGCGACCCGCCTACGCGAAAAGATTCTCAAACTTGCGGCGTATAATCTCAAGGTGGAGCCGTCTGAGTTAACCATCGAAGACGGTGTTGTCAAAGTGCCCGGCGCGGCGGCGAAACAGATCACATTCGCCGAGCTCGGCCGCATCGCTTACAACAATCAGCATCTAATCCCCGACGATATGGAACCGGGACTGGAGTCGACGTTCTACTACATGTTTCCCCATGCGAAACCGAATATCGTGCCCGGCGCCGATCGCATGGTGCGCGCGCAGTTCACCTTCTCTGCCGCAGCCCACGCCGCCATCGTCGAGGTCGACAAAGCCACCGGCATTGTTCATGTCCTGCGCTATTTGATCGTCGGCGATAACGGCACGGTGATCAATCCCGACGTCGTCAATGGGCAAGTTTACGGCTCCGCCGCACACGGGATCGCCGTCGCCCTCGGCGAGGGATTTATGTACAGCCCGGAAGGGCAGCCGCTGACGATCACTTATCTCGATTACGGCAAGTGCTCAACCGCGGAAACGCCGCGCGTCGAAGTGATTCACCGCCCCTCGCCGTCGCCATTCACCTCTTTAGGACAGAAAGCTGCCGGTGAAGGCGCGGCGATCCCGTCGCCCGCCGCCATCGCCAGCGCCGTGGAAGACGCCCTCCAGCCCTTCGGCGTCAAAGTCTGCAATCTGCCGCTCACACCCGAGGTCGTATGGCGTTTGGCGAATCACAATCCCGAGAGCGAGCGGAGGACTTACTAACCATGATTCCCGGTGCTTTTGAATACTACGCGCCGCGCTCGCTGGACGACGCGGTTAAATTTCTTGCCACTCATCGAGACGACGTCAAAGTTCTCTCCGGCGGGCAGAGCCTGCTGCCACTGATGAAGATGCGCTTGTCGAAACCGGGCTTCGTCGTCGACATCTGCCGGATCCCCGGCCTCGATTCGATCAGCGAAGAAGGCAATAGCCTGATCATCGGCGCGCTCGTCACCCACGCGCAGATCGAATCTTCGGATCTGCTGCAGAAAAAATGCCCCTTGCTGCCCCAGACGGCAACGACGATCGCTGACGTCCAGGTGCGCAACCGCGGCACCATCGGCGGCAGCGTCGCCCACGCCGATCCGGCCGGCGATTGGCCCGCGGCGGTCATCGCGCTGGATGCCGAAATCAAAATCGCCGGACCGAACGGCGACCGATGGGTCGACTGCGATGAATTTTTTCTGGGACTTTTGATGAGCGTGCTCGAACCGGATGAGATCGTGACGGCGATCAAAGTGCCTGTCACCGGTGACGACAAAACTGCGTACTTGAAAGCAGCGCCGCGCTCGTCCGGATTTGCCGTCGTCGGAGTGGCCGCGAGAATTGGCCTGGATGGCTCAGGCAACTGCAGCCGGGCCGCCATCGGCATCACCGGCGTTACCGACAAGGCCTATCGCCCGCAACGCGTCGAGCAAATGTTGGCCGGAACAACACTCGATACGAAAACAATCGAAACGGCGGCAGCCGAGTCGACGCGCAACGTCGAGGTCATCGAAGACATCAATGGTTCCGCTGAATATCGCAAACACCTCACCGAAGTCTACGTTGCCCGCGCGATTCAAGAGGCGCTGAGCCAGTAATCGTCATCCTCGTTAAAAGTCCGCCGTGTAGTTCCGAAACTATCGCGTCCACAAATTCTGTGCCCTTTTGAACCAGGCTGAGCCGTCAAAACTGGATCCTTTGTCGCTACGATCCTCGAATAACAGCGCATTCCGATGAGGGATCAAGAAGGATTTCTTACGTTCGTTCGAAATGACAAATGCGGCGATACGCATTCGAGCTAAAGGCGAAATTTCTCGTTGCAAGCTTTCGTTTCGATCACGCGGTGTCATCCTGAGAGCAAGGATCTGCTTTCTTCCGGGGTCGAAAATGCACAAAAAATTCTATTTCCTTGCCCCAGAAACAGCGAGGCCCCAATCAAGTGGAAGGCCTCCAACTCATCAATTATGGGATGGCTTGAGCCTAAACTTCTTTCGACTTTATCGTGTAACTAAAATTTTTCGGATCAAGGCTGTCTTTGCGACCGTTGGCCGTCTCGCTCTGCGGATACATAAGGAAGCCTAACTCCGGACCATTGGAATTCGGCAGCTTGATGTCATGCGCGTAATTGTACGGCAGCCAATTCATCTCCCACGCGCCAAACAGTTTGGCGCGAGCTTTCTTCACCTTCGGATCATCGAGCGCAAGCGGTGCACCGGGCAGATTCTCTTCCAACACAACTTTCCTCACGTCCGCGGGGTCTACGGGTACCCAGCCGAATCCATTTAAGTACACTTCCGCGCGGCAATGTTGCGCGCCGCTGATATCGTCAGCCTTGCCGAGGCTCTTGAACTCCTGCGACGCCGCCACCCGGACGCCGTAGACATCGCGCGCAGGTAATCCAGCGGCGCGAGCAAGTCCTACATACAGCGCATTTAAGTCGGCGCACTTACCGCCGAGGTAACCGCTCTGGAGCATTGTCGAGATATCACCGATGCCGCAGCCTTTGACTTTTGGATCGCGAAAAGTGTTGTCGACAATCCATTCGTATATTGCCTGTGCTTTATCGACATCGTTCTTGTAACCTGTCACGATGCCCTTCGAGGTCGTCGCGACGATGCCGTCGGTTTTGATGAGCTTGGACGGCCTCCGAAAATAATCGAGCACCGCTTTATTTTCGGCGGGCGCCGAAGCCGGCTTGCGATTCAAATCCACCTGCCGGTCGCGCGTCGCGAAGCGGCTTTTCACCTCCATCGACGGCGCCTTCTCGCCGGGTGCCCATTCGGCGAAAACCATCCCCGTACCATACTTATCGTATTGAACGGCCTTCGCCGATTTGTAATTTCCCGTCCAGTTATCCGGTTCGCGCTTGAAATAGTCCGTGTTCGTCGTGAGCGGCACCGGCACCCAGGCGCGCACCGCGCCCACCGGATCCGTCACTTCAAGGCGAGTCGTCACTTCGAAAGTGCGCCACTTTACGTCATCCGCGTACGCCAGATCTCTAAATTTTGGAATGCCGCCGAAAGCTAATCCAGCCGACACCGTCAATCCGCCTTTGATAAAATCCCGCCGGTACATAGAACCTCCCTCTTCATCGAATAGTTATTTTCGATGGAGCAAATATATCTCCAGATGGCTCTTTGTCAATCGGATAAACTCAATTAGTAGAGGTTCAATTTGGAAACATCTCCGACTTCGTTCATAACCGCAAACGCATCTTTAGTTGTCATTCCGAGCGGCCAGCGAGGAATTTTTCTCGATAACGGACTTTGTGGCGGACTTTAGATAAACCCCTACTCGGATAGGCTAAATTGGCAAGCAACGTTTACCGGTTCTTCAAAAACGCCAGCACTTCGTCCGGATGAGCTTCGGCTTTTTTAACCGTGGGCCAGTGTTTGAGGACGTCACCCTTGGGACCAATCACTACCGTGGAACGGATGGTTCCTTGCACTTCCTTGCCGTACATCATCTTCTTGCCGAAGCCGCCGTATTTTTTCATCACCTCGGCTTTAGGATCCGACAGCAATATAAACGGCAGCTTGTATTTGCCCGCGAATCGGTTGTGCGACTCGATGCTGTCTTTACTGACGCCGAGCACCACCACATCCGATTTTCTTAATAACGCGTTTTGATCGCGAAATCCGCACGCCTCCTTGGTGCAACCGGAAGTATCGTCCTTAGGGTAGAAATAGAGAACGACGGTTTTCCCCTTGTAATCATCGAGTGAATGCTTCTTGCCATCATTGCCATCCAAGCTGAAGGCCGGAGCTTTTTTCCCTTCCAAGTTTGCCATTCTGCAATTCCTCCTGGTTTATTTAGCGGCGCCGCGGGGGCCTCAGATGAGTCCAGTACATACATGAAATAGCTATGCTAACGAAACGTGTTCCGCTTTCCTGCCCATCGCAGCGGACGATCGGGACTACGACCCCATTCGGACGAACCAGCGACCGCCTGGCAGAAACTTCGCTGTTCGCCGCCATGCACGAGGCAAGTTTCAACTGGAACATGGACGAGCGGCTACTCGTTCACTTTGATGCCGCGCCAGAATGCAACAAACCCTTTGATTTGTCTGGCGGCTTGTTTCGGTTCCGGATAGTACCAAGCGGCGTCTGCGTTGGATTTGTCGCCGACCTGCACGTGGTAATAGTTTGCGGTGCCCTTCCAGTGACAGGTGCTCTGCGTATCGCTCGGCGAAAAGTGTTCCGTCTTGATCGAGTCCGGCGGAAAGTAGTGATTACCCTCGATGATGATGGTCTTGTCGGATTCGGCTACGACCGTATCTTCCCAAATCGCTTTCATAATTCCTCTCGATCAGCCGCGCTCAGCTAACAGACGCAGCGAAACTTAGCAAACACGTAAGGATAGTGAGCCTGGTACCAATTCCGAAAACTGGGACGCACCAAATCAGCTGCAGTGGCCCAGGATGCGCCTTTCAGAACAAAATGTTTTCCATCGAAAAAATCGCGCGAGTAATCCGGATAACTCGCGATGTAAGCGGTAAATTTTGGAAATGGCGCGAAAGGCGTATCTGTTAGCTCCCACCCGTTGCCGATCAGTTCCATGACACCCCATCGGCTGGCGCCCGCTGGACGAGATCCGACGGGCATCGGCGACCAGGCGCTAAAATCCAAATTACCCTGCTGCGCCGTCGGTGAGGTGCTCCCCCATGGGTATTCCGACTCGCGCCCGTCGGAACCATAAAACGCGGCGCGGTGGAACTCCGCTTCCGTGGGAAGCCTCTTACCGGCCCAACGCGCGTAAGCACGGGCCTCGGCGAGACTCACATACACCGGCCAGCTCGCCACATGTTCCAATGGAAAAATGTCAAACATGGCGCGAAAAAACCAATCCTCACCCTGTTTCATCCAATGGGTGGGGTAATATTTCTTTTCGAGATTCTTCCAGCGCCAATCCTCAGGACGCCAGTAGATTTCGTTGTCATAGGATCCCGAGATCACAAACTCGAAAAATTGACCAACACTGACGGGAAGCGAGTCGATGATAAAGGACGGCACGTCGACAATGATTTCCTCGAATTCATTGTCCCAGCCGAAGAGCGCATCATTGAATTTCGCGCCCAGACGCGCCTTCCCTGCCGAAATTAAAACACTTCGACTGGTCTGCGCGCGCTGAAATGAGTAGCGCGGTGAAACCTTGGGCCGGCGTTTTTTCGCCAGCGGCAGTTGCTGCAACATATGCATCAAAGTTTCCTGGTGCATGAACTCGTGCTCCAGCACCAACTGAAATACGCGCCCGCGCTGCGCCATGATGTCGGTCGAGCCGCACCGCCCCGACGCTTCCACGGACTCCAATAACGCGCCGCGGACGTTGTCCCGATA